>CETQ01021898.1_pt1 | contig 90351 bp, 88 predicted proteins | sample 531261 | NCBI WGS metagenome assembly CETQ01 (sample SAMEA2622376, study PRJEB7988) | marine metagenome | biome: marine biome (ENVO:00000447); feature: surface water layer (ENVO:00002042); material: "saline water (ENVO:00002010), including plankton (ENVO:xxxxxxxx)" | depth 5 m
GGATGGTGTTATTGTTCAGCGCGCCGGTATTCATCCGGCGTCAAACCAGTCAGACGTTTGAACATGGCAATAAACGCCGATGCCGTGGCATACCCCATGTCAAAGGCAATGCTTTCTATTTTCTCTCCCGCATCCAGCTGCTTCATCGCCTCCACCGTCCGCAACCGCTGACGCCATTCAGACAGGGGCATCCCCAGATCGCGCCGCGCGCGCCGCATCAGGGTACGTTCGGTGGTATGAAACTGTTGCGCCAGTTCTGCCAGTGGCCGGGTATTGCCCGGATTTTTCTCCAGAAACGTCAGCACCGCAGACAACAGACTGTCTGTGGAACCGGGCAGATAACTGCCCGCCACATCCGCCGTCAGCAGCTGATCCACCAGCACCTGCAGCAGCCGCTGCTCAGGCACAGCATAAGGAATTACCGGCGCATGCGACTTCAGATGTTCCAGCAGGCTGCGTGTCAGCTGGGTTACCTGCAGAGCACAGGGCTGCTCCGGCATTCCCCGGGTCAGAGGCGCTGACACATAGATTGAGCAATGGCTGACTTCGTAACGGTTAAGCCCCTGATGCTCAATCCCCGCCGGCAGCCAGAGGCCATACTGAGAAGGTGCCATATAGTGCTGGCCGGCAATCCGCACCTCCATCACGCCGTGATAGGAATATACGAACTCGCCCCATTCATGCGTGTGTCTGGGATAGCGGAAATCCGCCGGTACGTCAGCGGCGCGGAATACTACCGCTTCCGGCAGGCCGTCTGAAAGATCCACAAAGGCTGGCTGCAGAGGTTGCTGCGCTTCCTGTATCCGGGTTGCCATATGCACCGCCTGTGATAAGTGTCGGTTCCGATAAACAGACTGTCCATTTTACGCTATATACCCAGGATACGACACACCCATACTGCTGCATCACGGCTCCTCTCCCGGCGGGCCGCCATTACCCGGAGGTTATGTGCAGCAAAGAAAGTCACCGGATGCCCGGGCGTTTTCCCTGATGGTCGTCTTCTGTTTTATGCTGGGTCTGCAGCAGATTGCGTTGAAAGCCGCCGCCGTGGATGTCGCTCCGATTCTGCAGATCGCCATCCGCTCGGCCATCGGTGCGGTGCTGGTTTGGCTGTATATGCGCTCTCAGGGAGAAAGCATTCAGCGTCACAGCGGCAACTGGAAACCCGGCTTATGGGTGGGCCTGTTGTTTGCGCTGGAATATCTGTTTCTCGGTGAGGCCCTGCGTTATACGTCTGCTTCCCACGCTGTGGTCTTTTTATATACGGCGCCGGTATTTGCCGCGTTAATTCTGCATTTTCTGATTCCGTCAGAACGCATGAACCGGCTGCAGTGGCTGGGGATCGTACTGGCCTTTGGCGGCACCGCAGTGGCCTTTCTTGGCAAGACGCCCACCAGCCCGGATACAGACGCCACGGACATTCTGCTCGGCGATGCACTGGCCATTCTGGCGGGCGCATCGTGGGGAGCCACCACTGTGGTGATCAGGACCTCCCGGCTGGCAAACGTGTCGCCACGGGAAACCCTGCTCTATCAACTGGTGATGGCCGTTCTGTTGTTGTCGGTGGCAGCACTGGTCAGCGGGCAGATGGCGTTTAATCCCACCCCCGTTGCTCTCAGCAGTATCGCGTTTCAGAGTATTGTGATTGCCTTTGCCGGTTTTCTTATCTGGTTCTGGCTGCTGCGTAATTACCATGCCTCACCCATCGGCATCATGTCATTTATGACGCCGGTATTCGGCGTGCTGCTGGGCGTATGGTTATTGCACGAACCACTCGACCCCGGTTTTGTTACCGGCAGTATATTCGTTGTTGCAGGCGTCATACTTGTCAGCGGTGAAGGTGTTGTCAGAAAATACCTGCGCCGGCTGACGGCATAACTTTTTTTATTGAGCACAGAGAAGCAGGCGTGAAGAGTACAACGATATTAGAACGTGAAAAAAACGGTGAGATCATCTCTCTGGATGATCCGGAATACGGCACCATCGCGCGCCTGATTACCAAAGCACAGAAGCTGATCGCGGAGATAAATACCGGCTATCATTCGCCGGACGAAACCCGGGCGTTGTTTACCCGCCTGACCGGTGTGAGCGTCGACGCTTCATTCTGGATGTTGCCCCCGTTTTATACCGATTTTGGTAAAAATATCCGGGTTGGTAAGAATGTCTTTATCAATCATGGCTGTGAGTTTATGGACCGTGGTGGTATTACACTGGAAGACAACGTCCTGATTGGCCCTAAGGTTAACCTGGTCACCATCAATCACCCGGTTGACCCGGCACAGCGCCGTTCCACCTGGTGTGCACCCATTGTGATTAAGAAAAATGCCTGGCTGGGTGCCGCGGTATCCGTCATGCCTGGCGTAACCATTGGTGAAAATGCCATCGTTGCAGCCAACAGTGTGGTTACCAAAGACGTAGCGGACAACACCATTGTTGGCGGCAGTCCGGCCAGGTTTATAAAAACCATTGATGAAGCCATGGCGGCCGAACAACGGAAAGCGGCTGCCGCTGAAGCTCTGGTGTAACGTGTGCAAGCGTCAGCTGCGATAAGCGCATATTTCTGCATAACCGCATACAGGTACAGCAATGATTAAACCCGGCCATGGTTTGTGATAGTCTGCCGTTCATTCATTATTTCCGACCATGGTTATAACAAATACCGGCTTTCCTGCGATGTAACAGCACTCTGCGGCAGGCAGCAGTTATTCTGCTGCTGATGTTGCAGTGTGCCTTCGCGACAGGTGAGGCAATTGGCAGTTATTCCCAAAGCAGTAACGACCGTCACCATTCCGCGGCTTCCTCCCTGCCCCATCATGAAAATCATCCCAGTGAGCACTCAACAGATCCGGCTCAGAACAGTGCTGTGCAGGAGAGTTGCGATCATTGCTGCCACTGTCATGGCCACAGCTCTCACCTGGTGTTGGCCAGCCGCTCCTTTGTTGCCTTCCATACCCAAAACGGCAATGGCTGCACGGTGCTCCGGCATACTTACACATCCACTGACGTTACCCTTATCGACCGCCCTCCTATTGCCTGATTCTGTCTGTTAATGACCCGCTTATAAGCGATCTCAATTAATATTTCACAGGATCAGAATATGTCTGTCTTTATTGGCTACAGACGGTGTGTTATCGCCTGTCTGCTGGCTCTATTGCCTGCCTTGTCACTGCAGGCACAAACAACACGGGAAATTACGCTGCAACAGGCAAGTGAGCGTCTGTTGCAAAGCAGCCCATCACTGCAGCTTTTTCAATACCGCCTGAAGTCACTGCGGGGAAAAGCACTCAGCGCAGACCAGTCACCCGCCTATGAGCTGGGACTGGAGGCCGGCAATATCGCCGGCAGTGGTAACTACTCGGGCACCGACAGTGCAGAGTACAGCCTGTCGCTCTCATCGGTATTTGAACTGGGCGACAAGCGCCGGGAACGTGTGACACTGGCGTCTGCACATTATCAACAGGGACAGCTGGAGAAAGAAGCAGCGGTTATTGATCAGCTCGCAACGCTGACGCAACGCTTTATTACCGCCTTAATCATTCAGGAAAAACAACAGCTCGCACATAAAGCAAGTCAGCTGTCGCGGACTTCGGTTCAGCTGGTCGCTCAACGTGTTGAACGCGGAGCTGCGCCGGAAGCTGAACTGCTGCGGGCCAAAGCCTGGCAGGCACAGGCTCAGCTCACAGAGGACGGGTTACAGGCAGAACTGCGCAGCCAGCTGCAATCCCTGGCTTCTTTATGGGGAGACACACAGGCTGATTTCTCTGCGGCATCAGGCAATTTATATCAGCTACCGGCCGTTAAAAACTTTGACGAACTGTATCAGCGCATCAGTCAGTCAACCATCATGCAGTTGTCCCGTTCCACTGCACGTATCCGCGAAGCGGAACTGCAACTGGCGCAAAGCCGCTCATCGGCTGATATTCAATGGTCTCTGGCTGCAACGCACTTTGCCGACAGCTCAGACACAGCTTTAACGGCCAGCATATCACTTCCTTTGTCCGCAACATCCCGCAATCGTGGCGCATTGCAAAGCGCCCGGGCTGAACTGGCATCAACGGATAATCACCGGCGTATAACCGAACTACAGCTTTATACGCGCCTGTATCAGGCCTGGCAGCAGCAGAAACAAAGCACCCGCAAAGCGCGGCAAATGAGTAACCAGGTTATTCCCGCCTTACAACAGGCATTAGAGGCAACACGGAAAGCTTATGAACGCGGCCGCTACAGTTATTCAGAGTGGGTCAGTGCCCGCCAGGAATTGCTGAATGCACGCCAGACCCGGATTAATGCAGCCGGTGAGGCCCTGCTGAATCAGGCATTGATTGAGCAGCTGACCGGAATGCCCTTAACCGCACAAGAAAAACGCTGACAGGATTATCTTATGAAACAGTTACTTTTAATGATTTCTGCCTTGCTGTTTTTTTCAACTCAGGTGAGCGCATCTGATGAACAGCCGGCAACCACAGAATCTGGCACTCACCCGGACTCCCCTGACCATCATCAGGCGAACAATCACAAGGATCATGAAACACCGCATCGCGCTGATGAACATAAGCACACGGATAAACACGAACACACGGATGAGCATGAACATACTGACGAGCATGAACATACTGACGAGCATGAACACACGGATGAACACGAAAACGATGAAGAACATCATCACCAGGACGCCACACAAATTTCCGCAGCCATGGCACAAGAATCCGGTATCACCACGGCGGTGGCAGGTCACGGAACCATTGAACGCCATATCCACACCTATGGCCGCCTGGTCATCCCGCCGCAGAATCGTGCGCGGGTACATGCCCGCTTTCCCGGACTGGTCACCCGCGTCAGCGTTAATACCGGTGAAACCGTTAAAAAGGGCCAGTTGCTTGCCGTTGTAGAGTCCGATAAAAGTCTGCAGAGTTATGAAGTCCGTTCACCGATTGACGGTATTATCCAACAGCGCAGCATTAATGCGGGAGAAATCAGCGGCGATTCAGCACTGTTTATTATTCTGAATGAATCTGAACTCTGGGCTGAACTTAAAGTATTTCCTGCTGACCGCGAAGGCGTCCACAAACATCAGACGGTGCATATTTTTCATAACGGCCACCGTCATGAGAGTGAGATCATCAGTCTGACACCCTCTGCAGCCAATGAGCCCTATATTATTGCCCGCGCCTCCCTGAATAACCCACAGGCAGACATGTCACCAGGCGATATGATCAGCGCGGATATTGATACAGAAACCGTCAGGGTCAATCTGGTCGTCAACAATCAGGCCCTGCAGGAAATCGAAGGCAATGTTGCAGTCTTTGTCCGCAGCGGCGACCGCTACACAGCCGTGCCTGTACAAACCGGGCGGCACGACGAACACCACACTGAAATTATTTCCGGTTTACAGCCTGGTGATGAATATGTGTCTGAAAACAGCTACCTGATCAAAGCTGATATCGGTAAATCCGGCGCTGCGCACGAGCATTAAAAGGAGAAACGTATGATTGATTCTATGCTGCGTTTCTCATTGCAGAGGCGCTATTTTATTCTGAGCCTGATTTTCGTGCTCATCGCGGCCGGTGTATGGAGCTATCAGCACCTGCCCATCGACGCGGTACCGGATATCACCAATGTGCAGGTACAGATTAATACCGAGGCACCAGGCTATTCCCCGCTGGAATCCGAACAGCGCATTACCTTTCCGGTTGAAACCGCCATGTACGGTTTACCCCAACTCGACTACACCCGCTCGATATCCCGTTATGGCTTATCTCAGGTAACGGTGGTATTTGAGGAGGGGACCGATCTGTATCACGCCCGTAACCTCATCGATGAACGACTGGCCAGGATAAGAAGCGAATTACCTGAAGGCCTGGAACCTGAAATGGGGCCCGTAGCCACCGGACTGGGTGAAATATTCAGCTACAGCGTGTCAGCCAGAGACGGAGCCAGGCAACCGGATGGCAGTCCTTATGATGCAACGGCACTGAGAGAAATTCAGGACTGGATTATCAAACCTCAGCTGGCTCAGGTAAAAGGAGTTGTAGAAATAAACACCATTGGTGGTTACGACAAGGAATACCAGGTACTGCCAAAGCCGGAAAAACTGCTGCAGTTCGGTATTCGTCTGACGGATATTCATGCTGCCTTACTCGCTAATAATAATAACCGCGGAGCAGGATATATAGAACGTAGTGGCCAGCAGATACTGGTGCGTTCGCCCGGGCAGTTAAAATCTCTAAAAGATATCCGCAACATTGTCGTCGGTTATTCCGGTTCCGGTCTCCGGGGCTCACCCGGTTCGCCGGTCCTTATCCGTGATGTTGCTGAGGTAAAAACGGGCCTGCCGCTGAGGACCGGTGCTGCCACCCGTAATGGCAAAGAAACCGTACTCGGCACCGCCATGATGCTGACGGGTGAAAACCCCCGTGTAGTCGCTTACAAACTGGGCGAGAAACTCGCCGAGATTAAAGCGTCGCTGCCCGATGGAGTGACAACCGATACCCTGTACGACAGAACCAAACTGGTGGATAAAACCATCGTTACAGTACAGAAAAACCTGCTCGAAGGCGCACTGCTGGTTATTGTTATTCTGTTTTTACTGCTGGGAAACATCCGCGCCGCATTAATTACCGCAGCCGTTATTCCGCTGTCAATGATGGCCACCATCACAGGCATGGTGCAGGGAGGAATTTCCGCCAACTTAATGAGTCTTGGTGCACTGGACTTTGGGCTGATCGTCGATGGTGCAGTTATTATCGTGGAAAACTGCATACGCAGACTGGCCGACCATCAGACCTCAGATAAAAAACTGCCATTAAAAGAACGGCTGGAGATCGTTTTTGACGCTACCAATGAAGTGATCCGCCCCAGCCTGTTTGGTGTCGCCATTATTACTCTGGTTTATATGCCTGTTTTTACTCTGACTGGCGTCGAGGGCAAAACTTTCCATCCCATGGCAGCCACTGTCATTATGGCTTTAACGGCAGCAATGGTGTTCTGCCTGACCCTGGTTCCGGCCGCCGTGGCTGTGTTTATGAATAAGCCTGTACGTGAAAAAGAAAGTCGTCTGATGGCACTGCTGAAAAACAGCTATCAGCCCCTGCTCACTCTGAGCCTGAAATTTCGCTGGCCTGTTGTCGGTTTTTCTGTGGCACTGGTCCTGTTCAGTGGCTGGCTGCTGACCACTCTGGGATCGGAATTTATTCCGCAACTGGATGAAGGGGATATCGCATTGCACGCGATGCGCATCCCGGGGACCAGCCTCAGCCAGTCGGTTGACATGCAGAAGCAGGTCGAAGAGCGCATTCTGTCATTTCCGCAGGTTAAAAAGGTGTTCGCTAAAATTGGTACACCGGAAGTCGCCACGGACCCTATGCCACCCAATGTTGCCGATACCTTTGTGATACTCAGACCACGGCAGGAATGGCCGGACCCGGAGCAGACAAAAGCAGAACTGGTGAGCGCACTGGAACGATCACTGGCAGATATTCCGGGTAATAACTATGAATTTACCCAGCCTATTCAGATGCGGTTTAACGAGCTGATTTCCGGCGTACGGGCAGACCTCGGGATTAAAATATTTGGCGATAATCTTGAGCAGCTGGTCACCATTGCCAATGATGTTTTAAAAACAGTGAATGCAACCCCGGGCGCTGCTGATGGGCGGGTCGAGCAGGTCACCGGACTCCCCATGCTGTCGGTTATACCCGACCGCACGGCACTGGCACGCTACGGTCTGAATATTGAAGACCTGCAACGGCTGATTGCAACCGCAGTAGGCGGCGAAGACTCAGGTACTATTTATGAAGGTGACCGCCGCTTTAAGCTGGTTGTGCGTCTGCCGGAAAGTCTGCGCACCGACAGCGAACGCCTGGCAACCTTACCGGTTCCACTGGCGGATGGTGACTATGTACCGCTCAAAGAGGTTGCCACACTGGCACAGAAACCGGCGCCGGCACAGATCAGCCGTGAAAACGGTAAACGCCTTATTATCGTCAGTGCCAATGTGCGCGGCCGCGATCTGGGAAGCTTTGTCAGTGATGTACGCCAGCGCATCGCCCGTCAGGTCGATATCCCCGCCGGGTACTGGCTGAATTATGGTGGCACCTTTGAACAGCTGGAGTCTGCCGGTCAGCGCTTATCGCTGGTTGTGCCTTTAACCCTGCTGCTGATTATCGGGCTCTTGATGATGGCCTTTGGCTCCCTTAAAGATTCGCTGATTATTTTCACCGGCGTGCCACTGGCATTAACCGGCGGTGTACTGGCGTTATGGCTGCGTGATATGCCACTGTCGGTAACCGCAGGTGTTGGCTTTATTGCGCTTTCCGGCGTGGCGGTACTGAACGGACTGGTTATGCTTGCCTTTATCCGCGACCTCTGGCACCGCAACGGTGATCTTTATCAGGCGGTGATTCAGGGAGCATTAATACGACTGCGGCCGGTACTGATGACGGCACTGGTTGCCAGTCTTGGTTTTGTTCCGATGGCATTAAACACAGGGACAGGTGCTGAGGTTCAGCGGCCACTGGCCACGGTTGTGATTGGTGGCATAGTGTCATCAACCCTTCTGACGCTGCTGGTATTACCCGTTCTCTATCACTGGACACATAACAACGACCGAATAAAAAAACCAGACCGCACGGAATAACAGCGACATTAAAACCACAGTCATAAAAGCAGCCCTGATTTTAAGGCTGCTTTTTTATGCTGTTATGAATTCAGGTATAAAAAAACCGCCCACAAGGGGCGGCGAAGGAGGCTGTGACGCGATACTGCTGCGTCACAAGAATGGAACCTGTCTCTGCTCTGACGGCAGGTTGGTTATAAATAATCAGTCTTTTGGCGGAACAAATTCCGGATAGGCAGACATGCCGCACTCTTCCACGTCCATACCCACCATCTCTTCGTGCTCGGATACACGGATACCGATCACTTTCTTGATGATGAAGAGTACGATGAAGGAAGCGATGAACATCCAGGCAAAAGTCGCAGCGGCACCGATCAGCTGACCCATAAAGGTTGCTTCATCGTTGCTCAGCAGTACTGCGAAGATACCCCAGATACCGGCTGTACCGTGTACAGAAATAGCGCCTACCGGATCGTCCAGTTTCAGTTTATCCAGTCCGACAACAGACAGAACAACCACAACGCCACCAATACCGCCGATAATGGTCGACAGTCCGGCACCCGGCATCAAAGGTTCGGCAGTAATCGCCACCAGTCCGGCCAGCGCACCATTGATGGTCATGGTCAGATCGGTTTTACCGAACATATAACGTGCCAGCAAGGCGGCTACAACCATACCACCGGCAGCGGCTGCGTTGGTATTTACAAAGATTTTGGCAACGGCATTGGCTTCTTCAATGTTTGCGATTTTCAGTTCTGAACCACCATTAAAACCGAACCAGCCCATCCACAGGATGAACATACCCAGCGTGGCCATCGGCAGGTTAGCGCCCGGAATTGCACGGACTTCCCCGTTCGGACCAAATTTACCTTTACGTGGGCCAACCAGAATGACGGCAGCCAGAGCAGCAGATGCACCTGCCATATGAACCACAACGGAACCGGCGAAATCCTGGAAGCCCATCTGATCAAGGAAGCCACCACCCCATTTCCAGTAACCTTCAACCGGATAAATAACGGCGACCATCACAATGGCAAAAATCAGGAAAGGCCACAGGCGCATACGTTCAGCAACCGCACCGGACACAATCGACATAGTGGCTGCAGCAAACACGGCCTGGAAAATAAAATCAGCCATACCGGAATAGTAAGGGGCATCCTCACCTCCGGCCATGACCGCATCCACGGTGTGGTCTGCACCCAGCAGAAAATCCAGACCCGGAATCACTGCGCTTACCGGGTTGGCGGGATACATAATGTTGTAACCCACGGCCAGATAAACAATACAGGCAATGCCGTACAGCAATGCGTTTTTGTTAAGAATTTCAACGGTATTTTTTGACCGCACCAGGCCGGATTCGAGCATGGCAAAACCTGCGGCCATCCACATCACCAGCGCGGCACACATCAGAAAATAAAACGTATCTAACGCGTATGCGATTTCTGTCGCTAACATGATTTACTCCAGTTTTTCACAATCAGTGTTTTAAATGGCTTTGTCATCGGCTTCACCGGTGCGGATACGGCGCGCCTGAGCCAGAGTGACAACAAAAATTTTTCCGTCCTGGATTTTTTCCCCGCGTACGGCATCGGATATCACCTCAATGGCACGTTCGAGATCCTCATCCACTACCGCCAGCTCAACTCTCATGTTCTGTTCGCAGAAATCATGATGAATAACGCCGGCTTTTTCTTCGCCGCCCTGCTGCCATTCGCAGGCCGCCGCATCGGCAATACTGAGGCCGCCAATACCCATCGCCGTCAATGCCGCTCTCAGGGTGTTGAGCGCGGATGGCCGGATAACCGCCTGGATCAGTTTCATACGCCCTCCCGGGTATTGATGAAATAAATTTTCCTCTCAGGAATGTAATTTTCATGCCAAATTATTAAAAGCTTTAAAAATCAATACTTTACTGCTGAGAAGGAGCGCGATCTTCAGATTTACGCACAATTAACGCGCACCTGATGTCAGTCAGGGCACCCTGCTTGTGCGAAAAAAACCTTATCGATACGGGGCTGGGGGAGTAATATGGTAAAAATGTCCTGCAAAGGGGCTTTTCTTTATGGTCCTGCTGTCGCAATCTATTAAAATAAGCAGTTGGAAGCGTCTGTTTGTGCAGCAATTCAGTGCATGCAGTCATCATGAATCCAGAGAAAAAGTTCAGGAGGTTGGCATATGTTGAACATTAAGCGCTCACTACCCCCTCCTCCGGCTGGCGTCCTGTCCGTTAACCGGACATTTGTTTCTCAGTGTTAAATTAACTTGCTGCAACGGAAATAATCTATGATGACGCCCTCCAACGCTGACGTTCTGACTCAGGTAATTAAGTGGCTGCGCTCCTTCAGTCCGGTGTGGCTGGCCACCGTGGCCGACTGCCCGGATCGTCAGGCAGTCGGCGCTATCTGGGCCTGGGCGCCTGATTTCGGTATGACCGGGTCTCTCGCCGGTTGTCAGGAAGAAGATTTACGCACCCAGCTGAAAGCCGGGGTACTGGAAGGCCCGTTTCCGCGCATGTTCTGCTTCGGCGAAGAACGCGACGGCCAGCTGCGTCATGGCATCCGCTGTGAAGGCAATGCCAAAGTGATTCTGGAGCGTCTGACATCGGCCGATGTGCCGGATATCGACAAGATGCTTAACTGGCTGGCGGATGGTCATCCTTTTGTCCGCCATATTTCTCTGCACCGCCCATCAGAGCTGGTGTTGCTGGATACTCCGCAGTCATCCGTACTGACCACCGAGGGCTTCCGTCATGCCTTTGATCCGGATGCCTGGGGACAACCTCTGATCCGCCAGTCGTGCTGAGCTGATCAGGCCGGCCCCGGAAAGGCCAGCTCCGTATCGTCCTGATACACAGAAATCCCGCGTTTTCCGTTGCGTTTTACCTCATACATAGCTTCGTCAGCCCGGGCAATCAGGGTTTTGAGGCTGGACTCGTACAGACAGCCAAAACAGATTCCGATACTCGCCGCCACGGCCACCTGCACACCATCACGCTCAATACCTGCGGCATTCACCGCGGCCATTAACGCGTCGGCCTGGGTCTTAACCTGTTGGTAATCAGTGAATCCACTCAGCAACGCAACAAATTCATCGCCTCCCAGGCGACCGACCACACCTGTGCCGGCCACCGCTTCCTGCAGGCCGGAGGCAATAGCGCGCAGTAATTCATCGCCGGCGCCATGGCCGTGCTCGTCATTCACCGGCTTAAACCCATCCAGATCAATCAAAAGTACGGCCACCGCCTGATGCGGGTGCTGATGACGTTTAAGCTCATCAAACGACGCTGATAATCCCAGCCGGTTAGGTAAACCCGTAAGAATATCTTCATGCACCATCTGCTGCAGACGGGCCTTGGCCTGTTCCAGCTGTTCTGTGCGCTGCACCACCCGTTTCTCAAGTTCCTGCTCCTGCAGAATCAGGGCCTGCACCAGCGCCTGCTGGGCTTTTTCTTTCTGTTCCTTCATATCTGTGAAACGCGCTGCCAGTGCAAAAGACAGCAACAGCATCTCGGTGGCGGAGCCGAACTGCATACCAAAAACGGTGAAGTTATTTGACGGCAGCAGGCCGGTATTGCGGATCGACAGCATGGCAGTGCCGACCAGCAACAGCGTCCAGGCAAAGACAAAAATGCCGGCCGCCGGCACTTTGTGGCGCATGGCGAGAATCCCGGCAGACAACAGGGAAACCGTGGTCAACACCGCCATGACCGACATAATTTCCAGCGCCTGGCGCGGAGCCACCAGCAAAGTACTCACGGTGCCCACAGACCAGAGGACAGAGATAATGCCAAGCGCCCGGTGCCAGCCCGGTAAGGTATTACGCAGCCACAGAAAACGCCGTGCGAACAACACCGCCAGTGTGGCGGCGAGGGCAAAACCGGTCGGCACCATATAAGGAGAATGAACACCGCCCTGTCCCAGAGTCAGCTGTGCGACGCCATTCATATGGGATGCTGCCATGCCAAAACTGAAAACAAACAGGGTATAAAGCAGAAATTCGCGCTGTCGCAGGGTGATAAACAGCAGCAGGTTGTAACAGCCCAGAGCCACCAGCATACCGAAATACAGCGCCAGAAAGGCCAGAGTGACATTCTCGCTGAGGTTAAAGGCCTGTGGGGTTGCCAGGCCCATATTCAGCACCAGCGGCGATTGACTGGCGGCACGGATGTACAGAGTGGCCTTTTCCCCGGCATCCAGCAGAAAAGGAAATACCGGTTTGCGGGCAGCGACCTGCCATTCAGCCACCGGGTACGCCAGACCCGCGTGCATTTCAGTCACGCCATCGTCCTGTACGACGAATACCCGGATGTCGTCCAGATAAGCGAATTCGAATGCCAGCATCCAGTGTGCGGTATGATTGTCAGCGGACTGCAACGGCAGCTTCAGCCACAGAACATCCTGCAGATAGCCGAAATTCATGGATTGTTCATCCCCCTGCAGGGGCTGAAATCCGTCACTGGCCATCACGTCAGCCAGCGTGAGTTGCCCCTGCTCATCACGCAGCAGCGTCAGGGCCTGTTCTACTTCAATATGCTCATGGGCAGACTGCAGCATCAAAGGCGCCTGGGCAAAACTGCGCACTGCGAAAGTGGCCGCTATCACGATAACCAACAGCCGTCCCATGGAAATAACCCCTGCACTCATACCGGCACTCTCTGACTCAACACGTGTCTGTCGCACGCTCAGCACCGGCAGACTCACTACAAAGTATGATATCAGTATAAGACGACAAAACGCGCCGTCGTCAGTCAATTGGTTATTCTGTTGTGTCAGTATGTAACGGCATCCGCACAGCAATACCCGAACAAATCCGTCAGGAATGTCACGATAGTCCGGATATAGGAGGCCGTATTGGCCCGGCACCGGGCCGGGCAAAAGGAGAGGAGAACAGATTACCGGCTGGACATATTACGCCTTTTCCAGCAGGTAATTTTCATAGGTTTTGCGCAGGTCAACCTTCAGCAGTTTACCGGTGGCGGTGTGAGGCAGGGATTCCACAAACACAATGGCATCCGGCAACCACCATTTAGCGACCTTATCTTCCAGATAACGCAACACATCCGCTTCACTGATCTGACTGCCCTCCTGACGGGTCGCCAGTAATACCGGACGTTCCGACCATTTTTCATGGCGTGCGGCAATCACGCAGCATTCACTCAGTTCCGGATGACCGACCGCAGCGTTTTCCAGATCGATGGAGCTGATCCATTCACCGCCGGATTTGATCACGTCTTTGGAACGGTCAACGATGGTCAGGTAGTTGTTCTCATCAATGGTGGCCACATCGCCGGTATCGAACCAGCCATCAATAAAGCTGCTGCGATCATCGTTGTTGTAGTAACCGCTGATAATCCAGGGCCCGCGCACCAGCAGGCGACCGCGGGCTTCACCATCACGCGGCAGCTCACGGTTGTCATCATCGACGATCTTCATTTCAACACCATACACCGGGCGGCCCTGCTTGGCCTGCAGGCGGTAGCGTTCCTCCAGCGGCATGGATTCCATATGAATGCTGTGCGCATTGACGGTGCCGATCGGGCTCATTTCCGTCATGCCCCAGGCATGAATCAGGAAGGCGTCGTGCTTTTCCTGGAAGTCGCGGATCATCGACAGTGGCGCAGCCGAGCCCCCCACCACCACGTTCTGCACGGATTCCAGTTTTTTACCGATACTGTCCATATGGTTGAGCAGCATCAGCCACACCGTCGGTACACCTAACAGCAGATCCACCTGTTCAGCGTCGATCAGCTCCCACAACGACGCGCCATCCATCCCCGGCCCCGGAAACACCTGCTTGGCACCGGTAATTGCCGCCGAATACGGCGTGCCCCAGGCGTTAACGTGGAACATAGGCACCACCGGCAGGAAGCAGGAGGTGGATGCCAGCCCCAGCGCTTCTTCACCGATGGACGCCATAGCATGAATCACCGTAGAACGGTGAGAATACAACACGCCTTTCGGATTACCTGTGGTGCCGGAGGTGTAGCACATACTGGCGGCGCTGCGCTCGTCGAATTCCGGCCAGACAAAATCGTCCGGTTCGTTGGCTAACAGGGTTTCATAACACAGGGCGTTGGGCAGACTGGTTTCAGGCATTTTGTCTTCATCACAGAGAATGACGAAACCTTCCACCCGGCTGATCTGATCTTTGATACTTTCCAGCAGGGGGACAAAGGTCAGATCAACAAAAATAAAACGGTCTTCTGCATGGTTAACGATGTACACCAGCTGCTCGGCGAATAAGCGCGGATTAATGGTGTGCAGCACCGCACCGAAACCGGAAACACCGTAATACAGTTCCCAGTGACGGTAACCGTTCCACGCCAGCGTGGCGACCCGGTCGCCCTGCTGCACGCCAAAGCGGCTCAGCAGATTGGCCAGTTTACGTGCACGGCTGGCGGCATCTTTAATGGTGTAACGGTGAATATCGCCTTCACAGCGACGGCTGACAATCTCAGAGGTGGCATGGGTGGTTTCGGCATGTTCCAGAAGCGTGGACACCAACAACGGGCGCTCCATCATCTGGCCGAGCAGAGGTTTGCTGGGCAGGGATTGGCCGGACATTAATCATTCCTCAGGTTGTTATATTTATTGTCTGAACACAACTTATAAGGTACTGAGATCGATCTCAAGAGGCCATATTGTTAAGAAATGTCATCACTGCAGAGCCCGCGGTGCGATTATCCGCTGCCGTCAGCGGACACTGTCAGCCCGTGCGGTAGCGGTAATACAGATATTCATCTTTTTTCGGTCCACGGATGGTCCAGCACAGATCAAATCCATCCGCCGTTTCCTGTAATTCCCCGGCGTAAAGATCATCAATACAGACGTGAGCTTCGGCACTCCGCCAGCCATGCGATTGCGGAATCAGTTCAAACAGAAAGACCGGTTCGCCACGGCGACCATGGGAGAGCCGGATACCGGTCGGTGTTTGCTGCCAGATATAGGTGTTATACATCGCCAGTGGCGTATTGCCCGCCAGGGTAAATTCCCCCTGTTCAATAAAGCGGATTTCATCATCGCCGGTGACCTGCACCTCTACCTGGCCTGCGCCCTGCCCCTGCCAGCCTGACATGGACGCCGGGCCCGGCTCTGAACTGTATGAAAATTCAACAACTGTCTGCAGCCGCTGCCACAGTTGCTGGATTCGTTCTGAGGTTTGCTGCATGCTGCGCTCTGTTTCCGCTTGTGTGAAATCCGCTTATGCCAATTCTTTCGGCTGTTACCCTGCTATGGGCGTTTTCTTTCAGCCTGATCGGCGTCTATCTGGCTGGTCAGGTAGACAGTTACTTTGCGGTGCTGACCCGTATTCTGCTGGCGGTACTGGTGTTTCTGCCATTGCTCATCCGCCACCCGGTACGTCCGGCGCTGGCACTGCGGGTGATGGCCATCGGTGCCATTCAGCTGGGGCTGATGTATGTGTTTTACTATCAGTCATTTTTACTGCTGAGCGTGCCGGAAGTTCTGGTTTTTACCATTTTTACGCCGGTATACGTAACCCTGATCTACGATTTTCTGGCTGGCCGGTTCCACTCCTCCTACCTGCTGACCGCGGCGCTGGCCATTATCGGTGCGGCGGTTATGCGCTACGACCAGCTCAGTAACGATTTCTGGCTCGGCTTTTTTGTCGTGCAGGGGTCTAACCTGTGCTTTGCCGGCGGACAGGTGCTGTATAAACGTTTAGTGGAAACCTGGCCATCGTCAAAACCCATCGCCCAGCACCATACCTTCGGCTGGTTTTATATCGGTGCTTTGTTGCTGGTATTACCGCTGTGGGCCCTGCTGGGAACGGATCAATATCCTGCCACGCCGGTGCAATGGGGAGTTTTACTCTGGTTAGGGGTTGTGGCTTCCGGGCTGGGCTATTTTCTGTGGAATGTCGGTGCTACCAGAGTAAGCAGCGGCCAGCTGGCCATTATGAATAACGCGCTGATCCCGGCCGGGTTAGTGGTTAACCTGTTGATATGGAACCGGGATACCGATGTGCTCAGACTGGTACTGGGCGCCGGGATTATGATGCTGGCGCTATTATTGGTCAGCCGCACACATAAGTAATACCGGACCGCGCCATACCTCAAACTGAGCCTCAAACTAAGCCTCACACCAGGCCTTTTAGTCGCCGTCGTTTAGTAAGCAATAATAATGGCTGCCATCGCGGGTACCGACGCATTCGGATAATTCATCATTTAATAAAAAAGACGGGACGCTGACGGCCGGTTTATCATTGATTAACAGGGACGACTCTGTGTCACCGTTTTCTTTTATTTCATAGCGCGCGGCGTATTGATCACCGTTTTCCAGTTCCCACTGATTGATGATCGAATACACATTGCCGCACTGCACCACATGGCAGTTGTAATCCTGGATTTCAACGTCTGTCTCTCCGGGCGTGTATATACGACAACGGCTGTCCATCTCGCCACAGCCGGCGTGTGCCCAAAATGGAAAAGCGGTAGCAGCCAAAACGATCAGATTCATGAAGTTATTCATAACAGAAACTGTACCTTCCCTGTTCAATCTGCACTGGCTGATGTTTCATCAGTGTTATTACGGATGACTTCCGTTAACGCCTGAATGTAAGTTTCCGGCGACTGAGCACCGGAAATCAGATACTTTTCCTGCAGGATAACCGCCGGCACGGAGTGCACACCCATGGCCTGCCATTGTTGCTCCATTGCCCGCACAGTATCCGCATAGCGCTGATCAGCAATCACTGCCGCTGCCTGGTCTTTATCCAGCCCGGTTTCTTCTGCGATGGTGAGCAACACACTGGTATCACTGACATTACGGCCATCACGGAAATAAGCTTCAAACAGCGCCGCCTTTAACTGCGGCTGCCGGCCTTCGTTCTCTGCCCAGTGCAGCAGCTGATGGGCATTGAACGTATTGAGCATTCGGGTATCGTCATGGAAGTTAAATTCAAACCCCAGCTGCTCTCCCATCTGCACAATACGTTCACGGGCGGTGGCAGAATCTTCATCACTGCTGCCGTATTTTTCTTTCAGATGTTCACGCAGGTTCTGGCCTTCCGGCGGCATCTCCGGGTTCAGCTCGAATGGCTGAAAACGGATATAGGCAGAAATCTGATCGTCCATGGCAGCCAGCGCCCTGTTCAGACTGGCGAAGGCAATCGCACACCAGGGACACATAACATCAGACACCATATCGATATGAACAGCAGTACGCATAAGCAATTCCCGGCAAAAATACTTCAGTGCAGTATGCGGATTGTATCAGCGGTTACAAGGGACGAAAGACGATCTCAGGGAGGTACAGGCCGAACAGAACGTTCGGCCAGAGAACACAGGCTCAGGCAGCACTGTTGGCATCGCGGCGCAATTCATTCTGCCATTTATCGATCAGCGCACGGTTGTCATGGTCCCAGGGGTGAAAGCCGGGTTTAAAGTAATCACGGTAAGGGCCACGGATGTGGCTGATCATGCCTTTTGCACCGAACATAAACCGCCACAGACCTTTAACATCTGACCAGCGCGGCAGTTTGCGGGACCACCACATCAGGGCCACCATGTAGCAGGCGATGCGCACGGTAAACAGCACCGTCACCAGACGCAGCACTTTGCGCAGATATTTCTGATCACCTTCCTGATCCATATACACATCAAAGGCCACGGCTTTGTGTTCAATTTCTTCCACGGCGTGCCAGTAAAGCAGATCCCTCACTGACGCTTCCAGCGGCGCCAGTACCTCCGGATTATGCAGCACAAATTCCGCCATAATAGCCGTCATATGTTCCATCCCCACCGTCATGGCTAAACGGAACCTGGGGGTGGCATGCCGGCGCTGCAGAAAACGGTCAATATCACGCTGCAGGTGATGCTCCAGCCGTACCGCATCCATGCCCAGTTCGCGCAGCACTTGATTGGCTTTTTTATGCTGATGGCTGTGATGGCCTTCCTGACCGATAAAACCCCGGATCTGCTCTTTCAGCAGCGGATCAGTAATGCGCCCGCGGTAATTCCTGACGGAGGCGATAAATTCAGCTTCACCCGGCGGAAAGGTGGACGACAGGGCGGCGAAAAACGCCGACAACAGGCGATTATTATCGTAAAAGAATCTGCCCTGAAGCTGACTGAATGCAAACTCCATTTTGCGTGGCTGAACCTGAACACCGGCCGGCGTGCGGGCGCCTGAATGTCCGGCAGTGACTCTCTGTGTCCGGGCGGATGCTGTCATGGGGCCTCCTGAAAGCAGTGGTACCTGTATTCCTGTTATTGCAGGAATCAGGTCACTATGGCAAAACAGGCGTGATAAAAGAGGTGATAATATGCCAACCTGCCAAAACGCGGCATAATGGCCGTATTGCCCCGGCCTGATGGCCTGACAGAAATCAAACAGGAAAAAATCTATGCCGGTTATCTGGGTAGACGCGGATGCGACGCCAAAAGCCGTACGGGAAGTCATCTGTAAAGCCGCTATACGCACGGCCACAGAAACCGTGTTCGTTGCCAATCACAAAGTCCCTGTGACACCTTCTGCGCATATCCGCTGTCTGCAGGTGGAAAGCGGTTTTGACGTAGCCGATAACCTGATTGCACAGCGCTGTGCACCGCAGGATATGGTTATAACCCAGGACATACCGCTGGCGGCAGAAGTGATGGAAAAAGGCGCAGCCGCTATTAACAACCGCGGCGAACCCTATAACCCGCAGACCATTCGCCAGAAGCTGCAGATGCGGGATTTTATGGAAACCCTGCGCTCCAGCGGAGTACAGAGCGGCGGTCAGGCGGCTTTCTCAGAGCGCGACAAAGCTCAGTTTGCCAATGCCCTGGATCGCTGGCTGGCGAAGCAGAAAAGCTGAGTCTGTCCGTTATCCCCGATGCAGGAAAACAGCCGCAATCCCCGTTGCTTCTCATGCGACTACTCTGACCAGTCACCTTCAAAAGTCTCGCCGTCGTCTTCCTGATCACTGAACATAGAGCCCAGTGCCGAACGTTCTTCACCACTGACAGCGGCCTCTTCCACTTCAAACGGCGGGAAACAGACCCGGTTACGGCCGTCACGTTTTGCCTTGTAAAGAAAATGATCCGCACTGGCCACCAGCCCGGTCAGGTCCGCCGGGTTGTCAGCATTGTGAAACGCCAGCCCGATACTGGCGGTAATATTCAGCGTCTGCCCCGCGGCCGGAAAAGGATGAGTTGCAATATTTTCACGCAGACGTTCCGCCACCTGCACTGCCAGCCGGCGCTCAGTGGAAGGCAGAATCACCACGAACTCTTCACCGCCATAGCGACACTGCACATCAAGGCGCCGGGTACCGGCACGGATAATATCCGCGGTCTGTTTCAGTACATCATTGCCGGCTTCGTGGCCCCAGGTATCGTTGATACTTTTAAAGAAATCCAGATCAATCATCATCACCGCCGTGGCAATCCGGGTGCGCTCGGTGCGTTCCAGCTCCTGCTCAAGTGCCTGATGAAAATAACGGATATTATAGAGTCCGGTCAGAGGATCGGTTACCACCTGCTCACGCAGGCCGATAACTTCGTCGATTACGGGGCAATGGGATTCACCAACCGGGCATTCCGGTGCCGCTGCTTGTTTCCGACTTTGCATAAGTGACAACTGCTGTTACAGGTGGTTAATAGTAATGCCCAACACGCTTACTTAAGTTTAGACGATTAATATCAGCCTGCTCTGCCCGGTGATGGTTTAACCGGGTTACTTTGTCACAGAACGTTCGCTTAAGGTATCCGCCGGCCGGGTCTCAGAAATCATCCGGGCTGCGGAAACCCGCTTCCAGCGCTTCCAGCTCAGGGCCGGACACCTGAGCACTGACACCATCAATGCGGCCGGACACAGTGGGCAAACGCAGACTGAACTGCACCCCCCGGATATCCAGCGGGGTAAACGTCAGCTGGTCACCTTTGCGCCCAGAAATTCTGATCATCCACTGCGGATGGGCCGGGTTCTGAGGATCAAATATTGTCTGCCGCGGACTCTCAACATCGAAGCGATATACCTGCTGATCATCGCGTCCGCTGAGCTCAATACTTTTCAGTGGCTTGTGCAGCGGAATATCCAGCGACTTTGCCAGGTTTTCTTCTGAGCCGCTGATACAGACCCGGGGCACCTGTTTGTCATCCTGCATAACATCCAGATGGATATTCTGAATATCTCCTGACGTCAGCTCCAGTCTGAGCGAATACTGACTGTCCGGCGTGTGGATATTGTCAAAACCAATATCACCATCAAACCCCTGGGTAATCTGGTGAACAAAGTACAGACCTAAGCCTTTGCCATGATGCTCCTGCACCCGCCGGGTAGAGAACCCCAGTTTAAAAATCTGATCTTTCTGGTCGTAATCAATATGCGGGCCACGATTATAAATCGTCATACATAGGCATTGTTGTGCTTCCCACAGGCGCACTGATATTGGTGCAAAGGGGCTTTTATACTGACGTTTGGTGGCAAAAAACTGAGCATTTTTAATCAGGTTTTCCAGCAACAGAATCAGATGATTGGCACTACCCAGCAGGTGTTCACAGGGCTGGATTTCAATACGGTATAAACCATCAGCATCCGTCAGTATCAGCGCCTGATTGTTATCGGCAGAGAATAAAACCTGAGGTTCGGGGTTGCCGTTTTCATCGCACAGGGTAACGCCCAGATGCAGAACCAGGGTATCCAGTAATGCCTGACGGGGATCAAAGGTCGGCACTTCCGGCATACTTGCCGGTTCACTGCCCTGCAGTTCTGCCTGAAATAACAACTCTTCACAGCGGCTGATATGAGCACCAATGTGCAGAGCCATATTATCGGTTGTCGACAGATCCAGCAGATCCCACAGATAACGCATACCACTGAGTGCTTCCTGATACATGCGCGCGTTCACTGAGGTATCACTGGACTGGTCCGGCAGACTGTGGCTCTGGGCATAAGTCAGTGCCGACTGGACTTTATCAAAAGAGATCACACCATTGTGGCGCACTTCCGAGGCAATGCTTTTAAAGTGCAGATATTTTTCGTCGTATTCTATGTATTCGAGTAATTTATCGCTGATAAACAGCTTCAGCTTATCGGTGTGACTGGCCGACGTCTGGGCACGTTCCTGCAGATGACGTTTACTGCTCCACAGTTGCTGCATACTGTCCCGCACCAGACGCTGCTGACGGAAAAAACGTTTAATATCAAACCAGGCCAGCAGCAGAAATCCGGTAAACGCCGCAATAAAATAAAACGGATGTAAAAAACGTGGCGGAATTTTTAATATATCCACCAGCTGTGGACTGAGCAGTAACAGAGCGTAAAACAGCAACAGGATGACCGCCAACAAGGTACGCCATGGATACTGAATACGGAAGATAAACTTTTCTTTACCGCTGTTCTGTTCTGTCATTTTATATTCCGTTTATATGGCCGTTTTCAGTTATCCGATCTTTGGCGTTTTCCACAGGTATGCACCTTCGGCCCCGAAGGTCACAACCCCTTCGCCATTTTTACACAGCGTCATAAAGGCTTCTTCATCGCCATGAGCCTGTGCCAGGGATTTACGCAGGGTTTTAATATGCTGGCGGTAGTTGGCGTAGGAGAATTTCTCCAGGTCGGCTTCCAGCCATTCCGCCATTTGCATGGTCGTCACCGGCCGTGGTGAGGCTTCCACCAGAAAACGCAGAATTTTACGCGGTGTCGGCGCCAGCGGGCGCGCAGCGTTAGCCGGATTCATCAGTTTATTGCCTTTCCACCAGACTTCCCAGCTGACCAGATCAATGCGCAGATCGCCACTCACCAGCTGGGCCTTTTTATTGGCTGCCGGCTGCAGGCTCTGACGCAGCAGCGCCTTCATACGCCACAGCAGCACACCGTCAATATTGCGCTGATGTTTGGCGATAAAATCCTGGGTAACGCCTTCTTCAAAGGCTTTCTGTTCAATGCCGGTACCGGAATGCTCGGACAGAAACACAATCGGCAGCGCCGGCCATTTTTTCAGCAGCGCTTTGGATACGGTAAAGCCGCCGTCGTCATTACCGTTGAGGTTGGCGTCGAGAATGGCAATGTGGGGCGCATCACTGTCTTCAGTCTGATGAATACGGTTAATCGCCGGTTCGCTGAATTTGAATACTTCCAGCCGGTTGTGTTCGCCTTTGGGCAGATCACCGTCGGCGCCGGGGGCGAAGTCGGTACGCTCCAGCAGGGGGCGGAACTTATCGATCCAGTGGCTCTGATCTTCCACCCAGAAAATCTTGATCATGGCTGTTTCTCTGCGTTCTGTCGGTCGGTGCGCATCAAGGTGCTGATATTCAGCATAACACCCCTGAGGCAGCGCGCAGAACGCAGACAACAGGCGGCGCGACAGATATCACATTCTTCTCACCGATTTTTCACCGGCGTCCGTCAATCTGTCTTCATCGGCTCATGACACAGACGTCAGACGGGCCACCAACCCAAAGAGGACGAGAAGATGGATGCATTACTGACACTCTGGTCCGCCAACACAGCCGTTTCGGCAACGGTCTGGCTGCTGCTGGCAATGACCCTGCTTTATTTTGGCCGCAAACCGGCGCACAGCATGCTGCGCACCACCGGCGAAGGCCTGCGCAATGTACTGCGGCTGACCAGCCGCTCACTGAGCCAGCTGGAAAGACACCTGGTAAAACGTAACCGCGAAGTCCTGCTGGCAGCTGCCCGCAACGACGCAGAACGCCGCATCGAACGCGAGTTCACCCGCATCCAGGCTCTGGTTGCCCGTGATCTGTCCGGTTACCCGGCGCTGCATCGTGATATCGCCGCCGCGATCAGCAATATCGAGGACACGTACCGTGAGTCCGGCGAAAACCCGCCGCTGCCACCAGCCTGGAGTGAGGTGGTCAACACCATCGCGGCACTGCCAAGCCACGGTGATCCGGCGGTCGCCAAGGTGCTGAACAACATTAAAGGTGCGGTGGAAGATACCCACAAAGAGACCCTGAAAGCCTGGCAGAACAGTGCCGCTCAGCGTCATAAGCTGCTCAGCAAAATGCAGCCTGAATGGCGCACGCTGAATGACAAAGCGGATGCCGTCGCCGCCACTGTCGACGGACTGGATAAACGTACCCATCAGCTGGATAAGCAGATGGCACAGTTTGAAGAGATCCGCCGCGGTGAAGACAGCGCTGTACGCAGCCTGACTTCAAGCTCGCTGACCCAGTTCTTTATTGCCGGGTTAGTACTGACCATCGCTGTCATGGGCGGCCTGATCAACTTCCAGCTGATCGCCCTGCCAATGTCAGAAATGGTTGGCGGCACCAGTTACATAGGTGCGCTGAAAACGTCAGATATCGCCGCGCTGGTGATCATTCTGATCGAAATCGCCATGGGGCTGTTTCTGCTGGAATCCCTGCGTATCACGCGCCTGTTTCCGGTCATCAGCAGCATGGACGACAGAATGCGCCGCCGCATGATGGTGATCAGCCTGACCATTCTGTGTGTACTGGCAGGTATCGAAGCATCGCTGGCCTATATGCGTGATCTGCTGGCGCTGGACCGCGAGGCTCTGACTCAGTCGCTGACCGGTGTCACCGCCGCTGCAGGTGGAGTAGCGGCAAGCCATGCAGAGTTCCGCTGGATTCCATCCATCGGACAGATGGTGATGGGCTTCATTCTGCCCTTCGCACTGGCCTTCATTGCCATCCCACTGGAGTCGTTCATTCACTCCCTGCGGACGGTATTGGGACTGCTGCTGGTCGGTGCCATCCGGGCGGTATCGGTTGCAGCGCGGGCTCTGGGCAACCTGCTCGACCACAGCATGAAGCTGCTGATGAGCGCCTATGACCTGCTGATCATGATACCGCTGAGTATCGAGCGTCTGGTGGTCAGCCTGCGCAGCAGCACTGAAGCCGTCGCTGATGCGATACCGGATGTAACGGCCACAGACGAACAGCCAGCCCGTAAAAGCCGTAAAGGCCGCCGCAGCAAGGCTGACGACGATACCGCCGCTGCTGCCGCCTGAACGGAAGGAGAACGAAGATGAATATTGTACAGAAACTGTTAGTGGCCACCGCCCTGCCCCTCAGCCTTGTGCTGAGCGGGTGCGGCGAAACCGCCCCGAAAAACAAAGCGGTGTACCTGCTGATTGATACTTCCGGCACTTACACCCAGGAGCTGCACAAGGCCCAGGCCATTATCAATTACCTGCTGGCCAACCTGAACAGTGGTGATTCGATCGCCGTGGCACGTATCGACAGTGGTTCATTCAGCGAGAAAGACATCCTCGCCAAAACCACCTTCGATATGCGCCCCAGCACCGCCAATGATCAGAAGCGCAGCTTTAAACAGGCGATCGACGAGTTCGCCAACAACCTGAAACACGGCAGCGCCAATACCGATATCACCGGCGGTATGTTGCAGGCCACGGAATACCTTAACGAGACCGGCGCCGGTGAAAAGTACGTCTTTATATTTTCAGATTTAGAAGAGGATTTGCCCGATGATTACACCCGAGACTTTCCAATTAGCATGGATAACATTCACGTGGTTGCTCTCAATGTCACTAAGTTACGCAGTGATAACATCGACCCGCGAGACTACCTCAACCGACTCGACAACTGGCAACACAGAGTCACCGAAGGCGGTGGCGACTGGCGTGTGCTGAACGATCTGGAACGCATGGATCGTCTGATTGTCTCAAACTGAAGAAGATAGTCTCTCTCCATCTTCCCGCTTGCCGGAGTCCCACCATGCCAGGGGCTCCGGCCTTTTTTTTGTTTATGGCTTTCTGGTGTTTATCCGCTGGTGCATTAAAATGCCGGCAAACCTCAGCAGAAATTCATTTATGTCCACGCCGACCGATTCCGCCAACGGCAGTCGCTCAGACCGCAATTTCGACGATATAGCGAAACGCTTTGCCCGCACCATTTACGCAACGCCCAAAGGCCAGCTGCGTTTACTGGCGCTGGAGCAGGATTTCGCCGACCTGAATATCCCTCTGAACGAAGCAGAGGTTCTGGATATCGGTGGTGGCCAGGGACAGTTCAGCCTGCAGCTGGCAGGTCAGGGAGCACAGATCAGTCTGTGCGATATTTCGGCAGAAATGCTGGCACTGGCACAGGATCAGTTTGCCGCCGGAAACCTGCCGTTAAACAGCCGGCAATGTTCACTACAGGACGTGAATAATGACTTCCCCGGCGAATTCGACATCGTGCTTAATCACGCCGTTCTGGAATGGCTGGAAGACCCTTTTGCTGCCCTGCCCCTGCTGAGCGATAAAGTAAAACCCGGCGGCTGGTTGTCGCTGATGTTTTATAACCTGCACGGCCATCAATGGCGGCAGGTCATGAATGGCCGCACCCACGCGCCGTTATCGGCCAATCAGCGCCTGCGTGAAGAGGGAAATTCGCCTCAGCATCCACTCGACCCGGATCGTATTGAAAGCGCGCTGCAGACACTTGGTTTTAAGGTACAGCGCTGGCGTGGTATCCGCTGTGTTCATGACCACATGCACCAGAAGATCCGCGAGCGTATCAGCCAGGAAAAGGTCAATGCCGCCGACCTGGAATTTGGTCTGCAGGAACCTTACCGCCGCCTCGGCCGCTATGTGCACTTTCTGGCGCAGAAGCAATACTGATCAGGGGGTGTCTTGCAGTCCGGCCTGTAGCGCCCGGATAAAGGATTCAGCCAGTGGATGACGCCTGTTGATATAAAGCGTTAACGGGTAGACCGCCGCCGGCGGATCGGTAAATTGCAGCGCCTCCGCATCCAGACCTTCCTCAGCAGCAAAATAATAGCCGGTTTCCTCTAACGCCTGAACGAAGTCTGCCCGGCCTGTGGCCAACATATGCAGTCCCTGGCGCACATGATTCACCGTCATAACCGTCATACCGGCAGACACCAGTCTTTTTTCAGTATTACTTTCCGTCAGAGCGCGCATTAAGACCACGCGCTTCCCGCTGAAGCGTTCCAGGTCCTGCCATATAAAAGGGCTGTCTTTACGCAGGCGGAAAAAACCACTTTTGATATAGCCTGATTGCAAGCTCATCGACATCACATCCGTCCGGCCCGCCGGCACCGGCATAAAGCTGAATAACCAGTCATCGTTATGACGGGTATACTTCAGCAGTCTCGGGGGTGGCAGAAACACCGGATCGAACTGCCAGCAGCAGTGTTGCTGTAACAGCTGCTGAAGAACCACAAAAGAGCGGCCGAATCCCGGCAGATCGGGCGACAGAAACGGCGGATATTCAATCGCCACCGCCTTTGCCCGGAATACACTGCTGTCATTGCGCTCCGTTGCTGCTGACAAGGTACTGCTGGCGGCCACAGCCAGGGTCAGCACAAACGCGCGCTGCAGGTCACGGATTAAACTGCTCATAAACACTCCCGTATTGCACCGGTCACCCGGTCTGACATGCCACAGAGCGTAGTCTTAGTCAGCGGCTGATGGTCACTATTCAGTGGAGCAAAAGAAATCCATTGTGAAAATACTTATTAAAGCCGGTTTGCGATCAGCAGCCGCAATGCGTCATTCTGTCCGCCATCACAATGAGGCAGATTCATGAAGATTCTTATCAGTGCCTGTCTGGCCGGACAGGCCGTGCGCTACGACGGTCAGGCAAACGCCAGTAAAGTCAGGCATATCCAACAGCAGCTCCGGCAATGGCGGCAGCAGAACCGGCTGGTTGAGGTCTGCCCGGAACTGGCCGGGGGCTTGCCGGTGCCACGACCTGCGGCAGAAATCATCGCCGCCAGCGGTGCCGCTGTGTTATCCGGAAACGGGGTGATACGTACCGCCAGTGGCGACGATGTTACCCGGCCTTTTGTCACTGGCGCGCAGAAAACCCTGCAGACAGCTCTGCAGCAAGGGGCTGTCGCCGCTCTGCTGGCCGCACGCTCCCCCTCGTGTGGGGCTGACGGTATTTACGATGGCAGCTTCAGCGGCCAAATAACGCCGGGACAGGGGGTTACCGCCGCCCTGCTGGAACAGCACGGAATCCGTTGTTTTACCCCGCAACAGTTTGATCTGCTGGAACAGTATCTGCTGGCTCAGGATGAGGGTTAACTCAGTCAACAGAGATGTTTGCGCTCACAACCTGACGAACAGCGTTCTGACACTGACTCCGGTAGCGCCCTTAAGACTTTCAAAGACTTTCACGGCGTCTTCATCGCCTCCCGCCAGACAAGGTCGAAAACGTTTCCGATATATTCAGGAGTAAAGACTCCGGGATGTTTCTGGAAAATCAGGAATTGAAGGCTTCGGAGGCGTTTCTGAGAAATGGCGCGCCCGGGAGGATGACTAGCGCCCTTCGGGCCGTCGTCGCAGGCTCCGACGTTCTTTCCGCTCGCAAGCTCGCTACTGGTGTCTCTCCGGCGTCCTGCCTTCGCCCCTGCGGGCACCTTCGGTGGACCAAATTGTTCCCGGCAATTTGTCGAACCTGAGGAGGTTCTCATCCGACCAAGCGCGTTACAGCGGCTTCAAAAAACGTTTCTGGAAAATCAGGCATTGAAGGCTTCGGGGGCGTTTCTGAGAAGTGGCGGGAGGATGTGCTACCGGTCGCAAGCGACCTGGCCTTCGGCCTACGCGCTCTGCGTTCGCAGGCTCACTCCGAGTCGAACCGGGAGGTTCTCATCCGACCAAGCGCGCTACAGCGGCTTCGAAAAACGTTTCTGGAAAATCCGAAATTGAAGACTTCGGGGGCGTTTCTGAGAAATGGCGCGCTCGGGAGGATTCGAACCTCCGACCGCCTGGTTCGTAGCCAGGTACTCTATCCAGCTGAGCTACGAGCGCGCATCAGACACTAACAATTTGCCCCGTCCGGGTAACGAAAGACATTCAATCTTGAGGGAAAGAATGGCGCGCTCGGGAGGATTCGAACCTCCGACCGCCTGGTTCGTAGCCAGGTACTCTATCCAGCTGAGCTACGAGCGCGCATCGTCGTGGGGCGCGTATTATAGGGTTCGTCCGGGGACTGTCAACTACCTGTAATACACATCTGCTGAGAGCAGAAAGTGTGGCGGAGAGAGAGGGATTCGAACCCTCGATAGGGGTAAACCTATACGCCCTTAGCAGGGGCGCGCCTTCAGCCACTCGGCCATCTCTCCGGAACACGGCGCGCATAATACCACGTTCTTACAAAATTCAAAGGGAAAATTTTATAAAAATTAAGGCCTTACCTCCGAGAAGGAATACTCAGAGGCAGGTTACCGGGACGTATCAGTAGTTGCCGTTGGGCTCGGAAGCGCCACCACCGTTTTTCTCGCCCTGAATGCGCTGATAAATTTCTTCACGGTGTACCGCAACTTCTTTCGGGGCGTTGACGCCAATCCGTACCTGGTTTCCTTTAACGCCTAAGACGGTCACAGTGACGTCGTCACCGACCATCAATGTTTCGCCTACGCGACGGGTCAAAATAAGCATAGGAGTTCTCCTGACATTCCTGTTCGTTACTAGGGTGCTATGGTGGCTTGCGCCGGTGTCCTCAGTCCCATACCTCAGTATTGACCAAAAAAGTCAGATTTAAATACGGTATTTGAGAACATTTAGTTATTAGAGAGCGACCAATCATTGGCGCTCTCCGGCAGGCAGGAAAGTTACTCTTCCGTTGCCTCAGCATCCAGACCGAAGGCTGTGTGCAGTGCACGCACCGCCAGTTCCAGATACTTTTCTGCAATCACAACAGAAATTTTAATTTCTGAGGTTGTGATGGCGAGAATATTGATATTTTCGTCAGCCAATACTTTAAACATTTTACTGGCCACACCAGCGTGCGAACGCATCCCTACCCCTACCATTGACACCTTACAGATATCATCAGTTCCGGTGACTTCACGGGCATTGAGTTCAGCAGCCACATCTTTAAGGATTTTCAGGGCTTTCTGGTATTCACTACGATTGATCGTAAAGGTGAAATCCGTGGTGCCATCTGCCGATACGTTCTGCACGATCATGTCGACTTCAATATTGGCATCACTGACCGGTACCAGAATACGCGAGGCAACCCCCGGTACATCCGGTACGCCTTTAACGGTCACTTTTGCTTCGTCGCGGTTAAACGCGATACCTGAAATAACGGGATTTTCCACGGAGCTGTTCTCCTCCATCGTGATCAGGGTGCCGTTGCCTTCTTTAAAGGAAGAAAGCACGCGCAGCGGTACTTTGTATTTGCCGGCGAATTCGACTGAGCGGATCTGCAGGACTTTAGAACCCAGGCTGGCCATTTCCAGCATTTCTTCAAAGGTCACTTTTTCCATGCGTTTAGCCGCCGGAACAACACGCGGGTCAGTGGTATAGACACCGTCGACATCAGTGTAGATCTGACACTCATCCGCACCCAGAGCCGCTGCCAGCGCTACGCCGGTGGTATCGGAACCGCCGCGACCGAGCGTGGTGATGTTGTTGTCATCATCAATCCCCTGGAAGCCGGCAACGATCACCACGCCTCCGGCATCCAGCTGTTTGCGCATGGAGGTGGTATCAATATCCTCGATACGGGCCTTCATGTAGGCATTATCGGTCTTGATTCCCACCTGCCAGCCGGTAAAGGAGCGCGCATCCACGCCTCGCTTCTGCAGTGCCATGGACAGCAAAGCGATGGTGACCTGTTCACCGGTGGATACCAGCACGTCCATTTCGCGCGGGTCAGGTGTTTCAGAAATATCTTTCGCCAGCGCAATCAGACGATTGGTTTCACCGCTCATAGCGGACACAGCAACCACGACCTGATGGCCGGCATCATGGAAAGACTTCACTTTATCGGCGACCGCTTCAATACGTTCTGTTGTACCAACAGAAGTGCCGCCGTATTTCTGTACGTATAGCGCCATGGCGTTCCGGACTGACTGTAATAAAAAAGGGCGCTAATTAAACAACAATTGCTCAGCGCATGAAAGATGCCGTGCCGGCTATTTGAGTACACCCAGGTCAACAGGCGTGTACTCCCGGGGACGAAAAAACGGGCCGCAGCCCGTTTTTCTATATTACCAAACAGTTATGGAACGCTCTGTCTCAGAGCACTTCCTCTGCCCAGCGTTCAAACGCCGCCAGCGCTTCGCCAATACCTTCCGGTTTCTGACCGCCGGCCTGAGCCATTTCCGGCTTACCGCCACCGCGGCCATCAACGTATGCGGCACATGCTTTAACCGCATCACCGGCTTTGGCTTTAGCGGTCAGATCTTTGGTGACACCGGCCAGCAGAGTCACTTTGCCGTCGTTGTCAGAGGCCAGCATGATGAGTGCGGAACCCAGTTTGTTTTTCAGCTGGTCCATGGTGTTACGCAAGGCCGGCACATCAGCACCATCCAGTTTAGCGGCCAGTACTTTGACACCCCTGACGTCGCGGGCCTGAGCCGCGAGATCCGAACCGGCACTGGAGGCCAGCTTGCCTTTCAGTGCTTCCAGCTCTTTCTCCAGCTGACGGCTGCGGGCCACCAGCTGTTCCACTTTTTCGCCCACATTATCCGTCGAGCCTTTGAGCTGACGGGCAATGCTGTTGAGCGTGGCTTCTTCACCGGCAATAAAGTTCAGTGCTGCCTGCCCTACCACCGCTTCAATACGGCGGATACCGGCGGCGATACCGCTTTCCGAGGCAATTTTCAGCAGCCCGAGGTCACCGGTACGGGCCGCGTGTGTACCACCACAGAGTTCCACCGAGAAATCATCAACCCCCATGCTGAGCACCCGCACGAGATCACCGTACTTTTCACCGAACTGAGCAGCGGCACCGGTTTCACGGGCATCATCGATGTTCATAATGCGGGTGGTTACCGGCGTATTGGCACGGATCTGAGCATTCACGATGTTCTCAATCTGACTCAGCTCTTCGGCGCTGACGGCTTCCAGATGGGAGAAGTCAAAACGCAGACGGTCATAGGTATTCAGAGAGCCTTTCTGCGACACATGTCCGCCCAGAACCTGGCGCAGGGCAGCATGCAAGAGGTGAGTGGCCGAGTGATGCAGTGCCGTGGCCTGACGCTTCTCAGCATCAACCGTGGCGGTCAGCTGATCGCCCACTTTCACACTGCCTTCCACCAGGACACCTTTGTGCAGATGGTTTCCGGATTCTTTGGTGGTATCTTTGACCTGGAACACCACACCGTCAGCTTTCAGGAAACCGGTATCGCCGGCCTGACCACCGCTTTCGGCATAGAACGCCGTTTCATCCAGTACCAGAATCGCTTCATCACCGGCATTCAGCTGGTCAACGGCTTCACCGTTTCTGAACAGGGCTTTGACCGAACCTGTGTTTTCCAGCTGCTCGTAACCCAGGAACTGAGTTTCCCCATCCAACGTCAGGCCACTGCCATAACCACCATCAAAATGGCTGGCGGAACGGGCCATCTCACGTTGTTTTTCCATCGCTGCGTCAAAGCCAGCTTCATCGACTTTAAGATCACGTTCGCGGGCAACGTCGGCCGTGAGGTCGAACGGAAAACCGAAAGTATCGTACAGCCTGAAGGCGGTTTCGCCCGAAATGGTATCACCGTCCATTTCAGCGATGGCTTCATTAAGAATGCTCATGCCTTTGTCCAGCGTCTTGGCAAACTGCTCTTCTTCCAGACGCAGCACTTTCATCACATGATCTTTCAGATTGATCAGTTCCGGGTAAGCATTGCCCATTTCGTCACACAGTGCCGGTACCAGCTTGTGGAAGAAACCCGCCGGCGCTCCCAGCATATGACCATGACGGACCGCACGGCGGATAATACGACGTAACACATAGCCACGGCCTTCGTTGGATGGCAGCACGCCGTCAACAATCAGGAAGCTGGTAGAACGGATGTGGTCAGCAATCACGCGCAGTGATTTGTTTTCGGTATCCGCACAACCGGTCAGTTCACCGGCGGCTTTCAGCAGCGCCTGGAACAGATCGATTTCGTAGTTACTGTGCACACCCTGTTTGATTGCCGAGATACGCTCCAGCCCCATACCAGTGTCCACCGATGGTTTGGGCAGCGGAATCATGTCGCCGTTTTCTTTGCGCTCGAACTGCATGAAAACGTTGTTCCAGATTTCGATAAAACGGTCGCCGTCTTCTTCCGGTGATCCCGGAGGACCGCCCCAGATGTGCTCGCCATGGTCGTAGAAAATTTCAGTGCAGGGACCGCAGGGGCCGGTATCGCCCATTTGCCAGAAGTTGTCTGAGGCATAGCGGGCGCCTTTGTTGTCACCGATGCGGACAATTTTTTCCGCCGGGACACCAATCTGCTTGTGCCAGATGTCGTAGGCTTCTTCGTCTTCGGCGTACACAGTCACCATGAGCTTTTCCACCGGCAGGTGCAGCCACTGCTCAGAAGTCAGAAACTCCCAGGCAAATTTAATCGCGTCTTCTTTAAAATAATCACCGAAGCTGAAATTCCCCAGCATTTCAAAGAAGGTATGGTGGCGGGCGGTGTAACCGACATTTTCCAGATCATTGTGCTTACCACCGGCGCGCACACAGCGCTGTGATGAACAGGCGCGGGTGTAGCTGCGCTTTTCCAGCCCAAGGAATAAATCCTTAAACTGCACCATGCCGGCGTTGGTGAACAGCAGAGTCGGGTCGTTGCCGGGAATCAGGGGGCTGGAAGCCACCACTTCATGCCCTTTGGAAGCGAAGTAATCAAGGAATGCCTTGCGAATGTCTGAGCTTTTCATACGGCTGCGGGTATCCGGAAGCGGTTATCTTTAATGGAAAGCGGGGGAGTATAGCGTTTTGCGCGCCTGAGTCCGAGTCCCGCTGAGGGGTTAATAATCAACCTTTTGGCTGCTGATACAAAAAATCTCTTGACGACAGGCCAATATAAGATAACTATATAAGCATATTCTAATTTAGAGAAAGGTGATGTTATGAATATCGATCGCATTGTGATGACATTTGCCGGAACCGTTATTCTGGCTTCGCTGGCTCTGTCTCAGTTGCACAGTGTCTACTGGCTGTGGCTGACTGCTTTCGTCGGTGCCAATATGTTTCAGGCCTCATTCACCGGTTTTTGCCCTCTGGCCATGATACTGAAAGCCATGGGCGCCAAACCAGGCTGCGCTTTTTACCGCGAAAAAGCCTGATTCTGAGGCACGGTATAACCTCACGATATCAGACCTGAGAGTGGCCGGATAGCACCCTGTTGCACCGGACTCCTCGGGTATACTCAGCGCTCCGGACCCGATGATGGCCAGATGACGGAGTGTTGAGTGCGTTTTTCCCCTCTGAGCGTATTAGTGTTTCTCGTGGCTGCAGCTGGCATTCAGGCAGAAACATGGACCCCCTACCCTTCCGGCCTCCCGCAGTTTGACTATCAGGGCGAGCGGCTGGCGCAATTCTGGCCACAGCTGATGATGGGGCCCGCCCGCCCTTTCCCCACGGCAGACTACCTGCAGGATTATTTCCGGCGTTATCCGGCGGTGCTGAGCCGTACCCGCGAACTGGCCGCCGCGGCGGACGCAGCGGATGCCTTAAAGGCCGTCAACGACCATAATTTTGAGCCTCTCGCCCAGGCAGTTCAGCAGGTCTGGCGCCTGCACTACGAAGGCCGGTTTAAACAGGCCCGGCAGCTGGGATTATCACTTGGCCCTGTCGGCGCCATCCCCGGCCTGTATGCACAGATGATGTATGCCACCCTGATTGTCAGCGAACCGGAAGAAAAACTGCGCCTGCTGCGTGAAGCGGCAGCGCTTTCAGAGCAACTGCTGCCACTGGCCGCTGATGATGCCTTTGCCCGTTTTGGTCTCGCCTATGCCCGTGCCCGGATTCTCGAGCTGCTGCCCACTTCAGAAGCATCCGCCAGTGGCTACCTGGGTGATACCCGCGATACGCTGCAGTCATTAATGGAAGAAAATCCAGGCAACCCTCTGTATCCGGCGATGCTGGGCGGTATTCACGCCGGTGTGGTAGCACGGGTCGGCGGCTTTCTGGGACGCCTGACCTATGGTTCCAGCACCAGTAAAGCCATCGCCGCTTTTGACCAGGCACTGGCCAACGAACCCCGCTTGCCGGTCATTTATTTTGAATACGCCAGAGCGCTGGGTATGATCGACGCTGAAAAATACCGGCAAACACAGCAGCAACTGCGCCAGGCCTGCCTGCAACAACAGGTATTCAGTGCCGAAGAAGCCCTGAATCAACGCCAATGCAGAGAACAACTGCCCGCGCCGGACAGCCATTCAACCGATGACTAAACGGACCCTTCCCATGATTAACCCCTGGGTAATCGCCGCCATGATTCCTGCCATGGTGATTGTCATGATTCATTTTGCCATAGGCCCTTTCGGCCACCCGACCCGGCTGCACTGGCACATGAAGTGGGCAACCTGGCCCACCAGCATCCGACGCCTTTTACTGATTATTGCCACCATTACCCTCATCGCCGGGGCCAGCCATGCCACCGGCCTGTGGTTCTGGCCAACCGACTGAACGGGGTCTGAACAGACTCTGTGCACAACCCACCTACAACAATAATAAAAACAGGAGAACACGATGGAACGTATCCGCGTCAGCAACGGCGATATCACTCTGGATATCCGGGCCGCCGGCCCGGAAGACGGCGAGGTCATCATACTGCTGCATGGGTTTCCGGAATGCTGGGCCACCTGGCGCCATCAGATCCAGCCGCTTGCGGCAGCGGGTTACCGTGTACTGGTGCCCGATATGCGTGGCTATGGTGAATCCTCCAAACCCCGCGGCTATCGCCGTTATCATCTTGATGAACTGATCACGGATATCGACGCTATCCGCCGCCATAGCGGCCGCCAACAGTGTCATCTTGCCGGCCACGACTGGGGCGCTGCCGTGGCCTGGTGGTATGCCATTCATTATCCGCAGGCATTGATAAGTCTGGCGATTGTGAACGTCCCCCACCCACAGGCTTTTCTCGAAACCCTGCGTTCCAGTCCGCGACAACTGCTGAAAAGCTGGTACATTTTCTTCTTTCAGTTGCCCTGGCTGCCCGAGTGGCTGCTGCGGCTGAATAACTTTGCCATATTGCGGCACATGCTGAGATCAACGTCGTCCAGCGCTGCCTATCAGGATGAAGACTTCGACTTTCTCAGCCACAGCTGGCGTCAGCCCGGCACCATCAAAGCCATGGTTAATTATTACCGCGCCATGCTGCGCCACCAGCGGCAGCCGGACCAACCAGAGATAGCCGTTCCCACACGGATTCTCTGGGGCGAGCAGGACATTGCTCTGTCTTTGCCGATGGCACGGAAAAGTCTGGACTATCTTACCCACGGTGAGCTGATCACGTATCCGGACGGCAGTCATTGGCTGGCCCACGACAAACCCCGGGAAGTCGCCGTTCGCATCATGGAACACATCAGTCACAGTCAGACTGCAACTTAACACCGACAGACTGACTCTGATGGTGAACATCAGGCGCCCAAGGTCAGGGCGCTGCACCGACAACCGGCCAGGCCGGCAGATACACAGGCCAATACGGAAGGCTCGCGCAGGTGGCCTGCGCAGCCGGCTCTCCCAGTGGCTATAGCGCGACTGATTAACTTATCAGCTATAAGAAACCACGAATCACATCGCTGAATATTGCACTTTTATGAACAGACACGGCCACAAATGACCGATAAACCCTTATAATCCTATCAGACTTTTTACTCTGGAGTTCTTATGGAACGTATCCTGATTGTTGGCGGCGGCGCCGGCGGGCTTGAGCTGGCGACCGGCCTGGGCCGCTTGCTGGGTAAGCGCGGCAAAGCCCATATCGAGCTGATCGATGCCAACCAGACTCATCTTTGGAAGCCACTTCTGCATGAAGTCGCCACCGGCGCCCTGGATTCCGGCATCGATGAACTGAATTATCTGGCCCACGGCAAAATGCACGGCTTCAGTTTTAAGCTCGGACGCATGTGTGGCCTGGACCGGGACAACAAAGAAGTGATTCTGTCGCCGATTCATGATGATGAAGGCGAAGTGATTGTGCCGGAACGCCGTATTGCCTACGACACACTGGTGCTGGCCATCGGCAGCGTAACCAACGATTTCGGCACCAAAGGCGCAGCCGATAACTGCTTCTTCCTGGACGGACGTCACCAGGCCGAGCGTTTCCACCACACCCTGCTGAACGAATTTCTGCGCGCCAATGCCAACCCGGAAGAAGGGCCACGGGCGCTGAATATCGCCATCGTGGGGGCCGGTGCCACGGGTGTTGAACTGTCTGCTGAGCTGTACAACACCGCCGAACTGCTGGTGCGTTACGGACTGAAAAAACTCACCCCGGATAATCTTAAAGTCAGCCTGATAGAAGCCGGCCCCCGCATTCTGCCGGCGCTGCCGGAACGCATTTCTCAGGCGGCCACGCGGGAGCTGGAAAAACTCGGTGTCAGTGTGCAGACCGAAACCATGATCACAGAAGTCACGGAAGATGGTTTCAATACCAAAGACGGCCGTATGATTCCGGCGCAACTCAGAGTCTGGGCTGCCGGGGTTAAAGCACCGGAATTTATGTCTGAACTGGGTCTGGAAACCAACCGCGCCAATCAGCTGGTCGTTAACGCCAGCCTGCAGACTGAAGATGAAAGTATTTTTGCCCTCGGTGACTGCTGTTCAGTGATGGGCAAAGACGGTAAACCTGTACCACCACGGGCCCAGGCCGCCCATCAGCAGGCATCGCATTTACTGAAAGCTCTGCGGGCGCGCCACAAAGGTCAGCCAATGCCGGAATTTGTTTATCGCGACAAGGGATCTCTGGTCTCGCTCAGCCGCTACAGCACAGTTGGCAGTCTGATGGGGAACCTCACCAAAGGATCCATGATGATCGAGGGGCGCCTGGCACGGCTGGTGTACGTATCCCTCTACCGTTTGCACCAGATTGCCCTGCATGGCTACTGGCATACCATACTGCTGAGTCTGGTGGGCCATATCAACAAAGTGATCCGGCCAAGACTGAAACTGCACTGACACCTCACAGACCGTCTGATGGCGGACATTATCCGCCGTCAGACGCTGGCAGTGATATGCGTGCGGTAATCACCCGGCGTGGCACCGGTCCAGCGTTTGAACGCTTTATAAAAGGCGCTGGGTTCCGCGTAGCCAACCATATAAGCAATTTCATACAGGGGAATGGCGTGATCCTGAATCAGTTTCATGGCCAGTACCTGACGGCTTTCATCCAGCAGAATCTGATAGGTTGTTCCCAGCGCTTTTAACCGGCGCTGCAGATTACGCACACTGATCCCCAGCTGACCAGCCACATCTTCCTGAGACACATGCCGCCGCAGCAGGCATTTTTCGATGATTTCACGCAATTCAGTGTACAGCGTCAGGTGCTCGTTCAGCTTTTTTTCTTTTAATTCCAGTTCTCTGAGGGTGTTGGTAAAGCTGTGCGTGTGATGATTGGGATTAATCCGGACCCAGGCGTCGGAACTGATTTCTACCTGACACCGTTCCCCGGCGGTGACGGGTACCTCAAGCAGCCGGGTCAGAGCGTCGTGTTTACCATCCGAGCAGGAAAACCGCACACAGATATCACCTTGCCGGTAACTGTTACCCAGCGCATCACGACACAACAGCGCCATCGCCGACATCGCCTGCTGGCATTCCGACGACGTCAGGCAACCGCCATCGGCAGTGCCCGCACGCAGGAGTACGCAATCATCCGCAGAATCAATGTAGACCCGTGCCAGCCCGATGGAACGATGAGAAAAACGCAGAGCCGCGGGAATCCCCTGAGCAAGATTTTCGGCCTGCCGCATCAGCCGCGCCATGGGTAAATCCCGCTCAGCCAGATATCGGCCTGAGCGCGCGGCTAACAGCGTACCCGCAAACTCCTGTTCAACCCGGTTCTGAGCTTCGCGTAATTTATCGGCCGCTACCCAGGGGGGCAGCGGACCGGAACCAGAAATACCCAATAACATCAGGACCGGCGCTATATCCGCCCCCTGGCTGTCCCAAAAATTGAGTAAATGCTGCACCAGTACTATATCGACCTGTACAGTTGGGCCCATATCCCTCCCCAACGTCATAAAATCCTATTCTTCCGAACTCCGCCGGATTAACACTCGTTCTTTTAATACAATTAACGAAGGATCATGGTTACCACAGTGTATTGTGTCAATAGACTGAGGCGACAGGGGGGATGACTGACCCTAAAAGCCTGAATAGTCAGGAAAGATCAGTCATCAGCGGAAAACGAACCCAAACGGTCCAATACATAACTGATCTGGTCACCGGTAAAACCCCGGTAAGCCAGAAAACTATACACCCGGGCCTTCAGTTTTAAATCCGATAAATCCGGAGTCTGGCCGAATTTCTTTTCCGCCACATTAATAGCACTTTGGTACCAATCAGAATCGGATTCTTCCATCGCCGCAGAAATCTCGGTGTCGGCGACACCCTTATTCCGCAGTTCGTGCTTCATGCGTAGCGGGCCCTGTCCACGCTGCGAACGGCTGTTCACATAAGCTTCGGCAAAGCGCTCATCTGATTGCCAGCGCCGTTCAGCCAGTTCGTCCAGCAGGGTTTCGAGATCTTCAGCCGAAGCAGCTTTAGGGCGCAGCTTGCGCTGCAGTTCAAGGCGGGAATGATCCCGGCGTGACAGCAGATCGACTGCTGCACACCGGAGTTCAGAGAAGGTTAACGGATCAGGCTTCGGTTTCTTCATTTGCTTCAGTTTCAGCGTCTTCAGGCGATTCCGCAACCGTCAGCAGCTGAGCACGGATAGCCGCTTCAATTTCGGCTGCCATCTCCGGGTGTTCTTCCAGGTAAGCAGAAGCATTGGCTTTACCCTGGCCGATTTTATCGCCTTTGTAGCTGTACCATGCGCCGGATTTATCCACCAGATTGCATTTCACACCCAGATCAATGACCTCACCCATATGGTAAATGCCCTGGCCGTACATAATCTGGAACTCCGCCTGTTTGAACGGCGGCGACACTTTGTTCTTAACCACTTTCACGCGGGTTTCATTACCCACTACTTCATCGCCCTGTTTCACAGAACCGATACGACGGATATCCAGACGGACGGAAGAGTAGAACTTCAGTGCATTACCACCGGTCGTGGTTTCCGGGCTGCCAAACATAACCCCGATTTTCATCCGGATCTGGTTAATGAAGATCACCAGACAATTGGCCGCTTTAACATTACCGGTAATTTTACGCAGTGCCTGAGACATCAGACGCGCCTGCAGACCCACGTGACTGTCACCCATTTCGCCTTCAATTTCTGCTTTTGGGGTCAGGGCAGCAACCGAGTCAACCACAATCACGTCAACCGCATTGGAACGCACCAGGCTGTCACAGATTTCCAGCGCCTGCTCACCGGTATCCGGCTGCGAGACCAGCAGACTGTCCAGATCAATACCCAGCTTTTCTGCATACAGAGGGTCCAGCGCATGTTCGGCATCAATGATGGCCACGGTTTTTCCCATCTTCTGAGCCTGCGCCATGGCCGACAGACAGAGTGTGGTTTTACCTGAACTTTCCGGCCCATAAATTTCAACAATACGGCCAACCGGCAGACCACCAATACCCAGTGCAATATCCAGCCCCAGAGAACCGGTCGATACAGCCGGAATCGCTTCACGTGGCTGCTCGCCCATTTTCATAATGGCGCCTTTACCAAACTGGCGTTCAATCTGGCCCAGTGCCGCATCAAGTGCTTTTTGTTTGTTAGCGTCCATCGCTGTGCTGCCTCTTTGTTGGTTGGCCTGCATTCATTGATTGAGAATGTACAGGATAATCACTGTAAATTTAACCAGTATTTAAGCACAGCTTATTTGTGTCGCCAACCCCTGTTTGCGGCAGGAGCAGAAAAAATACACTACTGGATAAATAATCAGGGTAAATCAGCAGGATAACCAGCGGCATAATCCGCGGATTCCCTGATCAATGGCCTGCTCCCGCACGGCATGACGGTCACCGTCGAAGTGACAGCACTCTGTTATCTGATGCTCCGCATTGCCCCAGGCAAACCACACGGTGCCAACCGGTTTGTCCACGCTGCCCCCTCCGGGGCCGGCAACACCGCTGACGGCGACGGCGATATCACCGAGGCTGTTATTCACCGCACCGGATACCATGGCCCGCACCGTCTGCTCGCTGACCGCACCGGACTGTTCAATCGTGGTGGGCGCAACATCCAGATAACGGATTTTGGCTTCATTGGAATAGGTGACAAAGCCACATTCAAACCACCCGGAACTGCCCGGAAGGTCGGTGATAGCACTGGCAATACCGCCCCCGGTACAGGATTCTGCCGTGACGATTTTCATATTACGGCTTAGCAGTATTTCTGCCAGCGCGGATAACGAAGCGATTCTGTCATCTTGCATGGTGTGATCCTGATAGAGTCATCCTGCTGAATTAAACAGAGAGGAGATTACCACGACCCGGTAGCGCCAACATCTCCTTTGAACCGACAAAACATGCTAAACAGTCAGCAGTTTTGCCCGTTGCTGCTTGACCAATAGCCGGCCGAACCAGATTCTTCGGCTTCCTGTTTTCTGACCCGTCCGGATATTGCTTATGCTGAAATTCACGCCAGCCGCCAGCAGCACTCTGTGCCCGCCACTGCTGTTATTAACACTGGGGTTGAGTGCCTGCGCAGGATCGTCATCCGGCCATTCTCAGGGACCAGACAATGGCGCCGCAGAACCACAACCCACAGCCTCCTGTGACGGCAGTGGTACTGACCTGTGCGACCAGTGGCTGAACGCGCACAACCAGGTACGCCGGCAGCTCAACGCCGGCACACTGACCAACAGTCCGAAACCCGACGACGGCATAGCCGATCTGCAATGGGACAGCCGTCTGGCACAGGTTGCACAGTCCTATGCTGATCAGTGCCAATACGCGCACAATGGTCAGCGCGGGGATCAGTATCAGGCGCTGGGCGGCGACGCTTCGGTCGGCGAGAATATTGCTGCTTACTACTCATCACAGCCGCCGGCGCAACAGGTCTATTCACCGGCACAGTTCACCGCACTCTGGCAAAGTGAAATGGAAGACTTTGTCTATGAGCCGCTGGGTACGACGGTCAGTTATCAGGACGTCGGCCACTACACGCAACTGATCTGGCGCAGCACCACGCATGTCGGCTGCGCCATCGCCCAATGCCAGACCGGGGGCAGCACGCCTTACATGACCTATGCCGTGTGTGACTACTCACCGTCCGGTAATTATCTGAACCAGTATCCATACTGAGCCGGGGGCGGGCACGCCAGGGTCAGCTGACCTTTAACAGAGTATTTGCTACCCTGAGCGGCTTTAAAAATCGCTGCGTTACACAAACCCGGCGAACATTTCAGTCACAGCAGTATTCAGGCTCAGTAATATTTCATGGCAGATAAAAGCGCGACCAGCAAACATACTCCGATGATGCAGCAGTACCTGCGTATCAAGGCAGATTTCCCGGACACACTGCTGTTTTACCGCATGGGGGATTTCTACGAACTCTTCTATGATGATGCCAAACGCTCAGCTCAGCTGCTGGATATTACCCTGACGGCCCGCGGTCAGAGTGGCGGACAGCCGATCCCCATGGCCGGTATCCCCTATCACGCCGCGGATAATTACATTGCCCGCCTGGTAAAACAGGGCGTTTCGGTCGCCATCGCTGAGCAGATCGGTGATCCGGCCACCACCAAAGGGCCGGTGGAGCGTAAAGTGGTGCGGGTCATTACCCCGGGCACACTGACCGACGAAGCCTTTCTGGATGAACGTTCTGACAACCTGTTGGTGGCTTTATGTTCAGACAACCAGCGCCATGGGTTAGCAGTGCTGGAAATCAGCTCCGGGCGCTTTTCCGTATTTGAAGTCGATGGCGAAGAATCCCTGTTGGCTGAAATTGAACGCCTGCGGCCGGCAGAGCTGTTATTAAACGAAGACCAGCTGGCCCCGGGCGATTTATCGTCACGCCTCGGTGCCAGGCAGCAGGCGCCCTGGCATTTTGAATCTGATACCGCCTTTCGCCTGCTGACCACACAGCTGAAAACCCGCGATCTGCGTGGCTTTGGCTGCGAACATCTGACGGTGGCCATCCGCGCCGCCGGCGCCCTGCTCCACTATGCGCAGGAAACCCAGCGCAACAGCCTGCCGCATATCCGTTCACTGCAGGTCGAACAGCCGGATGATGCCATTATTATCGACCCGGCCAGCCGCCGTAATCTGGAAATCGATATCAACCAAAAAGGCGACGATGATAAAACCCTGGCCTGGATGATGGATAAAACCGCAACGGCCATGGGCAGCCGTTTACTGAAACGCTGGCTTAACCGCCCGCTGCGGGACCGTAATATTCTGCAGCAGCGCCAGGCGTTTATTGCCCAGCTGATCCAGACCTACACCACCGATGAACTGCACAGTGCGCTGAAACAGGTCGGCGACATTGAACGTATTCTGTCACGCGTGGCACTGGGGTCTGCCCGCCCGCGCGACCTTGCACGGCTGCGTGATTCTCTGGCTATTGTGCCGGATGTGCGCCGTTTGCTGGAAAGCCTGGACAGCCCGTTAGCCGGCAATCTGCTGCAGCGTGCCACAGAATTTCCCCACTGGGTTGAACGTTTGAATAAAGCCATTATTGAAAACCCGCCAGTGGTTATCCGTGATGGCGGTGTGATTGCGGAAGGCTATGACAGCGAACTCGACGAACTCAGATCTCTGAGCGAAAACGCCGGCGACTATCTCGTTAAACTGGAAGAGCAGGAAAAAGAACGCACCGGCATATCCACACTGAAAGTGGGTTACAACCGGGTACATGGTTATTACATCGAAATTTCCAAAGCCCAGTCCGACTCTGCGCCCACCGAATACATCCGGCGCCAGACATTAAAAAATGCCGAACGTTTTATCACGCCGGAACTGAAAGAGTTTGAAGACAAAGCACTGAGCGCCAAAAGCCGTGCCCTGAGCCGCGAGAAAGGGCTTTACGATGAACTCATCAGTGAACTGGCTGAAGACCTGGTGCCACTGCAGATATGTGCTGCCGCACTGGCGGAAACCGATGTGTTATCCAACCTCGCTGAACGTGCTGAAAGCCTGCGTTTCGTGCAGCCCACACTGACGGAAGAACGCGTGCTGGATATCAGACAGGGCCGTCACCCGGTGATTGAAGCCCTGATTACTGATCCGTTCGTCGCCAACGATACTTATCTGGACAGCGATCAGACCATGCAGATTATTACCGGCCCCAACATGGGCGGTAAATCGACCTACATGCGCCAGGTGGCTCTGATTTCCCTGCTTGCCTACATTGGCAGTTACGTACCGGCTGACGCCTGCACGCTGGGCCCGGTAGACCGTATTTTCACCCGCATGGGGTCCTCCGACGATGTCGCCGGCGGGCGCTCGACCTTTATGGTGGAAATGACGGAAACCGCCAATATCCTGCATAACGCCACGGAGCAGAGCCTGGTGCTGATGGACGAAGTCGGCCGCGGAACCTCCACTTTCGACGGCCTGTCCCTGGCCTGGGCCAGCGCCGCACATCTGGCCGAACATACCGGCGCTTTTACCCTGTTCGCGACCCACTATTTCGAAATGACGGCCCTGCCGGAACAGCAGCACAACGTGGTCAATGTTCACCTGAAAGCCACAGAACATGATGAGCGCATTATCTTTCTGCACGCCGTAGAGAACGGCCCGGCCAGTCAGAGTTATGGTCTGCAGGTGGCGCAGCTGGCCGGCGTGCCCGACAGTGTGATTCACGCTGCCCGTACACAACTGACGTATCTGGAAAGAACAAACGGCCATAATCAGCCGCCCGTACAGAATACTGCCGCGCCCTCCATGCCGGCACCTGAGCCCGTGGCGGGCCTGAAAGCGGCAGAAGAACAGCCCTGGCAGAATGACCTGTTTGCCTCGGCACCGTCAGCCGCGGAAGAGAAGCTGACGGGGATTAATCCGGATGACCTGACGCCGCGTCAGGCACTGGAACTCATGTATGAACTTAAAAAGCTGGTTTAACCACCCGCTCAGACGGCTTAAGGTAATAAAAAGCATGTTTGAAATAACTGCTTTAAATAATGCTATAACGGAACAGTCTGATGTCTGACCTTGCCGCTCAGGCTTGCGCTACCTAAAATACCGGCAATAAACACTGTGCGGACGGGCCTTTAAAAAGGCCCGCAGCAAACACGCACAACCTTGATGAGTTTAAAAAACAGGAGATCACCGGATGGCGTTTGTCGTTACCGATAACTGTGTGAAATGTAAGTACACCGACTGCGTAGAAGTCTGCCCGGTTGATTGTTTCTATGAAGGCCCTAACTTTCTGGTTATCCACCCTGATGAGTGCATCGACTGCGCTCTGTGTGAGCCGGAATGCCCGGCACAGGCTATTTTTTCTGAAGATGAAGTGCCCGCAGGTCAGGAACAGTATATTGAGCTCAACGCCGAGCTGGCAGAAGAATGGGTCGACAACAACATCACAGAACAGAAAGACCCGCTGCCCGACGCCGCAGAGTGGGATGGTGTTGCTGATAAACTCCAGTATCTGGAGCGCTGAGGCCCATCGTATCGCTGCGACAAACCGGCATGATTAACCGCCGGACACAAAAAAGGCTGCCATCAGGCAGCTTTTTTGTTGGCAGGATTCTTCTTACAGCAGCATCAGAAGCATCAGCCCTGGCAGCTTCAGGCTTCGCCGAACAGAGTCGTTGCGTTGAGGCCCTGTTTCTCCATAATTTCACGCAGACGCTTCAGCGCTTCTACCTGAATCTGACGGACACGTTCACGGGTCAGCCCTATTTCACGGCCCACATCTTCCAGCGTGCTGGTTTCATAGCCACGCAGACCAAAGCGGCGGGACAGAACTTCGCGCTGTTTTTCCGGCAATTCTTCAATCCAGCGATCCAGATTGGAATGAATATCCTGATTCTGCAGCTCTTCGCCCGGATCATTAACCCGCTCATCCGCGATGGTATCGAGAATCGACTTATCCGATGAAGGCCCCAGAGGCGTATCAATCGACGTAACGCGCTCGTTCAGCTTCAGCATGCGCTTAACGTCTTCTACCGGTTTCTCCAGCAGCTCGGCAATCTCTTCCGCCGTCGGCTCATGGTCGAGCTTCTGGGTCAGCTCACGGGCAGCCCGCAGGTAGACGTTCAGCTCTTTCACCACGTGAATTGGCAGGCGGATCGTCCGGGTCTGGTTCATGATGGCCCGTTCAATCGTCTGGCGAATCCACCAGGTGGCGTAAGTTGAGAAGCGGAAGCCACGTTCCGGATCAAACTTTTCGACTGCACGGATCAGACCCAGGTTGCCCTCTTCGATCAGATCCAGCAGCGATAAACCGCGGTTGACATAGCGGCGGGAAATCTTCACCACCAGCCGCAGGTTACTCTCAATCATACGGCGACGGCCCATTTCATCGCCTTTACGGGCCAGCCGTGCGTAATGCACTTCCTCTTCTGCTGACAGCAGAGGAGAAAAACCAATTTCATTCAGATACAACTGAGTGGCATCCATTGCCTTGTATGATGTGTCAGCTGCAAACTTTTCAACGGCTTCTTCCTTGTCGGAACCTGCGTCGCCATCTACCAGTGCCAGCTCTTCTACATCATCAAAAACGTCTTCTTCACGTATTTCCCGCTGTTGTACTGCCATGTTTAATCCCGCCTTGTTGGTCGCTCCGAATCTGAACCGAAACAGATTCCGTGCCAGAACGACTGGTTAATTTATATCCGCTTAACCGGACCTGGATGGCAGGTATCGGAGCGGATCAACCGGCTTGCCGTTTCTTCGGATCTCAAAGTGAAGTTTCACTTTGTCGGTACCAGTAGATCCTATTTCGGCAATTTTCTGCCCCGCTTTAACAACTTCCTGTTCGCGGACCAGAATGCGGCTGGAGTGGGCGTAGGCACTCAGGTAGGTATCGTCGTGTTTGATAATCACCAGATTGCCGTAACCGCGCAGCCCCTGTCCTGCGTAGACCACAGTTCCTGCCGCTGCTGCCAACACAGATTCTCCCAAAGAACCGGTGATATCAATCCCCTTGCTGACGGGCTTTTTGGTCGAAAAATAACCAATCAAACGACCGTTTGCTGGCCATTTCCAGTCAGTTTCACCTTGAGTGGCGGTAATTTTTGGCGGGTTTTGACTGATTTTAGGGGTGACTGGCTTAGCTGATGATTTTTTTGTCGCCACTTTTGACGGTTTTTCGACGCGTCGTGTGACCGTTTTCACAGATTTTTTATTGATATTCTTAACGTCAATTTTTTGACCAGGATAGATAGTGTAAGGGCTGTATATAGAGTTAGCACTCGCTAACTCCCGGTAGTCTACTCCGTAACGCCAGGCAATGGAGAAGAGTGTTTCACCCTTGCGAACAAGATGGATTCCCGACGCGCTTTCCTGTTTACTGAACTTCTCTTCAACTGAGATAAATTCTCGTCCGGACAAACACCCTGATATCAGTGTGGCTATCGTGACTAATATGACAGTGGCCAGTGCTTTCATCATCTACCGCCGGTGGTTGTTTTTTGACACTCAAAAATGACAGCTTTTTGATTTTCCCATGTTACGTCTCTGCTCCAAACCATGGGGCATTAAAAAAATCTAGCTTATTCTTAATAAATCTAAAAAAAGCCGGGTTTTCTCTCATCCGGTGCGCATTTAGTGGGTTAGACCGGTGAGTCACAAAGAAAAAGTTCCCACGACTTGCAAAACTTTAATTTTAGTTAACAAGCGTTCTTTAACAAAAGAACGACAAAAGTCCGTCTTTTAATCTCTTGCAATCTTCTCCATCAGCAAAACCATCAGGATACCGGCCAGCGCCAGCAGACAGGCCAGGCCGGTTTCTGCCGCCATAACCGGCAAGATATTGCTCTGGATAAAGGGAACTTCTTCCCCGTGGCTATTTATCCGGGTCTGTATGGTTTCTTTCCAGGGCCAGACTTTTACCAGAGATCCGACCATAAAACCGCTGAGCAGCGCAAAAGTTGCGCTGCGGTAATGATGCAACAGCCAGCTCAGAATGCGGGAAAAAGCCATCAGACCGGCCACGGCACCAACCGCAAACAAACCGATAATAGTCAGATCCAGGCTTTTGACAGCCCCCAGAACCGGGCCATACAAGCCCATCAGCAGCAGGATAAAACTGCCGGATATCCCCGGCAGAATCATGGCACAGATAGCGATACTGCCTGCCAGCAGAACAATCACCGGCGTTGGCTCAGTCTGAGTGGGGGAAGCCATGCTGATCCAGCCGGCGATTACCGCCCCGGCCAGCAACAGAATACATTCGGCCGCCCGCCAGCGGGGGATCTGCTTGCTGATATGCCAGCAGGAGGCCAGGATCAGACCAAAGAAAAAGGACCACACCCACACCGGGTAATGCATTAACAGATAGTGAATCACCCGGGCGAGGGACAGCAACGCGATCAGAATACCGCTGCCTAACACCAGCAGGAAGGTACCGTTGATGGCCTGCCAGGCCGCGGCCGGTCCCTGGCGGAAAAGAATGTTCAGCGCATTCAGGTTGATGCTTTTGATGCTGTCCAGCAGCTCTGTGTAGATACCGGTAATAAAGGCGATGGTGCCACCGGATACCCCGGGCACCACATCGGCTGCCCCCATCGCTAATCCCTTGAGGAACAGCCAGAGATGTTTCATTTCCTTATTATCCTTTTGTCAGCCACCGGGACTACAGGCCAGACTCCGGCTGGTCAGTTCTGTACGCCCGGCAGAAATGGTACGAATTTGACACTTTCGAGTGTTTTGCGGCTGAAGTGTTCACCATGGCGGGTAATTAATACCAGCTTCTGTTCCGCCCCGCCCACCGGCATAATCAGCCGGCCACCGTCAGCCAGCTGCTGTAACAGAGAGTCGGGCACCTGCTCCGGTGCGGCGGCGGCAATAATGCCGTCAAAGGGTCCATATTCCGGCCATCCCCAACTGCCATCGGACAATTTCAGTGACAGGTTGCGGTAGCCCAGTTCGCGCAAACGCTGTGCTGCGCGTTTCTGCAGCGGCTCTATCCGTTCGACACTGTAAACTTTTTTGACCAGCGGAGAGAGCACAGCGGTCTGATAACCGGAACCGGTTCCTATTTCGAGTACTTTTTCCAGCGGTCCGGCGGCCAGCAGGGTTTCGGTCATCCGGGCAACAATGTAGGGCTGGCTGATGGTCTGGCCGTTGCCGATGGGCAGGGCAGTATCTTCGTAGGCGCGGTGGGACAAGGCTTCATCAACGAAAAGGTGACGGGGAGTCTGTGCAATAACATCCAGCACAGTCTCATCTTTGATGCCGTTATCTCTCAGCCGTTTCACCAGCCGGTTGCGGGTGCGCTGAGATGTCATGCCTATACCATTACGCTGATGATCGTTCACGTGTTCAGTTCTCTATTACCTCAGTCACAGCCGGAATTGCTGTGTGCTGTGTCATGTCCATCTGAATGGGGGTAACGGAAACTTTCCCCTGTTCAACCGCGTAAATATCGGTCCCGGGACCGTCGTCAGCAAAGGCACCGGCGGCGGAGATCCAGTAACACTCTTTACCCCGGGGATTGGTGGTCAGCACCGGATTATCGGACCGGTGACGATGTCCGAGACGCGTGACTTCAATACCGGTTAATTCAGTATAGGGGCGATCAGGGACATTGATGTTAATAATGGAATTCGCCGGCAGCTGCAGCTGTTCCAGTCTGGGGATCAGATCCAGCAGGGCCTGTGCCGCCGTCGCAAAGTACGTTTTGCCACACAGTGACACGGCAACCGGTGTTTTACTGAGGAAGCGTCCTTCCATGGCAGCGGCGACGGTGCCTGAGTAAATAACGTCATCACCGAGGTTGGCGCCGGCATTAATGCCGGCGATCACGCGCTCGCACTGGTCGGCATAAAAGGCGTTAATGCCGAGGTGCACACAATCCGTCGGGGTCCCGTTCACACTGATGACATCAGCGTCGAGATGGACCGGATGCAGGGGCCGGTCAAGGGTCAGTGAGTTACTGGCACCGCTGCGGTCACGATCCGGCGCAACAACACAGATACCGTATCCGGCTTGTTCAAGAGACTGCCTGAGCGTCCTGAGCCCGGGTGCATGGACTCCGTCATCATTGGACAACATCAGCTTCATTCACTGTGTTCCTTTTCTTCGCTGTGCATAATTTCACGGATAATGGAGGTGGCATAATACCCGGCTGGCAGAGAAAAGGAGAGAGTCAGATCAGTATGCTCCGGCTTTTCCTGCCATTCCCAGCGCAGATTGGCCGGCAGAGCAGCAACGGCCCGCCGTTCCTGTTTAAGGCCCGCGTGTTCGAGCCCATCACACAGAGCTGCATGCTGAGCGGCCACCCGGGTTTCCAGTTCCAGCGCCTCATCGGTGCTCTGAAGGCGGCCGCGTCCCCACAAAGGCGCGGTCGGAATACCATCATCACCTTCAATATCACCGCCGATGCTCTGTCCCCACAGACCGCAGCGGATACGTTCTGCCACCACATCATTAAAGATCAGTGAGCGCACGGCGGAGAGGTAGATACTTTTTTTATTGCGGTTTTTCACTTTGAATTCGCCGGCCAGCATGGCGCGTCCGGATTCGATATTGCCACCACCATGCCCAAAGCGCTGCTCGCCAAAATAGTTAGGCACACCGTATTCGCGGATCTTTTGCAGATTGCTGTCCACGGCACCCTGCTCCCCCTGCACTCCTGTCAGGCGGATATCAAAGCGGTTGCCAAGCAGATCACCACGACGCAGTTTTTTACTGTGCCGGGTCTGCGCCAGTACCGTCATTTCATCATCATTCAGCTGAGCAAAATCCGGCGCTTCCACTCTGGGCAGATAAATACTGAACCACTGACGGGTAATGGCATTGCGGTCTTTCATACCGGCATAGCCAACATCCATCTCTTTCACGCCCGCCCGTTCTGCCAGCTTTTTGGCAATCCAGGCGGTATTTGCGCCGTTTTTTTCAATATGCAGCCAGACATGTTCGCCTTCGCTACAGGGTTGGCCCAGCGGTATTTCATCCACCCGGAAGTCGCTGTTGTGAGCTTTCAGCACGCCGGTGGCGTGGGTTTCGGGGTAGGCTTTCGGCCACTCGGGAAGTAAAGATTCGCTCACGGTTTTCTCTTCAGGTTAATAACAGGACCACCGCATGCACGGCGATACCTTCTTTACGGCCAACGTAGCCGAGTTTTTCAGTCGTGGTGGCTTTGACATTGACATCGTCGCGGCGCACCTGCAGATCGGCGGCGATATAATCGCGCATGGCATCAATGTGAGAGGCCATTTTCGGCGCCTGAGCCACAATAGTGATGTCTGCATTCCCTACCCGGTAGCCTTTATCGGCGATCAGGGTGATCACGTGGCGCAGCAACAGACGGCTGTCTGCGCCCGCCCATTCAGCGTCTGTATCCGGAAAATGTTGACCAATATCCCCCAGTGCCGCCGCACCGAGCAAAGCGTCCGCCAGCGCGTGCAGGACAACATCGCCATCGGAATGTGCTTTCAGCCCCTGATTATGGGGAATCTGTACACCGCCGAGGGTAATAAAATCCCCCTCTTCAAAGGCGTGTACGTCAAAACCATGGCCAATCCGCATTACATTCAGTCCTCTTTACGGGATAAAAAGAATTCAGCCAGCGCCAGGTCATCCGGACGCGTGACTTTAATATTGCCGGCACTGCCTTCCACCAGATAGGGAGCCTGACCCGAGAGCTCCATGGCCGAGGCTTCGTCCGTTACTTCAGAGCCATCTGCCAATGCCTGCTGCAGGGCTTTTTTTAATGCCGCGTAGCGGAACACCTGAGGGGTCAGCGCATGCCATAACTGATGGCGGTCAACCGTATGATCAATGACGGCACTGTCTGCGCCACCGGGACCCGGCTCCCGTCTGCCTCGTTTCATGGTATCGCGCACCGGCGCCGCCAGAACGGCACCAGGGTCACGCAGAGCCGCCAGCAGTTTATCCAGATCACGGTGTTGCAGACAGGGACGGGCAACGTCGTGTACCACTACCCAGTCATCAGCAGCGGCGACCGTTTCCAGTGCCTGCAGACCATTCAGCACAGAGTAACAGCGCTCCTCTCCGCCGGCAGCACGAATGATGCGCGGGTCATGGGCAAAGTCACTGTCCGGCCAGTATGGATCGTCTGCAGACAACACCAGCACCAGTTGTTCAAAGGCCGGATAACTGAGCATCATCGCCAGCGTATGATCAATCAGATAGCGGTTATGCAGCGGCAGATATTGCTTGGGCCGGTCGGCCTGCATGCGCGAACCAACACCGGCAGCCGGGAGGACCGGCCAGTATTTAGGGGTTGTCATGGGTAGTGGAAATTACCGGGCTCAGAGTTGTCATTGTTATTCAGCGGGCTCAGGGTCAACAAACAGAATAAAAGTTTCCCCTTCGCGCACCAGCCCGAGTTCTTCACGGGCTTTTTCTTCAAGGATCGAGGTGCCGGCCCGGAGGTCCATTACTTCCGCCAGCAGTGATTCATTTTCACTGCGCTGAACCTCATTGTCCTGATGCAGAGCACTGATACTGTGCTGCAGACTGCGGGTGGCGATCACGCCGCTGTCGTCAAACCAGATACGGTATTGCAGTACCACCAGCAGAAACGCGGGTACCATAATCATCAGCAGGTTTTTCAGGTTCGGGATAAATTTTTCCGACATAACCGATCCGGATATTATTTGTACACAAAGTGTAGCTTACCAAAGCCGTAATAAAAAAACGGGCTGTTGAGCCCGTTTTTTATACCCTTCAGTATTACTGGCCTTTGATTTCAGAGCGGCCTTTATAAGGCGCCTTGCCGGCCAGTTGTTCTTCGATACGCAGCAGACGGTTGTATTTGGCAACCCGGTCGGAACGGCACAGCGAACCGGTTTTGATCTGGCCGGCTGCAGTACCGACCGCCAGATCAGCGATGGTTGCGTCTTCCGTTTCACCGGAACGGTGAGAGATCACCGCGGTGTAACCTGCGTCTTTCGCCATTTTGATCGCGTCCAGCGTTTCAGACAGAGAACCGATCTGGTTGAACTTGATCAGGATGGAGTTACCGATGCTTTTCTCGATACCCTCCGCCAGGATTTTGGTGTTGGTGACGAACAGGTCGTCACCCACCAGCTGTACTTTGCTGCCCAGTTTTTCTGTCTGGTATTTCCAGCCGTCCCAGTCAGATTCATCCTGACCGTCTTCGATAGACACAATCGGGTAGTCGTCACACAGCTGTGCCAGATAATCAGAAAACTCTTCTGCGCTGAATACTTTGCCTTCGCCTTTCAGGTCGTACTTGCCGTCTTTGTAGAATTCAGACGACGCACAGTCCAGCGCCAGAGTAACGTCTTTATCCAGCTCATAACCGGCACCGGCTACCGCTTCTTTAATAGCCGCCAGTGCATCGGCGTTGGATGCCAGGTTCGGAGCGAAACCACCTTCGTCACCTACGGCGGTGTTCAGGCCTTTGGCGCTCAGCACTTTTTTCAGGCTGTGGAAAATTTCTGCTCCACAACGCAGGGCTTCCGCAAAGGTCGGCGCGCCAACCGGCTGTACCATAAATTCCTGAATATCGACGTTGTTATCGGCGTGCTCACCACCGTTGATGATGTTCATCATCGGCACCGGCATAGAGTAAACACCGGCAGTACCATTGATATCGGCGATGTGTTCGTACAGTTCAACGCCTTTCGCGGCAGCGGCTGCTTTGGCAGCGGCCAGCGAAACCGCCAGAATGGCATTAGCACCCAGTTTGGATTTGTTGTCGGTACCATCCAGCGCCAGCATTTTGTTGTCCAGCGCACGCTGATCCAGTGCGTCCATCCCTGCCAGGGCTGGTTTGATGGTGTCATTGATATTGGCAACAGCTTTCAGCACCCCTTTCCCCAGATAACGGCTTTTATCGCCATCACGCAGTTCCAGAGCTTCGCGGGTGCCGGTGGATGCACCACTGGGAGCGCAGGCAGTACCAAAAAAACCGCCTTCCAGGGTTACATCCGCTTCAACCGTCGGGTTACCACGGGAATCCAGTACTTCGCGTGCCTTAATATCAATTATCTTTGCCATGCTTGTCTCCAATAACAGAGGCTTTCTGAAACTGCCCCGGGGTTGCCACTGCGGCGTTAAAAATCAATTCGATCAGGGTCATTTATAAACGCCCCTATATCATCAATTGTTGCCTTGCATTGCCGGCCCCGGCTACAGCGTCAGGGATTAATGTGTCTTTTTATGTTCAAGTGCTGCGGCGATAAAGGACGAAAACAGTCCATGACCATCACGTGGAGTAGAAGTAAATTCCGGATGGAACTGACAACCCACAAACCATGGGTGATCCGGAACTTCCACAACTTCCACCAGCTCGCCGTCGACGGAACGGCCGGCAATACGCAGACCGGCTTTTTCCAGATCGCCGACCAGCGATGAGTTCACCTCATAACGATGACGGTGACGCTCGGTGACCAGCTCTTTGCCATACGCGTTGGCGGTGGTGGATTCCGGTGCCAGCACGCATTCCTGTCCTCCCAGGCGCATGGTACCGCCCAGGTCGGATTCTTCGGTGCGTTTCTCTACCTGGCCGGATGCATCCTGCCATTCGGTGATCAGACCAATAACAGGGTGTTGGGTATCGGCGCTGAACTCAGACGACTGAGCGTCATCCCAGCCAACCACATGGCGGGCGAATTCAATCACGGCCACCTGCATTCCCAGACAGATCCCCAGATAAGGGATTTTGTTTTCACGGGCGTACTGAACCGTGCGGATCTTGCCTTCCACACCACGGTTACCGAAACCGCCGGGAACCAGAATGGCATCCACACCAGACAGCAGCTCAATGCCTTTGCGTTCCACATCTTCAGCGTCTACGTAGCGGATATTCACTTTGGCTTTGTGATGGATACCGGCATGGTCGATGGCTTCGATCAGGGATTTATAAGCATCCAGCAGATCCATGTATTTGCCTACCATCGCAATGGTGACTTCTTTTTCCGGATTCAGCTTGGCATCCGCCACGGCATCCCATTCGCCCAGATCAGCTTCTGAGCAGGTGAGATCAAACTTCTCAACGATCAGATCGTCCAGCCCGGCTTCATGCAGCATGCGCGGGATCTTATAGATAGTATCGGCATCTTCCAGCGGAATGACGGCACGCTCTTCGACGTTGGTAAACAGCGCAATTTTGCGCAGTGCCGACGCATCGATTTTATGGTCAGAACGACAGATAAGTACGTCCGGCTGCAGACCAATGGTACGCAGTTCTTTCACCGAGTGCTGCGTCGGTTTGGTTTTGGTTTCACCGGCGGTGGCAATGTAAGGGACCAGGGTCAGGTGCAGCGACAGCGCGCGTTTAGAGCCCAGCTCCACTTTCATCTGGCGCACGGCTTCCAGGAATGGCTGGGATTCGATATCACCCACGGTGCCACCAATTTCTACTAAGGCCACATCTGAGCCTTCGGCGCCTTCCAGTACACGACGTTTGATTTCGTCCGTGATGTGAGGAATCACCTGCACAGTACCGCCCAGATAGTCACCGCGGCGTTCTTTCGCCAGCACATCGGTGTAGATACGGCCGGTGGTGAAGTTGTTACGGCGGGACATGGTAGTGCGGATAAAGCGCTCGTAATGGCCCAGATCCAGGTCAGTTTCAGCGCCGTCATTTGTCACAAACACCTCACCGTGCTGGAAAGGGCTCATGGTGCCGGGGTCAACGTTGATATAAGGGTCCAGCTTGAGCATGGTGACCTTAAGGCCACGGGCTTCCAGAATGGCAGCCAGAGATGCAGAAGCGATGCCTTTCCCCAAAGAAGAAACAACACCACCCGTGACAAAGATAAAACGTGTCATAGAAGGTCCGCAAAAACGAGATTTAGAAGTCAAAACGGAAGGTCAGGCGCCTCCTTGGCGTCTTCCTGAACCCTCGCTCAAGATGGGAGGGCAGAATACCAGAAGAGGCTATCCGGGTAAAACCAAAAGCGCCCGCATCGGGGATTTTTATGCGCTGGCTGACGGTGTGTTACAGCAGGTATCTGAGCTGCCGCCCGCCTGATACCGGACCCGCGTGCCACCTGGGTACAAATCCGGCACAAAACCGGCGCAACAGCCATAGCCAAAAGACAGACAGGCGCGCAATAACCCGGGTAACAGGACGTCACAGCGCGCAATACTTCACATCCCGCAAGGTGAAAAAAGCGCATAATCCGGCCCGGTCAGATCATGACTGTATTAACTAAGGATGTAATGTGAATACTGTTAAAACCGGCCTGATGGCCATTTCAGCCCTCTTTCTGGCCGCCTGTGCCAGTACCCCGAAAGACACAACGCCGCTTAATGAAACCAGTGTCATCCGCTCTGAGTATCGCATGGATGGCGTTATTCTGCCGGCCGCCAAAGTGACGGAAGTCCGTTACACCCGCGCAGATCAGCAGCGTATTGATGAAAAAACCGAATTCGACTCCTGGCTTGCCCGCCAGCTGGCCGGTGACGCTGAGTCACGCACCATCACCCGCCTCGACCGCAACCTGATCTGGTCACTGAACCCGGACGAAGAAACCTACACCGAATGTCCGCTGACAGGCTGTGACACCCCCACACTGTGGGATGAAATCCGGGCGTCAGAAGAAGATGGCAGCATCAGCGGCGGCGAAGAGGAAGAAGAAGCTCCGGCGTTCGACCCCACCGGCGGTCAATCCTGCCAGCTGACCCCACAGAAACCTGTGTTCAAAGTTACCCCTAAAGCCAAAGGCCGGACCATCAATGGCTACCGCGCTGACCAGTATATTGTGAGCCTGGAAATCGCCATGAAAGACAAGGCCGGGCGTAAAGACACCAACCTGATCACCATGGATTTCTGGGTCGCAGAAGAAGATGAAGGCATCCGTTCTGCGCTGGACATGGAACAAGAGTTCCGCGATGCACTGTACAACAAAATTAATCCGGACAACCCACTGAACCGCTTTGTCAGCGCACAGATATATACGCTGCTGGCCAATATGCTGGCCGATTCTCCTGAACTGAAGAAAATCGCCAAACAACTGAATCAGATTCAGGGGTACCCGGTTTCGGTGAAAATGGAATGGTACAGTGAAAAAAATACCTGTCCTGAGGTCGTCGCCGCCAAAGAAGAGAAAAAAGAGGCCGGATTCGATGTGAATGATCCGGTGGGATCACTGAGCAGTATGGCCGGTGGCCTGCTGTCCGGCATGGCTGAAAAGCAGGTTGAAAAACATTTCAAACCCAGCCCGGATAAACCCGTCCTGACTTATATTTATGAAGTAAAAGAAACCAGCACCCAGGCCCGTCACGACAGCCTGTTCAATGTACCTCATGGCTACAAACTGCAGGACCGCCGCTGATTCAGCACATGGCCCTGCGATCAATAAAAAAGCCAGCGCCGGTTCGCCAGCGCTGGCTTTTTTAATGGTGGACTGCCGCTTTAACCGCCCGGCCGCAGAATACGGGATGCTTTATTCGTATTCAGAAAAATATCCCCGCGGGATCAACAGATTGTCACGATTCATCTGACGGATATCCTTTTCTCCGCACAGCGCCATGGAAATATCCGCTTCCTTCTGCATAACCTCCAGTGCCCGGGTAACCCCCTGCTCGCCCATGGCACCCAGACCATAAACATAAGAACGGCCTGCCATCGCGCCTTTGGCTCCCAGCGCCAGCGCCTTCAGTACATCCTGACCGGAGCGGATGCCGGAATCGATAAAGACTTCGGTTTTACCATCCACGGCTTCAACAATCGAAGGCAACATACGGATGGACGACAAGGCACCATCAAGCTGGCGGCCGCCATGATTGGACACCACAATCGCATCGGCGCCGAAGTCGGCGGCTTTGCGCGCATCGTCCGGATCAAGAATACCTTTCAGTATTAATTTGCCACCCCACATTTTGCGGATGGCCTCCACTTTATCCCAATCGAGACGCGGATCGAATTGTTCTGCCGTCCAGCTGAGCAGTGACGACGCATCTTTCACGCCTTTGGCATGACCGACAATATTGCCGAAAAAGCGGCGCTTGGTCTGCAGCATTTCAAGCCCCCACCCCCACTTGCTGGCCAGGTTCAGCATGGTGGGCAAGGTCAGCTTGGGTGGTGCCGACAAACCGTTTTTCAGATCTTTATGGCGTTGCCCAAGAATCTGCAGATCCAGGGTTAATACCAGCGCAGAACAGCCCGCGTTTTTAGCACGCTGAATAATGTCAGCAAGAAATTCCTGATCCCGCATCACATACAGCTGAAACCAGAACGGACTGCTGGTGTGCTCTGCCACATCTTCAATGGAGCAGATCGACATGGTGGACAGAGTATAAGGCACACCGAATTTTTCTGCCGCCCGGGCCGCTTTGATTTCACCGTCAGCATGCTGCATACCAAGCATGCCCACCGGCGATAACGCCAGCGGAAACGAAACCGGCTGACCAATCATTTCGCTCGCCGTCGAACGGCCATCCATATCCACCGCGACTTTCTGGCGCAGGCGGATATCAGCAAAATCAGATGAATTTTCACGGAAGGTCTGTTCGCTATAACTGCCGGACTCGGCATAGTCATAGAACATTTTAGGAACACGTCTGCGATAGATTCTGCGCAGATCTTCAATACAGGTAATGACAGGCATGGCTGAAACTTTATGCTGAAGAATTATGCTCCCAGTGTACCACTTCACCGGCGCACTCAGCAGCGCCACACCAAGACAGACTTTTCCAGCCAGTGGCGGCCTCCAGCTCAGACCGGATTATCAATATCCACGAATTCGACATCCAGTCCGTATTCCGCCGCCAGATATTCTCCCAGCGCCTTCACCCCATAACGTTCAGTGGCATGATGGCCGGCGCTGAAAAAATGTGTTCCGGTTTCACGTGCCAGGTGCACGGCAGGCTCATTGATTTCGCCGGTTAAGAAAGCATCGATCCCGGCATCCACCGCCAACTGCAGATAACTCTGTGCCGCACCGGTACACCAGGCAATCGTTTCGATGGTATCGGTCTCTTCACCGATATGCAGGGGCTCCCGTTGCAGGCATTCGCCTAACCAGGCGCAGAATTCTTTACCGCTCATCGGGCGTGGTAAACGGCCGATATTGCCCACGGATGCCGGGTCCGCTTCATTCAGCAGACCGTCGGTCTGCAGGTTGAGTACGTCGGCCAGCTGCGCGTTATTGCCATACACCGGATGCGCATCCAGCGGCAGATGGTAAGCAATCAGATTGATATCATGGGCCAGTAATGCCTTCAGACGCTCCTTTTTGATGCCGGTAACCCGAGCATCTTCGCCTTTCCAGAAGTAGCCGTGGTGAACCAGCAGAGTGTCAGCGTCCATAGCAATGGCGGCATCAATTAATGCCTGATTGGCTGTCACCCCGGTGACGATACGACTGACATGTTCCCGTCCTGCCACCTGCAGACCATTCGGGCAATAATCCCGGAAACGGCTGGTTTGCAATAAAGTGTCAAGGTGCTTCAGAAGTTCCTGTCGATTCAGCATGATGGGCCTCGGGTCGGGTTCTGGTATTATTGGCTCTTTACTATGCCCGCCAGTTTATGTGCCCCGGGGAGGTTCGGCAAATGCGTCCGCTGCAGTCACTCATTAATATTGTTCTGGTTCCTGCGCTCACCGGGCTTGCTGTAGCGCTGGCTGTGCTGCTGTGGGCCCCGGGCCAAAGCACCCCGGCACAGTTACCGGTGTCAACGGATAATAACACTGACGGCGGTACTGTCTCCGCTGGCGGCGTGGGTACAGGTCCGGTCAGCTACGCCGACGCCGTGGATAAAGCCGCCCCGGCGGTGGTGAATATCTACACCCGCAAGGTAGTGAAGCGCGAAACTCATCCGCTGTTTGATGATCCTTTCTTCCAGCGCTTTTTCCGCACCAACCCGGAGCCTAACGAACGTATCCAGTCCAGCCTCGGGTCCGGTGTCATCATGTCTCCGGATGGTTATGTACTGACCAATAACCATGTAATTAATGGCGCCGATCAGATTGTGGTTGCCTTACACGATGGCCGTGATGTTAACGCCAAAGTAGTGGGCACCGACCCGGAAGCAGACCTCGCTGTGCTGAAAATTGAACTGGAAGCGCTGCCGTATATTCAGGTGAAAGAAGACACCAGTCTGCGTATTGGTGATGTGGTGATGGCGATCGGTAACCCCTTTGGCGTCGGCCAGACAGTCACCCTGGGCATTGTTTCTGCCACCGGCCGGACTGAGCTTGGTATTAACACCTACGAAGACTACATCCAGACCGATGCTGCCATTAACCCCGGCAATTCCGGTGGCGCCCTGATCAACGCCCATGGTGAACTGGTGGGGATAAATACTGCTATTTATTCAAAAACCGGGGGCAACCAGGGCATCGGCTTTGCGATTCCGGCCTCGGTTGCGATGCGCACCCTGACAGATATCGCCGCTCACGGCACGACTATCCGCGGCTGGCTGGGCATTGAAGTGCAGGAATCGTCTCCCGAGTTACTGAAAGCTCTGGGACTACCGGAAGCGCTGACCGGTTTAATTGTTACCGGCATTTATGAAAACGGACCCGCGGATAAAGCCAGCCTGAATGTCGGCGATATTCTGGTAAAAATTAATGGCGAAGAAGCCGATAATGCCCGCCGCGCCATGAACCAGATCGCTGCGCTGCGTCCGGGGGATGGCATCGACCTGGAATACATCCGCAATGGTAAAGTGAAAACCACACATGCCGTTGCCGGACAGCGGGAATCCCACTCCACGGTGGAATAAACCAGCATCGTTTGCCAAGGTCAGTTCAGAGGAAAGATGTCCGTATCAGGTTTTACGATACGGACGGAAAAAACGGACTGAATTACCGTTGCAGAAGGCGCTTACAGCGACTGTAACGCATCGAGCAGAATCTGATTCTGCTCATCAGTGCCAATAGTAATACGCAGGAACTGAGCGATGCGTTCAGTTTTGAAGTGACGTACGATAATGCCCTGCTCACGTAGCGCAGCAGCAATGTCTGCCGCGTCTTTCTGTGGATGACGGGCAAACACAAAATTCGCCGCGGACGGCAGAACATCAAACCCCAGCGCCGCTAAACCGGCAGCAACCTGCTCACGACTGGCGATCACTTTATTGCAGGTTTCATGAAAGTACTCACGATCGTCAAACGCAGCGGCAGCGCCGGCCAGCGTTACACGATCCAGCGGATAGGAATTAAAGCTGTTTTTTACCCGCTCCAGCGCTTCGATCAAATCTTCATGCCCTACCGCCAGACCAACACGCATACCGGCTAACGAGCGGGATTTGGATAAGGTCTGAGTGACCAGCAGATTCGGGTATTTATTGACCAGCGCAATGGCGCTTTCGCCACCAAAATCGACGTAAGCTTCGTCGACTAAAACAACACTTTGGGTGTTGTGCTGCAGCAGTTTTTCAATCGCAACTAACGGCAACAAACGCCCGGTCGGTGCATTAGGATTAGGGAAAATAATACCGCTGTTTTCACCGCCGTTGATCAGGTCATCGACATCAATCTGAAATTCATCGTCGAGCGGAATCTGTTTGGCCTCGATGCCATACAGACCACAGTAAACCGGATAAAAACTGTAAGAGATATCCGGGAACAGCAGCGGTTTGCCGTGCTGAAACAAACCGTGAAACGCGTGCGCCAGCACTTCGTCCGAGCCGTTACCAACAAACACCTGACTGGTTTTTACGCCGTAATAATCTGCCACCGACTGCTTCAGCTTATCGCCGTTCGGGTCAGGGTATAAACGCAGATCATCTGTCAGTTCGGCCTGCATGGCCGCCACCGCTTTGGGTGACGGGCCATACGGGTTTTCGTTGGTATTCAGTTTTACCAGCCGCGTCATTTTCGGCTGTTCACCCGGTACATAAGGCACCAGGTTTTTAACAAACGGACTCCACAGCTGGCTCATTTGAATCAGTCCTTAATGCGGAATTCAGCACTGCGGGCGTGAGCGGTGAGGAACTCACCACGAGCCAGAACCGACGCAGTTTTACCCAGCTCTGAGGCGCCATCAGCGGAGCACATAATCAGTGACGAACGCTTCTGGAAGTCATACACACCCAGCGGCGAAGAGAAACGCGCCGTCCCGGAGGTCGGCAGTACGTGGTTCGGTCCGGCGCAGTAATCACCCAGCGCTTCGGCAGTGTAACGGCCCATAAAGATCGCACCAGCGTGACGGATTTGCGGCAGCCAGCTTTGCGGATCTTCCACCGATAATTCCAGGTGTTCCGGCGCAATACGGTTGGCGATGGCAATGGCATCGTCTTTATCTTTCGCCAGAATCAGCGCACCACGTTCACTTAACGAGGTACGGATAATGTCTTCACGTTCCATGGTCGGCAGCAGTTTGTCGATGGAGGCTTTTACTGCATCGAGGAAACCGGCATCGGTACTGACCAGAATCGACTGCGCATCTTCATCATGTTCAGCCTGTGAGAACAGGTCCATGGCAATCCAATCAGCGTCGGTCTGGCCATCGCACACCACCAGAATTTCCGATGGGCCGGCAATCATATCAATGCCGACCTGCCCGAATACGGCGCGCTTGGCAGTAGCCACATAGATGTTGCCCGGGCCGACAATTTTATCCACGCCCGGCACGGTTTCAGTACCATACGCCAGCGCCGCGACCGCCTGTGCACCACCGACGGTAAATACGCGGCTGACACCGGCGGCGGCTGCCGCAGCCAGTACCAGCTGGTTCAGTTCACCGCCCGGTGTTGGCACGACCATAATAATTTCCTGCACACCGGCAACGTGCGCCGGAATGGCATTCATCAGCACAGACGAAGGATACGCGGCTTTACCGCCCGGAACGTACAGACCCACACGATCCATGGGCGTTACTTTCTGGCCCAGCATGGTGCCGTCAGCTTCGGTGTAATCCCAGGAATCCTGTTTCTGTTTTTCGTGATAGCTGCGCACGCGCTCGGCTGCTTTCAGCAAAGCATCACGACGTTCAGCCGGTAATGAATCCAGGGCAGCCTGCAACTGTTCCTGATTCAGTTCCAGTTGTGCCATGGATTTCACATCCATACGGTCGAACTTATTGGTGTATTCGATCAGCGCCGCATCACCGCGGGTACGGATATCATAAATAATATCGGCCACGGTTTTCTGTACGTCAGCATCGGATACGGACTCCCATGACAGCAGATCATCCATCTGCTGAGCAAAATCGTTCTGGGCGGAACTGAATCGACGGATTTCAATAGTCATTCTGTTCTCCTTATTTCTGTGCGTCGCGCTGACGTTCAACGGCGGCTTTCATCTGGTCAATAATCGGCTGAATCTGCGCGTGTTTTACTTTCATCGCCGCGCGGCCAGCCACCAGGCGTGAGCTGATCGGGGCGATCAGATCGCGGGCTTCCAGGCCATTGGCTTTCAGGGTGTTACCGGTGTCGACGATATCCACAATCATATCGGCCAGCCCCATAATCGGTGCCAGCTCCATGCCGCCGTAGAGTTTAATAATATCGACCTGACGGCCCTGCTCAGCGAAATAACGTTTGGCCACGTTGACGAATTTACTCGCCACTTTTAAACGCCCCTGTGGCATTTCTGCATCCTTCAGCGCCGCTGTCATCAAACGGCAGGTGGCGATATTCAGATCCAGGGGTTCGCACAGATTATCACTGCCGTATTCCATCAGTACGTCTTTGCCGGCGACGCCCAGATCGGCGGCGCCGTATTCCACGTAAGTCGGCACGTCGGTGGCACGGATTACCACCAGCTTAATATGCTCATGGTTGGTATCGAAGATCAGCTTACGACTCTTTTTAATATCCTCGGCCGGATGGATACCGGCTTCCGCCAGCAGTGGCAGAGTGTCATCGAGAATACGCCCTTTTGACAGAGCAATGGTCAGTGGTTGAGTCATGAGTTGCTGATCCTCTTTTTTCAGCGTGTTTTCAATCAGTTTCAGTTCTTACAATAACAGGCTGTGATTTTTACGTTTAAAGGTGGCGCCTGCTCACCTCAATGGCAACGCAGGCCGTGAAAGCGTTGGCGAAGCAGGCAGCTTTCACTCTTTTACTGATAGCGTCGGCGAGGCCGGTGGAACAAGGCAAAAACAGGAGAGGAAGCGCAGTTTACTCGGGTAAATGAGCATTCCGAGCCTGTTTTTAACGCCGTTACGCCAACGCAGGCAGCTATCAGCCAGATATTCTGCGGATATTCGCCCCTAACTGCTGAAACTTTTCTTCAATACATTCATAGCCGCGGTCTATGTGATAGATGCGGTTTACATCGGTCGCCCCTTCCGCCATCAGCGCTGCGATCACCAATGATGCAGAAGCACGCAGATCGGTAGCCATCACCGGCGCCGCCTGCAGTTTTTCTTTACCGGTCACAATGGCGGTATTACCTTCAACGGCAATATCGGCCCCCATGCGCACCAGCTCCTGAGCATGCATAAAGCGGTTTTCAAACACCGTCTCAATCACAGTGCCGGTACCTTCGGCCAGCGCGTTAAGCACCATAAACTGCGCCTGCATATCCGTCGGAAAGGCCGGATGTGGCGCGGTTTTAACGTTGACGGCTTTGGGCCGTTTGCCATGCATATCCAGCTCAATCCAGTTGTCGCCGATGGTAATGTCTGCGCCGGCTTCTTCCAGTTTGTGCAACACGGCTTCCATAATCACCGGATCAGTATCTTTGGTTTTCACCCGCCCACCGGTGACCGCTGCGGCCACCAGGTAGGTACCGGTTTCAATACGATCCGGCAGAACATCAAAGGAGCAGCCGTAAAGTTTTTCCACGCCTTCGATCACCATGGTGTCAGAACCGGCGCCGGAAATTTTTGCCCCCATGGCATTCAGGCAGTTAGCCAGATCCACGACTTCAGGTTCCCGCGCAGCGTTTTCAATGGTGGTGGTTCCCTTCGCCAGTGCTGCCGCCATCATAACGTTCTCTGTGCCGGTTACAGTTACCGTGTCAAAGAAGATGTTGGCACCGGTCAGGCGTCCTCCCGGAACACGGGCTTTGATGTAGCCATCTTCCACATCCACTTCTGCCCCCAGGGCTTCCATACCGCGGATATGCAGATCCACCGGGCGCGAGCCGATGGCACAGCCACCTGGCAGGGAGACTTCGGCTTCACCGTAGCGGGCCAGCAGAGGGCCAAGCACCAGAATGGATGCCCGCATGGTGCGCACCAGATCATAAGGAGCGACACAGCTTTTGATATTGGCGCAGTCGGTTTCCACTGACATGTCTTCGTCTATCGCGACTTCAACCCCCATGCAGCCAAGCAGCTCCAGCATGGTGGTAATATCGTGCAGATGAGGCAGGTTGCCAACGCGCATAACACCATCGGCCAGCAAGGTAGCTGACAGGATAGGCAGGGCGGAGTTTTTCGCACCGGAGATACGGATTTCTCCGTTCAGCCGGTTGCCGCCCTCAATTCTCAGTTTGTCCATAGAAAGCTCTTATTCTGCGCTGGCTTTTTCAGCAGGGGTATAAGTACGGATAGATACCGCGTGCAGGCGGCCATCCGCAATGTAAGGGTTCAGCAATGCATAGACGAACTGCTGACGTTTGACAGCGTTCAGCCCTTCAAATGCGTCTCCCACGCCTTCTACGACATTGTGGTAACCGTCACCATCGACGGTCCAGCTGATTTCGGGGGATTCAGTTTGCAGGATTTGCAGAATTTCTGCCGGGGACATACGGTTTACCGTTCAGATTTCGAAAGCGCGCTATGATAGCGGATTTGCGCGACGGAACGAAGCATACAGCCCGATGAATGTGACAAGCCGGGCATGAAATCCTGTTCAGACCGGATACAGATCAGGTCAGCAGCGGTGCGAACAGGGGTTCCAGATCGCTGATATCAATGATGGGGCGCATATGATCCGGCAAATGGCGGATACGTAAGGTGCAATTGGCCGTTTCTGCGGCGCGCAGCCATTCCAGCACCAGGGCGACGCCACTGCTGGATACCTGCCCTACCCCCTGCATATCCACTGTCCATTGACTGCCGGCAGCAGTAATCAGCTCACGGCCGGGCACAATCACATCAGTGACGGTACCGTGCAGCAGATCACCACTCAGTTCCGCGGTCTGTTCATCAATGCATTTCAGTTCTGCCATCTGCTGCCCGTAATCAGTTGTTTTCAGCGCTGTTAAACAGGAAACGGCCGATCAGCTCTTCCAGTACGATGGCCGACTGGGTATCGTCAATCCAGTCACCGTCTTTCAGGTAGTCAGACTCAGCGCCCACCGTCAGACCTATGTATTTCTCACCCAGTAAGCCGGCAGTGAGAATGGATGCCGATGTATCCGTCGTCAGTGTGCTCATGGATTTATCGATCTCCATCTCCACCACCGCCGAATACCATTCCTGGTCGAGGTAGATATCGGTTACCCGGCCGATGGTCACGCCAGACATAGAGACCTTGGCTTTTTCCGTCAGGCCGCCCAGGTTCTCAAAATGAGCTTTTATCGTGTAGGTATCGTCACTGGTCTGCAGCGTCAGACCACTGACCCGGAATGCCATCAGCACGATGGCAATGACGCCCAGAACCATAAAAGCGCCCACACTCAGTTCAATGTAACGCATGCGCATGTTTAAACGCCTCCCAGCATGACGGCTGTCAGAATAAAATCGAGCCCCAGTACCGCCAGTGATGAAATCACGACTGTCTGGGTGGTTGCTTTACCAATACCTTCCGAAGTGGGTACCGAATCGTATCCCTGAAAAACAGCAATCCAGGTGATCACCAGACCGAATACCACGGACTTAATGGTGCCTTTCATGACATCGGAATAGAATTCCACTGAGGCCTGCATATTGCCCCAGTACGCCCCTTCATCAATACCCACCAGATCAATGGCCACATAAGCGCCGCCCCAGATCCCTACCGTGGAAAACAGCAGCGCCAGTATCGGCATGGATATCAGCCCGGCCCACAGGCGCGGGGTAATCACACGTTTGAGCGGATCAACGCCCATCATTTCCATCGCGGTCAGCTGTTCGGTGGCTTTCATCAGACCGATTTCAGCGGTCAGTGCTGAACCGGCACGGCCGGCAAACAGCAGTGCCGCCACCACCGGGCCCAGTTCGCGCAGCAGCGACAGGGATACCAGGGTCCCCAGTACCGCTTCCGAACCGAAATCCACCAGAATATTGTAGCCCTGCAGGGCCAGCACCATACCGACGAAAAACCCGGCCACGACAATAATGATCAGCGAACGTACGCCAACGGAATAAATCTGTTTAATCAGATCAAAAAAGCCGGCACTGCCGGGACCGCCCCACATAAAGGAGTGCCACAGCATAATGGTGGCCCGGCCAATGGCTTCGATTGCCCGGGTGCCGGTTTTGCCGATGCTCTGCAATTTATTCAGCATTCATCCGCCCCGTTGAGAATATCCCTGCGGTAATCTTCCGCCGGGTAATGGAAAGGGACCGGACCGTCCGGATCGCCATTAAGGAACTGCCTGACTTCAGCGTTGCCTTCGTTCATCAGTTCTTCCGGCGTACCAAAACCGATGACTTTGCCATCCGACACCACACACAGATAATCAGCAATAGCACAGGACTCATCGACATCGTGGGATACCAGCAGACTGGTCAGTCCCAGCGCCTCATTGAGGCCACGGATAAGTTTGACGATCATGCCCATGGAAATCGGGTCGAGACCGGTAAAAGGCTCATCGTACATAATAATTTCCGGGTCCATGGCAATGGAGCGGGCCAGTGCCACCCGGCGGGCCATACCACCCGATAATTCGGCCGGGGTCATATGACGGGCACCACGCAAGCCAACGGCTTCCAGCTTCATCAGAACCAGATCACGGATCATGGTTTCAGGCAGACTGGTGTGCGTGCGTAACGGGAAAGCCACGTTATCGAACACATTCAGATCGGTGAATAACGCCCCGGTCTGAAACAGCATGCCCATTTTCTGGCGGCGCAGCTCAAACAGCTTTTTACGCGACAGCTCCGCCACATTCTGGCCATCGACCACCACGCTGCCCTGATCCGCAATCAGCTGCCCGCCGATCAGACGTAACAGGGTTGTTTTACCCGTGCCGGACGGACCCATGATGGCGGTGACTTTACCGCGCGGGAAATCCACATTCAGATTGTTATAAATCAGTCTGTCACCGCGGCTGAAACTCAGATCACGGATAGAGACATAAGGCTGACTCGCGGTCATGCGCACTGCCTGCTTGAACCCTTAAATTGCCCGCTAGCTTAGCGGAATGTTCATTCAGAACCAACAGTCAGCGACCAACGTCCTGCACCCACCAACAAAACGATAAGTTGCAATTGCGTACAGAATCCCCTCCGGTACAATGTCGCGCTTTATTTCAGAACCCTCACGGACCCGCAAATCCCATGCTGAGCGCCCCTATGCTGACTGCTGTTGTTGCTGTAATCGCCGGACTAGTTCTGCTCGTCTGGAGTGCCGATAAATTCGTCATTGGTGCCGCCGCAACAGCCCGCCGTCTGGGCATGTCCCCCCTGCTGGTCGGCCTCACCATTGTCGCCATGGGCACCTCTGCGCCGGAAATGTTTGTCTCCGCCATGGCCTCTCTGGATGGCGCCGGCAACCTGGCCATCGGTAACGCACTGGGTTCCAACATTGCCAACATCGCCCTGGTGCTCGGTATCACGGCTCTCATCAGTCCGATTCCGCTGCAGAAAAAGCTGTTAAAGAAAGAGCTGCCGGTGCTGGTGCTGATCAGCATCATCGGCGGGCTGACACTGTCGGATCTTGAACTCAACCTCACCGACGCCCTGATTCTGCTGTGCGCCATGGTGGTTTCCCTGTATCTGATGTTTCTTGGCTCCAGTGAATCCGGCGAGCAGATTGTAGAGGAAGACGAAGCCGCTGAAATCGAAAATACGCCGCTGCGTAAAGCCTTACTGGAGCTGGCGATTGGCCTGGTCGCTCTGGTTGTTGCCTCAAAACTGCTGGTGTGGGGCGCCACAGATATTGCCCATGCCTTTGGTGTCAGTGATCTGATCATCGGCCTGACCATCGTGGCCATTGGTACCAGTCTGCCGGAGCTGGCGGCTTCCGTCGCCAGTGCTCTGAAAGGACACCACGACATCGCCATCGGCAACGTGATCGGCTCCAATATGTTTAACCTGCTGACGGTAATGCCCATCCCCGGCCTGCTGGCGGTGACCCAGGTCGACCCGCAGGCGCTTTACCGCGACTATGCTGTGATGATGGTGCTCACGGCCGCACTGGTGATTATGTTTCTGATCAATTATCGCCGCGGCACTCTGGGCCGTTTTTCGGGTCTGTTACTCACCACCAGCTTTGTTGGTTACATGATGTCTTTATATTTGATGGCAAGCTAATGACTACTGATGTGAATTTTGATTTTCTGCAATCCGCCCACCGCACCATCGCACTGGAACTGGAGGCCATTGAACAGCTTAATGGCCGTCTGAGTGATGATTTTACCATCGCCTGCCGGCTGATTCTGGCCTGCAAAGGCCGCGTGGTTGTGACAGGCATGGGGAAATCCGGCCATATCGGTACCAAAATGGCCGCTACCCTGGCGAGCACCGGCACCCCGGCGTTTTTCGTTCATCCGGGGGAAGCCAGCCACGGTGATATGGGTATGATCCAGCCGGAAGATGTGGTTATCGCCTTATCAAACTCCGGTGAAAGCAGCGAGGTCACCAGCCTGCTGCCCCTGTTCAAACGTCTGGGCACCCGCCTGATCAGCATGACAGGTAAACCGGAATCCACACTCGCCACCGCCGCCGACGCGCATCTGGATACCGGTGTGGCACAGGAAGCCTGCCCGCTTAATCTGGCACCGACATCATCCACGACCTGCGCACTGGTGATGGGCGACGCTCTGGCCGTTGCCCTGCTGGAAGCGCGTGGCTTTACCGCCGAAGACTTTGCCTTTTCCCATCCCGGCGGTTCTCTGGGCCGCCGCCTGCTGCTGAAGGTCGAAGACATTATGCATGCCGGTGCTGAACTGCCTGTGGTAGAACCGTCCGCCCCGCTGTCAGAAGCACTGTTGGTGGTAACGTCCAAAGGGCTGGGCATGACCACAGTGCAACAGAATGGCGAAATGCAGGGGATTTTCACGGATGGTGACCTGCGCCGTGCCATCGATAACGGCGTCGATATCCATACTGCGACCATGGCCGATGTCATGACCTACGGTGGCAAAAGCACCACACCGGGGACACTGGCCGCAGAAGCCCTGAAGCTGATGGAAGACAACAAAATTAACGCACTGGTGGTTAAGGACGGCGATAAAGCCGTGGGCGTGATCAATATGCACGATCTGTTACGCGCAGGCGTTATCTGATGCGTAAACGCTGGCTGCTGCTGATTATCGCCGCGTTTCTCGGGCTGGCGTTACTGGCTGTTGACCGCTACACCAGCCAGCTGACCCCCGGCGGCACAGACGAGTCCGTGCGTGAAGCAGATTATTACGGCAGCCAGCTCCTCAGCCGTCAGTACAATGCCGACGGCCAGCTGGCACAGACCTTCACCGCGGCAGAATCTACCCATTATCCGGGCATTCAGAGTACCTTTTTCAGCCAGCCCCAACTGGAGATGCGCGCTGAGGATGGCGAGCAGTGGCAGGTTTCTGCGACTGAGGGCACTCTGGCCGATGAAGATGAAATCCTGAAGCTGGTCAACAATGTCGTCATCCGTCCGCTGGATGCCGCAGCCAACAGCAACCTGCTGATTACCACCACGCAACTGACCTACAATCACAGCACAGGTATTGCCCATACCGACAAACCTGTCACTATTACCAGTGACCGTGGTGAGCTGCGCGCCATTGGTATGAGAATGGATATTCCGGCCCAACATATTCGCTTTAATGCAGAGGTTAACTCACGCTATGAACCTTAAGTTTCTGGCCTCCATCACAGTCTCTCTTCTGCTCGCCGTGCCAGCCCGTGCGTTACCTGAAGACGCCCGACAGGAGCTGGTCATCCGCTCACAACAGGCCGAAATGGACCGTAAAACCGGCATTGTCATTTATCAGGGCAACGTCATCCTGACCCAGGGGACATTAAAAATAACTGCCGATAAACTGCGCATCCTGCACGAGGGTAACCTCCTCAAACGCGCCGTGGCCGAGGGAGCCCCGGCCCGCTATCAGCAGCGTATTACCGCCGACAAGCCCATCACCCACGCCGAAGGCAGCCGCATAGAATATCTGAGCGAACAGGACGAAGTGATTGTCAGCGGTAATGCCATCCTGAAACAGGGCGGTGATCAGTTTAACGGCGAACGCCTGACCTATGATATGAGTGCTGAAACGGTCAAAGCCGATGGCGGCGCCACCAGCACCGCCGGTGGCGAAAACCAGAACGACGACGCCCGTATCCGCATGATTATCCAGCCCCAGAAAGAAGCCGCGACAGCGAACCCCGGCAGCAACGCAGACGGGAACAGCCAATGAAAACACTCAGAGCACAACATCTGGCGAAGAGTTACAACGGCCGGGAAGTCGTCAAAGATGTCTCCATGTCGGTCAGCAGTGGCCAGATTGTAGGTCTGCTGGGTCCGAACGGTGCCGGTAAAACCACCTGTTTTTATATGATCGTCAATCTGGTGCAGGCTGATAAAGGCAGTATCAGCATTGATGACGAAGACATCAGTCATCTGCCGATGCACGGCCGCGCACGCAAAGGGATCGGCTACCTGCCACAGGAAGCTTCGATCTTCCGTAAGCTCAGTGTCGCCGACAACATTCTTGCGATTCTTGAGACCCGCCAGGACCTGAACCGTAAGCAGCGCCTTGAACGCCTGGAAGGACTGCTGGACGAATTCCATATTCAGCATATCCGTGACAGTCTGGGGATGGCCCTGTCCGGCGGTGAACGCCGGCGGGTAGAAATCGCCCGCGCACTGGCGGCCGAACCCTCCTTTATTTTACTCGACGAGCCTTTCGCCGGGGTTGACCCAATTTCCGTAGCTGACATCATGGACATCATCCGTCAGCTGAAAGCGCGCGGAATCGGTGTGCTGATTACCGACCACAATGTACGCGAAACCCTCGCAATCTGCGAAAAAGCCTATATCGTCGGTGGCGGCCACATTATTGCAGAAGGAAATGCAGACGAAGTACTGGCCAGTGAACAGGTCCGCAAAGTTTATCTGGGCGAGGACTTCCGCCTCTGACATCAGGCACAGAAAGGATTCAGGGATAGGGCAAACGAAGATTTGCCCGTACCGGACATCAAGCCCGACACCCTGTGACCAACAAATGCGGTTGTGGGTTCCCGGCCTTGGCGTATAATGCACAGATTGTGCCGACACTGGGTAAATACTGATCTCTATGAAAGCGTCTCTCCAGTTAAAGATGGGTCAGCAGCTGACCATGACCCCTCAGTTACAGCAGGCTATCCGCCTGTTGCAACTCTCAACTCTTGACCTCCAGCAGGAGATCCAGGAGGCACTGGACGCCAACCCTATGCTGGAAATGGAAGAGCATGACGGTGATGAAGCGTCAGACGCCTCTTCCTCTGACAACTCAGAAACCAAGACCGAAGTCTCCAGTAAAGATGACGCCGACACACCGGAGCTGGACGAGCAATGGTCACAGGAACAGTTGCCGGATGATCTGCCGGTCGACAGTCAGTGGGACGACACCTACCAGGCCACAGCCAGCGTTGCCTCAGGCAACAGCGGCGCCATTGATGACGACTTCGATTATGACGCCCGTCATGCCACCACAGAAAACCTGCAGGATCACCTCGAGTGGCAGCTTAACCTGACGCCGATGTCTGACGCTGACCGTGAAATTGCCACCATGTTAATCGACGGCGTGGATGATGACGGCTACCTGCACACCACGGTTGAAGATGTGGTGGAAAGCATGGACCCGGAACTGGAAATCGAAGAAGACGAAGTCATTGCCGTTCTGCATCGTCTGCAACAGTTTGACCCGGCCGGTGTATTTGCCCGCGACCTGCGCGAATGTCTGTTGCTGCAACTGCAGCAACTGCCGGATGAAACCCAGTGGCTGAAAGAAGCCCGCCTGATCATCAGTGACTACATCGAACTGCTGGGCAGCCGTGACTATCAGACGCTGATGCGCAAAACCCGTCTGCGCGAAGACGACCTCAAATCAGTTCTGTGTCTGATCAAAGAGCTGAATCCGAAACCCGGTGCCGGTGTCAGCGGTGAACAGGCGGAATACGTTGTGCCAGACGTTATCGTACGCAATGTGCGCGATGAGTGGCGCGTCGAACTCAATCCGGACATCGCCCCCAAACTGCGTGTGAACGCTGATTACGCCGCCCTGGTACGACGCTCCGATAACAGCACCGACAATGCCTTTCTGCGTGACCATCTGCAGGAAGCCCGCTGGTTTATTAAAAGCCTGCAGAGCCGTAATGAAACGCTGCTGAAAGTGGCCACCAAAATCGTTGAATACCAGATCGAATTCTTCGAGGAAGGTGAAGAAGCCATGAAACCTCTGGTGCTGCACGATATTGCCGAAGCCGTCGGTATGCACGAGTCCACCATTTCCCGTGTCACCACCCAGAAATACATGCACACGCCACGGGGAATTTTTGAGCTGAAATACTTTTTCTCCAGCCATGTCAGCACCGATGGCGGCGGCGAATGTTCCTCCACCGCGATACGCGCCATGATTAAAAAGCTGATTTCAGAAGAAAATACACGTAAACCGCTCAGCGATAACAAGATTGCAACGATGCTGGGAGAACGTGGTATTCAGGTAGCACGGCGTACTGTTGCCAAATACCGTGAAGCCATGATGATTCCGCCATCCAATGAACGTAAACAGCTGATATAGAACACTGAATTTAATCCTCAAGCTGATTAAATATTAAAACAGAACCAGCACACGAAGGAGCATGAATATGAAAATCAACATCAGCGGCCACCATGTCGAAATCACCGAAGCGCTGCAGAATCACGTTGACGACAAAATGTCTAAACTGACCCGTCACTTCGACAACATCACCAACGGCCAGGTGACACTCACCGTGGTGAAAGAGCGCATGACTGCTGAAGCGACCATTCATGCTGCCGGTGCGGACCTGCACGCCAAAGCCGAGCATGATGATATGTATGCCGCCATCGATCAGATGGTAGAAAAGCTGGACCGTCAGCTTCTGAAACACAAAGAAAAAATGGTCGCGCGCCAACACGGGCAGGGCTGATTTTTTATGGAACTGAGTATCGGCGATATTCTGACAGCAGAACGCACACTGATTGACGTGGAAGTATCCAGTAAGAAAAAACTGCTGGAGTTTCTCGCCGGTTTTGTCGCCGGTCAGCTCAAAGACTGCTCCGCCGATGACATTTTCGACAGCCTGCTCAGTCGTGAACGGCTGGGCAGCACCGGCATCGGGGAAGGCATCGCCATTCCCCACTGCCGTCTGCGTCAGTGCAGCGAAGCCATTGGCATTCTGCTGCGTCTGAACGAACCTGTGGACTACGATGCCATTGACCAGCAACCGGTTGATCTGGTGTTTGCCCTGCTGGTACCGGAAGAAGCCACAGAAGAGCATTTAAAAGTACTGGCCATGCTGGCCAGAAATTTCAGCGAAGCTGGCTACCGGGAGGCACTGCGCAACGCCCCGGATGCGAAATACCTGTATCAACGGGCACTCGCAGGCGGTTAAGCAAGGCTTATGGAGACAACCGATGCGTTTGGTAGTAATCAGTGGTCGATCCGGCTCCGGAAAATCCAGCGCACTTCATGTCCTGGAAGATCAGGGCTTTTATTGCATTGATAACCTGCCCATCTCCATGCTGCCGGCTCTGGTTGCCCAGACCGGAAGTGAGGAGAAACTCTCCCGCGTCGCCGTCAGTATTGATGCCCGCAACCTGCGCCACGCCTTTGATCATATCGACGAAATTCTCCATCAGTTACCCAACGATGAATACCAGCTGGACGTCGTCTATTTAGACGCCAGTGAAGAAGTGCTGATGCAGCGCTTCAGTTCCACCCGCCGCAAGCATCCGCTGACCAGTGATACCTTATCGCTGGCCGAAGCCATTGATCAGGAAAAAGACCTGCTCGAACCCATTGCTAACCTGGCTGATCTGACACTGGATACCACCAGCATGTCAGTACATGAACTGCGCAGCCTGATCAAAATGCGCGTGGCCGGCAAAACCAGCAATGATATCGCCATTCTGTTCGAGTCCTTTGGTTTCAAACACGGCATTCCCATTGACGCCGATTATGTATTCGATGTCCGCAATCTGCCCAACCCCTACTGGGACCCGGGTCTGCGCAGCTATAACGGTCTGCAACAGCCGGTGATCGACTTTCTTGGTCACGAGCCCCAGGTGGCTCAGATGCAGGAGGATATCGCCCACTTTATGCAGCGCTGGTTACCGGCCTTCATTGAGGCCAACCGCAGCTACATGACCGTCGCCATCGGCTGCACCGGTGGCCAGCACCGGTCGGTTTATCTCGCCGAACGTTTAAAAGAAGAGTTTGCCAGTCGCTATGCCAACGTCCAGATACGTCATCGCGAACTGAGCAGCCAGGAGTTGTCATGATCAAAACCGAACTGACCATCATCAACAAGCTCGGCCTTCACGCCCGGGCGGCTGCTAAACTGGTATCGACGGCTTCCGCATATTCCTGTCAGGTGAAAGTCGGCTATCCGGAACGCATGGTCGACGGCAAAAGCATTATGGCGGTCATGATGCTGGCGGCCAGCAAAGGCACAGTGCTGGAACTGCACGCCGACGGCGACGATGCCGAAGACGCCACTCAGGCCATTACGGATCTGATTAACCGCCGCTTCGATGAGGAAGAATAGTTTTTAAAACAACTCACTACACGCATTCTTGCGAGTAGTTTCATGGTATCTGTGGTCTGACAAAGATACACTCATACTACCCGGGTTGCTGACCACACCTTACCTGCACCCCGGTAACCCGCCGCAACAGGATACGACCGGAAAGCGACACCATGGCAGAGCAAAACGAACGCTCCAGGAAAAAACTGCACAGTCTCAGCGCTGCCCTTGAAAGCGGTGCGATGACGCAGGTCCGTCGTATTCTGAACTCCGGTCTGGCACCGGTGGATATTGCTCACCTGATCGAATCTTCCCCGCCCAAAGCGCGCAAAATCCTTTGGGAGATGGTGGATAAAGAGCTGGAAGGTGAAGTTCTGCAAAACCTCAGTGAGGAACTGCAGAGTCACTTCCTGAGTGATATGAGCGCCGAAGAAGTCGCTGATATCGCAGCCGAACTCGACACCGATGATGTCGCCGACATGCTGCAGCAGCTGCCGGAACGTGTCACCCAGGAAGTCCTGGACTCCATGGACCAGCAGGACCGGGACCGGCTGGAATCCGTGCTGGGCTACGCCGAGGACAGTGCCGGTGGTCTGATGAACACCGACACCATCACTATCCGCCCGGATATTACCCTGGATGTGGTGTTGCGTTACCTGCGCCGGCATAAGTCACTGCCGGAAATGACCGATAACCTGCTGGTCGTCAGCCGCAACAATGAATTTATTGGCACTCTGGCGATCAGCAAACTGCTGGTCAGCGCGCCGCACCAGACGGTGCGGGAAGTGATGAGTACAGACGCCAAAATCATTCCCGCCACCATGCACGATACCGATGTGGCCAAACTGTTCGAACGCCACGACCTGGTGTCCGCCCCGGTGGTCGACGATGACGGTATTCTGGTCGGCCGGATCACCATTGATGACGTGGTTGACGTTATCCGCGAAACCGCGGACCACTCACTGATGAGTATGGCCGGTCTCGATGATGAAGAAGATACCTTCGCCCCGGCGCTGAAAACCAGCCGCCGCCGGGCCGTGTGGCTGGGGATCAATCTGATTACTGCCCTCGCCGCGTCGGCGGTGATCGGCCTGTTTGATGAAACCATTGAGAAAGTCGTGGCGCTGGCGGTACTGATGCCTATTGTCGCCAGCATGGGGGGCATTGCCGGCAGCCAGGTACTGACGCTGGTTATTCGCGGCCAGGCGCTGGGCCACCTCAGCGGCAGTAATTTCCGCTGGTTATTCAATCGTGAAATCATCGTCGCTGCCATCAATGGCTTCCTCTGGGCGGCCGTGATTGCTCTGATTACATTTATCTGGTTCCGGGATGCGTCCATTGCCGCTATCATCGCGGCCGCTATTGTTATCAATCTGCTGGTAGCCGCCGTCGCCGGTGCTGCCCTGCCCCTGATTCTGAAAGCCCGTGGCATTGATCCGGCTCTGGCCGGCAGCGTGGTTCTGACCACGGTGACCGATGTGGTGGGCTTCCTCTCTTTTCTGGGGTTGGCTACCCTGTTCTATCTCTGAATCAACAGACTGAGTTTTATGAAAGACAAGCACTACGAAGACGACGACATCGAATATGTCAGCAAGTCCGAGCTCAAGCGCGAAGCCGACCGCCTGCAGAAACTGGGGAAAGAGCTGACGGAACTCAATCCGGCGAAATGGCCGGAGTTACCGATCACAGAAACCCTGATGGCGGCGCTGCAGGAAAGCCAGCGCCTGAAGCAGAACGAGGCCAAACGCCGTCACCTGCAATACATTGGTAAGCTGATGCGTAACGAGGACACCGACGCCATTCAGCACCAGCTCGATCTGCTGGACCCGTCCAGCGAGGCCTATGGGCGGGTCATCCGTCAGCAGGAAATGTGGCGCACACGCCTGATTGAAGATAAAAACGGGCTCAGCGATTTCATTGAAGAGTTTCCGGCGGTAGACCGTCAGCAGCTGCGTAACCTGGTGCGTAATGCCGGCAAAGAAATGGCATCGCAACCGCCGAAACCGGGCACGAACTATAAAAAACTGTTTCAGTTTATCAAAGAGGTCATGCCCGACTGAGCATCAGGGTCGGGCCAGAAATGCCCGGCCAGCGGATCTGCCCTCAGAAGCGGACGTGATTGAGCGGCATGGCGCGGCGCACCTGTCCGAGGCGCTGCAGATCAATATCCGCCACTGTGATACCCGGCTCATCCCCGGCCGCGCTCAGCGTTTCACCCCAGGGGTCAATAATGCAGGAATGGCCCCAGGTCTGGCGCTTATCGTCATGCCAGCCGCATTGATTGGCGGCCACCACAAAACACTGGTTTTCCACCGCTCTGGCGGTCAACAGCGTTTGCCAGTGCACCTGTCCGGTTTTATAGGTAAAGGCCGCCGGCACCAGCAGAACCTCGGCTCCGGCTTCGGCCAGCGCCCGGTATTGCTCAGGAAAACGCAGATCAAAACAGATACTCAGGCCCAGTTTCCCCAGCGGGCTGTCAATCACCACCAGATCCTGTCCCGGGGCAAAACGGTCAGATTCACGGTAACTGCCCTGACGGTCTCCGATATCAACATCAAACAGGTGAATTTTATCGTAGCGCGCGACCTGATGTCCGCGGTGATCAAACACCAGGCAGGCGGAACGCAGTCTGTGGTCGCCATCCGGAGACGGCTGCGGCACAGCGCCGGCCACCAGCCAGACATTAAATTCCCGCGCCCACTGCGCCATCTGCTGCACATAGCCATCATCGGCGGCAATAGCCTGAAACGCTTTACCATCCAGGGTCATAAACATCTCCGGCAGCAATACCAGGCGCGCCCCACATTCTGCGGCCTCACGCACCAGCAGACGGGCTTCCCCCATGTTGTACAGTACATCCGCCAGACTGTTCATCTGCACCACGGCTACACGACTCATTCGTCATCGTCCTCCATCAGGTTGAAGACATCCAGTACGCTGATAATCCGCTGCCAGAAACCGCGTTTCTTCTTGCCTTCAATATTATCGTTGAAGGCTTTGTCGATTTTCAGGTCCGGCTGTTCCCAGGTGCCATTCACGTTGTAACGGGCGCTGGTAAAGCGGGCAAGCTCATCACCGATGAGTTTTTCGGTGACATAAATGGAAGCCGCCACCGGCGGTGCCATACCCGCCAGCAGGGCGACGACAGGCAGCGTGCTGGACACCGGGAAAGTCACCACCATTTTCATATCCAGGGTTTCATCCACCAGATTGGTGCTGCCGGATGTCAGGAAGGTACCACCCGGCCCGTCCATGGTCAGAGGTTCGGTCAGTGTCATCACACCGTTTTCAATGCGGGCTTTACCTTTCAGTGTGTCAAACGCCACCCCTTCCTGATAAATATCAGAGAAGTCCAGCATCAGCCGGCGCGAAATAGCATTGAAGTTCAGCGCGCCAAAGGCTTTTAACGCGCCCGTGCCTTCGGCAGCCATACTGCCATCACGGATACGCAGACTGGCAAGACCATTGAGCGTATCAAGGTTGAAGGCCAGCGGCGACCCCTGCCAGCTCAGCTGCAGCGCGGCTTTCATATCATTGCCTTCGAGCACCGCTTCCTGGCGGAAGGCGCGCTGGATACGGCCCAGATCTTTACTGCTCAGGTTCAGCACGTCGAGCCGCGTCCGCTGGCCGGATTCCGTCTGCTGCCAGAAGACATCGCCTTTCACTTCCAGCCCTTTGGTATCACTGTCGAGAATATGCAGCACCAGCCCCTGATCGTGCGGCCGGCTTTCCAGCTGCCAGCGGCCAAAGTTGCGTGTGCCCACATAGAGCTCCGCCAGCGTCATATTCAGGGCCGGTACATCCGCGGGGTCAAAATCCTGCAGAGGATCAGTCACCACTTCAGCCGGAGTCTGGCCGTCGCTGTCGCTCTGCGCGGCGCCCCCGGCGACCTGTGCTTCCAGCTCGTCATCATCCGGTGGCCAGTGGATATAATCGAGGTTGAGATCCAGCGGGCTGTTATCCGGATACAGGGTGGCTTTGCCTTTCACCAGTTCACTGTCGAACCGGAACTGCCACTCGTTCCACTGCTGAGAAGCACTGACACTGGCCGCACCGGATGGCGTGCCCCACAGATTCACATTGCTCAGTTCAAGGTCGACCTTGCGCACGGGGCCGGATGCCTGCGCCCGGCTGACACTGCCCGTCCCACTGCCGGCAGAGCTGCTGCCCGCTGACTGACCGGCTTCTTCCTGTTCCAGCAAAGCCAGCATGTGCTGCCAGGTTGCCCACCAGGCATCGGCCTGCAGGGTTTCTTCTATATGACCACGGATCTCCAGCCCTTTATCGCTGGGCAAAAAGGGCTCGGTATCGCCCAGATAGACCTGTCCGCGGCTGAGACCAGCGTCATCCAGCGCCAGCGCCGCTCTGACCCGCTGGTCATATACCAGATGGATACGGGTCTCCCGCCCGGGCTGTACCTCCACCACCAGATCACGTTCTTCATCCGCCTGCTTGCCGTAGGGATAGGGTAAATCAATCGTCGTTCCCTGCAGCGGGGAATCCAGCACAAACGTCAGTTCACCGCCTGCAATGGACAGCATGGCCTGATAGTCCAGAGAACCACTGACCGGATCGAGCAACACGGTTGGCATCCACTCACGGACGCTGTCCAGACCGGCATTGCCGCTGGCCCTGAGCTGAATATCGAAATCACTGCCACGTTTCACCGAATTGATCGTAGCTTCGAATTCGCCACCGAAGGTGCTTCCGCTCAGAGACTCCGCCGTTAACCCGGCGGACGAACTGTAATTCAGGCGGCCATTAAGCCCGGCAAAACTCAGATCCAGATCCGGGATGCGCAGACGGGCGTCAGCAATATCGGCTTCCAGGCGGATGTCGGGCTGTGCTTCTTCCTGCCCCAGCGGCAGCCCGAGCTGCAGTGCGGCGTCCACCGGCCCCTCAGCCTGCCAGGAATCCAGTGCATTATTCACCACCGACTGCAGCGGCGTACTGGTAAAGTACTTCAGCGCTTCACTGCTCTGGCCGCGCAGGTGAGCACGTACATTCAGTTGTGGCTGTCCCTGTTGTCCGCTGCGTATGGTTACCCGGCCACTGCGATTGACCAGACGACCTCCCAGGGTATGGCCTTTGTCGAGCCGTACATCCAGTTCCGGTGACCTCAGCAACAGGCGTCCGGACAGGCCTTCTGCAGCCGGCCAGTCAGGCAGATATTTGACTCTGGCGTCGGTGAAGTTCAGGTATAACTGCGCCGACTGGGTATTATTATGCACATCGTCATGTAACGGCCTGCGCATCACAAACGCCGCACCGCTGAATTTGCCGGCCGTGACACTGGTATTGATCCAGTCACGGATACCGTCGCTCAGCAGAGACGGTACCAGCTGATGACGCAGCGATGCATCGGCGTCCGGCATACCCACCATAAGGCTGACCGCGGATTCTTTTTCACTGCCAATACGTGGCAGCGTCAGACCCAGTTCAACCGCCACAGGCCATATACCCGGCGCCTCCTCGGTGCCCGACAGGTAACCCTGCAGCCCGTTAACTTCCAGACGGGCATAATCCGGCTCCACCGACCAGTAAAACCGTCCGCTGGCCTGTTTCAGGTTCCAGGGATTATCGTAAATGCCGCTGAGCAGCATACGGAAGTCTTCTTTCTCAACTTCCAGCCGTCCGCCGGATGGCTGTAACTGCACCCGCCCGGATATATCGGTGAAGGCGGGAATGCCTTTGTACGCTGTCGTGCTCACTTCATGCAGACTGGCCCGCACATCCATTTTCCACGGAGAACCGGGAATCGCAGACAGGTGTACATCCGTCGCCTGGCCACTGGCATTGATATTACTGATATAACGATCAAAGGGTGACGGCAACAGGCTGTGCTGTTCAAGGAATTGCGTGGCACTGGCAATATCCGCCTGCGGAATGCCGATCTGCCAGCCTTTATGGCCTTGCAGGGCAATGGAACTGAGACTGAAATCGTTAACAGGCAGGCTCTGGTCAAAGCGCGGACGTACCTGCAAATGCCAGTCATCGCCATTGTGCTCACCGGCCACAACCAGAGTGCCGTTGCTTAAGTCGACCGGCTGGTCCCGGGTGTTAATCAATAACTGTGGGATATCTGCCTGCAGGTAGAGAGAATTCAGGTCGCCGTCGCGGATCGTCAGCCAGGCTTCGGCGCCGGCACTGAAAGTGTCAACGGAGAGTCCGGCGGGCAAGGCATCAGGAATCCAGCGGCTCCATTCCTGTGACTGAACATCCAGATACAGGTCACCGTGTTGCTCACGCCAGGGCCAGAGATCACCTTCAAGGGAAGCCATCGCGCGGATACTGGCGACCTGCTCGCGGCCCCACTCGATGTGGCTGTCGAATTCGTGATTATTCCCCTGGCTGCGTAAAGCCAGGCGATCCACATTGAGCACTTCACGGGTGTCATCCGGATCAAATGCCACCACCTGCCAGTCAGTGAGTTCAATGTTCTGTTGCCGCTGCAGCCAGCGCACCCAGGATGGCGTTCCCTCCTGCTGCGCCGGCGCAGACTCCGTGGTGGCTGCCGGCTGATCTTTGCCGGCCAGATCCAGCAGCCACTGACTGCCGATACGCCATTGCGTACCGCCAAGATGGTGTACTTCCGAGGCAACGCCATTAATGATGATATGGCGGAACACCGGCTGGCGGTAAAACAGGCTGGCGCTGACATCCAGTTCAGCCTCCACCTGCTGCACAGAAATGCCGTCACCGGCCGGGCCAAACTGAATATCACGGATCTCAACACGCGGTGACAGACGGTTCCAGCCGCCTTTCAGCTGACCGATAAATACCGGCTGACCGATGGCCTCAGAGAGTTGCTGCTCGAGATCGCCACGATAAGTCTCGACCAGGGGAATCAGCTGACGACCCAGACTGGTGTACAGCGCAAGCGCCACCGCAGCCACCACCAGGGTGACCCAGATCTGAGTCCACAGCGCCCGCAACCAAACCATATCGCGACCTATTGAAGAATGATGTCGTACTGATCCTGGGCGTACAGGGCTTCCACCTGTAATTTAATGGCTTTGCCAATAAATGCTTCCAGGTCCGCCAGCCCCTGACTGTCTTCGTCCAGTAAACGATCAACGACCGCCTGACTGGCCAGAACCAGATAATGACCGGCGCCGTAAGCGCGTTCTTCACGCAGAATCTCACGGAAAATCTCATAACAGATGGTTTCTGCGGTCTTTACCGAACCACGCCCGTCACAATGTGGACAAGGCTCCATGAGCATCTGTTCCAGGCTCTCACGGGTCCGCTTGCGGGTCATTTCCACCAGCCCCAGCTCAGAGACACCGCTGATTTTGGTTTTGGCGTGATCCTTTTCCAGCAGTTTCTCCAGCATCCGCAGAACCTGACGCTGGTGCTCCGGATCAGCCATATCAATGAAATCCAGAATAATAATGCCGCCCAGATTACGCAGACGCAGCTGCCGGCCAATGGTGGTGGCAGCTTCCAGATTGGTTTTAAAAATGGTTTCTTCCAGATTGCGGCGACCGACAAAACCACCGGTATTCACATCAATGGTCGTCATGGCCTCAGTCTGATCAATCACCAGATAACCGCCGGATTTAAGCTGCACTTTACGTTCCAGCGCGCGCTGAATTTCATCTTCAACACTGTACAGTTCAAACAGTGGCCGCGGCCCGGGATAATAGCCAATGCGGTCCGCCACTTCCGGCACATACTGCTGCACAAACTGCTCGATCTTCTGAAAGGTTTCGCGCGAATCGATAAAAATCTTATTCACTTCCGGGCGGGCGTAGTCACGCAGCGTGCGTAACGACAGAGGTAATTCATCGTACACCAGACTGGGCCGCTTATTGCCTTTGATGCGCTCTTCCAGCTTGCGCCATAAACGCCGCAGGTAACGGGTATCGGCGAGAATTTCTTCCTCGCCCACGCCTTCGGCAGCGGTACGCAGAATAAACCCGGCCTCACCGGTCAGGCCCTCGTCTTCCATACAGTTATGCACCAGATCTTTGAGCCGGTCGCGTTCTGTGTCTTCTTCGATACGCTGGGAAACGCCGACATGATCAGCCCCAGGCATATAGACCAGATAGCGGGAGGGAATCGACAGCTGGGTGGTCAGACGCGCACCTTTGGTGCCGATCGGGTCTTTGGTCACCTGCACCACCAGAGACTCCCCTTCGTGTACCAGCTGACTGATAGGCGTACTGTTGTCACCTTTACCGATCTCAGCGGCATGAATAAACGCCGCCCGTTCCAGACCGATATCCACAAATGCGGCCTGCATACCCGGCAACACCCGCACCACTTTCCCTTTGTAAATATTGCCGACCAGCCCGCGATGGTTGGTACGTTCAATAAAGATTTCCTGAACGACGCCGTTTTCAACAATGGCCACCCGGGTTTCTGTGGGCGTGACGTTCATCAGAATTTCTGCGTTCACACTCGGTCCTTATTCCAGATAGAGATGCCGGCTTGCTGCAATAATGCCGCGGTTTCCGTCAGTGGCAGGCCGACCACATTGCTGTAACTGCCTTCGATACTGTCCACCAGTACCGCACCCAGCCCCTGAATACCATAGCCACCGGCTTTGTCGGATGGTTCGCCGGTGGCGACATAGTCTTTGATCTGCTGGCGCGACAAGCTGGAAAAACGGACCCGGGTGATCACCGTCTGCACCCGCTCTGCCACCTGACTCACCACTGCCACCGCCGTCATCACCTGATGCGTCTGGCCGGATAAATCTTCCAGCATGGCTTCCGCGTCAGCGCTGTCAGCAGGTTTCCCCAGAATCCTGCCATGCAACACCACCGTGGTGTCTGAGCCCAGCACCACATCGCCGGGGTATTTGGACAGCAATACCCGGGCTTTGCTCAACGCCATGCGTTCAACATACTGTTGCGGAGCCTCTCCGGCTATGGGCGTTTCGTCGATATCGGCCGCTTCACAACGGAACTGCACACCGATCTGCTGCAGCAGCTCACGCCGCCGCGGTGATGCCGAGGCCAGAATCATCATCTCAGGTTCAGCCTGACTCTGGCCGCGTGTCCGAGCGCATACACCCAGGGCCAGACCAGCGCCGACGTCAGTGCCGGCGTCCACAGTGATACCGGCGTGACCTGCTCGCTGACCAGCGCCACACTCCAGTACACCAATAATTGCTGAACCCCCACCAGCAGAAAGATGACGCCTGTCTGCTGCAGAAAGTTAAACATCATCATACGCCGGTAAAGAATCTGCAGAATAAAGATATGCAGACTCATGCTGAGGATATGGGTCCCAAGCAGAGTATGGTGCTCGACATCCAGCATCAGACCCAGCGGTAATGCCAGCCACAGGCCGAAGGTCGAGGGCGCATTCAGCACCAGCAACGTCGCCACCAGCAACACCCAGCTGGGTTGCAGCCACAGCAGTATCTCCGGCATCGGCATATGTTCGAGAACAAAGGCAATAAAAAGCGTGACCAACGCAAGAATAACAGCGCGGATATCCATGACTACTGCTCCGACCAGATTTCAGACGGCGGCACTTTGCCCGCCCCCTGGGAGAACACCAGCAACAGGTGGCGGCTGCGATCCAGCTGAGCGCTGGGGGCCGCTTTTACTTCGGCGAAAGATTTACCGGGTACATTTTCCACACTGGTAACCGTAGCCACCGGATAACCGCGCGGGTAGCGGCCGCCCAGACCGGAACTGACCAGCAGGTCTCCTTTCTGGATATCGGCCGTATTGGGGACGTAAATCAGTTCCAGTTCATCCAGTGAACCCGTGCCCACCGCAATGGCGCGCACACCGTTACGGTTTACCTGCACCGGAATCGCATGGTTGGAATCGGCGATCATCAGTACCCGTGAACTGAAGGGCATCACATCAATAACCTGCCCCAGTAGGCCATGGGCATCGAGCACCGGCTGACCGATAAAGGCACCGTCTTCGCCGCCCTTGTTGATAAGAATCTGTTGGCTGAAGGGGTCCGGATCAACGGCGATTACTGAGGTCACCAGAACCCGGTCGTCGACCTGTTCTGATGCGCTGAGTAATTCGCGCAGTTCGATGTTTTCAGCTTCCAGGGATGCAACCCGCTGAGCACGCAGCTCCAGCACCAGGTTGCGCGCTGCCAGCTGTTTGTTTTCCGCCATCAGTTCCTGACGGGTGGAGGAAGATTCATTGAACCATTCACTGACCGCCCCCGGCACCACGGCAATCTGCTGTGGCAGGGCAAGAAAGTAACCGGTCACGTAACGAACGGGCTGAACCCAGGGCGAAATACTGTCCAGCCACATCAGGGCCAGCGACAGAATTACGATTCCTGCTACCCGCTGTCGCTGGTAGGGCGACACCTGAAACTGCGATTTAATAACCTGCTCCCGCCGAAACCATCACAAAGCGTTAACTATACCGCCTGCTCCCCCGCGCCACCAGTAACGCGGCTGTTCAATGAATGATGCCGGAGGAGTTATACAGACATAAAAAAACGGAGCCTGGGCTCCGTTTTTTGTGCGCTGCGGGATCAGTCCTGCGTCAGGACTTCCAGTTGTGATTCACTGGCTGTTTCCAGGAAACGGCCACCACCACGGGCCACGCAGGTCAGCGGGTCTTCGGCGACGATCACCGGCAGGCCGGTTTCTTCGCTCAGCAGCTTATCGAGATCACGCAGCAAAGCGCCACCACCGGTCAGCACCATACCGCGCTCAGCCACATCCGAGGCCAGCTCCGGCGGCGATTGCTCCAGTGCGCCTTTCACAGCCTGCACAATAGCGGCCAGTGATTCCTGCAGAGCTTCCAGAATTTCATTGGAGTTGAGTGTAAAGCTGCGCGGAATACCTTCCGCCAGGTTACGTCCACGTACGTCAATTTCACGGACTTCACCGCCCGGATACGCGGTACCGATCTCCTGCTTGATACGCTCTGCCGTGGCTTCACCGATCAGGCTGCCGTAGTTGCGGCGGATATAAGCGACGATGGCTTCGTCAAAACGGTCACCGCCGACCTTCACAGACTCGGCATAAACTACGCCACTCAGCGAGATAATGGCGATTTCGGTGGTACCGCCACCGATGTCCACCACCATGGAACCGCGCGCTTCATCCACCGGCAGACCGGCACCGATGGCTGCCGCCATAGGTTCATGAATCAGATAGGCTTTACTGGCGCCGGCTCCGAGAACGGAATCCGTAATCGCTTTACGTTCGACCTTGGTGGCCTGGTAGGGTACGCATACAACCACACGCGGGCTGGGTGGTAAAAAACTGGTTTCGTGTACTTTTTTAATGAAGTACTGCAGCATTTTCTCCGTCACTTCAAAGTCGGCAATCACGCCGTCTTTCATCGGCCGGATTGCCTGAATATTGCCCGGAGTACGCCCCAACATACGCTTGGCTTCGGTACCGACAGCGGCCACACTCTTCTGATGCCCCTGCAACCGGATAGCCACAACAGATGGCTCGTTCAGAACGATTCCTTTGTCACGCATATAAATCAGGGTATTGGCTGTTCCCAGGTCGATTGATAAATCGCTGGAAAACATGCCGCGAATCTTTTTAAACATCCAGATGATTCCTGTTAACAGGTAGCAAAAATTGTTGGTAACTCTAGCAATGGTGGGGATTTAGAGCAAGGCGCATTTATGCTACTCTCGGCCCCACCGTATCTATTTTCCACTGATCTTAATTTACTGGAGTAAGCACATGGCTCTGGACCAGCAACAGGTTCGTGACATTGCCGAACTGGCCCGTCTGCAACTCGACGATAACCAGATCGCCGAATACCAGAAAAACCTCAGCAGCATTCTCGACCTGGTTGATCAACTGTCTGCCGTTGATACCAGCTCTGTTGAACCCATGGCACACCCACTGGACGCTGTGCAGCGGTTACGTGCCGATGCCGTCACTGAGGAAAACCAGCGCGACCATTTTCAGCAATGCGCGCCGCAGACCGAGAACGGCTATTACCTCGTCCCGCGGGTGGTTGAATAACGACCACAGTACTGCACAGAGCAGACCATCCATTGACGATACCCGCTGTGCCACAGACATTCCGGCACAGGCTCACAGTAACAGTTTAGCCAATATCTGCTGTGATGAGTGGTTTATCAGTGGATTTTATTGACAACGCGCAGGCCGAAACGGCCGGTAAGAGCAGAAGTCCGGAAAAAAGTTCCGGCAACAAGGAAACATTATGCACACTAAAACCATTGCCGAGATCGCCCGGGATCTCGCCGCCGGTGAATACAGCAGCGTGGAAATCACCACCGATCTGCTGAACCGTGTAAAACAACTCGACGGTGATATCAACAGCTTCATTACAGTCACCGGAGAGCAGGCACTGGCCCAGGCCAAAGCCGCTGATGAACGCCGTGCCGCCGGTCAGGCCGAGACCTGGACCGGTATCCCGATGGCACATAAAGATATTTTCTGTACCGACGGCGTCGTCACCAGCTGTGGCTCAAAAATGTTGAGTAATTTTGCCGCACCCTACGATGCCACCGTGGTGGAAAAGTTTAACCAGGCCGGCGCTGTCTCACTGGGTAAACTGAACATGGATGAATTTGCCATGGGTTCATCGAACGAAAGTTCTTTTTATGGTCCGGTCGCCAACCCGTGGAATAAAGATCATGTCCCGGGCGGCTCTTCCGGTGGTTCAGCTGCTGCCGTGGCCGCCGGTTTCGTACCCGGTGCCACCGCAACCGATACCGGGGGCTCGATCCGTCAGCCTGCTGCTTTCTGTGGCGTCACCGGTATCAAACCAACCTATGGCCGCGTCTCACGCTGGGGCATGATTGCTTACGCCTCCAGTCTGGATCAGGGCGGCTGTATTACCCGCAACGCCGAAGACGCAGCCATGATGATGAATATTATGGCCGGCTACGATGCCAAAGATTCCACCTGCGTGGAACAGCCGGTACCGGACTACACCAGCACTCTGAACGACAGCCTTGAAGGCATGACCATCGGCCTGCCGAAAGAATATTTCAGCAGTGACCTGAGTGCTGACATGCAGCAGGCAGTGCGTGACGCCATCAGTGAATATGAAAAACTGGGCGCCAGCATAAAAGAAGTTTCTCTGCCCAATGCCAGGCTGGCAATTCCTGCTTACTACATCATTGCGCCGGCGGAATGCTCCGCCAACCTGTCGCGCATGGACGGTGTCCGCTTTGGTTACCGTTGTGACGATCCGCAGGACATCAATGATCTGTACAAGCGCTCCCGTGGTGAAGGTTTTGGCGGCGAAGTAAAACGCCGCATTATGATTGGTGCTTATGCCCTGTCCGCCGGTTTCTATGATGCTTACTACAAAAAAGCACAGCAGGTGCGCCGTCTGATTAAAAACGACTTCAGCGCAGCATTAAAAGAAGTCGATATCCTGGCCGCCCCGGTGAGCCCTACCCCGGCGTTCAAACGCGGTGAAAAAACATCCGATCCGGTGGAAATGTATCTCGAAGACATTTTTACCATCTCCCTGAACCTCGCCGGTATGCCCGGTATGTCAATTCCGTGTGGACAGGTAAACAATTTGCCTGTCGGGCTGCAGCTGATTGGCGATTACTTCGCCGAAGACCGTCTGTTAAACGCAGCACACAAATTCCAGCAGGCCACTGACTGGCATCTGAAAACACCAGCGGGCATTTGAGGAGCAATAAGATGGAATGGGAAGTAGTCATCGGCCTTGAGATTCACGCTCAGCTGGCCACCAAATCAAAAATTTTCTCCGGTGCTTCCACGCAGTATGGTGCCGAAGCCAACACCCAGGCCTGCGCCGTGGACCTGGGTCTGCCGGGGGTACTGCCGGTTTTTAACGAAGAAGCCCTGCGCATGGCTGTCAAATTCGGCCTCGCCATTGATGCTGACATCGGTAAAAAATCCGTTTTCGACCGTAAAAACTATTTTTACCCGGATCTGCCCAAAGGTTACCAGACCACCCAGCTGCACCACCCGATTGTGGGCATGGGTCATATTGATATTGAACTGGATGACGGTAGCACCAAACGGATCAACGTTACCCGCGCGCACCTGGAAGAAGACGCCGGTAAATCCGTACACGAAGGGTTTGGCAGTATGTCAGGTATCGACCTGAACCGTGCCGGCACCCCGCTGGTAGAAATCGTTTCTGAGCCGGAAATGCGCAGCGCCAAAGAAGCGGCGGCCTATTTCCGCAAAATGCACAGCATTGTGACCTACCTGGGAATCTGTGACGGCGACCTGTCCCAGGGCTCCATGCGTTGTGACTGTAACGTTTCCCTGCGCCCGAAAGGTCAGGAAGAATTCGGTACCCGTACCGAAATTAAAAACGTGAACTCCTTCCGCAACGTTGAACGCGCCATTGAATCTGAAATTGAACGTCAGATGGACATTCTGGAAGACGGTGGCAGCATCGTTCAGGAAACCCGCCTGTACGATGCCGATAAAAATGAAACCCGCAGCATGCGCTCCAAAGAAGTGGCCAACGATTACCGTTACTTCCCTTGCCCGGATCTGCTGCCGGTGATTATCGACGATAATTACATCGAAGCAGTGCGCGAAACCCTGCCGGAATTACCCGATGATAAGCGCGCACGCTTTGTCAAAGACCATGGTCTGTCCGTCAATGATGCAGCAGTACTGGCCTCCGACCGCGAACTTGCGCATTACTTCGAAACTGTGGCGCACAGTGCCAACGATTACAAGCTGGCCGCCAACTGGGTGCAGGGCGATGTTTCCGCGGCACTGAACCGGCTGGAAATCAGCATCAGCGAACTGGCCGTATCCGCTGAGCAACTGGGTCATATTCTTAAGCTGATTAAAGACAACACACTGAACACCGGTGGTGCCAGGGAAGTCTTTAATGCCCTGTTAGAAGGGAAAGGCGATGACACGGTTGCAAGCGTGGATAAGCTGGTTGATTCGCTGGGACTGAAACAGGTATCGGATACAGGCGCCATCGAAGCCATCGTTGAGAAAGTACTGGCCGACAATCCCAAACTGGTGGAAGGCTACCTGAATACACCGGAAGATAAACGCGCTAAAGCCATCGGGCCATTTATTGGTTTAACCCGTAAAGCGGCTGCCGGGGTTAACCCGCAGGTAGTGATGGATGTACTGAAGAAAAAACTGAGTGAACTGGGCTGACCTTCCGGCCTGTGGTCGTATAACAAGGCCCTGCTGTTCCACAGCTTGATAGTACTATGCTTTCTGTAAACGACTTTTAAATCCGTAGTGACTGATGCTTCCCAGGGGAACTTATCCCCTGGCCGGCAGGGCCGCCCCCAGCTTTTCG
>CETQ01127036.1_pt1 | contig 87757 bp, 82 predicted proteins | sample 531261 | NCBI WGS metagenome assembly CETQ01 (sample SAMEA2622376, study PRJEB7988) | marine metagenome | biome: marine biome (ENVO:00000447); feature: surface water layer (ENVO:00002042); material: "saline water (ENVO:00002010), including plankton (ENVO:xxxxxxxx)" | depth 5 m
TAAAGATTAACGAAGTGCTGGAAAAGCCCGCATTTGCGGGCTTTTTTATATCCGTATCCCGGTATTACAAGAAGAGGTAAGCCAGCCAGGCGGGCGGAATGTTGGCTGGCAGAGATCCGGAACCCACTGTTTTTTCCTGAAACGTGCCATATGGGTGTTTTTAGCCGACAATAAAGTCTGGTTAAACATTATATGGGGCCGCGATGAGCTGGAGTAAAAACGGTGTGGTGTCTGAGCTGGCGGATATGGACTGGGATCTGCGTCAGTCGCCGGAAGGCGCGTTATGGCAGCAATACTGTGATTATTACTCGCTGGGATTTGAAGAAGAGGGGGCCGCGGGTCATTATGCCGGGCTGGTGTCGTGCGGCTCATTTCAGATTGCGGTTCAGGTCTGGCAGCATCAGCAGGCTAAGGGAACGGCCATGGTGGTGCATGGCTACTATGATCATGTCGGCCTGTATGCTTCGCTGATCCGCTTCTGCCTGCAGCAGGGCTGGAATGTTGTGGCTTTTGATCTGCCGGGGCATGGGTTGTCCAGCGGTGAACAGGCGGCGATTGACAGTTTCCAGGAATACGATGATGTGTTCAGTCAGGTGCTGCAGCAGGCTCAGGCGCATTTGCCGGGGCCATTTTTTGCCTTCGGCCAGAGTACCGGCGGCGCTATTCTGCTGAATTATCTGCTTAAACGTCAGTTTACCCCGGATCAGAATCCGTTTGCCGGTATTTCTCTGATGGCGCCACTGGTACGCCCCAAAGGCTGGGCATCGGGCCGTATCATTCATACTTTTGCCCGCTTCTTTGTGCGCCGCATTAAGCGCAAATTTAAACCTAATGCGGCTAATCCTGAGTTCGCTGAGTTTCTGTTAAAAGACCCCTTGCAACCGCGTCATCTGAGTGTGCGCTGGGTCAGCGCCCTGAAAGCCTGGGTACCGTATGTGGAGTCTCTGCCTGCCTGTGACCTGGTGGTGAATATTGTGCAGGGCGACGCAGACCAGACCGTCGACTGGCGCCACAATATGAAAGTGCTGGCGGAGAAGTTCCCGCACCGGCGGCTTAAGATTCTGCCCGGCGGTCAGCATCACCTGGTGAATGAATCACCGGAACACAGGCAGGAGATTTACCGGCAGTTGGCAGAATGGCTGAGCTGACCGTTGGTGGACTCTGACTGCCCGTTGGTCGTAGTGGCCTGATTGGACCTTATTTTTGTACGAAAGCACCCTTTTAATTACACGCTGTTACAATTACCGTTCGCAGGACGCGAAATGACCGGAGGTTCACGCATGGATAACCAGGCTGACAGCCATAAACGACTGATCGAAAATTTTGTCGAGCTGACCTGGAATCAGGGACGTTTTCATCTGGCCAAATCTTTATTGGCCAGAGATTTTACCTATCACGCCAGTATGGTGGATATGCCCATGGGCATTGATGCGATGGAAACCCTGATCGCCATGGTGCGCGGGGCAATGGATGATTTCTGCATTTCCATCGAAGAAATCGTCTGTGAAGGTAACCGGGTGGTCACTCAATCGACTTTCAGTGGCACTCTGGTCAAACCCCTGATGGGCTTTCAGCCGGTGGATAAGATGGTCGCTCTGCACGCGGCGACCTTCTGGGAAGTACGGCATAACACCATTGTCAGTGGTAATTCGCTGCTGGATACCGGAGATCTGTTTAAGCAGGTTCAGCGTATTGTCTCACCGGCCAGCGTTCAGGCCATCGCTTTCTGAATCCCTGCGTCAGAGATGGCGCTCTGTGGTTGGCTCTGCCGGCCGTCCTTGATGCGTGACACCCGTTGTCATTCATCGATGGGGGGGACGGGGCTTGTCAGACTCATGATATGTTGCCATTGCTGTTCCGTGACCGGCTGAACCGACAGACGGGAACGGTTCAACAGAACCATGCCGGCTAAAGCACTGTCTTTGCGCATCTGTTTCAGTGTAATGACCGGATTCAGTGCGTATACAGCTTCCACCTCCACGGTCACCCAGCGCGGATTCGCTTTATCCGACTTTGCATCGTAATAAGCGGAGGCCGGATCGAAGGCGGACGGATCGGCAATTCCGGTGCGAATAATGCGGCAAACGCCAGCGATAGCAGGCTCTTTACAGCTGGAGTGGTAGAAAAAAGCGAGGTCATCCTGAGCCATATCATCTCTCATGATGTTACGGGCTTGATAATTACGCACGCCATCCCATACAGTGCGCTTCTCTGGTGCACTCATAAGATCTTCGTAGCTGAAGCTGTCCGGCTCGGATTTCAGTAACCAGTATTTCATGAAAGCTTTATACGCTGATGGTCTGACTTTTGCTGTCTGGTTGCGGTACTTAAGTAGCGTTTTTACTCAGTTGTACCGGTACCTGTTCGTAGTGGAGACATAATAACAATGAAAAAGCCTGATATCCTGATTCTGTTAACGGCCGTTTTTCTGCTGGGCGCTGTGGTCACCTCCGTTCTGCACGATGATGCCGGTGAGCGGCCACAGAATCTGATGACGCTGGAAAACAGCATTCGCTGACGGTTGGTTTGCTGCCCGCTCAGCGGAAGCGGTAAAGGCGGTTTTCGGTGGCAATCGCCTGCAGGGGGATATCCCAGGGCTCGGCCGGTAACTGAGTCAGTTTCTGCAAATCATACGCGCATCCGATCAACCGGGGTTTGTTCCCCGGCCTGTGCATAAACGCCAGAGTTCGGTCGTAAAACCCTCCGCCCATGCCCAGCCGGTTACCTTTCTGGTCAAAGGCCACCAGTGGCATGCAGATGACGTCCATAAAGGCTGCCGGCGTGGCTTTATGACGGCGGAAGTCGGGTTCAGGGATACCAAAGCGGTTGTTGCTCATCACGCTGTTGTGACGATACGGCAGAAAGCTCAGATGCCCCTTACGCAGGGGATGCAGTACGGGCAGAAACAGTTGCTTGTGGCGTTTCTGCAGTTCGCGGATAAACAGCGACGTATCAATTTCACTGTCATTGGTCAGATAGACAGCGATGCGTCTGGCGTAACGGAATTCACCGGCCTGATCGAGCGAGTGCAGCAGTCTGCGGCTGGCCTGACGGCGGTAGGATAAAGACAGGTTCCGTCGTGCTTTGCGCATGCGCCGGCGAATGGCGGTTTTGTCTGGCGTGGATAAATCTGCAGAGGTCAAAAGAAGAGGCTCCCCACTGTGCCGCTGTCATAAATAAAGCCCTTGAACCCTTTGGTCCAAGGTGGCAGGCCAGACTCTGAATTAGGCTTTCCGTCGGGCGGACTTGCTCACATCAGCGAATGAAACCTTCCATAATAAAGTGCATCGGCTCAGGTCTTTATCGACTGGCAAACACCCCAGGGAGCAAACAAAGGATAACAAAACTGAGCCCGAAAAAAACGGGGGTTTTGTTACCGGAGATGAAGATTTTTTGCTTGACTTGGCGTTACAGTTCGAGCTGCAGGTCCTGCTCCAGTGCTTCTTCAACCAGGCTGTCCAGGCGCGCCAGTTCACCACTGGTTTCGCTCTGTTCTGCCTGTAATTCGTGCAGCTGGTGGGTAATGTTCAGCGCCGCAATAACGGCAATGCGATCAGTGCCCAGCACTTTGCCTCCGGCTGCCCCGGCCTGTTTGATTTCCGCCATTTTATCGTTCAGATAGCGGGCCGCTTCGCGCAGTTTTTCTTCCGCGCCTTCCGGGCAGTTAATGCGATATTCGCGTTCCAGAATGGTGAGTTCCAGAATCCGGGATGAATTAGCCACTGTTACGCTCCAGAGTCTGCAGTCGGGTAATCATTTCATTGACTTTGCGGCGCGCGATCTCATTCTGCTGCATCAGTTTGGCCCGTTCAGCCTGCCACTCTGCTTCAGCTGCCCGCATTGCCTGATTCTGTTCTCGCAGCGTTTCGTGCACGCTGATCAGTTTTTCTATTTTACGCTGCAGATTCCGCAGTTCAGGGTTTTGCATTGCGTTCCCATCATTCTGTTAAGGGGCCTGTTAAAAACCATACCCGAGGATACTATAAGAGGCTCTTGCCCGGGCGGTCAACGCAGCGTGTAAACTGCCGGCGACAATCCCGATTATCGCAGAAATATATCGTCTGTCGGTGTTAGAATGCCCGCTGTAATGAATGTTCCGGGGATATTATGACCATCGACTTTAACACGGCTGCTGACCTCTGGGTTGAGGCCGGCTGTTTTCAGACACCTTCTGCCCTGCAGGGTTGGCTGACCGGCTTTCTGGCCGCCGGCGGACGCCTTACTGAGGACGCCTGGATGGTAGAGGCACAACAGTATCTGGAGCTGGAAAACGATCTTGCCGATAATCTGAAAGATCTGCTGAAAGATTTTTATGAAGAAGTGCTGACCGGACTGAGCGGTGAGGCTATGGATTTCGCCATTCTGCTGCCGGCGGATGAAGACGCCGACATCGATGAGCAGGTGGAGTGTCTTGCCCAGTGGAGCAAAGGCTTTCTCGACGGCTTTGGTGCCTCCGGACGTGTGCAGGGCAAAGTACCGGAAGATGTGATGGAAGTTCTGCAGGATCTGGACGCCTTCTCCAATGCCCAGCTGGATGATCCTGCCGATCCGGATAATGAAATGATATATCTTGAGCTGGCAGAGCATGCCCGTATTGCTGCGCTCACCGTCTTCTACGCCATGAATCAGCAGGGGCCAGCCGCCAAAACCCTGCACTGATTCAGAATTTTCACGGCAACTGAGGTAATTATGAAGTTAGATCCACGCGAGTACGCGAAACGCCGTCGTCAGCTGATGCAGCTGATGAGCCCGGACAGTATTGCCATTATTCCCTCGGCGCCACCCACCATCCGTAACCGTGATGTGGAGCATCCGTTCCGTCAGGACTCAGACTTCTATTACCTGTCCGGTTTTGCTGAAGAGCATGCCGTGGTGGTGCTGATTCCCGGCCGCGAGCATGGTGAGTACGTGCTCTTCTGTCAGGAAAAAATCAAAGAACAGGAGATCTGGACCGGCCGCCGGGTCGGGCCGGAAGCGGCGCCGGAGGTGCTCGGTTGCGATGATGCCTTTCCGATCAGTGATATCGACGACATTCTGCCGGGTCTGATTGAAGGCAAAGACCGTGTCTACGCCAGTCTTGGGGTCAGTCCGGTGTTTGATAATCAGCTGATGCAATGGGTTAATCACATCAAAACCCAAGTACGGAATGGCGCGACTCCGCCACGGGAATTCAGCGCTCTGGATCATCTGCTGCATGAAATCCGGCTGGTGAAATCGGCACCGGAAGTCAAAGTGATGCAGAAAGCCGCCGACATCAGTGCCGAAGCCCACACCCGGGTAATGGCCATGGTGAAACCCGGTATGTATGAATACGAGCTGGAAGCCGAACTGATGCGTACCTTTATGGCCGCCGGCTCCCGCTGGCCTGCCTATCCGTCCATCGTCGGGGCCGGGGATAATGCCTGTATTCTGCATTACACCCAGAACACGGCACAGATCAAAGACGGTGATCTGATCCTGATCGACGCCGGCTGTGAGCTGGATTATTACGCCTCCGACATTACCCGCACCTTCCCCGCCAACGGCAGGTTCAGTGAACCACAGCGCAAGTTGTATCAGCTGGTTCTGGACGCCAACTACGCGGCCATCGCGGCGGTTAAGCCGGGTATCGACTGGAATACACCGCACGACGTGGCGGTTAAAGTGCTGGTGGAAGGCCTGGTGCAGTACGGTCTGCTGGCCGGTGATGTGGATGAACTGATTGAACAACAGGCTTACAAACCGTTTTACATGCACAAAACCGGTCACTGGCTGGGAATGGATGTGCATGACGTGGGGGAATACCGCATTGACGGCGAATGGCGCATTCTTGAAGAAGGCATGGTGATGACCATTGAACCAGGCCTGTATATCGCGCCGGATGATCTCACCGTTGATGAGCAATGGCGGGGTATCGGTATCCGCATCGAAGATGATGTGGTGGTCACGAAAGATGGCTGTCACGTACTGACCTCCGGCGTTGTCAAAGATGTCGCCGATGTCGAAGCACTGATTCAGGGTGAATAAGGCAAAGCGCCATGACTACACAGATTCCCCACACTGATGTCGTTGTTCTGGGGGGCGGCATGGTCGGCGCCAGCCTGGTGCATCTGCTGAGCCCGGCATTAAAGCAGGGTATGAAAGTGACGCTGATCGATCGTCAGCCGCTGAACTGGGACGGTGACCCTGGCGCCCGCCCGCCAAGTTTTGATGGCCGCGCGACAGCCCTGTCATATGGCACTCAGCAGCTGCTGGCAGCGCTGGATATCTGGCCACTGGTCAGGGAACGGGCCTGCGCGATTGAACATATTCAGGTGTCCGATCAGGGCCGTTTTGGCCAGACGCATCTGCACGCCAGTGAGCAGAATGTGGATGCGCTGGGCTATATCGTTGAGAACGCGGTGATCGGCTACGGCCTGCTGAAGGACATTGCCCGCCACGGGGTGGACGTCAGGGCGCCGGCCAGTGTGGCCGATGTAAGCATGAATGCCGGCGGGGCCTTACTCAGCTTTGACGATGGCGGCCAGCTGCAGACTTCGCTGCTGGTGATGGCGGATGGCGCGCGTTCACCGCTGGCGGCCAGACTGGGTATCCGGCATGAACGTAACGATTACGGTACTCATGCGCTGGTCACCCAGGTGGAAGTGGATCAGGCGCATGGTCACTGGGCTTACGAACGCTTCAGCCAGGACGGACCGATTGCCTTTCTGCCGTTACGCAGCAACCACTTCGCCGTGGTGTGGACACTCAGCAATGAACTGATTGATGACGTGATGGCGCTGTCGGATGAGGCACTGCTGGCCCGTCTGCAGGCACAGATTGGTTATCGTCTTGGCACACTGGTGCGGGCCGGTGAGCGTGCGACCTATCCGCTGGGTCTGATCCGCAGCAGTGAACAGGTGCGCCGCTCGCTGGTACTGTTGGGCAATGCGGCCCACAGTTTGCATCCGGTGGCGGGGCAGGGGTTTAATCTTGCTATCCGTGATACCGCTGTATTGGCGCAACATCTTAACCGGGCCTGGGCGGATAAGACCCCACTGGGGGATCTCAACATGCTGCAGGCTTATGAACGCCAGCAACAGCGCGATCAGTTCAATACCATCGGCGCCAGCGATGTGTTACCGAAAGTCTTTGGTTCGTCGTCGCCGGTGATTGGTATCCTGCGCGATGCCGGCTTGCTGGCCATGGCCGCAGCGCCCATGGCGCGCCGTTTGTTTACCCGCCATGCCATGGGGCTGGGTCAGAAAGCCGCGCAATTGAATCGCCGCCGGGCAGGAGAATAATCATGCAATACGATGTTGTGATCGTCGGTGCCGGGCTGGTAGGCCAATCCATTGCGGCGGCGCTGGTACAGGGCAATGAAGCGCTTAAAAACCCGTTAAAGATTGCCCTGATCGATCCCCATTTCTCTTCTGAGGCACCGGCCAGGGGGACTGACATTCAGGATTTCGACCTGCGGGTGTCAGCGTTAACGGAAAAAACCCGGGCGTTTCTTGAATCCCTTGGTGCCTGGCAAAAAATCCCGGCTGAGCGTCTGGCCCCTTACACTCATATGCATGTGTGGGATGCGGAAGGCACAGGCGCGGTGAACTTTGACGCCGCCGACCTGCACGTTCCGGCGCTGGGCCATATTGTGGAAAATTCCCAGACCCTGTGGGGCATTCAGCAGAGTCTGCAGTCCATGGCTGAAACAAACGGCGGTGTGGATATTCTCGCTGAGAGCGTGCGCTATCTGGATAACCGTGACCCTGAAGGCTACACCCCCGTCGCACTGGATAACGGCGATATGCTGCGGGCCAGGCTGGTGATCGGTGCGGATGGTGCCATGTCCCGCGTGCGTGCCTGGGCCGGACTGCCGACCCGCGAATGGGATTACGGACATCACGCCATTGTTGCCACCGTGCGCTGTGAGCAGTCGATGCAGGCCACCGCCTGGCAGCGCTTCCGCCCGCAGGGGCCATTGGCGTTTCTGCCGATGCCGCACGATGAGCATCTGGCGTCGATTGTGTGGTCTACCACGGAAGACGAAGCGGATGAACTGCTGGCCATGAACGACGAAGCATTCAATGCGGCATTAACGCAGGCCTTTGAAAGCCATCTGGGTAATATCACCGCCAGCTCAGACAAAGGCCGTTTCCCGCTGCGCCAGCGCCATGCCAAAGATTACTGGTGTGAAGGCGTGGTGCTGGCCGGCGATGCGGCGCATACCATTCATCCGCTGGCCGGGCAGGGTGTGAATCTCGGCTTTAAGGATGCGCAGACACTGGCGGAAGAACTTCTGCGTGCACAGAGCAAAGGGCTGGATATTGGCAGTGCGCTGGTGCTCGGCCGTTATCAGCGTCGCCGTCAGGCGGATAACCTCAGCACCATGGCGGTGATGGAAGGCTTTAAGCGGCTGTTTGCGGCGGATGACCCGCTGCTACGCTGGCTGCGCAACGAAGGTATGCGGCTGTTTGATCGCCTGCTGCCAGTGAAACAGCATGTGGTGATGAAGGCCATGGGTCTTGATTGACAGCGCTGGATTGACCGGCCTGTCAGACCCATCTGTTCAGATGCTGTCTTTCGGCACGCGGCGGATGCGCCCCTGTTCATCAATCGCGACATAAACGAACACCGCATCCACCACTTTATGGCGTTCTGCTTCATTCGGATTGCGCGTCCAGACTTCGATCGCGATGCGGATGGAGGAGCTGCCGATATCCAGCAGGCGGGTATAAAAACACACCGCCGCGCCGACCCGGATCGGTGACATAAACACCACGGATTCCAGCGCTACATTGGCAATACGGCCTCTGGCCAGACGACTGGCCACGGTTTCTGCAGCGTGATCCATTTGCGCGACCACCCAGCCACCACTGATATCGCCGTGTACGTTGGTTTCATTGCGGGTCGGAATCAGGCGCAGAGTCAGCTCGCCTTCCGGTGCGGGCTCGCAATCGTCGCGTGCCTCAGCTTGATAGTTCATGGGACAACCAGCGTTAGAATTATTTTGTCGCGAGTTTACTGCTTTTCAATCATCAAAACACCCGACTTTGGCCTGAAATACTACCTGGTTCACGCCCTGGCCAGCTATCCGGGCGGAGCGGAATCAGGCATGCTCCGGCCTGTAGCCTGAGTGAGCGGATGACGGGCCGCAGGCGGACCGTCTTACCAAGTGGTCAATCTGCTCTCAGTAAGCCATCAGGGTGTGGTTGGGAGCCAGTCTGGCAATGTAGAGAAGTGTCATTGTGACAAGCCCGCACAGAGGCTCAAAATTCGCCGCTGAAAGCGTCGGGGCCAGTATTCATGCGGCCTGGAGACAGAAATCACTGTCATGCTTCTGTCATCATAGTGTCACAATCAACGCTCCTGTCATATTTTTGTAACATTGCTGGCGAATAATCAGCAGCATTCAAACACGATAATTTCCGCCTGCTGGACGGAACGTAAAAGGAAGCGAATATGAAAAAAGCTCTGTTAACCGGCGCAGCCGTTCTGGCCTCAGTCATGAGTGTTGGCGCCCACGCCGAACGCGACTACATCAGCATTGTGGGTTCTTCCACTGTGTACCCATTTTCTACCGTCGTGGCTGAGCGTTTCGGTAAATCCACCAACTTCCGCACGCCGAAGGTTGAATCAACCGGTTCCGGTGGTGGTCTGAAACTGTTCTGCAGTGGTGTTGGCGATGCTACGCCGGATATTACCAATGCGTCACGGGCGATCAAACAATCGGAAATTGACCTGTGCGCAGAAAACGGTGTGAAGGATATTATCGAAGTGACCATCGGTTTTGACGGTATCGCTTTCGCCAATTCCACTGAGTCGCCACAACTGAAGCTGACGCTGAAAGATATGTATCTGGCGCTGGCTAAAATGGTTCCGGCAACGGATGGTTCAGAAACACTGGTTGAGAACCCGTATAAAACCTGGAAAGACGTGAACCCGGCCCTGCCGAACAAAAAGATTGAAGTGTTAGGGCCACCGCCAACGTCCGGTACCCGCGATGCGTTTGCCGAACTGGCGATGGAAGGCGGTTGCAAAACTTTCCCGTTCATCAAAGCGATGAAGAAAACCGACAAATCAAAATACAAAGCGGTCTGCCATGCAGTACGTGAAGACGGTGCCTATATCGAAGCCGGTGAAAACGACAACCTGATCGTTCAGAAACTGGTGGCCAACCCGGATGCGTTCGGTATCTTCGGTTTCAGCTTCCTGGAACAGAATGAAGATAAGGTGCAGGGCTCCGTGGTAAACGGTAAACTGCCGACCTTTGACAACATCGCAGAAGGTGCGTACCCGATCAGCCGTTCGCTTTACTTCTACGTTAAGAAGGCGCACGTCGGTGTTATTCCCGGTATCGAAGAATACCTGGCAGAGTTCACCTCTGAGCGTGCGATGGGCGAAGACGGTTATCTGGCAGACAAGGGCATGATCCCGCTGACAGAAGATGCTTATAACGAGGTGGTCAGTGCTGTTAAAAGCCTGAAACCTATGGCTGTTAAATAAGCCCGGTCGTACCGGAGCACGCAGCAAAAGCCGGGGCAATGCCCCGGCTTTTGCACGTTCAATCACTTTTATTCAGACCAAGACCTCATGAATTACAGTAGTCTCATTATTGTGCTTTTGATTCTGCTCGGCGGAGGATATCTGCTGGGCCGGAATAAAGCGCGAGCCATTGCCAATCAGGGAATGACACTGCATTCCCTGCCCACTCATTATGGCGCTCTGGTGGCCCTGTGGACCGGTTTGCCACCTTTACTGCTGCTGATTATCTGGAGTCTGTTTGAACAACAGGTCGTGGATCATCTGCTGGTGGCACAGCTGCCGCAGCAGATTCAGGCAGGCAGCTCCGCGGATATTCAGCTGGCCATCAGTAAGGTGCATAACCTGGCCAGCGGTACCGGGCTGTCGGCATCACCGGAATTACAGCCGGCGGTAAAACATCTGCAGGCGCTTGAGTCCCGCACCAGCATGCTGCATACCGGGCTGATTCTGGCGCTGGCACTGCTGGGGCTGGCGGTGACCTGGCGCCGTGTTCAGAATACCCTGCGCGCGCGGTCCGAAGTGGAACGTATGGTGCGCTATATGCTGTTCGCCAGTTCCGGCATCGCGGTTCTGACGACGCTGGGCATTCTGGCATCCGTGCTGTACGAAGCCTGGATGTTCTTTGGCAAGGTCAGCATTATTGAGTTTCTGTTCGGCACCAGCTGGTCTCCTCAGATTGCCCTGCGCGCCGATCAGTCCGGCTCGTCCGGCAGTTTTGGTGCGGTTCCTCTGTTTGTCGGTACCCTGCTGATTTCCATGATTGCGATGTTTATCGCTGTCCCTGTGGGTCTGATGTCAGCGATTTATCTGTCGGAATACGCAACCTCGCGTATCCGCTCTTTTGCCAAACCGGCGCTGGAAATTCTGGCCGGTATTCCGACCGTTGTGTACGGCTTCTTTGCGGCCTTAACCGTGGCGCCGGTGATCCGTGGTATCGGCGAAAGCTGGGGTCTGGATGTTTCTTCGGAAAGCGCACTGGCCGCCGGTCTGGTGATGGGCATTATGATTATTCCGTTTGTTTCCTCGCTGTCGGACGACGTGATTAATGCCGTGCCGCAATCTCTGCGTGACGGCAGCTATGGTCTGGGCGCAACGCGCAGTGAAACGGTCCGTCAGGTGGTCATTCCGGCGGCGTTACCCGGTATTGTCGGGGCCGTGATGCTGGCGGTATCGCGTGCTATTGGTGAAACCATGATTGTGGCCATGGCCGCGGGTCTGGCAGCCAACCTCACCTTCAACCCGCTCGACAGCGTGACCACGGTGACTGTGCAGATTGTTACCCTGCTGGTCGGTGACCAGGAGTTTGATTCACCGAAAACGCTGGCGGCCTTCGCGCTGGGTCTGGTGCTCTTCCTCGTCACGCTGGTTCTGAACTTTGTGGCCCTGAAAATTGTGCAGAAATACCGGGAACAATATGACTAATACATCCATGACAACCCGCGAGAAAGTTGAGCACAGTATGAAGCGCCGCCGCGCCGCGGAGAGCCGCTTCCGGTTGTACGGTATGGCGTCTGTGCTCTTTGGTCTGCTGTGTCTGGTGGTGCTGTTTGGCGATATTCTGTCAAAAGGTGGCTCGGCTTTTACGCAAACCTTTATTGAAACGGAAATCCAGCTGGATGGTGATTACCTCGGCCTGGATGCCAGTTCTTCGGATCAGGATGTGCGTAACGCCAACTTCTCCGGCTTGGTGAAAAAGCACTTCCGCGCCATGGTGAACCCGGACGGGCGCAAAGAACGTCGCCAGCTTTACAGCCTTATCAGTGCCGGTGCTGCCTGGCAGTTGCAGTCCGAAGTGATTGCCGACCGCTCATTGATCGGTTCCAGCCTCCGGATTGATCTGCTGGCTGATGATGATGTCGACCAATGGTTTAAACACGATCGTGGCCATGAAGGTGAACATTCGCGGCTGTCCGAACTGCAGCTGCAATGGCTCAATACCTGGGTGGACGAAGGCGCACTGAAAACCCGCTTTAACACCCGCTTCTTTACCAATGGTGATTCCCGCGAACCCGAGCTGGCCGGTATTCACGGGGCGATTAAAGGCACCTTCCTGACGCTGCTGGTGACTTTCCTGCTGTCTTTCCCGATTGGTGTGGCGGCGGCTATTTATCTGGAAGAGTTTGCCCCCAAAAATAAAATCACCGAGTTTGTTGAAATCAATATCAACAACCTTGCGGCCGTGCCGTCCATTACCTTTGGTCTGCTGGGGCTGGCGATTTTTATTAATATTTTCGGTGTCGCCCGGTCCACGCCCCTGGTGGGGGGCCTGGTACTGACTCTGATGACCTTGCCCACCATTATTATTTCCGGCCGTGCGGCCATTAAAGCGGTACCACCGTCGATCCGCGAAGCGGCCTTCGGCCTTGGGGCATCAAAAATGCAGGTGGTTTTCCATCATGTGTTGCCGCTGGCGTTGCCCGGTATGCTTACCGGTACCATTATCGGTATGGCTCAGGCGCTGGGGGAAACCGCTCCTCTGCTGATGATCGGGATGGTGGCATTTGTGGTGGATGTTCCTGGCTTTATCAATGATCCGTCAACGGTGTTGCCGGTGCAGATTTTCCTCTGGTCAGACAGCCCGGAAAGAGCCTTCACGGAACGTACATCCGGCGCCATTATTGTGTTACTGGGCTTCCTGATTGTGATGAATACGGCCGCTGTCATGCTGCGCCGTCGTCTTGAGCGCCGTTGGTAAAACCGACAAAACGAATTAAAGATCTGGATACAATCGTTATGAGTATTATTGAAAATCATCAAACACACGGTGCTCCGTTCAGTGACTCGCCGAAGCTGACCGCCCGCAATGTCGGTGTCTATTACGGCGATAAACAGGCTATTTTTGATGTCAGCCTGGATATTGGTGCCAATGAAGTGATTGCTCTGATCGGTCCGTCCGGTTGTGGTAAATCCACGTTTCTGCGCTGTCTGAACCGCATGAATGACACCATTGATATCTGCCGTGTGACCGGTGACATCGAACTGGATAAAGAAAACATCTACGATCCGAAAATGGATGTGGTGCCACTGCGCGCCCGGGTCGGCATGGTGTTCCAGAAGCCGAACCCGTTCCCCAAGTCGATTTATGACAATATCGCCTACGGTCCGCGTATTCACGGACTGGCGCATTCACGGGTAGAACTGGATGAGATAGTCGAAAAAAGTCTGCAGCGTGCAGGGCTGTGGAGTGAAGTCAAAGATCGTCTGCATGCACCGGGTACCGGGCTGTCCGGCGGTCAGCAGCAGCGTCTGTGTATCGCCCGTACCATTGCGGTGGACCCGGAAGTTATTCTGATGGATGAACCCTGTTCCGCGCTGGATCCGATTGCAACTGCTAAGATTGAAGAACTGATCGATGAGCTGCGTGAAAATTACACCATCGCCATCGTAACGCACTCGATGCAACAGGCGGCCCGGGTGTCACAGCGTACGGCGTATTTCCACCTGGGTCAGTTGATTGAGGTTAACCCGACTGATCAGGTGTTTACGACACCGGAACACGCATTAACAGAAGCCTACATTACCGGCCGGTTCGGTTAAGGGGACGTCAGCATGGATATGAATTTTAACCAACACATTTCCGGTCAGTTCAATGCCGATCTGGAAGCTATCCGCAATCATATGATGGGCATGGGCGGTCTGGTTGAACGCCAGGTTGCTAACGCCGTGGAGGCCATCTGCAGCGGTGATACCCGCATTGCTGATGACGTGATCCGGCGCGAAGATGAAGTGGACCAGATGGAAGTGGCCATTGATCATGAATGTACCCAGATCCTGGTGCGCCGTCAGCCGGCGGCATCCGACCTGCGTATGGTACTGGCGGTGTCCCGCGTGGTGCGTGACCTGGAGCGCATCGGCGACGAAGCCAGCAAGATTGCCATCCACACGCTGGAAGTCTCCGATAATGCCAGCAGTCATCTGTGTCAGCAGGCCATGCGTTATATGGGCGCAGAAGTGGTGAAAATGATCTCAGGTGCACTGGACGCTTTTGCCCGCCATGATGTGGACGGCGCAGTGGAAGTGGTACGCACTGATAAACGCGTTGATCAGCAGTATGCGTCCGCATTACGTGAACTGATCACCTATATGATGGAAGATCCGCGTTCCATTGGTCAGGCGATCAATATTCTGTGGATTCTGCGCGCCATCGAACGCATCGGTGACCATGCACGGAATATCTCAGAGCAGGTGATTTATCTGGTCAGCGGCACCGATGTCCGTCACAGCTCGCTCACAGAGATCGAAGAAAAGGCTGCCACGAAAGAATAAACGTCAGCACTTTTTGACTGATTCACGGCCCGCCCGGAGAAATCCTGGCGGGCTTTTTTGTGTCTGCTGTCAGAACTGGTGCCCGGTAACTGGCAGCTTCGTCCGCTTCAGCTATGTTCATGTCAGAAAACTTTCAGAAATATGTCATGAAAATGAAATAAAAGGCTTTGTTGTAACAAAGCTGTAATCTAACTGACATATTATCGTCATGATTGAAAAGCCGGTGCTGCAGCAACCCTTGCCGCTCACAGGTCACTGAGTGAACACTGAACTGGAACGTAACAATGAAAAAAATTGCTCTGTCCCTTGCTGTTGCAGCCCCGATGGCTGTCAATGCGGAAACCATTGAAATAGAAAAACCTGAGTTCTACGGCAAGATCAATGTCGCTCAGGAATTTGTGCAGCAGAAAGATGCGGGTAATCTTGCCCAGCTGAATTCCAATGCCTCGCGTCTGGGTGTGAAAGGCACGATTGATCTGGATGCCGGGCTTACCGGTATTTATCAGGCTGAGTTTGAAATGTATCCGGATGACGGTGATAAAGACTCAGACCGTACCTTCGCACAGCGTAATACCTACATAGGTATTAAAAGCGCTTACGGTACTCTGCAGGCCGGTATTTTTGATACCCCGTTCAAAAAGGCACAGAAAAAAGTCGACCTGTTTAACGATCTGCAGGGTGATATTAAGCATATTATCAGCGACAGTGAAAACCGCGCCAAAAACAGTGTGCAATACACCTCGCCTGAGTTTGCCGGCCTGACCGTCAAGGTTGACCATATCAACTCAGAAGATGAAGAAATCAATAACGGTCTGTCGGCCTCTCTGGCTTATCAGCGTGGCGATATTTATCTGGCGTATGCGTACGACACTGATGTCTCGGATGAAGGCACCGAAGCACAGCGTGTGGCAGGTCAGTACAGTATTGGCCTGGTACAGCTTGGTGCACTGTGGGAAACACAGGATGACGGCGTTGACAGCAAAGACGGCTGGATGGCCTCGGCAAAAGTAAAAGTCGCCAGTAAGGTGTCTCTGAAAGCTCAGTACGGTGCATCCGATATTAAAGAAGAGGGTGGCGTTACTTACAGTCTGGGAGCGGATTACAAACTGACAAAAGTCGCCAAGACCTTTGTCTATGCGACCAGTGAAGAAAGCGACGATGAAAGCGTGAACGCTCAGTATTACGGTGTTGGTCTGGAATATAAATTCTGATCACATGCGCCATAAAAAAGCCCCGCAATGCGGGGCTTTTTTATGGTCACTGATAACCGGAAGAATCAGGCACTGGCACTGATTTTCAGCCGGCTGCGTTCCGGACTGATGATAAAACTGAAAGTACTGCCTTTGCCCAGAGTGGATTCTATATCCAGCGCGGTATCATGATGTTCAAGGGCATGTTTAACGATGGCCAAACCCAGACCGGACCCGCCGACGCTGGACTCACGTGAATCGTCGACGCGGTAAAAGCGTTCGGTGAGGTGGCCGATATGTTCCGGCGGAATCCCCGGGCCGTGGTCGCGGACGCTGACTTTGACGCTGTCGCCGAAACTTTCAATGGCGAAATCGATGGTCCCGTCGCCGCCGTATTTCACCGCGTTGGTGAGCAGGTTCGTCAGCACTGAATTCATTTCTTCTGCAAAGCCCTGAATTTCGCAGGTCACCGGACTGTGAAAACGGATACGGTCACCGGCCAGTGAACGCACCTGATCGACGACTGAATGGCCGAGGCGTGACAGGTCAAACCAGTCGCCCATATCATCGGTTGCCGCGGATTCGAGCTTCGACAGCTGGATCAGATCGTTTACCAGATCCTTCATGCGCAGCCCCTGATTATTCATCTGACTGGTTGCCCGTTTGACCGGCGCCGGCAGATCCATATCTTCCAGCATTTCCAGATAGCCGTTGATGACCGTTAACGGTGTGCGCAATTCGTGAGAAACATCCGCAATAAAATTCTGCCGCATGGTTTCCACCCGTTTGCGCTCGGTAATATCCTTGATCAGCATGACTTTCTGATCGAGTCCGAACTGAGTAATCTGAACCTGCAGGCTTATAGTGGTGCGCTGGGTAACATCAAACTGCAGCGCTTCGCTGTAGTCGCCATTGTTAAAGTAGCGGGTAAAACGAGGCACCCGGATCAGGTTGGTGACCGGTTGACCGGCGTCTTCCGGACGCAGCCCCAGCAAGCGGGCGGCGGAACCGTTAAAGCCACTGATATGGCCGTCCTGATCAATAATCACCACACCGTCATGGAGGGATTCAATGCCTTGATTGTAGCGCCGCAGTTGTTTGGCCTGCTGTGCCAGTTTGCTCTTCAGGTTCTTTTCACGGCGGCGCAGTTTATCAACGCTGTAACCCACCAGACCGCTGTCCTGAGGTGGAGGTCCCTGGCGGTAGCTCCAGCGGTACAGCGCTGCCATGGAACGCAGCAACATGGCCATTGAGATCAGCAGTCCGGCCATCAGCCCGATCAGCGGATACCCGACAGACCAGCCGAGGGACAGCCCCAACCCGGTCACGACCGATATTCTGAGAATTTCTTTCTGCCAGGCAGACTGATGCACGGTTTACTCCTCTGCACCTTCCGGTGGCGAAAAGCGGTAGCCCGCGCCACGGACGGTCTGGATCATCTTATCCTGCTGTTCCGGGCTCAGGTTCTTACGCAGGCGCCGGATATGAACATCCACTGTCCGTTCATCAATATAAACGTTGCCGCCCCACACGCGGTCAAGTAACTGCGAACGCGAAAATACCCGGTTCGGGTGCAGCATCAGGAATTCAAGTAAGCGGTATTCCAGTGGCCCCAGGGGCAGGGCTTCACCGTTAAGTGTGGCGGTCTGGGCTTCACGGTTAAGGGCAATTTTGCCGGCAGCCAGGGGCGCGTCCGACATCGCCGTGGTGCTGCGCCGTAACACGGCTTTGACTCGAGCCACCAGTTCTCTGGGCGAGAAAGGTTTGACGACATAATCATCCGCGCCGGCATCCAGACCATTGATACGGTCATCTTCGTCGGTCCGCGCGGTGAGCATAATCACCGGCAGATCCGCGGTCAGTTCATCGCGCTTCAGGCGGCGCGTCAGTTCAATACCGGACAACATCGGCATCATCCAGTCGAGTAATACCAGATCGGGGCGTTCATTGATGATCATCTGGTGTGCCAGAGAACCATTGGCTGCCAGACGCACTCTGAAGCCGGCCATTTCCAGACAGGTTTGAATCATATCGCAGATTGCAGGCTCGTCGTCGACGACGAGAATATAGCCACCGCTCACAAAGGGCTCCCGATTTTAAGACAAAACAAACTGTCTAATTGTGACATTTTTGTGAAAAGGATGAAGCAGAAGTTTGTTCATGACGCGGTAATTTTTCTATAAAGCGATAAATTTCAGTCAGTTAGGCAAAAACCAGTTGACGCTTGCCATAACGGCCTTTAATATCCCCGCCCACTTAGCCGGTATAGCTCAGTTGGTAGAGCAACTGACTTGTAATCAGTAGGTCCCGAGTTCGACTCTTGGTGCCGGCACCATATTAAAAAGCCCGTCTTATGACGGGCTTTTTTCTTTTCTGCGGCTCTGTTGGCGGGCTCAGAAGTGCAGCGTCATTTCCAGCTGGTAGCCGTTGTCACCGGACTGGCTGACGGCATAGCGCATCTCGCCGGCTTCCGGTTCTCCCTGATACACATCCCAGGCGGTCATGGCGACCAGTTTCAGCAGATCGGCGGAATTACGGGCACTGGCCTGTTCGCTGTCGACCACATAATGCCAGTTGGCTTCTTCCAGCCATTGGGCTGAGAAATCACTGTCTGTCTCTGCAGGTTCTGCCACACAGACTGAAAACGGGCTCATGAAGGCAAAGCAGGCAGCACAGGGACGCAGCCAGCGTTGCTGGCGCAAAGTTCTGGCCAGCGTCCTGTCATCCAGATAGCCCAGCGCGATCAGCGCCTGCCCCAGAGGCTGTGGCTGTTCCGCCTGCAGGCTGAGTGCTTCCTGCAACTGAGTTTCCGTAATGGCTTTGCGGCGCAGCAGAAGCTGACCAAGCTGATGCGGTAACTTATCCACAGAACCCTCCTTGTCGGATGATGTAAGAAACGGATTGATTATCTGGCTGAACGTACTGTTCCAGAATGGCAGAAGCTGAACAAAAAACCACCGGTTTGAGTTAACACTTGGTTTCCATTCGTAACCACTATGGCGGCAGACTGACAGAGTGGCTAATCTTTTCGCCTGAGAAGGAGGAAGCTATGAGTTTGGTAAACACGGTGGCCGGTTACGTCAGGCCCCACACGGATGATATTGCGCTGGCGCTGATTGCAACGCTGCTGGTGATTTTCGGCGATACCATCAATGATCTGCTGCGCAAAATGGTGCGCGGCCAGCCGGTCTGGCTCAGAGTCGGCGCTTTTATTGCGCTCTGTACCTTTGGTTACGGGGCGTTATCTGTGTGGCTGACACCCATGCTCGACCATTATCTGCGCACGCTGTCGTCCGGTATGTTTCTGCTGTTGGTTGGCGGTGCATTTATTCTGGTGGGGGTACTGGCGGAACGCTATCACAGCCGCTGATGACCATGCCGGGGAAGGGGCTGAACTGAAATAAGGGAAAAACAGAATCCTGAAGATGGCTGCATCCGGACCGGGACGATAAGGAAGCGGGTTTTACGGGGCTACAAAAAAATCGGGCGGCCAGGACATCCTGTCCTGGCCGCCACAGCACCCTAGCGCCTTCCTGGCTATCTAGATTTCGGTCATCCCTGCCGCATCCTTTGCGGTGGTACATCCTTTTCAGTCATCCTGACTGTCGTGGTCGTCCGTGACGGCAATCCCTGGCAGTATCATCCTGATCACTGCGATCCGTGCAGTGCGTCCGTCCCTGTGGAATTAAAGATAGCAGAATCGCGTCTTCCGGGGCCGCTGAATTTCCTATACTGGAACTATCGCCTGACCGGATGTTTTTATTTAATTCTTATAAATCAATGAGTTACTTAAAATCTTAATGGGGTTTTCCTCATGACATAGGCTGATTTACCTAAATCTCCCACCTTTATGTGAGATATCTCGCACAAACAGTTGGGCGTTTTTCTTAAGACTTCTCTTTGCCCGGATCATACAAATTTATGAGTAACCCGATGACCCCGCCGCCAGGACTGACTTACCTGACTTTTTCCGATGAGGTAGTTCCTTTATTAAAGCGCGGACTCATTCCTTTGTCGGCGCCGGAAGCCAGCTTGCTGCCGGGTTACAGTGTGAGCCGCGGGCCGCGTCAGGCTTCGGTCAGTGACGACGATTATCAGCAACATATGGCGGCAGAATATCAGCGTTTACCGGCGAACCTGCAGGGATTGCTGACTTTTGAAGCTTTTCTGCAGCAGGCGCAGAGCAAACGCAGCAGTATTGAACAGGCCATGATCAGCCGGCAGCAGGCGCGCGAAGAAGAACAGCAGGGCAACCCCGCCGACTGGTTGTGGCGTGATCTCTACACCCGCCCTGACTGCGCCATGGCCTGGAGTCAGACCGGCTTTGGCGCTGTCTGGCTGGGCATTGATGCCGGGGTCTGGCAGGCGGCGCTGGACGGTGACAACCCGCGGGATGAGCAGCTGATACAGGATGTGCGCTATGACGCCCACTGGCCACTGAGTTTTCCGCAGCGTCTGTGGTTTGATGATCCGCAACGTTCGGTACTGGCGCAGCAACGTCTGATTATCGCCCGCGATCAGGTTGATAAAACCATTCAGGTCGCCGGGCAGACTCAATGGCTGCTGTATCTGCCGCCTAAGGCGATCCGTCTTGTACTGCTCGGCGGCAGCATACGCCCGGCGCTGAAAACACAGTTGTCAGGCCTGCTGCAGCAGGATTTCCGCTATCAGCGTATCCCGCTGGCGCACATGCAGCTGGCCGACCGGGGCATGAACTGGGTATTCAGCGCTGTCCGTTGACCAGGGCGGAAAATCCCTGAGGGTCGGCCAGTTCACCATCCTCGCCCAGAGCCGGATAGGGCAAGCCCCGCTCCTGACAGAAAGCCGTGATCTGTGGCTGACACCATTCAAACAGCAGGCGCTGATATTCATCATCATCAATCCGCCGCTGTGCAAACATACCGGCCTGCTGGCGCTGTCGCGCCGCTTCGCTGAGTATCAGTGCACCAGCGACGGAGACATTGAACGACTGTGTCATCCCCAGCATCGGGATAATCAGATGTTCATCGCACAGCGCTGCGGCTTCCTCAGAGACTCCTTCACGTTCCGCGCCCAGCAGGATGGCGGTGGGTTGGGTGAAGTCATAGGTGCGGTAATCAACCGCGCGCTCGGTGAAATGAGCAGCGCAGACCCTGAATCCCTGGTCTTTCAGGTCGCCGATGGCAGCGGTAATGCTGGAATGGGTGATAACATCCACCCAGGTGCCGGCCCCGGCAGCCTGGTTGCGGGCTACGTGGTAGATGCCGCCTTCCCACACACAGTGCACTTTGGGAATTGCAAACGCATCGGCACTACGGACAATAGCCGACAGATTCCGGTCTTTCTGAACTTCATCGGTCAGGACGGTCAGATCAGGCTGGCGCAGGTTCAGGGTGCGCTGAATTTTTTCGAGACGGTCAGGCGTCACGGGCTGGGTTCTCCGGGTTACTCGTCTTAATAATCGGGGCGGGTTTCACTCCGGGCTGCCGGCCCGGGCGGCGGGCATTGTATAGCGAACCGGATGAGATGTCTGGTGACTGGCAGAAAAGTAAGGATGTTGACACATGAAGGGCAATCCGGCGATTGGACTGCAGTACGTAAGGCGCGGCTTTGCGGCGCTGAAAACCCCGGGATTACGCCGCTATGTGGCGCTGCCGCTGCTGATGAATATTATCATTATGAGCGCCGCCACCTGGTGGGGCGGCACTAAGGTCAGTGGCTGGATTGATCAGCTGGTGAGCTGGTTACCGGGCTGGCTGGAATGGCTTTACTGGCTGTTAATGCCGCTGGCGTTACTGACCCTGCTGTTCATCATGGCGTATCTGTTTTCCACTGTGCTGGTGACGCTCGCCAGTCCGTTCAATGGTCTGCTCAGCGAAGGTGTTGAACGTCAGCAGGGTAATGTGCTGCCGGACGAGTCACTGCTGTCGGTGGTTAAGCGCACCTTCGGCCGCGAACTGACCAAGCTGGGCTATCTGCTGCCGCGTTATCTTATCCTGCTGGTCATCAGTTTTATTCCCGGTGTGAATCTGGTCAGTCCTCTGTTGTGGTTCTGGTTCGGCAGCTGGGTGGTGGCGCTGCAGTATGTGGATTATTCCTTCGATAACCATGGCCGTGATTTCCGTGAAGTGCGCAAAATCCTTGCCCGCGACAGCTTTACGGCACTGGGGTTCGGCATGCTGGTCGCGGGCCTGATGATGATTCCGGTGGTTAACTGGTTTGTGATGCCGGCGGCCGTGATCGGAGCCACGCTTATGCGCTGTGAACGTCTGCCGTTGTCCGCGGACGCCAAAGCCGGATCCATGGACTATGCTGAAGCCAGAACAGAACAACAAAGGCTGATGCATGGCGGCTCTCAACATTCTGATCGCGGATGACGCGGCGTTTATCCGTGACCTCGTCAAAAAAGCAGTGCGGGATACCTATCCCGGCTGCCAGCTGCATGAAGCGACGGACGGCAGCAAAGCCATAGCGGTGATGAAAAGCCGGCCGATCGATCTGGTCCTGTGTGACTGGGAAATGCCGGAGGCGTCCGGGCTGGAAGTCCTGGAATGGATGCGCAGCGATGACCGTTACCAGAAGACGCCTTTTATGATGATCACCAGTCGTGGCGAGCGCGACCATGTGGTGAAGGCCGTGCAGTCCGGTGTGTCGGAATACATCGGCAAGCCATTCACCCGTGATAACTTCGTCGGCAAGCTGACCAAGCTGGTGTGGAAGCATCTGAAGGTGAAGCCTGATCAGAAGGCGGCCAACCCGTTTGGCAGTGATGCGGCCAGTGTACTGGGGGCCAAGCAGGCCCCGGGCGCTGAGGCAGCAAAACCCAAAGGCGGTGATCTGGGCGGTGCTTCGGTACTGATGGGCGCATCGTCGGCAGCACCGGCGAAACAAGACAGTGCGCCGCCACCGGCCAGTGATTCAGCCTCTCTGCTGACCGGCGGTGCTGCACCAGCCGCCAAGCCCGCGGCTAAATCCGGCGCCCGCTCCCGCGGCATCGCTAACGTCCGGTTTGGTCATGGTGAAACGGCGAAACTGGTGATCAAGGATATCAGCCTGCAGGAACTGATCGGTGTCTTCCGCCGTGAAGGTCAGTTGCCCGCGCTGCTGGATCAGGCAGTGCTGGATATTGTTGATCAGGACAGTGGTGATGTGGCCAGAATTAACGGCTATGTCCGCATGATGCAGGCGCAGGAACCTCACCCGGATGCCAGCACGATTCAGATAATTATCCGCTATGTGGATGACGATCCGGAAAAGCTCGCCACACTGTCACGGTTTATCGCCAAAGTACGCTGACGGGCCGCGGGCTAGAGCTCATTGACCGTGCGTTGCTGGCTGAAGCGACAACAGAAGCAGCTGCCTTTGCCCGGCGTGCTGTCAATTACCAGTTCCCCGTCATGGCGCAGCAGAACGTGCTTAACAATGGCCAGTCCCAGACCTGTGCCTCCGGTTTCCTTGCTGCGGCTGGGGTCGGCGCGATAAAACCGTTCCGTCAGGCGGGGAATATGATGTTCGGCTATCCCGACCCCGTCGTCTTTGACACAGAACTCAGCCTGAGGTGTTTCTGACGTTGCGGCCGTGGTGCGCCATATCAGCTCAATATGGCCGTTATCCGGCGTGTACTTCACCGCGTTAAAGGCGAGATTGGAAAACGCACTGCGCAGTTCGTCGGCATAACCCAGCAGCGCCACCGGCCCGTCCAGCGTCAGGTCGATGGTGTGGCCGCGATCCAGGCTCAGGGCCCTGGCATCGGCGGCAATCTGCTCCAGCAGTGGCTGCACCGCCACCGGCGACGCCTGTTCTTTGGCACTGGTTTCCAGCCGTGACAGCGTCAGCAGATCCTTGATGATGGCTTCCATGCGCAGGCTCTGGCTGCTCATCTGGTCCAGCATTCTGCCCCAGCGTTCAGGCAGCATATCGGCGTGGGTAACCATGGTTTCAATGTAGCCGGACAGCACCGTCAGCGGTGTGCGCAGTTCATGACTGACGTTGGCCACGAAGTCTTTGCGCATCTGTTCCAGCTGTTTCAGGCGGGTAACATCGTGCACCAGCATCAGACGGTCGCGGCGGCCGAACTGGGTAATATTGAACTGCAGATGAATACGCTTGTTGACCGGTGACGTCATGGTAAACGGGTCGGCGTACTCGCCCTGATTGAAATAGCTTTTGAAGGCCGGATCACGGATCAGATTGGTAATCGGCTGGCCCACATCGACCGGCGCTTTCAGCCCCAGAAAGCGTTGCGCCGCCTGATTCCACCATTCCAGGTTGCCCTGGCTGTCGACCATCAGTACGGCATCCTGCAGTGCCGCGGTGGAGTCCTGTATGCGGTTGATGATGGCCTGCAGCCGCTGCTGATGTTTCATGCTGCGGTTCTGCAGCCGCTGGGTTTCAGCAAAGACACTGCCCCAGATGCCGTAGGTGGCAGGCAGATGGGCTGTCTGCCCGGCAGCCAGCCAGCGGTAGAGGCGTGACAGCTGCAGCATATGCCAGCCCAGATACAGTGTCAGTACCGCGGCAATGGTCCATCCGTGGTAACCACTGGTATAGCCGATGACAAAGGCGATGATCAGCAGATAGCTGATGCGGCGCAGCTCCCTGCGCCAGACAGGGCTCATATCACCCTCCCAGGATGATCAGGACGCTTTGGTCGAGAAGCGGTAACCCGTGCCGCGCACGGTCTGAATCAGATGCTCATGGGCCTTACCCAATGCCTTACGCAGGCGCCGGATATGCACATCAACGGTCCGCTCTTCCACATAGACGTTACCGCCCCAGACCTGGTCCAGCAGCTGGGCACGGGAATACGCCCGTTCCTGATGAGTCATAAAGAATTGCAGCAAACGGTATTCGGTCGGACCGATTTCCACCGGTTTGCTGTTGGATGTTACCCGGTGACAGACAGGGTCCAGCATCAGACCGCTGACTTCGATGGGTTCTTCCACTCCCTGAGGGGTGGCCCGGCGCAGCACAGCTTTCAGCCGCGCGACCAGTTCCCGCGGGGAGAAAGGTTTGGTGATGTAATCATCAGCGCCGGCCTCAAGCCCCTGCACTTTATTATCTTCCTCACCTTTAGCGGTGAGCATAATGATCGGCATTTCTGCTGTCAGATCTTCGCGTTTCAGGCGGCGGGCAAATTCAACACCACTGGTGCCCGGGAGCATCCAGTCGAGTAAAACCATATCCGGCTTGTGATCCACGATGTGGGAATGGGCTTCCTGTACGCTGGCAGCTTCCAGGCACTCGTAGCCAGCCATTTCCAGCGCTACGGCGATCATTTCTCGAATTGGTGCTTCGTCATCGACGATCAGCACCCTTTTGCCTGCTTTAGTCATAGTCGTCACGTAAGTGTCATATACCCTTATTGCGCAGGTATTACACTGGTGCAATGTTACAACGATGTGACAGGGGCCGGATTAAGGGAACTTTTCGTGACTCAGTCGGCAACCGGCGTCAGCCAGAAATGCGCCACAATCCCGGCCCAGACGATGAGTCCGAACCAGTGACTGAGGCGGAAAGCGGCAAAGCACTCAGTGCGCCGCCGCGAGCGGATGGCCCATAACTGCCAGCCCAGAAAAGCGGCACCGGCGAGCAGAGCAAGATAAAAAGGCCAGCCCAGACTCAGCTGACCGCCGGCCGACAGCAGGCAGAACAGGGTGATACCCTGCAGCAGACCTATCATGGCAAGATCCAGATCGCCGAACAGAATGGCCGTGGATTTAACGCCGATTTTCACATCGTCATCGCGGTCTACCATGGCGTACATGGTGTCGTATGCCACCGTCCAGGCGAGGTTGGCGGCGTACAGCAGCCAGGCAACCACCGGAACTTCGTTACTCTGAGCGGCAAAGGCCATGGGAATTGCCCAGGAAAAGGCAGCGCCGAGAAACACCTGGGGCAAATGAGTATGGCGTTTCATAAAGGGATAAACCGACGCCAGCGCCAGTCCACCGAAAGACAGCCAGACGGTATAGGCATTGGTCAGTAATACCAGCAGGAAGGACACCCCCACCAACAGGGCAAAGCCGCTGAGCGCCTGTTTCTCCGTCAGGCGGCCAGTCGCCAGTGGCCGGTTGCAGGTGCGCTTGACGTGGCCATCGACTTTACGGTCGGCATAGTCATTGATCACACAGCCGGCGGAACGCATCAGAAAAACGCCCAGCGTGAAAATAATCACCAGCGACCAGTCCGGACGGCCGTCACCGGCAATCCACAAAGCCCACAGCGTCGGCCACAGCAGCAGGTAGGAGCCAACCGGCTTATCCAGGCGGGTGATGGCAACCCAGTCGTGCCATTGTGGCCAGTGGCGGTTCAGCAGCTCAGTTAACACAGTCATGCAGGGTGTCCGGATATCAGAATAAACGTCAGATAAATTCGTTCAGCCGGGCAGAAAAGCCTTCGCTGACCAGCAGTGGCTTACCTTTCAGTCTGAACAAAGAATAGCGTGCCCATTGTAACCCCAGATGATTTTTCCTGCAGTGGCAGACTTTCAGTGGCGTACGTTGCAGGGACGGCTGACGGAACAGATAACTGCCCAGAGAGCGGTTACCCAGAGACTGCAGCCGGCGCTCACTGCCGCTGAGAGTCGCCAGCGGCACGGCGGTACGGGCATACACCAGAGGGACGTCGCCGAGGCGTAAAATAACCTCCCGGACCCAGACAGTCTGCTGATGGCTGAGCCGCAGTGCGCGGCGCTCAGTGGGCGTTGGCCGGGTATGGTATTCGCGCAGCACGCTGACATTGAAACTGCCGGGCTGTAGTGCCGACAGGCGGGCGGTGAGAGAGCCCTTATCCAGCAGCCAGTCACGCCAGTGCGGAAGCAGGAGAAACGCGGGATACTGGTGGCGCAGTGACCAGTCGCAGGACAATGGGTGCAGTACGTGGCCGATGGCCTTGGTTTCCGGGGTCATGAAATAACGCAGACTCTCTGGCCGCCGGACGTCAGTGTCCGCAGCAATAGGGTTATCAACGGGTAAAAAAGCAGCCGCGAGGATGCGCGAAATCCCCGGCCGGAGCAAGACTGGCGCCTGCAATTGATTGATCTGCCAGAGGTTTGCCCGCAAAAGACCGTTGATTTTAGCGCCTCTGCTGGTAGTTTACCGCCTCTTCACGCCCGCGTGCGGGGTGTCTGACTTCACTGGATTTAAAGCAGGTATAACAATGAAGAAGTGGCAATGTGTGGTCTGTGGCTGGATTTACGATGAGGAAGAAGGTGCGCCGGAAGAAGGTATTGCACCGGGGACACGCTGGGAAGATATTCCGGACGACTTTATCTGCCCCGATTGTGGCGTCGGTAAAGACGACTTTGAAATGATCGAAATCTGATCCGGGCCGCGGGCGGGCTGCCAAAAGCGGTCCGCGGCTCTGTCTGACCTGAACATACGGCGCCAGCCTTTGCGGGCGCGCTCTGGACACTGATATGACAACAGATACTGTGCCTGACAAGGCGCCCATTGTGGTGATAGGTTCCGGCCTTGCCGGTTATAACCTGGTGAAAGAACTGCGTAAGCTGGACGCGGACCAGCCAGTGCTGATGATTACCGCAGACGACGGCCGCAGCTACTCCAAGCCGATGTTATCCACGGGCTTCAGCAAAGATAAAAGCGCGGACCAGCTGGCCATGGCCAGTGCCGCCGATATGGCTGACCAGCTCAATATTGTTATCCGCACCAATACCCGGGTGACCAACATTGATGCTGCCGCTCACCGCGTGTTTATCGGCGAAGAGCCTGTGCCATACAGCAAACTGGTGCTGGCCTGGGGAGCCGGGGTGATTCGTCCTCGTCCGGAAGGCGATGCCGATGAACGCATTTTCTCGATTAATGATCTGCAGGACTACACCCGCTTCCGGGCTGCGGCAGAAGGAAAGAAAAAAGTGCTGGTCATGGGGGCCGGTCTGATCGGTATGGAGTACGCCAACGATCTCGCCAATGGGGGTTTTGAGGTGGATGTGGTGGCCCCGGGCGACCAGGTACTGCCTTCTCTGCTGCCCAAAGCGGCAGCCGATGCTGTTCAGAGCGGGCTGGAAGAATTGGGGGTACGTTTCCATACCGGTCCGCTGGTGACCCGCATTGTTAAGCAGGGCGATGGCGTCGTCGCGACCCTGAGCAATGGTGAAGACATCAGCGCCGATCTGGTGGTGTCTGCCATCGGCCTGCGGCCGCGCCTTGACCTGGCCGTCAAAGCCGGTCTGCAGGTTAATCACGGCGTGGTCACTGACCGCCGGTTGCAGACCTCTGCCGAAGATATTTATGCGTTGGGTGACTGCGCGGAGATCAACGGCCATGTACTGCTGTACGTGATGCCGTTAATGACCTCGGCCCGGGCGCTGGCCAAAACCCTCACCGGCAGTGCCACGGAAGTGGTATTTGGCCCCATGCCGGTGACCGTAAAAACCCCTGTGGTGCCGGTAGTTGTCGCGCCACCGGCGGATGAAAATGCGGGCCAGTGGCACATTGAAGCCGACGGGAAAGACGTTCAGGCCGAATTTCGGGCCGAAAACGGCGATTTACTGGGCTATGCTTTGACCGGAGCCAGGGTTATGAATAAAGTAGCACTCAACAAGGCGTTGCCTGCCATCATGCCCTGAGCAACCCGTTATTGTTAATACACCCCCCGCGGAACCGGGGGACAACACACAGCCCGATAAGGATAATTATCCATGCGTAAACCAGAACTGGCTGCGGCCATTGCTGAAAAAGCAGACCTGAGTAAAGAAAAAGCTGCAGAAGTGGTTACTGCTATTACTGATCAGATCGCCAAAGCCCTGAGCGAAGGCGATTCCGTCAGCCTGATCGGCTTCGGTACCTTCGAAGTCCGTGACCGTGCCGAACGTCAGGGTAAAAACCCACAGACCGGTGAGCCCATCACCATCGCTGCCGCGAAAGTACCTGCTTTCAAAGCCGGTAAGGCACTGAAAGAGGCAGTGCAATAAGCACGCCTGAGCTGCTGACCCGGGAATGGGTCACGCAGTTCGTCGTGGGCGAAGGGCTGTGCCCCTTCGCCCACCCGGTTTTAGATTCCCTCCGGATTGATGTATGCGACAGCACTGACCCTGAACAGGTCACGATGGTGTTTATGGCTTTGCTGCGTGAAGTCGCTGAAGCGGAGCCGGATACTCTGCCTACGGCACTGCTGGTGATTCCCGGACTGTTTGACGACTTTGACGACTATTGGAACTGGTCACTCATCTGTGACAATCTGCTGGTTCAGATGGGCTATGAAGGCCTGTTGCAGCTGGCGACTTTTCATCCCCACTATCTGTTTGATGGCGAAAATGCGGCGGACATGAGCCATTTTACCAACCGCTCCCCGTATCCCATGCTGCATATCATTCGCGAAGCTGACATTGAAGAAGCCCTTGCCAGTGTCGCGGAACCTGACAAAATCCCTCAGCGCAACCGGCGTCATATGCGCCGTTTAGGCAAACAAGGTCTTTTGCAAAAGATGCCGGCTCTGGCACAATCGCGCCTCTTTCAGGACGACCCGAACACCCAGGAGTCCTGAATCCTGTCCGCAAACCGAGGATTAACCATGTTCAAGTTCCGAATGCTGCTGTGGGCGCTCGCCCTGATGATGAAAAAAGCTGCCAGGAAAAACCCTGATTTCCGTAAACAACTGGAAGGTAAAAATTTTGCTTTTCAGCTACAGACCGTCGACGGTGCTATTGCCCGTCAGTTCACGGTGGCCGACAATGCCATCAGCAGCCGAGGTAAAGCCCATCAGGATCCGGCCTTTACCATCAGCTTCAAAGACGCCGAAACTGGTCTTAATATTCTGACTTCAAAAGATAAAAATGCCTTTATGAAAGGTATCCAGGATAAAGACATTACCATTGACGGCGATCTATCTCTGGTTATGTGGTTTCAGAGTGTCAGTAAGTATCTGAAACCGCGTAAGAAAAAATAACCCGGCGCATCGGCAGTGCGCATATGTGCCGGCTGACAGGAAGCCCGTATGAGTCTCACAGGTAAAATCCTGATTGCGATGGTGGCGGCGGTATTGCTGGGCAGTCTGACCCAGCAACTGCTGCAGAGTCCGGAACTGAATTCAGTACTGCGCTATATTCTCAATGACCTGCTCAGTCAGGGGTTGTTCCTGCTGGGCGGTAAAATCTTTGTTGCCAGCCTGAAAGTACTGGTGGTACCACTGGTGTTTGTGTCACTGGTGTGTGGTGTCTGTCATCTGCGCGATCAGAGTTCGCTGGGCTGGCTGAGTGCCAAAACCATTGGCCTGTACCTGATCACCACCGGGCTGGCTATCTCTGTGGCGCTGATACTGGCCACCTGGCTGAAACCCGGTGCCGGCGTCAATATGCCTCTGGATGCCGATTATACGCCGCCAGCCACCATGCCTCTGATTGATGTGCTGGTGAATATCTTTCCGACCAATCCTGTTGCAGCGATGGCGGAAGGCAACATGCTGCAGGTGATTGTCTTCGCACTCTTGATCGGCATCGCCATTGGCCGCAGCGGTGAATTCGGTGACCGTATCGGCGCTCATTTTAACGACTGGAATGAAGTGCTGATGAAGCTGGTGACCGTCCTGATGCACTTTGCTCCCTACGGCGTGTTCTGCCTGCTGTTCACCCTGTTCTCGCAGCAGGGGATCGGTAAAGTCGGCGATCTGCTGGTGTATATGCTGACGGTGGTGGGTGCTTTGCTGTTGCATGGGTTTGTGGTGTATCCACTGCTGCTGAAAAGCCTCTCCGGTCTGTCGCCTGTTATCTTTCTGCGCAAGATGCGCAATGCGCAGCTGTTCGCCTTCAGTACTGCCTCCAGCACCGCCACCGTACCGGTGACATTGCGTACGGTGGAAGAACGCATGGGCGTGAAAAACCGCGTAGCGGCCTTTGCTGTGCCGCTGGGCGCCACCATCAACATGGATGGCACGGCCATTATGCAGGGTGTGGCGACGGTGTTTATTGCTCAGGCATTCCAGCTGAATCTGGCGATGACGGATTATCTGCTGGTGATTATGACCGCCATGCTGGCGTCCATTGGCACCGCGGGTGTGCCCGGGGTGGGGCTGGTGACACTGGCACTGGTACTGCAGCAGGTGGGCCTGCCGCTGGAGGGCATCGCCCTGATCATTGGTGTTGACCGTATTCTCGATATGATGCGGACCGCGGTGAATATCACCGGCGATTCCATGGTGTCTGTGGTGGTGGCGAAGAGTGAAAAAGCCATCGATACTGATACCTATCAAAATCTGAAGGCGGGGGAACAGGAGTGATCTTAAGATCATGGCTGGCAGCAATGGTGCTGATGACAGGAGTCAGTGCGCAGGCGGCTGATAATCGACTACCGGCCGCTACCGGAGCGCCGGTTCTGTCCGCGCTTGCCGCGCAACAGAAAGATGGGCTGCAGCAAGACGGACAGCAAAAAGAAGGGCAGCAGGAAAGTGCCGCGCCGCAACCTGACCCGGCGCAGATTCAGGCCGACAATATCATCCGCATCTCGGGGCTGACCGGCCTCAGTGAACAGGCCAGGAATCTGGCTCAGCAAATCCTCAACGAACAGGCAGCCCCCATCGGTCAGCAATACGATGTGGTGGACCGGCTGGCGCAACAATGGGCACCGGCGGCATTACAGCAAACCCTTTCCAGTGTGCTGACTGCGAAACTGAATGACGCCCAGCGCACTCAGCTGGAACGTATCCTGTCCAGCGCGACTCTGGAAGCTGTACGCCACAAAGAACTGCAGGCCATCAGCCAGCAATCCGGCTCGGACTATCGCCGCTACATTGATCGTCTGCGCGCCAATCCGGTGGGGGAAGCGCGTCTGCAGCTTATCCGCCGGCTTGATCAGGCGATGCAGTTTTCCGCGCTGCTCAGTGCCACCCGGGAGCAGGTTTATCCCCAGCTGGAAGCCGTGATGACGGACTGGCAGCGCCCCGGTAACTGGCAGGCGGCGCTGGAGCAGGAGGTTCTGGAATTTCTGTTTTACGTTCACCGCTCAACGCCTAACCGTGAGCTGGAAAAAGTCATCGGTCTGTATACCCGTCCGGAAATGCAGTTATGGCTTTCCGGAGTGCAGAAACAACTCGCAGCCGGTTGATCCGGCGCGATAACGAACCATAAAAAAAGCCGCGGTTGCGGCTTTTTTTATGCCCTGTGCTCAGGGGCTTTTCAGCATATGCACCAGATCATTCAGGTCATCGATGCGGGTGAGAATATTCTGCGTGACCTCATCCACGGCATCGGCCTTCAGCCCCAGAGCATCCATCACAAAGAGTTCCGGGCGTTCGCGCGGGCCATCACCAAACCCATGGTGGCGCAGACTGCGGGTGGCGACATAAATCAGACGTGAATAATCGCAGTGTTCGCCATCATATTCCGGGTTATGTTGCTGACGGGTGGCAGACACCAGTTCGTCCGGCATCTTCCATTGCTGCAGCAGACAGGCGGATATCTGCTCACGGGTCATGCCCAGCAGATGACGTTCAATATAAAAGCGGTTGATGTGCGGGTTGGCCTCAATATGGCGGTTAACCAGTGAAAACTGTGGCGGAAATACATGCCCAAGCACCAGGAATCCGAAGTTGTGCAGCAGGCCGCACAGATAAGCCAGCCCCTGTGGCGGGCGGTAGCGGGCCGGCATCAGGCGTACCAGCTCTGTGCACAGGGTGGCGGTAACCACGGATTGTTGCCAGAAAGGCGAATAGCCATGCGGGCCTTCTTTGGGCACTGACAGGGTACGGCCCAGCGACAGTCCGAGAGCCAGATTAATGACCAGATCAAAGCCCAGCACCCGCAGTACCGCATCTTCCACGCTTTTGATTTCGCCCCGCACGCCGTAATAGGGCGAGCGGGCCCAGCTGACCACCTGGGCTGACATGGATGGGTCCATCTCAACCACTTCGGCCAGTGACTGGGTATCCGCGTTGGGATCAACGCGCAGCTCAATAATGCGCCGTGCTGTTTCCGGCAGCGGCGGCAGATCCAGGGTTTCAGACAGACGCTGCTGAATACGCAGGGGGGTGAACTGGCGGATGGCGGCATGCACATCATCCAGATCCTGCTGCAGATCGTTATAGTGAACATCGGTGAGCAGAGGCGCGGTGTAATTACCGGTGCGTGAGCTGCTGATCAGGTGCCGGAACTGTTCCGTGGGAATTTTAATCCAGGTGTGGTCTTCCCCGGTGACGATGAAGAGCTCTTCTTCGTTCAGCAGGTTGCTGTCAATCAGGCTTTCGAGCTGAGTTACCTGGGGCAGAGCGGGAAATTCAGACAGGCCGTGTTTGCTCTGCAGACGCGCCAGTTCATCGGAAGACAGAGCCGTAAACTGCCGGCCCAGCTGGTGCGCCAGCTGGTTAAGATCCAGAATACGATTGCCCGGTACAACCACCTGCACCTTGCCGATGTCATCCTTGAGAAAAATGACGTTGGCAACGCGGGCGGAGTAGGAGGCCGGGGGGTTACTCTGCATAAGTCTGAACAGGTCCTCGTCATCGGCAACGGAGTAGCTGATTTTCCAGTCATCCAGTACCTTCAATACGCTAGCTGGGATGGCCATAGCAATTCCATTGTGAGTATTACTGTGTCCGGTAAATATAGACGTTGGCGGAGCAGGCGGCCTGTTTTTTCACCATAAACAGCGCATCTGGGTACAAAATAATGAGACGGTGCCCGCCAGTTTTATCCACTCAAGCCGAGCGGTCTCTCCTGTCAGCGCCGGTCATAAGACAGCTGACACAGGACAGGGTTTATATGATAATGATTATCATCACTTTCAGACTCCCGGCGACATGAACCTCGACAGCTCCGTCATCCGCACCTACCTGCAGCTGCAGGCCGGCCACTTCAGCGACTACCTCAGCGCAGAGCAGAGCTATGCTGAGCAGCCATTGCTCAGTACGTCGCTCACGCGGGTCGCGGCAGCGCCTCTGATCAGTATCCGTACGGCGGCCATCGCCGCCGGTATCGCCACCGATTATTACTCTCTGATTGGCCTGCAGCGGGGGAGCGGTTACTGGATCAGCGAGCAGCGGCAGACGCCGCTGCAGGCCGGTGACCTGATTTTTATTCACGCCAGCGAGTCTTTTACCTTTCATTTTGACCGTCACTATGAAGTGGTCAGCTTCAATCTGCCGCGCTGGGTCGTCGACGATGTTCCGCCCCACGGTACTGTCTGGCCGGGGACGGGTGACAGCGATGGAACCGCACATGACCTGGTGTCTCTGATGGCCAGCCGTTACCGGCAAATGCAGCAGGGGGATTTCCGTTATCGCCAGAACACGGAGGCCCGTCTGTTAAGGGCGGTCGCCGTGATGGCCGCACAACAGACCCCGAAGCAGGACAGCCTGCAGCTGGTGCAGCAACTGATCCGCCAGCATGCCGCTGATGAAGCTCTTAACACCGACTGGCTGGTCAGGCGCTCCGGTTTTTCCCGCCGCTATCTGTTCAAACTCTTCAGTCAGCAGCCATGCAGCCTCAACCAGTTTATTTTCCGCACCCGGCTGGAACATGCTTATCTCGGGCTGACCGACCCGCAGGCACTGATACGGCCGGTTAATGATATTGCTCTGAGCAGTGGCTTTAAGAGCCAGGCTCATTTTTCCCGCCTGTTCCGGCAACACTTCTCTGTGGCACCCGGTGCCATCCGGCGCCAGCTGAAAGACACCATCGGACGCGACATTATTCACTACGGCTGAAAGTGCACTCTCAGACAAAAGTGCGCTTTACACATCTTTATAATCCATATGCAAAATATTCTCGTTTACAGGTAACTGACTGATGAATAACGCTTTGGATTATCCCTCCGTGACAGCTCTGTTGCTGTTATCCGCGGCATTGACGACCAGTGTGCAGGCCGCTGAGAACGGCACAGACAATGATGAAACCGTGGTCGATAATGTGGTGGTGTATGGCGCTGCCTATCGTTCAACCGGTACCAAGTCAGAGCTCGAACCACTGGAAACGCCGATGAGTTATGAGGTGTACGACCAGGCGTTATTGCAGCAGCGCCAGGCGGATTCGGTCAACAGTGCGCTGCGTTATGTGCCCGGGATTACCCCGGAAAGCCGTTCCACCGTGACCATTTTTGATCAGTACACCATCCGTGGTTTTGACAGCTACCGCAATTATTACGATGGCCTGCCGTTGCAGTACGACGGTCTGTGGAACCTGGCACCGCAGGTGGATGTGTATGCCACACAAAGTGTTGAAGTATTAAAAGGGCCGGCGTCTGTCCTGTATGGCTCCGCGCCTCCGGGCGGTATGGTCAACCAGACCGCGAAACAACCGCAGGGGACGCAGCAGACAGAGATCCGCCTGCGTGCCGGTGGCAATAACCTGCAGGAAATTGCCGCGGATACCACAGGGCCGCTGGCTGATGGTATTCAATACCGGGTCATTGCGCTCAGCCGCAGTGCGGATGGTCAGCAGAAAACCACCGAAGAAGAACGGCTGACGTTCGCACCGTCGGTAACCTTTGAGCTGGGGGAACGCACCAGCCTGAATCTGAATCTCTATTATCAGAAAGATCCGGATATGGTGCCGTCCACGCCATTACCGGCCACCGGGACACTCTATAGTGCGGGCTACGGTAAGCTCGACGCTGACGCTTATGCCGGCGATAAAAACTGGCAGGGCATGGAACGGGAAGTAACCATGCTGGGTTATAAATTCAGTCATGAATTCGCCAATGGCCTGAGTTTTCTGCAGAACTTCCGTTACACCAAAGGCGATGCCTACCAGAAAAATACCTACAACAACGGCCTGGATGGCGACGACCGTACCCTGCTGCGCAGTGCGTATTCGACGGATGAAACCATTGAAGGCTGGGTAATGGATAACCAGCTGGCGCTGACAGTGAATACCGGTGCTATTGAACATCGTGTACTGGTCGGGGTGGAATATCAGACGCTGAACAGTGATGTCTTTTACGCTGATACCTTAGGCAATAATACGCCGTCGCTGGACTTATCTGCGCCGGATTATAATCAGTTCGATCCGGCATCAATGCCTTTCGATTATTACACTCAGGATAACGACGTCAGTCAGAAACAACTGGGTTTTTATCTGCAGGATGAACTGCACCTGGATGCCTTAACTGTGATTGCCGGTCTGCGCCGTGATCACTATGAAAGTAATGATGACTCCGATTATGTATACGCCGGTTCGGCTTATCCGGGCGACGTGGATATTGATCAGCGGGCAACCAGCGGGCGTTTAGCGGCAATTTATACTCTGGCCAATGGCGTGGCGCCTTATATCGGTTATTCCGAATCCTTTGAACCTCAGTCTGGCACAGATACCAATACCGGCAGTGCGTTTGAACCAACCACAGCACAACAGTTAGAAGCCGGTGTTAAATTCCGTAATGCGGATAATTCGGTAACCTTTACCGGTGCGCTATACGATCTGAAAAAACAGGATGTGGTGGTTAATGATGTTGCCTTTGCCACTTACACCCAGACCGGGGAAGTGGAATCCAAAGGTGTGGAATTATCGCTGGTGGCTGATGTTACCCGTGATCTGACGCTGACGACTAATTACACTTATCAGAATGTGGAAGTGACGGATAATGAATTAAACACGTCGCTGGAAGGTAATCATCCGGTCTGGGTGGCTGATCAGCTGGCCTCTGTGTGGGCTGATTATCGCCTGGGTTATGAGTTGAATCTGGCCGGTGGTATCCGTTACGTCGGTGAAAGTCAGATGGACGCGGCCAACACAGATAGCGTGCCCGGCTACACTCTGCTGGATCTTGCCGCCAGCTGGCAGATCAATAATCTGCTGGAGTTAACAGCCAGCATCAGTAACCTGACGGATAAGCGCTATGTCGGTGCCTGCTATGATGCATCCAACTGCTGGATGGGCGCAGAACGCTCGGCTGAAGTCGGCCTTTACGCACGCTTTTAATTGCAGCCATCTATGCGCCGGACTTTATTTAAACTGCATTACTGGCTGGCACTGTCAGCCTGTATTCCGCTGTTACTGATCGTGATCACCGGCATGCTGCTGGTGTTCAAACAGCCTCTGGATGTTTTATTAATGCCGCAGACTGCGGCATTACCTTATTCTGAGGACAGTGATATACCGTCCCGCCAAAAGATAAATGATCTTATGGTGCAGATTGATCATAGCTTTCCGGATTATGACATCGGCAGCTGGGAATTATTTGATGATGGCTATGAGGCAGACCGGGTATATCTGATTCAACAGGGGACTTCTGACTGGTTTAAGGTTTATCTTGATCCTTATTCCGGTGAGATACTGAGCCAGCCACAGACGCTGACGCATTATTTAACCGACTGGTTACTGAATCTGCATTACACACTATTGCTCGATGGTGTGTTTGATCAGACGCCGCATCTGGGGTTAATCACAGGTTTGGTCTGTGCTCTTGCCATGACACTCATCGGTATTACCGGGCTGATTATTTATCGTCGTTTCTGGCGTCATTTTTTCTCTTTTAATCGTCGCGGAAAAGCCGTGGTAGTGACCCGGCGTTTACACCGGCTGATTGGTATCTGGAGTGCGCCTGTTCTGCTGCTGACCGGGATCACAGGTATTTATTTTAATACCGTGGAATATCTGGAGGAGCTGACTCACCATCACGAAGAGCAGCCAGCGCAGGCGGAAACAAGCGGGCGACTGTATAACACACAGCTGGATTTTGATCAGTTGCTGGCTGAGAGTGAAAATGCAATCGACGGGTTTGAAGCCACCTATATTTTATTTCCTTATGAACAAGATATGGGCATTACCTTTTACGGTGCAACGCCGGACAGGAATCCATTTGCCAGTGTGTACGGTTCGACGGTCAGCTTTGATGCCTTGTCGGGTGAAAAAACGCAGGTTTACGATATTCGTCACGGTGGTTTTATCTACCGTTTAATGGACAGTGTGCGCAGTATTCATTTCGGTGATTTTGCCGGCAATAGCAGCCGCGTTGTGTGGAGCGCCTCGGCGGCAGGAATGACCTTTTTAATCATCAGCGGTATATTTATGTTCAGTTACCGCAAGATGAAAAAAAAGCGCCGCCGTTAGTGTTTTCCGGGGAATTGTTTGGTGCGGGGGAATAAGGGAATTTGGTTCAACCCGGATTACACCGAGGCAAAACGCTCAGCGTCCCCCAGCCAGCGCTGAATCAGAGGTTCAACGGCGCGCGGATGCCGGGTCCAGATCTGTTGCGCCATATCCCGTACCTGGGGCAACAGATCCCCATCGCGCTGTAAATCCGCCACCCGCAGCATCTGCAGTCCGGTCTGGCGGGTGCCAAGCAGCTCGCCTGGTCCGCGGATCTGCAGATCCTGTTCAGCAATATAAAAACCATCCTGACTGTCGCGCATCACCTGAATGCGTTGCTTGCTGATAAAGGACAGCGGCGCTTTATACAGCAACACGCAATGGCTTTTGGCTGCACCCCGGCCAACCCGGCCGCGCAGCTGATGCAGTTGCGCCAGACCAAGACGCTCCGGATTTTCGATAATCATCAAACTGGCATTGGGGACATCGACGCCGACTTCAATGACGGTCGTGGCGACTAATAAATCCAGTTCATGCGCCTTAAAGCGTGCCATCACGGCGGCTTTTTCGGCGGCTTTCATGCGTCCGTGAACCAGACCAATACGCAGGTGGGGTAGTGCCTCAGCCAGCTCCTGTGCGGTGTTTTCAGCGGCCTGACACTGCAGCGCTTCGCTTTCTTCAATCAAGGTACAGACCCAGTAAGCCTGAGCGCCTTCACCACCACTGTCTTTGCTGGCGCAGGCGCTGTTGACGCGTTCAATCACTTCCGGCCGGCGCTGATCAGGGATAGCAACCGTGGTAATCGGACTGCGGCCGGGCGGGAGTTCATCGATGACCGAGGTATCCAGATCTGCATAGGCACTCATCGCCAGCGTGCGGGGAATCGGAGTGGCGGTCATAATTAACTGGTGCGGCTGTAATCCCTGTCGTTCCCCTTTTTCACGCAGTGATAAACGCTGGTGGACACCAAACCTGTGCTGTTCATCGATTATAATTAATCCGAGGCGGGCGAAGTGTACGTCGTCCTGAAACAGCGCGTGGGTTCCGACCACCAGTTGTGCGTCGCCGACGGCAATATCGGTTAATGATTTTTCCCGCGCTTTGCCTTTCACTTTGCCGGCCAGCCATCCCATCTGAATGCCCATCGGCTCAAACCAGGCGGCTAAATTCTGCAAATGTTGCTCAGCGAGAATTTCAGTCGGCGCCATCAGCGCCACCTGATAACCGGCTTCCAGCACATCGCAGGCGGCCATGGCGGCGACCAGAGTTTTACCCGAGCCCACATCCCCCTGAACTAATCTGAGCATGGGATAGGGTTGCTTTAAATCCTGTTCAATTTCTTCCGTGACCCTTTGTTGCGCTGCGGTGGGTGAAAAGGGCAGCTGCTGTAACAATTGCTGCCGCAATGAGCTCGCCGGTTGAATCGCCGGGGCTTTATCCGCCTGCACCTGAGCGCGGATTTTAAACAGCGATAATTGATGAGCGAGTAATTCTTCCAGAATTAATCGCCGCTGCGCCGGATGCTGACCGCTTTCCAGTAATTCGAGATGCGTATCGCGTGGCGGATTATGCAGAAATAACAGAGCGTCTTTTAACGTGGGTAAACGCCATTGTTGCAGCCATTCGGCCGGCAACATATCGGTCAGCGCCACTTCATCATTCTGCAGATGTTCCAGTGCCTGCTCGTGCAATAAACGCAGGCGCTGCTGACTGATGCCGTCCGTGGCGGGGTAGACCGGCGTCAAACTGGGTTCCAGTGGCAGGTCGACACCCTCTTCAAGAATGCGGTATTCCGGATGATAAAATTCCAGCCCGCTGGCGCCGCGCCTTGGTTCGCCATAACAGCGTACCGTGGTGCCATTGCTGAACTGTTTTTTCTGGGCGGCATTAAAATGGTAAAAACGCAGACTTACCACGCCGGTGTGATCCTGCACTTTCACCAGCAGGCTGCGGCGTTTGCCAAATAAAATGGTGGAGCCTTTGACTTCCCCCTGAATGACGGCAGGGGTCATCGGATGCACACCCCCGATAGGTGTGACCCGCGAGCGATCTTCATAGCGGAAGGGGAGGTGAAAATACAGATCCGCCAGGGTGCGGATCTGCAGTTTTTCCAGTTGGCCGGCCAGTTTCGGGCCGACCCCTTTGAGGTCCGTAAGCCGACTCAGCTGAGCCATGTTAAAGCCTCAGATCAGTGTGGTGTGTCGAGCCGGCAGCGGCCCGCGGTTTCCAGTAACAGGTCAATAGCCTGCCCGCGCGGGAAACTGGCACGCCACGCCAGGGCGACGGTGCGGTGTGGACCGGGCTGTTTAAAAGGTTTGGTGGTCACCAGAGTCTGATCCAGATTACTGACTGCCGATTCCGGCAGTACGGTAATGCCCAGTCCGGTGGCGACCATATGTTTCAGGGTTTCCAGTGAGCTGCCTTCCAGCACGCTGCCTAAACGGGTGTGGTGTTTACGGGTCAGTGCCGGGCAATATTCAAATACCTGATCGCGGAAACAGTGCCCTTCGCCCAGCATCAGCAGATCTTCATCGGCCAGCTGTTCTGCTTCGATCGTTTCCTGTTTGGTCCAGGGGTGATTTTTCGGCAGAACCACAACGAAGTTTTCATCGTACAGTGGCCGGGTCAGTACGTCTGGTTCGGTAAATGGCAGGGCCACAATAATGGCATCCAGTTCACCGTCTCTGAGCTGACGACGCAGAACGCCGGTGTAATTTTCTTCCAGATACAGGGGCATGGTGGGTGCCTGCTGATGAATCTGTGGCACCAGATGAGGGAACAGATAAGGCCCGATGGTGAAGATAGCCCCCAGCTTCATCGGTGAGCTGAGCTGATCTTTGCCGGAATTGGCGAGCTCTTTGATGGTGCGGGCTTCTTCCAGAACCCGCTGTGCCTGGGCGACAATGCGCTCGCCCAGCGGGGTCACGGAGACCGAGCTTTTAGAGCGTTCGAAGATGGCAATATCCAGCTCGCTTTCCAGCTTTTTAATGGCCACACTCAGGGTTGGCTGGCTGACAAAGCACTTCTCTGCCGCGCGGCCAAAGTGACGCTCCTGTGCCAGTGTGACTATGTATTTCAGTTCGGTAAGAGTCATAAGCGCCCCTGCTTATTGCCAGCCTGTATGATTTTAAGTGCTACGATTTAACATACCTATTGATGTTACCCGCATACAGGGGCTGGATAAACCCCAAAAGGCACGTAAGATGCGGTTATTGACGAAGCCCCTGATATTAAAATAAAAGGGGCGAACTTCAGAGCGCAGGAGGAAGTACTATGGCTCGTATTCTGATCGTGGGCGCAGGGGATATTGGCGGCCACCTGGCTGAACGCCTGATCGCGTCCGGACATGATGTGTGGGGGCTGCGGCGCTCGGACAAACCGCTGGCAGACGGCGTGACCCTGATACAGGCGGATGTGGCCGATCCTGAGACTCTGCAGTCATTACCGCCGGATCTGGATATTCTGGTCTACAGCGTGGCGTCACCGGCCTTCTCTAAAGAGGGCTATCACGAGTATTACTACAAAGGCCTGAAACATGTGCTGAAGGCACTGAAAGACCAGGATCTGAAACATACCTTTTTTGTCTCCAGCTCCAGTGTCTACCATCAGATGGATGGCGAATGGGTGGATGAGACATCAGACACCACGCCTGTGAGTTTTGCCGGCAAAGAAATGCTGGCCGCAGAGCAGGCCCTGCTGACTTACAAAGTGCCGGGTACCGTGGTGCGTTTTACCGGTATTTATGGTCCCGGACGCACACGCATGATCAAACAGGCGCAACGCGGTGGTCACTGCGATCCCGAGCCGCCGGTGTGGACCAACCGTATTCATCGTGACGACTGTGTTGGCGTACTGGACATGCTGGTCACCCGTGCAACCCGTGGTCAGGCACTGGACGATATCTATCTGGCCACCGATGACGAACCGGCCACCCTGTTTGACGTACTGGAATGGATGAAAGACCGCATCGGGGATGTGGAACCGGATCATGACGTGCCGGAGGCCACACGGCGGGCTAACCGCCGCTGCTCCAATAAACGCCTGCGGGATCTCGGCTATGAGTTTATCTATCCGACTTATCGGGACGGCTATGAAGACATGCTGATTGATATGGGGCTGGTGTAGCCGATCACGCCGCTGCGGCGTGTCAGCCGGCAATAAAAAAGTGCTCTGTTGAGCACTTTTTTATTGATTTACCGGACGCGGGCAGCAGATTAATCCAGCACCAGAACGGCTTCCATTTCCACACCGGCATCTTTCGGTAACTGAGCAACACCGACGGCTGCACGCGCCGGGTAAGGCTGTTGAAAATACTGCATCATGATTTCATTCACGGCAGCGAAGTTACCCAGATCAGTCAGATAAATATTCAGCTTGGCAATCTGCTGCAGTGAACCGCCGGCGGCTTCGCATACGGCCGTCAGGTTTTTAAATACCTGATGGGTCCGTGCTTCGATATCGCCGTCAATGATTTCCATGGTTTCAGGAACCAGCGGAATCTGACCGGACAGATACACGGTATTGCCTGTTTTGACTGCCTGGGAGTAAGGGCCAATAGCGGCGGGCGCTTTGTCAGTGTGGATAATTTCGCGGGCCATCGTCATTTCCTTTTAGCGGGCGCCTGTGGATCAGGCATTCATAAACGCCGGCAGAAACATCAGTTGCCGCCGGCCTGATTTCGGGTACGGACAATTTTGGTGACACCATGAATGGTACGCAAGCGGCGAATGGTGCGCGCCAGGTGTTTGCGTCCGTGAATGCTCAGTGACAGGTGGGTAACACTCAGACGGGCATCGCGTTCTTCGACGCTGATTTTTTCAATATTGGCTTCCGCCTGCGTCACCGCACTGGCCAGCTCGGCGATAATACCGCGGCGGTTTTCCAGATAGACTTTGAGGTCCACGGTAAATTCGCTGTCGATGTCTTTATCCCAGCTGAGAATGACGCATTTTTCCGGATTATCGCGGAAGTCTTCGACGTTTTTACAGTTCTCAGTGTGAATCACCAGACCGCGGCCGGAGCTGACGTAACCGATAATGGGATCGCCGGGTATCGGGCTGCAGCACTTGGCGAAATTCACCACCAGGCCTTCGGTGCCTTTAATGGCCAGCGGCGATTCCGGCACATTTTCCAGATCCACTTCGGTGCCTTTGTGGGCAACCAGCAGTCGCCGCGCCAGCAGAGGTGCCATACGGTTACCGGCGCCAATATCTTCAAGCAGATCGTCGAGGCTGGCCATACCGGTTTCTTTCAGCACCAGATCCACATGATCGGTATCGATATCGCTCAGGGTTTTTCCCAGACCGTCCAGTGCTTTGTTCAGCAGACGTTCACCCAGAGCCACGGATTCAGAGCGCCGCTGGCTCTTGAGATAATTACGGATGTTGGAGCGCGCCTTGCCGGTGACGACGAAATTGAGCCAGGCCGGATTGGGCTGGGCGCTGGGTGCCGTCACAATCTGCACCGTCTGGCCATTCTGCAGCTTGGCGCTCAGCGGCGCCAGCTGGCGGTTGATGCGGCAGGCTATGCAATGATTGCCGACATCGGTATGGACGGCATAGGCAAAGTCGATGGCCGTTGCCCCGTTGGGCAGTTCCATAATTTTGCCTTTGGGGGTGAACACGTAAATCTCGTCGGGGAAGAGATCGACTTTGACGTGTTCAACGAATTCGATCGGACTGCCGGCATTTTTCTGCAGCTCGAGCAGATTCTGCACCCATTGACGGGCACGCTGGGTACCACTGGTATGATCACCTTCGGCTTTGTACAGCCAGTGGGCGGCAATCCCGTGATTGGCCATGGCTTCCATTTCTTCCGTGCGGATCTGCATTTCGATCGGCAGACCGGCAATCCCGATCAGCGTTGTGTGCAGTGACTGGTAACCATTGGTTTTGGGAATGGCGATATAGTCTTTGAAACGCCCGGGAATCGGCTTATAGAGACTGTGCAGTGCCCCAAGAATACGGTAACAGGAATCAACGGAATCGCAGATAATGCGGAAACCGTAAACATCCATAATGTCGCTCAGGGATTTACGCTGATCGCGCATTTTGCTGTAGATGCTATACAGGTGTTTTTCCCGCCCCACCACCCGGACACCGTTAATGCCGGTTTCGGCCAGCCGTCCGCGTACCGCGGTAGCAATATTATTAACCACTTCGGAACGGTGGCCGCGGGCCGCCGCCACAGCTTTGCGGATCATTTCTGAGCGCATGGGATACATGGCTTCGAAACACAGATCTTCCATTTCCACCCGGATACTGTTGAGACCCAGACGGTTGGCAATGGGGGCGTAAATATCCAGGGTTTCTTTGGCAATGCGGCGGCGTTTTTCCGGGCGCAGGGAGCCCAGGGTACGCAGGTTGTGCAGACGGTCAGCCAGCTTAACCAGAATAACGCGGATGTCGCGGGCCATGGCCATGGCCATTTTCTGGAAGTTTTCTGCCTGCTGCTCTTCTTTGCTTTCGAAGTGGATGTGGGTCAGTTTGGAAACGCCATCCACCAGTTCGGTGACCACATCACCAAACTGCACTGCCAGAGCCGACTTGGGCACACCGGTATCTTCAATCACGTCATGCAGCATGGCGGCCATCAGACTCTGATGGTCGAGGTGCATGTCGGCGAGAATATCGGCCACGGCTAACGGGTGGATAATGTAAGGCTCACCGCTGCGGCGGCGCTGACCTTCGTGGGCCTGTTCGGCGTAGAAATAGGCGCGGCAGACCTGCTGAATCTGACTGGCGTTCAGATAATGGGAAAGCCGCTCCGATAAGGCATCTACTGTGGGCACTTAATATCTATCCCGCAGCAGTGATTAAAACTGCTGCTGTTCGGCCTGCTCCGCTGCAGCTTCCTGTGCCGCCATGGTGGCAGGGGTAACCAGGCTGTCTGCAATTTCGCGCAGGGCCAGAACGGTTGGTTTATCGTTTTCTTCGGCGACCAGAGGCTCGGCACCCTGTACCGCGATCTGACGGGCACGTTTGGTGGCCAGCATGACCAGCTCAAAGCGGTTATCAACGTTGGTTAAGCAATCTTCTACGGTTACGCGTGCCATGAAATTTCCTGTGGTACTGTCTGCTGTACGTGAATGACGACTGTTAACCGGGTTAACAGTGCATTAAACGGTTAAGGATCAACCATTTTAGCCTAACTGTGGGTAAAAAAAACAGCCTCTGTGTGGTGTCGCAGCGCGACACCCTCTGTTGCCGCCGGTAAGCAGCGGTTCAGCCGTCGCTCAGCAGGTTGCTGAGCACATCCTGATGACGCAGTTGCTGTGCTGCCAGACGGTGGCGGCGGGCAATCACAATGGCGCGCAGTTCTTCCACCGTGTTGTTGAAATTATCGTTGATGATGAGGTAATCGTACTCACCGTAGTGACTCATTTCTTTGCGCGCATCGCGCATGCGGCGTTCAATGGTCTGCTCATCGTCCTGACCGCGCTTCTGCAGGCGTTCGCGCAGCGCGCTGATGGAAGGCGGCGCAATAAAGACGCTGATGGTATCCGGCATCAGGCGGCGCACCTGTTCAGCGCCCTGCCAGTCAATTTCCAGAATCACATCGCGCCCGGCGGCGAGCTCGGATTCCACCCACTCCTGCGATGTGCCGTAGAAATTATCGAACACCTGCGCATGCTCCAGGAAGGCGCCGCGGTTGACCATCTGCTGAAATTCTTCCACCGGTACAAAGTGGTAATCTTTGCCATCGGTTTCGCCCGGACGCGGGGCGCGGGTGGTGTGGGAAACCGAGACACCGATATAGCCGGTGCTGTCCAGCAGGCCTTTTACCAGACTGGTTTTACCGGCGCCGGAAGGGGCTGAAAAAATAAAAAGGGTGCCGATCATGGAGGTGTTATCAGTCATGGAGCGCATTCCGCTGTTAGCCGTGATTGGATAACGCCCCATTATAAGCTATCCGCCTGCGTTCGGCTTCCCTGAATTCTGCGTTTGCCTGGCCGGCGCCGTGCTTTTATTGCATGGACAGCGCCGACGCCGGGGTGGCCGTGACCTGACGCATCAAGGCAAGCATCTCGGTAAAGTAGGGGTTCCAGGTCAGCCGCGCATGGTATTTGCCTTCTTCCTGATACCCCCAGGCGGAAAACCAGAATTCACTGCGCTGCCCGGGCACCGGCATGTCTTCCGGCTGGCCGTTATTCAGCAGGATGTAACTGCCGTCAGCCCCGGTGTAAGGATTAGACGGCGAGAACATCACGCTCAGATGGGAAAAATTACTGATGCGCTGTTGTGGCAGGTGGCTGTCAAATTGTGACACCCGGGGGTCGTTGCGCGCGCCTATGTCGTCACCACCGTACCAGATCAGGCGCGAGGCCGGGTGGGTAAAGGCTGTGTTGAACGCCTGCAATGTTCTGTGCGGCTGCAACACGCTGTCGTCTTCGCTGATGGTAATCAGTGCCGGGCGATCAAAGCCTTTTTCCTCCAGCAGTGCCTGCACATCTTTCACTGAGTGGTAATACAGGGCTGAGGCATTGGTGGTCAGAGATTCATAACGCAGGACATTGTCTTCCGGGTCCACATCAACCCAGTCCCAGAGATGGGAAGCAACCGGGCTGAGTGCCAGCAGCGATTGGCTGTTGGGATAAAAACCGGGGGAGAACAACATAAGTCCGGCCACATTGTGATGGTTAATGGCGTAACGGGTGACGAGATTACCGCCAGTGGAAAAACCGCCCAGCCAGAGTTCGTCCACCTGAGCGGCCAGTAACTCCGCATGATGGGCGACCACACCGGTCCAGTCCTGGTATTCCGCCAGCAGAGTGTCTGCCGGCCGGCTGCCGTGACCCGGCAGTAATACACTGCGCACCAGCCAGCCGTCTGCCGCCAGCGCATTGCCGACATCCCGCATATACCCCGGGCTGTCACCTAAGCCGTGTACCAGCAGAATCGCGCGGCGCTGTTCAGTGGCTTTCTGCGGTTGTATTTCGAACGGCGAATTCAGATCCGTTTCTCGTTGTTGATCGCTGCTGAGGCTGCTGAGAAAAACGCGGTGCTGTTTAATCCATTGCCGGGTTGTCCGTTCATATTCCGCAAAACTGCCCTGATCATAGCGTGGCAGAGTGTCAGCCGATGGCCTGAAGGCAGCTGAATCCGGCGGCGAAGCACAGGCACTGAGCAGCAGCGCCAGTGCGGTCAGTAACAGTGATGGCAACAGACGCAGATTATTCAATATTCTGTACCTGCTCAAAGAATAATAAATTAAAATCCTTTAAAAACAGATGTTTACATTATTTTTGCATCGATATTCGACCAGCACTACCCATTTTACTACCCATGGATAGAAACTTTATCTCTGATTGGCCCAATCGGTTACTACCCACGATTATAAACTGGGATAAGTGGGAAACTGGGAATTTCTGATCCTTTTCCGATTTACCAACACCTTGTCTCAACCGAAAAAACCTGCTGGCAAGTCTAGCAAGATCGGCACTCCCGATGCACCACTGCTGATACATCGAAGTTTGTACTGAAAGTACAAGCCATTGATTATATTGAATATTTTTTGATTTTCCTCTTGCGTATTTGAAACTTCGTGCAAGTATTTTAGAAAACGCAGGAGTTCAAAATGACCAAGTTGAAGACCATTTGTTTTGCTGTAACTACAGCCGCGCTCGCGGGTTGCGCTGCCACGCCTCGACACTATGACGACGAATCATCCCGCGCACTGAATCTGGCCCGTGCCGGCGGCGTCTACGATCAGGACCTGCGGGATTCACCAGACGGGACGCGCTCGTATCGAAAGGGTTTGTTGGTAAGCGCCCTTAACCTGGCCAGTCTGGCTACTTCACTAGATGCGCCGCTTCGTCATCTTACTGGCACCCAGACGCTGCTCTTCAATGCCACTGACATCATGATGACGCCGGACAACCCTTCGGCACGACCCAGCCTGATGGGCTGGATGCCGGAATCACTGGCGGCGAACGAGGATGACGCCTATGACCACTATATTGCCGTCGTGGATGAGGCCATCACCCAGGCCGCTAAATCGATGGCAATTACGGCAACGAAACTCACAAACGTGAAGACGCCGGAGATTGACGGGCACCCGCTCATGCTGTGGTCAGTAAAAGCCGAGCGATATGGCTGTACCGGCGATAACTGCGTCATCGCCTACAACATCCAACAGCCGAATCACTGGAAGACGCCAAGCTATGTCATCGGCGGTGAAGCTGCCAGTTACAACATCGCTGCCAACCACCCCGAGAAATACTCCCGACTGGTATTTCGGCAGTCCGGCCATGAACTCACCTTTCCTGTAGATGAATTCTATGGCGCTGTCAGCGCCGGCATGCCTCCTTGGATAGTGATGTACTTTCCACCGAACACCGTGATCCAGGACGGCGAGCCACTCCCCTATCCGGTGTTGTATGAACAGGGTCAACAGCTGATGTTCAGGGAGCCCGGCCATGAGTGACTGGCACGATGAACTTGAGTTGGCACTGCTGCCGCTGGAGGACCTGAGAGTCGATAGCGTCTACATGACTTTTGTGATCAGCAATGCCCTGAGCGAGCGAGGCATCTTCCATCAATGCCGGATCGGATACGCGGAGGACCGGCTGAGCCGCATGACCACTTCACCCCATTGCTGGGTCGAGCTCGAACAGGGCTGGTGTATCGACCTTCGGCTCAGACAGTGGCTGGGTGATGAGGACGACCTCCCTCATGGCGTATTCCAGCCATCCGACTACCCGCGAGTTCGATATCAAGGCACGGCGTTGCTGGTTCCACGCCTGGACGTGGAAGATTTGAAGGCGATGACGAATGAGGTCTACAGCAAGGTGAAACTGCCGTGGCTGCCCGGGCAAGCCGCAGCGGCCTGATCCCGGGCAAAACTTGCATTTTCTCAGGTTCTGGTAGCTTCGAAGTAAAGAACTATCGAGGACAAAGCCATGGTGAGAGTGGCAAAAATCGCAGCAGTGGGGCTCACCGGGATCGGCGTTGTGGAGCTCGCCTTTAGGGGTACCGAGGCAGCCCTTTACGCATGGTATCTATTGTTCGTGCTGTGGGTGGTCGTACTGTTCATTCGCTTCGCACTGGCCATAGTCGGTGCATACAAGACGTTTTTCGCCAAGGGACCCGATGGGGAAATGACGTTTCCTGAATTCGAGGAAAAGATGGCGTCGTTCAGTCGAGGCACTGGTGAGGCCGCAACCGGCGCGAGCAACAAGGCAACTTCCGGCAATGGGAGCAATGGCGGTACAGAGGGTTTCATCGATGACGACAGAATCAACCAGATTTATCGAGCGGACGATCCGTTCGGGGAGTTTTTCGATTACTGAAGTGGTTCTTTATGGGTACAGATCAGAGAAACCAGAGGTTCGAACCCGGTAACGGCCAACAGAACCACCTAAACCAGACCGGCCAGAGAGAACCACTTATAACAGACTGAGGAACCGACGATGTTTATTCGAGCCTACCTGCGGGCATCCACGCAGGAACAGAACGCGGAGCGAGCCCGGGAGTTACTGGTACAGTTCGCAGCCAACCACGGTCAGCGTATTGCCGCTTTCTACGTGGAGAACGTGTCCGGCGCTACCCTGCACCGCCCCGAGCTGATGAAACTGATCGCAGATTCTGGTGAGGGCGACATCATTCTGGTCGAACAAATTGATCGGCTGGCTCGCCTCAAACAGAGTGACTGGGACTCCCTCAAGCAAAAGCTGGCCGCCAAGCGGTTAGCCATCGTCTCCCCGGAATTACCGACCAGTTGGCTCGCCCTGGAAAAGAAGGACGACACCGGTTTCACCGACTCCATTCTACGAGCGGTCAACGCCATGATGCTTGACATGCTGGCTGCCGTGGCCCGCAAAGATTACGAAGACCGTCGGCGCCGGCAGTTCCAGGGCATCCATAAAGCAAAAACGGAGGGTAAGTACCAGGGGCGGCAGCCAGACCTGAAGCGCAGGCAACACATCGCCAGTCTTCTCAAGAGCGGCCACAGCTACAGCGAAATACAGGAGATGCTGAGCTGCTCCCGGCACTTGATTGCGTCTGTCGCCAAAGAACAAAGACAGGCCGATGCTGCGGCCTGAAACCAACAAAGTGCCCTGAAAGGGCAATCAACTATTGGAGACCTGAATATGCTGAACCTATCTGCCACACTGATTGCATTTCTGAGCTTTGTCGCGGTCGTACTTTTTATCTGCGTTATGGCCTACCGCAACGCCGATCGGCTGGAAGCGTTCCTGGAGCGAAAGTTCCGAAAAAGATCACCCCGACACAATGGCGATCTGAAATAAATTCGGGGCAAACCGGTGTTCTTGCCCAAAACGGGCAGTTTGAGAGCCGTGCCTACTGCGTCGTCCATGGCAGCATAATCGTGAAGTCGATATGAGGTTATGCACATGACGGACAAAACAGCCATGCTTCCCGAAAGCTTTCTATTTTTGCTGGAACAGGAAGAAAAGCGGAGGCAGCTGCGGGAGGACGCGGGGCTTCCGGCTCTCACAATACTGATCGACGCCGCTCACAGCGGTGGTGGCCAGGCCCGGCATATCCGGCGATTCCTGCTTGGCCTATATAACGCCAGTCACTGGCCATTCGAGCTGAACCGGCTGAGGGCCTTGGATGCCGAGCTGCAACAGGCTGCGTTGCAGGTTCTGGCGCTGGATTGGAATGGCCGGGAGGTTCACACCTATGTGCCGGGTGGTGACGAGCTGTTTCAGTCCTGGTGGGAGCGTGAATCAAAAGCGTGATAAATTTTCTGCCCTGTACAGGATTGAAACCTACCCAACCCCATATCGGGTGTTCTATCCCAGCACCAGGGAGCTGGGAAGATCCCTCGCTGTTCACGGCGACCTCGACACGGATACCGAGGTGACGGGTGACCATGCGGGACAGACCTACAGCCAGGGAGAAGCTGACGATAAGCTTTCACCAACGGAAAGACTCGTCATAGGCCGAACCTCCCCGGATTGGTCAGCCGATATGCCAGTAGGATATGCGCAGAGTTCTTATGAAACATTACTCAACTACACTTTCTATATTTTGTTTCTCAAACCAACTCTCAACCGTGTTCAGGGCTCCGGGAGAAAGCTGCTGGGTAAACAGAAGAGCGAGTCGTCTTTTTGGTCTAGAGCATGCAACGTAAAAAAGGTTTCTGTTATTTTCAAAAGTTGCGCGGTCCTTTTCGCTCAGCGTGTCCTGTTTGGGGACATTTTCGAGCATTTTCCCAAAATTGTATTTGTTCCAACCTCGACCAACTATGACCAGAACATTTTCGAACTCAGCACCTTTTACACCATGTTTCGTCTCGAATGGCGAATGCCCCTCAAGGTAGTTGGTAACGGATATAATCTCCTGATATGGAATATCATGAAGTTTCCGTACCTCCATCAGTGAACGAGGCATTTCTTCCCCATCTGATGGATCGAAAGTTTCGAGCCGCAGCTCTATCTTCTCCACTGCATCGGCAAGCCGGGGAATTCGGAATTCCCGCAAATGCGCAACTACATCGGCGACAGTGCCAGTCTGTCGGATTTCGAGTAGGCGCGTCATGGAGTCCGACCAATCCTTTTTGTCAGCGGCCTTTAGTAAATAGCTTTTACTCGCCCCCAGCGCCGCGAACATCTCTCCATACCGTTTTGCTGCAAAAGCTCGACAAGCGGGCTCCAAGTGATCGACAAAGAACGCGATATGGGCCTGCTCCTTCTTCGTGAAGGAATTATTGTCCCGAAAAACGCTTGCTAAACTGCTATAGCCCTGCTGTTTACCTAGCGCCCGGTGAGTGAGCATGAGGATCTTAGTCCTTTCGGCCGACAGGTCCCAACCTGCTTTGGTGAGGCGGCTCTTTACTTCGGAGATTGTGTTGTTGGCAGCATCGTCCGGCAAATCGCCGCCGTAATGTGGCCCCTTGAGCCTGATGCCCGGCCACTCGTTCGTATGGAATATACGCACCTCACCACGAACGTCTGGATCGAGGACGAACTGCTTGAGCTCCGGTCTCATACGGTTGAGACAATCGACAACGGCGGACGCAGACCGGAAATTGGCTTGCTTTCCTATCTCCGTTATCGTGGTGTCTACCAGCTCGCCGCAGCCATCTCCATAAATCTTTTGCCAGTGATCTCCGAAAAAGCCGAATAGCGGCGGCCCGCCCTTGCCAAAAAAATGTTCGCGTATCGCTGCAATCCAATCTGCATTTGTATCTTGGTATTCGTCGATCAGGATGACTGGATACCGGTAACGAAAGATGTTTCTGAACTTCTCATAGCCAAGCAATCGTATGGTCAGGGGTAGAACATCGTTGTGGTGAATCGAGATAGCCTCGTCCGTGATGCCGCGATAGCCAAGTGAATATTCAATCCTCCGAGATCCTGGGCCACCAGCTTCTTTAAGACGTTCTTCCCATGGATCGCTAGACCATCCTTCAAGCTCCTGCAAGTGAACGCGCAACTGAGACTGAAAGCCGGAAATTACAGACCAGCAGAAGGCATGGATGGTGTCGCAGTGAATAAGCGGGCTGCGATCGGTCCGTGCCTTGATTTCCTCCTTTGCGACATTTGTAAAAGTAATGCAAGCAATACGCTGATTGAGGCGTGGAAGGCGTTCGCCTTCCCGTTTGATGAGAAACTGCAATGCTTTGACCAGCGAATAGGTCTTACCAGCCCCGGCACCCGCCTCCAGCTTGAAACTATTCGACTTCTCGATGGCCTCGCGAACCGCAGTAAGTGCACGTTCGCTGGCTTCCTCGGCAGGTGATAACTCAGTGGGTTCAGTCATTGGCGGATTCCTCCGCAATATCCTCTGAGACAACAGTGGCTTCCGGTGGCACTGGGACGGTGGGTGGTGCTACGAAACCTCTGGCGAGCCAGGCAAGCCCGTCATTGATATATTTCGGAATGTTCCAGTCCGTATCGTCGATCGCGTATTGCAGAGCAAAAGCAGACTTCTTGAATGTTTCGGCTTTTGCAAGGGCGTCTCCGGCGAGGGCTTCGGGCGTGTCGCCGCTTACCCCGAATTTTGCGTCATTTGCCAGCAGAAAAGCATCCTCGAAAGTTCTGCCGCAGGGACCATCATTCACTTCCCGGCATTGGTACGCGATCCTAATGCGCCCTCTGATTTGTTCTTCATCGGATTTTTCAAGCAGATCATTGGGAACGTTGGGCCCACCGCCAAACCATGAATTGATACAGGCATTGCTGGTGGCGTTTGCTTCATGCACGAGACACTTTTTTCCTCCGACGTCAGTGACAGGGTCAAGGTCGGTTACGATGAGCGTTTGCAGCTCCAAGAAATTTAAAAGATCGAAGAACTTATGCGCATAGGCACCTCCAACCTCCATGATGGTTAAGTACTGACTGCGAAGCTTCCGTCCCGACGTGTCGGCTTTGTCTCGCTTTTTGATCATGATTGGCAACATGAGCCGCTCGCTGGTGCCTTCGATCAGTATCGCTTTGTCCGCAAAGAACAGATCGCAGCGCGTCAGGGTAAGATACTGGTGGAGGAACTTCTTGTCTTCGGGCTTAGTGCTAGACATTCCTCGGCGCAGGTCCTTGATTTTGGTATTCCAGATGGTCGACCTATCATTGGCCGGTGAAGGCAGGAAATACCGGATCGATTCAAAATGCGCTTCGTTTGCGATATGAGACGAGTGAGTCGAAACCAGGAACTGGACAGGCCACTCCGGATCCTTTTCATGTTCCTTGTTTAACTTTTCGACGATCGCGCCAATCTGGCGAATAAAAACTTCCTGCATCTGGGGATGCAAATGAGCTTCTGGTTCCTCAATAAAGACGATGTGGACTCCGGGGGCGTGGGCCTGCGCCCGGAATTCACGATAAAAACTGACTATCTGTAGCAAGATAAATATCAGGTTTCGCATACCAAGCCCGTTATAGGATTCGGGCAAAAGGACGCCGCTATCCCCTTCGTAGCGGATCTTTGTATGGTTCGTCAGAAGACGATGAACATCGAGTGACGTCTCTGTCGTCAGCACGGATCCACCCAATCCAGGGTAGCCAAAGGTTTGCAAAGTAGGTAACAATTGTTGCAATTGGCTGCGAAAATCGCTGTCGATAGTTTCTTGAATTGTGCGAACAGCTTCCTCAAGCTGTTCGGCTATTTTGCGCTCCTTCTCATCCGCGGTATCCAGTGATGCGTTATTGAACAATCCTTCCAGCACCTTGGCGAGAACATCGCTTTCCTTGGTGGTGATATCGTCAAGGCCACGCTGTGCGTTGATAAAGCCTGTTTTTAGCAAGGTCCTGACGGCGGCCTGAGAACTTTCTTTACGATTCGACGCATCATTAGGGTCTTCCGCCCAGACTTTAATGCCGTACAGATTGTGGATGCGCGCAGCGATTTCACGAAAGAACAGTTTCCGTGTCGCATCAGTGATTTCTTCAGGAAGTCCGTCGAACAGTCGGTTGATCGCTCCATCCATCGGCTCAAATCGCATTACAACGAGAGCTTCATCGCATGCCATATCAAGATCGACTATAAATTCGCCGAGTGGTCCAAGTCGCGGCTGTGCAGAGTTATAACGGAAGAACAAGCGCAGTTCGATAATTGGAAGAAGCGTGCGTATTTCTGATTCCTCCTTTCCTTCTCTCTCCGCCTTGAACGCTGCGCAGAACTCCTCATAACACTCGGTTGAGAAATCTTGAAGGTAAAATGTCGCATTCTTGTCCGATGTGAATCGCCGAATGACTTCGGATAGGGATGTTTTGCCGCTGTTGTTCCTTCCCACAATTACAGAAGTCTCGCTTTCAAGAAAAAGTTCAACATCCCGAAGAAGACGGAAGTTCTTTATCTGTACGCGGTTTAGTTGCATAGTGCCTCCGTAGCGCGGCGCCGAAAATCTCTCAGTTCACCTGAGTTAACGTTCCACCTTCTCAATGGATCGAATGGCAGCGACTTGGAACCACTGGGCGCGCCCTGAAAACCATTTGGTCAGTGATGCCGTTACGCTGCTCATGTTATTCCCCCTCAGTTCCATTCGGCTTTTGTTTAATAAACGTAACCTCAAAGGCTTTACTCGACCGAAACTGCTGCAACCGGTTGGCAAACGCGAAGGCTTCATTCATCTCGTAGTGCTGAAAGATGTCCAACCCCCGATCCAGTGAAATCTTCCAGCCGTGGTCTGTAACGATATGACGCGCGTGAATGGTGCCGCTTTCGTCAAACTCCCAGGTGAAGTCTATGCCCACGGTGCGAGCGGATTCCTGAATCTTTTCGAAACTCTCGTCTTGCAGATCACCCTTGAACTCGTCCCGGACGGTGACGAGGTGAACCGCCACTTCATCTTCCTCGGCCTTGTTCTTCACGATGGCTTCGAGAAACTCCATGAAATTGCGGATCTGGTAGAAAAGCCGGATGTAGGGGTCTGTAACAGTGATCCTGCTGGCTCCTTTCAGGTAAGCGCCAAACAAGCCGTCGAATGAGATGCCCTTCTGATTTTCCTGGAAGGTCAGGTGCTTTTCTTTCAGTACGGGCTCGGGGGCATTCGGCTCTTTGGACTCGATACCTTTAACGTCCGCTGTTGGCTCGGGTTCTACTCCCTCGTCATCAGTTGTCGAGACCGTCTGGTGGTAGTAGCCTGGGTACTCTTCCTCCTCAAGTGTTGTGACCAGTATTTCCTGGCCTTGTTGATCCTGATAGGAAAATCGGACTTCACCGTAGGTGGTGTCGATCCGCTGTAACTGGTCCTTGACCCGCTTTCGCCCCTCGATGGCAAAACGCAGTACTTCTTCAACCTCATCCCTGGTTGCTCCGCCCTGGGGGAACAGGATCTTCATCAAGCCGGAAAATGTCTTGTTGATACCGTCCCGGTCACGGGTCGAGATATCCGAAGAGAGGGTAAAGTACTCCCGGTACTGATCGGAATAATCGTAGTTCCGCATCGAGCGCAGGATTTCTGCAAGGTAGTCCACCACGAAGCCATAGCCGTCGGAGAACATCTCGCCCCGGATGATATCGACCTCCCACCCGGGGATGTAGAAGTGGATTCGGTCCAGAAAGGCAGAATCGTAGAACTTGTCCGGCAGCTCATCGAACAGGTCCGAATGCTTCAGCATGTAAGGCACGGTATGCCGGGTGTTCCCCACGAACACCATGGACGCCTCGGCGCCCAGGGTTTCCACGCCCCGGGAGAAGGACTTGTTGGCCATGTAGTTCTTCATGATGTCGACCAGTGCTTTATCGACGCGTTTCTGCTTGCCGGCGAACTCGTCGAAGGCCACGCAATCCCAGTAGCCCACCAGGCCGATCTTGCCGCTGGAGTTATTCACAAACAGCTTGGGTACGGTGACTTCACCACCCGATACCAGGATCCCATGGGGCGAGAATTCGGAGTAAACGTGGGATTTACCCGTCCCCTTGGGGCCAAGTTCAATAAGGTTGTAGTTCCGCTCGCAAAACGGAATCAAGCGGACCAGTTGGGTTAGCTTGCTGCGCCGTCCGAACATCTCCGGGTTAAAGCCGATACTCTGGATCAGCAGGTCAATCCACTCATCGGTGCTGAACTGCTGCCGCGCGGCAACGTAGGCGTCGTAGTCGAAGTGAGATAGCTGAATCGGCTTGAGGGTGGACAGAATCCAGGGGCTGACGTTCTGGTCTTCAGAAAATACGTATTCGATGTCCGCAATGCACCAGACGCCGCTTACCAGCAGTTTGGGGTGGGCCTTCACGGTCCCCGAATCCACCAATACCTTCTTGATTCCCAGGTTGGAGAACTGCGCCTCGTAGGCATCCGTCTTCTCATTCAGGGCCACGCTGATCTTGTCGATGACCTTGTAGCGCCCCTTTTCCTTGATATTAGAGCGCACCAATCCGGCTTCATTACGGTGGACATAGTGCTTGGCGAGAATCTCCTTGACCGTTTCAATCCCGGTCTGAATCGTGGCCTCATCGCTGGTGGCGCAGTACTGGCCAAGCAGATACTCCAGCACATATGAGGGGACGATGGCGTTGCCCTTGACCGTTTTCACCAGGTCTTTGCGCACCACCAACCCGGGGAAGTGTTCGTTGATCTTTTGGTCAAGCGTGCTCATTGGCTATAACCCTCAGAAATCAAAATCGCTGGTAAAGGACCGCCGCATCAAATACCTGAGCGACTTGTATTCCTTGTAGTGGGAGGTGCCGGCGTGCTGTTCTTCCAGCTTTAGGAAGACCTCCTGGCCGTTGGCCTCGTCCGCCTTGCGGCTGAGCACAAAGCGCACCTGAAGCTCCCGCTCGCGGGGATTCTCCGAGGTCAGGTCAAACGACAGTTCGTGACTGTCTGAAATCAACTCCCCTGACTGGGTATAAATCCCGGCCCGCAGACGGCGAGGCTGTACTTTCTCGGTAACCGGCCCGGACTGATACAAGGTGACGGCCAGTTGGCCGGACGTGATCACCGAGCTGGCCCCACGCAGGATGTCCACCTCAACGGCGCTGACATCACTCTGGCGCTTCTTGTTAACCTTCAGGACCGGAATCACAACCTCCTGAAGGGATGCGCCGCCATGCACAAAGCGGCTGCCAGAGCCTTTGAGGCGCAGCCGGTTGATGGACTTGGGAATCTGCACTTCCATGTCGCCATCCAGCCCAAGCTGCTCGGACGAGAAGTGATGGAACGCCGGAGAGGCGGACAGCCCCTTACCCAGCACGAACCGACGGTCCCGGTAGCGAATATCATCGCCAGAAACGGCATCGCCCAGGAAATCACTCTCATCCAGCTCACGGTTCTGGTAAATAAAGCCGTGGTCAGCGGTGATCAGCAGGTTATTGGCGTTGGCCGCCGTGAGCTTCTTGATCAGACGAATGAGGTCACCCAGGGTTTGTTCTGCGGCTTCAAAGGCCTGCCCCTCTGAATGCATCTTGTCGCCGGTGTGATCGATGCGGTTGTGGTAGATGTACAGCACATCATTACCCTTGAGCAGCTCCCGGCTGTCGTCCCGGTTGAGCTGCATAAAATCCTCCGCCTTAACGGCCTGGCCCCGCCCATCCAGGGCGGCCTGCAGGATTTTGGTACGGTTGACCGTGCCCTGTGAGCTTTGGCCATCCACCAGTACCGTGCCGGTATCGTTGTCGGCGATCGCCAAGGACTTGTTGGGCAGCAGCGCCGCCATACCGAGCTGCGTATAGCTGGGAAGGTTCGAGAGAGCCGGTTCGAGCTCCGCGCTGTAGCGATCTTCCTGCCGGATAAGGCCCAGCAGCTCATCACCAATCTCATAGCGCATGGCGTCGGAAATGATCACGCAAATCCGTTTGTCCTTCCGCAGGTACGGGCGAACCCAGTGGTCGAAAAAGGCTTTTTGCTGAACGACCGGATAGGCCTCCCAGCGCGGCGCGGCATCCACGTGAACCTGGAAGCCATCGCCCAGCTTGAGCAGGTAGTTGTTGGAATACAGGTTCTCCACCTGCTCACTGAGCTCGCCCATCAACGATGCCTGGCCGGACATACGCACATGATAGGTAAACTTGCGGTAGAGCTGATCCAGCTGGTACCAGGAGCGGCTGTATCGCTGGACGCCGTCTGAGAGGCTGTCCATGGTGAGACGAGCCTCACCGAGCATCTGGACAAAACGGGCCGCAAACTCAATGGCTTCATACAGGTGGCGGAACTCCCCGTACCAATGTCCCTGGCGCCGCTGCCGCACCCACAGTGCCACATCGCCGCTGGTGACCGTGCGGCCTACCACCGCCCGCACCAGGTCACTGATAATCTTCTGATCGATTAGCCGGAAGTAGTCCAGCTCAACCAGGTCCCGGAAGTCCCGTTTACCGAGATCCTGCTCAATGCCCAGCACCCCGGCACACTCGGCAGACAGGGTTTCAAACCCCTGCTCGAACTGCCGGCTGTCTTTCCAGCGTTTGAGGAACACCAGGGCATCGCCGGTCAGTTTGACCTCGCCATCGGTACCCATGGCGTAGCAGGACTTGAACAGCTCGATCACAAAGTCGCGCAGGCTGGGTTCACTGGCCTCATAGCCGTAGAAACGGGCCAGTTGCTCCCACAGGAAGCTATCCAGACCGCAACGCTCAATCAGCCGAATGCCATCATCGCGCTCTTCCGCCAGTTGCTGCAGCAGGGTTTCCACCACCGAGTCCATACGGGGCTCGCTACCGGCACACACGGCCAGCATCTTCAGGCGCAGCTGGCCGGCAGTGTCGTCCGATTTCAGGAACTTCTTCAACGCCTCCTTGCGCTTGATCGCCTGGAAAAACTCCGCGTGAGCCTGGGCCACCTCGGCAAACTCCAGGCCCAATTCCAGTTCGGATAGCCAGATGGCCACCTGGTCAGTCCGGAACTCGCCGTGGGCCAGCTGTACGTCCAGCAACCAGTTGTCCAGATCCTCTGGTTGCGGTCCTTCTTTGTACAGAAGAAACTTCTGGTCGGGTGACTCCCGCAGAACACGATATTTCAGGCCGTACTCGTTGTTGGCGATTTCCAGTTTCTCCACGTGCGGGATGGAAACCGTCTCGAAGTCACCGCGCAGCTCTTGCTTGGTGTCGTACCAGAAAATGATCCGGTGCTTATCAAACAGTCGCGTCAGAGCCGTTTGAATCTGGCTGCTCATGAGACCACCTCTTCCAGCTCTTCGTCTTCACTGTCAGCCACACTCTCCGCCGCCAACGGCGCGGACATGTAAACTCGGGATATCAAGCGCTGTTTTAGGGCTTCTCGCCTTGCCAGATAGAACGCCTTGAATGAAGTAAATTCCAAATCCACATTCTCGATGAGCAGATCACCAGGGGTCAGGTGCACATTCTGGTCAGAAAGCCATTCCTTCAAAGGGCGGTCTTTCTTCGCAAGGTTTTGCGAATGATTCAATAGGTGAAGATTGGGGATCGCATTCCAGTGGACTGGATTACGATAAAACGCCATCAAATGCTCGTCATCCTGTAAGAAGCTAGCTTTATTTAGCAATTTCTTGTCAAAAGCTGCCCTTGGGTGAAGGTGATCAATGTGAAATACCTCTGAAACGTTCATTTCCGGGAACAGCAAATGCAGTAACGCGCGGCAGCGCCCCTCTCCGTGCTGCGTTTCCAGCAGTTTATCGAGGGTTTCTTCATCGAAACGCAGATCCTTGTTCGTCGCTTTGTAACGCTCGATGATGGCGGGCAACGGGAAGGTATCGTCGGTGAGGTGTTTTACTAGAACATCCCTCATGCTGCTTAAAATGGAGTCAGCTTGACCGCCAAAGACCCCTTTCAACAGCGCCATGTAAAACCATTGGCTGATTACCGCACGTTGCTCATGGCATTTCGCCAGGTTATTAATTTTCCTGAAGAGTGGCTCTCCTGAAGAGCACTTCTTATACAAGTAGTAACAGATTGGAATAACAGCGTTTCTGGAGGTCAGGGATTGCGGCGTAATACCGAACCGCCGCACGAGGCGGAATGTTTCGGTAATACATTCTTTGATCTCGGGCCACTCTTGGTGGATTCGGGCAACCTGCTCGCCCTTGAAATTTCTCACTTTGAAACGGACATCGGCTTCCGTGAGCATCAAGCAGGTTTTCAACAACCAGTCACGCTCTATGTAGAAACCCATCTCCGTGTTCTGATGGATGTGCTGGGTCAAGTCGTCAAGTTCTTTCCGAAAATCTCCATCCCAGTGGGCAACGGCAATCGACATCAGAAGGTCAGAAAAGTCCAGCTTGGTGCCTCCGCTGTTGGTTCGGATAAATACATCTAAAACATGGTCGATTTGCTGACTGTTCTCATTGAAGTAGTGGATGATCCGCTGGGAACGAATGACGTCATAAACTTTCAGCAGTGTCTTTCGGGCAAAGGTATTTGTACTGAGTCCTCGTCGCTCGAGCTCTGGCATTACCACCTCCAAAAGCACATCATCGCTACTTTCGTGGTGTGGATACCTGAGTATTTCATGCATGCAAAGCCAGTGGTGGGCTGGGGTCTCTGCAGCCAATGAGTCTTTATATTGCCGATCTGTGAGGAATCGGAAGTTGTAATACATCAGCGATTCATCGTCTTCCGATTCCAGTGGTGCATTCAGGTCCAGATACAGCTTGCGGGGCGGCAACACCTTATCGTCGCGAGTGCTAGGCCACCAAACTCTTGGCTTCTTGTACGCATAGGTACCGCAGAGGCCGATATAGAGGGATGTAAGACGCTGCTGGCCATCGATGACGGCCCTGAAATCCTTATAACTCGCATTGGTTGGGACGTGAGGATTCTCCTCACTAAAACGTTGGCAGTAGGATTTCAGGAACTCGTAGAACTTGTAGTCGTTCTTGATGCCATCATCCTTGATTTCCCACATCATGAAGGTGTTGATGGGGTAGCCCCGCATGATGGAGTCGAACAGCACGCAGATCTGATGGCTGCTCCAGACAAATTTCCGCTGTATTGCCGGCAACAGATAGTCTCGTTGATTGATGGCATCAATCGCGTCTTTGATAGTAATGGCCTTTTCGTACTCACCTGCCATACCGACAGCTCCTTACTGCTTCAGGACAAGCCTGGAATTTTCTTCAAGGCGTCGCCAAATTTCGGATAATTGGCCTTCACCCCGTCATCGAGATCGATCTCCACCTGCTCGGTGGCCAGGGGATAAAGCACATCCCGCTCGTAGTCATCCAGCTCGGCAAGGATCCTGTTGATCTTCTCTATCTCTTTCAGGGCCTTGGTCTTATCACCCTGGGAGGCCCCGGCGCTGATACTGACGGCCTCCAGATGGTTCTTCCGGGCTTGCAGCTTTTCATCTTTGAAATCCCGCAGATACTCCAGCACCGTGCCCACGGTGTGTGGCTGGTAGCGATGCATGTAGATCAGCGCGTTGAATGAGCCCTTGGGAGAGGAGAACAGCCAATAGATGGGGCGCTTTTTGTAACGACGCACGTGATCGTTGTAGAAGTCCTTCAGGAAGTACTTGCGGATGTCCTTGCCCAGTGCCTGCTCGACAAAGCGGAGGTTTTCGTCATAGTGCTTTTCGCCAAAGGCGATGCGCAGGAATTCACGGAAACGCTCGGTGATGTCGTCAGTAAACCAGTCACCATCGAGCATGGGGATGACATTGTCATCATCCGCCGGGAAGCTCGGCTCTGGGATCTGCTTCAGGTAGTCCTCGATGGTCTCGCCCTGATTGGCCAGGACGAGACCCGGTTTGTCCAGCGCATAGCGACCGAACATGCAGCCCACGGCGTAGGAGACAAGCTCGCGCATGGTGTCGGCCAGCAGCAGCGCCTCCAGCTCGTCCTCGCTCTTGTCGCCGCCGTAGCGATAGTGCGGGTTGCAGGTCAGGGTGATTTCATTGAGGTCAACCTCTTCATCCAGCTCATCCTGCAGACCGTAGGCTTCAATAAAGATGCGGTTATTTTCTTGCTCCAGCCGCTGCATCTCCAGTGTCATCTCCCGCCAGTGTTCGCGGAGCTTCTGGTAGGTGGCCTTTAGAGCTGTCTGACGGTAGTCGGGATTTAGCACCGGAAGGATAGTGAAGTTCCAGGATGTTTCGTAGGAGTTCCAATCTTCACCCGAAAGATCCACCAAGGATTTAACGATGCCATCTACTGCGTTTTTATCAACGTCGACTAAAGGGATGCTTTGAATCTCACCGACGTTCATGTTGATCGTCGGATTCATCAATTTTGTAATGTATTCCGTTATTGGAGTATTTACCAAACCTAACAATAGAAATAGGTTTGTTTCGTTTTTTGGAAACAAAGTTGGAGCCGCGAGATTAAATATCTCGTCATTACTGACAATCCTAAATGACTGTTTTCCGGTTGTTATAAGCGTCCAACAAAAGCCTTTTTTCCACCATAAGTATTCTGGCAATATCCTAGCAACGCGGTCACTCCGATAATGTTTTCTCGCTGTCTCAGACCAATCAATTAGATTATCAACATTTCCATACCAACGGCGAAAACCACCGCCCTTTGGATGCTTAACCCATTTATTATCTACACCTATTGATGAAGCGTTAACTTCCCAGAGACATCTTAGGTATTTGTCGTTGTCACCTGTTTTTGTTTGACCATCTGAAATTGTTAGAGACTCAATCTTTGGTCTATTAAAAGCATCTTTGATCCGCTCACTCGCCCAATAGGCGAATGGACTTCCTGGTATTTTTTTGAAGTCGATAGCAGAAGCGAGATGGCAAATTTCTGGCATTTCGCCTTTTATAGCTTTGGCAAAAAGACGCATCTTTTCTTGTTCATTTCGTCCTTCAACTAGGCGAACATTTGAGGACTTGTAAGCCTTGTCAGAGGCGTTCTTCAGCACAAACGCAACCGTAGAAACAACTTCGCCTCCTATGCTGTCGAATGCACGCGGCCCCAAATGAGCTAATGAAATGAGAGTTTGTTGATTTAACAGCTTGGTTCGTAAATTTTCAAATGAAGTCAAGAACATCCAGCTTTGCATGGTTATCATTGCAACAAAAGAACTTGCAGTCCCAAGATCAAGATTGCGCTCAATAAACATCGCAAACAGATCCGATTTACTTGCCTTGTAATTGTCTTGAGCAAAAACCTTCAATCGGCCATTCATACCGCCCCCGCCCATATAGGGCGGATTAGCAATCACCACATGGTATTTGGGACTCAAGTAATCGGACTGTCGCAGGGCTTGCAGCACCTTCTGATGGGTCATGCTGATAAACAGCTGCCCGGAGACGTTCTTTGATTCCAGAATCCTGAACATACCCTCCACGTCGGTGACATCGGGACGAATCAGAGAGCCGAAGTTGTCGGCTTCTTCGAACTGGCGCAGGGTAGTTTGCAGCGGAGCGGTGAACAGATCACGCCCGACAAAGTCCATGTATTCCTTTAGCTCACCCTCGTCGAAGCGCACACTCTCCAGCACACAAATATTGGGCTGAACTGGCTTACGAAAGAACCGTCGCTGCTTGGCCCGTGCCTTCATTGTCAGTGCGAAGGCGGCCAGCTCGCCGGCACGCTCGTCGATCTCAATGCCGTACAGGTTATGGGTCAGAATCTTGGCCGGAATATCGGCAGGTTCGTAGCCTTCCTCCTCATAAATCGCATACAGCAGATCGAATGCATACGTCAGCATGTGTCCCGAGCCGCAGGCCGGGTCACAGATCTTGATCTCTTCCGGGCTATTGATCCGCAGGAAGTCGGTCTCTGGATCTTCCGGCTTGATGTAGTAATCCATCTGCTCGATCAAGCCGGAGTTGGGACGGTTGAGCATCCAGAGGCGTCCCAGAGAGTTTTCCACTAAATATCGGACAATCCAGTGCGGCGTGAACAGCTGGGTCGCCGCCGGGATATTCTCGGGAGTAACCTTCTTGTTCTTCTTGAGATCAGCAAATACTTGGTCTTTCTTCTCGGAGATATAGAACTGATACAGCCAGCCAATAACCTCGACATCTTCACAGGCATCCGGCGTCATGGCCTCGCGGGTATAGGCCAGGATTGAGTTGCCTGAGAGCAGATCATCCGGCATCAAAAGCTCGGTGTAGTCGTCAATACGCTCGAACAAGAACGGCATTGCGCTGTACCAGTAGTTACAGGCAGCTACGACCAGTAGGCGATAGGCTTCCCCCTGCGGATCCTGACTGGGTGTTTTGCCGTCCAGCAGAGCGAAGATCTTTTGACGGGTTGACTCCGACACCATTTCTTCATCGATATGGCCCATTTTGGCATCCGCCAGGATCTCGGGCTGAAACTGCCCCTCAGCAGGGGAAACAATGCCAATGCGGTTGTAACGATTCACGTCCATAAAACGCAGGGCGCAGAAGCGGTTGAACCAGATGTAGGCCACCCGCTCGATAACCTGCTCTTTGCCTTGGTCGGTTACCGCCTCTTCCAGCTTTTTAATCGCCTGTGGCCTTTCTCTCCGGGCGGGACTCTCATCGGCGAGTACTAGTTTGAGCTTGGCTGTAACCTGTTCGAGGAGGCTGCGGCGAGCGAATTGGGCGAATTTTTTAAGTTTCGATGTTTCCATGAATTAGGCTCCCGCACTTATTCTGCGGACGGTATGGGTTCCAAATTGTTTCTTGTACTGGTCCAGGTTGAGAATTACGCACGCCTGTGCAAACGGCAGAGACCAGTCTTTGTGATTCAACGGCAGGCAGCGGTGCAGCTGATCTTGTTTGGCGAGCAGCAATGCGGGATCGAGAGCGGCCATGGAAAGCAGGACGACATAATGAACTGGTTTTCCCACCTTACCGCTGAGGGCTCGGAACCAGAGGCTGTCTCTATACTTCCCGGCTAAATCCGGTATTAAATTGCCACTGACGAGCTTTTGTCTGAATGCTTCAGGATTGGCCGCGACAGGGTTGTCAGGGTCTTTTACTTCCACAAAAACGAAGCGATCCTCATACTCCGCAATAAAATCAACTCGCTTCATGGTGCTTTGCCCATGTAGTGCGTCGTCATCAAAGCGGACGGCATCAATCGCATCGCTGAAATCGAATTCCAGGTCATCCTCAGAGAGAAGAGTCATGTCTTACCCCCGAGCGAGCGCTTGATCTCTTCGTCATACAGATCATTGAATGTGTTCGCTATGGCATTGTTATCCAGCTCTTTATAGCTATCCGCTGATTGAATAGTGACTTGGCCACCTTTGTTGACCAGTGCATGGAAGCGAATATGATCTCCCTGCCCTGGGCGGGCCAGGAGGTCAAACCATTTGAGCAGTACATAATCATGGGTGGCGAGAATGACCTGCTGGTTATTTCGAGCGAGCTCCAGAAGAACCTGAACAAGCAGCTTCATCAGCTTGGGGTTCATATTGGATTCTGGTTCGTCCCAGAACAGGGGGCCACTGGAACCAGGAGACAGCACGCCGTTACTTAGCAACCTGTGCAGAATACCGATCTTTCTGAAGCCTTCCGCTGTCATGCTGCTGGAGTACTGACGACCGCTTTCTGCGACGAACTCCGTCACGGTGGAGTCCTGATACGCTTGGGCGGACTTGGAATTGGTTCGTTTAGGAGAGGGCTTTTCCCGATATTCACCCGGCTGGAAGCAGAACCCGCCGTTTTCCCATTGATAGCGCCCACCAATAAGACTGACCAATTGCGGAATGATCGAATTCAACCTCGGATCTTCGTTGATTCGCGCGTCCAGGTCTTCATCACTGGATTTGGTCAGGGCCTTGGCAAGATCGACGTAGCCATCATCGAATATCAGCTCGACCGTTTTCTGGTCGTGAGTTTCGTCGGCCATGCCCTTGACCAGAGAGAGCACCTCTTTGGTTGGGATGAACACCGGCTCTGCTCGGTACTTGGCGTAGCTTTGTGAATTCTTGATCGAAAGCTCAGAGGAGTTGTTGAAAAAGGTCGCGTTGACCTTCTGCCCTTCTGCAAACTGTGCGGTTAAAGTGGCGTGTTCCCTGGCCCCATGGAGGTGCATCTTCCCGAGCTTGTTATCCAGCGGCATGAACAGGCGCAAAAACTTGGCAGTCAATGCCGCTTCGAGCTCGGCTTTACCGAGATCCGGCTTGCTCTTGAAAAACGATGCGCCGGCACAAAGCCCATAGGCCGCCTTGAGCAAGTGTGTTTTGCCGGTACCGTTTTCGCCAATGATCACGTTGATCTTGGATGAGAAATCGATGTCCAGATCACCGAATGACGTAAAGTTTTTGAGTTCAAGCCGGTCTATCATCATTACTTCCCGATTGTTCACTATCCCCTGATCCAGCACCCGGTCGGCCACTGCCCTCACTTGCACGCGGAAATACGCGCGGCGCTCGTATCCGCTCGTATTTTTCGTGCGCCGCACGTATTTTATCAGCTTCGCTCATATCGAGTCCCCTTCCCCTGGCCTACCGGGCGTATCACACCCTTGTCTTTCAAGCGGTTGAGCAGCCGAGTGGCTTGGAAAGGGCTGATATGGCACAGATCAGCGGCATCCGCTCGTTTGATGCTGCCGTGGGTATCGATGAAATTCAGCACCATCTGCTCCTGTTGGATGGCATCGAACCCCGCCTGGCGAACGTAGGCCGCCTTCTGTCCCGCCCCCCGGTAAACCTTGGCGCTCAGGGTGTAAGTGCGGCCCTTGCCGGTGCCGTGGGCTTCCACCATGCCTGCTTCCACCAGCTTTTCCAGGGTGCCCCGGACCACGGTTTCGGGCTTTTGCACGGATTTGGCCAGGTCCGCCGTTCTTAAGCGCCGCTCATTGCGCAGCCGGGACAGGATGATCAGGCTGTCGATGGGCATGGCGGCGCCGGTCTGTTCCTCACGCTCGACGATCATCCGCAGGAATTCGGCGTCCGCGTCCGCTGCGCTCATGCGCACGGAGACGGTGTGAGCGGACGACATGGAGTAGTCGGGGGCGGTGCGCCCGTAGCGGAGCATACCCTCGAAGATCCGGTCGATGCCTCGGCCAGTGCGTTCGGCCAGGCCAATGCGCTTGATGATGTCAGCCAGCAATGGGTTACGGGAGCGAGGGTCAGCCACCAGCAGGTTGTCCAGGTTGACGCCCTCCACAAAACCACCGGGATTGCTGATGCTCAGGCCGTCGTCGTCCAGTTTGACGTGCACGGCACCCAGGGCGCTGTAGTCGCGGTGAACCAGGGCGTTTACGAAGGCTTCCCGGAAGGCTCGACGGTCGAAGTTGGGGATGGGCACGCGAAACAGCCCGACCTGAATCTCCTCTTCCTCCACCCGGGCGCGGAACAGCACTTCGACCTCTTCAAACGTCTCCAGCAGCGGTTTGCGGTAGAACTCGTTGACCAGCACATCGGTACCGCGCAGCACCTGGAAGGCTACCTCGTGGGAGGGTAGGTGTTGCCGGAGCTGCATCTCACTCCCTAGCAGCAACAGGCCTGCAACCGTAGGGCGGCGCATGCCTCCCACGCTCACAGTCAGCCCCAGGGCGCCGTCCAGCTCATCATCCGCCAGGGGCATCAGGCTCTGGTCGCCACCGTACTTCTTGATGGCGTTGCGGATGCGGATGCGCTGAATCGGGTCCAGGTCCTCAACCGCGAGGTTTTCCACCGGCAAGGCCGAGGGGTCCGTTACCCCCAAGCTTGACTGGCGCTGAACAAACTCATGGGGGTAGAAGGGCACAGCCTCTGGAGTGCCGTCCATTCTCAGGCGCCGACGTTGCAGCAGGCCATCCGAAGTGGACACCAGCTGCCGGGACTTGGGCACCTGGATCCTGGCAATAGGTTGCCCGTCCAGCTCCAGGGACTCAACGCGCACAGCCAGCGAGGGAATGGTCTTGTTGGCAATCAGCGCGGGCAGGCCGGCGAGGTTGCGGTGATTGGCATGCAGCCCAGTCGGGGTGCCATCGTCTTCAACGCCCAGGAACAGGTCGCCGCCCTCGGTGTTGGCCAGGGCCACCACCGCAGCTACCAGATCCCGGTCCGGCAGGCTTTTGACGTCGCTTTTGAACTCGACGGCAAGGCTTTCGCCGCCGCGAATGAGCGCCTGGATTTCCTGTTCGGCTTCGTGCATGGCTATCCCCAACTTTGACCGATTAGACGGTTCGGCACGCTTAGATCTGGACCTTGCGGCCTTGCTGGACTTCAACCAGCAGGGCCTCGCGCAGGGCATTCAGATAGCGGTCCACATCCCCCTCGTCGGCCAGCCAGGCCTTGTCGAACGCGACACGGAGGTTGCGGGTGTGAACGTAGTCCGCGGGCGATTCCTTGATCTCGTGAGGCCCCCTGTCGTGCAGGTCTTCACTCTGCCCACCTGGGGGCTGATCGGGGTCGTCTGCCGGTGCTGATTTCTGATTGGCCAGCGCCACCATTTTGCCCAGCAGCTTCTGGTAGCCCTCTTCTTCAAAGTATCGGGTCCGGTCCTTGATCACGGCAATCAGGCGCTCCTGCCCGATATAATCGACCAGATCCCGGAACGGTTTGTTGAGCTCATCCTGGCGCGGCTCCGGCAGGGACTGATACTCATCCATGCTTTGCATGCGTTCTTGCATGGTCTTTAGGGACGTTTCTGCCTGGGAGCGGGTTTGCTGCACTTTCTCGTCGATGCGGCTCTGTAGACTGTCCAATTGGCCCTTCAGCTGCTGAATGCGATTTCCCTTGTAGCAGTTAGGGTCGTTCAGGATGGTGCGGATCTGCTCGATCTCATCCCCGGACACATAGATAAAGTTGGGCTCCTGGCTCTGCAGGAAGGACCGAGCCTGGTTGTAGATGTCTTTTTGTGAACCGCCCATAAACTTGCGGATGGGGTCGATGACATCCTCTTTCAGGCCCAGCAGCTGGTCTTCCTGCTTGCCCAATTCCGTCAGGTGCCAGGTGTAGGGCTTTCCGGCGACCTCTTTCAGCGTCTCCAGGGCCGGCTTCAAAGCATTGAGAAACGGGTACTGATCGACCTGCGCTATCCGCCGATCCAGGTCGTGGAACATGTCCTGAAAGGCTTCGCCAGCCTCTTTACCCAGGGCTTTGGCTTCGCTGCTGCGGGGCGGGCTGTCGAAGAAGTCCTCGTAGAACGACTTGAGGGCTCGGACCTGAGAGGCGGTGAACTCAATCTGTGGTTCCAGCACCACGTTGCCGTGGCCGTGAGTGTTGCGCAGGGCGCGCTCCAGCTCGCTGTCCTCCAGGATGTTACCGTCGAGACGAACCTCCACCTTGCCACGGGCACACAGGTTGGCCAGGGTGCAGAGAATCGCGGCGTAATACCAGCCGTAGGGTTTGCGTTCGAATTTTTCCAGCAAGCCCTTGAGGGTGGTACGGACACCGCCCCGGTTGTTGCTCTGAATGAACGCCAGCACTTCCTGCTCGGATTCCGCCAGGGCCGTGGCGTCGTTACCGAAAAGGCCATCGTCTGTACGGTTGAGGCAATTGTTGATGTCGTTTTCCGTGTAGGAAACGCCGCGCAACATGCGGAGGTTGGGGTAAGCCCGTGAAATCAGCTCATGGAAGCCCCGGATAATGCGGGTCTGGGGGTCCTCATTCGCCACTTCCACATCGGCGCCGCCAATGAGCAATTTGGACTTGCCAATGAGGGTCTGAACCTGCTGCCGGAGCCTGGCCTCGCGCTCACGGTTCTGGAAGCCTTTATCATTCAGGATCCGCTTGACAGCTTCCTGCTGGGTAACAGAGATATTCTGTTTGATGTACTTCTCGGTGCGCTTGAACATGAGCAGATCACGCACCAGGCGCTCGTCCGACGGCATGAGCACGAAGAGCTCGTCCGCCTTATAGGTTGAGGCTGTACGGAGCATTTGCTCATTGTCGGTATGCTCGTGGAACGGGCTGATGACATTGATCGAGAGTTCGTATTCACGCCCATGCAGACGATCATCCAGTTTGCGCGAATAGGAGTAGTCTTGCCCCTGGTTCTGGGAGGAGCCTGCGTCATAGCGGATTTTGCGCTGCTTGATGACAAAGTCGAAAACGATCTTTTCCAGCTCGTCAGCCACGTCCGATGATTCGACCTCTGTGTTCTTGATCTCCTGCTCGACGTCCTTTTCCTCGTCCGTCAGGTACTCGTACTGGTCGCCGTTGCGCTGTATGTAGGTCTGTTGCTCCAGAAGGCTCAGGGCCTCCTCGACCTTGGTGCGAAGTGCCGGCAGATCCTGATCGAAGGCATCCAGCATCAGCACGCAAAGGTTGCGCACCGTGGGCTTGAATTCCTTGACGTATTTGACCAGGAACAGGGCCTTCAGCAGACGAATGGCGAAGGCATTATCGAGGTGGTTCTCGGCCTGAATAATCGCCCGCTGTATTTGTGATTTCAGTGCAGAGCGGATGCCTTCAAACATCAGGTCAAAGGTGGCCAGTTGGCCCACCTCATGGTTGCCGATGTGGATGGCCACCTGCTGGAAAACCCCTAGCATGGAGCGCTCACCAACAGAGCTGTGCTTACCTTCAAAGGCGTTGTGCTGGGACAGATTCTGGATCGCCGATTGGAACAGCGCGAACTGGTAGGGGATAAAGGGATAACTGTGGATGAAGTGGTCGCGATCCCGGAAATTCCGATAGGTAGCCGAACCATCCGAAAAATCGAAGAGCGTTTTAAAATTATTGGATTGATCGTGGTAAAGATCTGACAGCTGGTTAACGCCCTCTTCGGTTTTGGTCAGCAGGCGCTTCTGGATCACTTCCGCTACATCGGCACTGGACAGTTTCATGCGGTTATTGAAACGCGCCTGAATTTTCGAGAAATCGTTACCTTGCTGCTTGCCCATTTCGCCAACCACGTTTTTCATCTCTTCCTGGGCGGTGACGATAATCCAGGCCCGGCCCCGACACTTAGTGGCGAGGCTCTCGGCAATGGTTTGCAGGTTGGTCATCAGCTTGGTGTTGTCGGCAATGTACTGGCCGACCTCGTCCACAAAAAAGTTCAGGCGGAACTCTTTGTGGCCACCCTCTTTTGCCTGCTTCTCGATATAGGCATTCACATTGTCCGCGAAGTCCTCAATTGAAACGCGGTATTCGCTGCGGTACTTGTCCAGAATGCCCGCTGCCGACTGCGGGTCGCCACTGGTCACAGCGGCGTAGGCTTTGGCAATATTCGGGCCTTCCAGAAGGGCTTGCTCCCGGCCTTTCTGCCAGGGGCGGCCGGCGATGGCCTCGTACTCGACTTTGAATTGTTCGTACAGGCCACGGCCGTCCAGATCGCGCTCAAACTGGGCAATGTGCCCTTGTTTGCCGTAGTAACCGCACATTTCGTCAAAGACTTTAACGAACACGGCCAGAAGCGCATCGATCTGGGTTTTGCTGATGACATCGGCTTTCTGATCGATGTTGAACAGAATGCTCTTCGCCGGAATTGAGACAGCTCGTTTCAGGTCGCCCCGGAGAATTTCATTCTCGCTGCATTTGGGAAGGAACAGGTCCAGGGTTGTAGCACCGTCCATCTCGCGGTTTTCAAGCAGAAGCGCCAGCATCTTAAGCAGGTGTGACTTACCCGAGCCGAAGAAGCCGGATACCCAGACCCCGTTCGCCCCTTCGTAGTTATTGTAGGCGTCCAGGAACTCTTCGAGACGCTTCTCGACTTCGTTGGTCAGTACGTATTCTTCAATTTCGAGGCGAAGACTGGCTTCATCGTCGGCTTTGATAACGCCTTCAATGGGGCGGTCAACGGGCTTTAGAAAAATATTCTTCAATGTCATTGTACTTTCCCTTAATGATTACGCCTCGAATCGTATCGTCCGCTCAGGCTTCGTAATGAAAGATGTTGAACGCACGGTAGTACTTGTCGTCATGCAACCTGCCGAACAGATCCAGCGATGCCCCGGTTTCCAGCGAGTGGGTATAGGAGCCCGGGAAGAACATCACCGTTGGCTGGTCTTTGGCGGTGCTCTGCAAGTTGTTGAGCACGTTATGGGAGCGTATGTAGGGGAAGACCTCGCCCACCCCTGAGAGAAACAGCACGTCAAACTCAACGGACTGGAGTTTTGCCGCAATAGCGGGCACCAAATGGGCTTCCGGGTCCAGCACTCCCTGTAGCAGCTCTTTCAGCTGATCCTTTGAGACTGTGGGCTCGAGCTCCAACACCTGCTCCCAGATGTCTCTTTCTTTCAAAATATCGACGGCCAGGTCGTACAGGTTGATGCTCAGAATCCGAATGCCCGCCTGCTCCAGCCGGTTAACCAACTGCCGCTGAAGACGCTCCATCTCGACCGCTTCTTCAGGCCGGTAGGGGCAGATGAAGAAAGGCACTTCATTACCCAGCCCCTGTTTGTTCAGGAATCGCTGGCCGGAAACCACGCTGAACAGGTGCTGTAGTCGCTCCTGCATCGGCATTTTGGCAATGTCCTTTCTCAAGCTGACATCCCCCTGATATCGGATTCATAGACTGGGAAGTAAAAAAACTCGTCAGGATTGTTCTGACGCAGCAACTCAACCAGCCTGGGGCTTAGCAGTATTGCGTTTATGGTTTTGTCTTTAGCTAACAACCCTACCTCCCGCATCATTCTGAACAGGACCTGCCGCAATTTATCGCGCGTTGAGGCGCTGGCATTATCCAGTTCGTCATGCCATTCCGATTTACGGTTATAGAAGGCGTCGAAATCCTCAAAGCTGAGATCCAACTTCATCGCTACAAACCGTTCGTGTAGCACTTCCACCGCGAAGTCCGCTATAAAGCGATAAAGGCGGCACACGGAAACCCACAGGAGATGTGCCTGGTCCTGGTGGTTTGCCTCGGCCAGGAAAGTCAGTTCGCTCTCGGTCAACGTCTTCAGGCGTGCAACCGCCTCTCTACAGGTGCGCTTTGCCGTGCTTTCCGTTCTGGCCTGTAGAAGGTTGTCATGTAGAGCTTGAGTCCGCACCTCATCCCAGTCACGGAGCGACAGGTACAGCTCGGCCAGCTTCACCGATTCGCGGTGATACAGGCTGCCGGACGTGAAGGAGATGCGATACCGGCCTTGGGTCATTCGGAACGCTCACCTTTGCTCGTCTCGGCGGCTCCTCCGCCCTTGACCCACTCATCTACTTCGACTTTTTTGAACTTCCAAAATCGCCCCATGCGGTGGGCGGGCATTGAGTGCTTGTCGATCCAGCGGTACACGGTGTCATTGCTGACACCGAGGTGCTTGCCTATTTCGTCTACGGATAACCAGCGATCTTCCATCTCGGCCATGTTTTCGCTTCCTATGGGCGATGGTGTTGCCGCCTCATCTGAGGCGGCATGGTTTCGTGGGCGGAGCAGCCCTACACTAGATTGACTGATCAATATATAGAGGTACCACGCCGCATTCAACCGATTTGACCCGGATAGACCAGCAAAGAACGGCGCATATAGCCATGTAAAATCTGGGCGACCCCATCAATAGCCCCACACAATCAACACCTGCGGTGTGAACGACAGGCCTTTTACCGCCAAAAGCCCTCATCTCTCCTCGCTGGAGCGGCTTGAACTCACGCTGGTAGCTTCCTTCAGTCCACGGAGGTGGTCCTCTAGATCTTTCAGAAGGCGCTCGCTTTTCCGCACGATTCGACAAAGCTCCGCCTGGTTGGCATTGAGCCTTCGCAACATCTCAAAACCGGTCTCAGTCTCCATGATGAGCGGTTGCTCCCAATCCTGGGCCCGCGTGAAGGCCGGTTTGTGGTAGCGATACTGACCTTCTTTGCGGATGTATTCACTGAACACCGAGCGGCCTTCACTACCCTTCTTCGGTACAAAGCGATTGTAGTACCAGGACAACTCCAGCTTTCTTTTCCGGAGTCGGACGCGGCAGCCGAAGTGCCCGGGATAGCCGGGTGTCTGGTCGGTACGATGCGCGACGTTGTGGGACCAGAAGTGATCACAGAGCCGCTGCGCCAGATAGCGATATCTGGCTTGCTCCACGTCTGCTTGTTGCTGAATCGCGGCCAGAAATTGGCGGCACTGCCTGATGGCGGCTTCGGTGCCGCGACGATGGTCCAAATTTTGGGCTCGGCTGACCGACTCCCACTCTTCGCAGATTTCCTGGTGAGTCATTCGTTTGCTCATGGCTGGCTCCTCGCTATGGATTTGCCAACAATCGTAATCCGTCGAGTGCTTTGAGCTGCCATGTGCTTTTGTCCTTTTTGGACACAAAGGCGGGGGCGGAGGCAGATTCCTTCCTCCAAGCCATGGGACCTTTCCAATTCCTGTCCACGTAACTATCTGATTTGGGACTTTGCCGCTGCGCTCCCGCGCGCCATGAAATAGCTCGCATGGGCTGAAGGATCCGCGTTCCATTATTCATTTGGGACCCTGGCCTCCCACCTCAGTGACAACACCGGTATCCGGAGGCTTGATGGAACCGGACTGACTGTCGTCGCTACAACAATTCCCACCGCTTCCTCGAGGCACTTACAAGGGGCTTGAAAGAGACCTTTTGGAGCCCCGGTGTGATGCGGGCACGTCCCGTGAAATAACAGGGTCTCGACAAGGCTTTTTGAGAGGCTGTTTTGATCACGTCCAGCATTGACTTTCACATGTGAAAGTCAGCGGGAGTTACCGCTTCATAAAATGATGCCGTGATGATGGCGGCTAGCGGAGACTGTTCACATTTTCGCCAGAATTTATCCAAAAACCGATGGCCGCCACATAGAAAGCGCCTAAACCCTAAAATTTATCCTTTAAATTCAGCGTTTTAATATCTTTTTCTCTTTGCGCCCAAATTGGCCAATTCCACGGTTCTGGTGTGAATTCAGGACTATTCATAATCACTCCTGACCGTTAAACAACGAATCAGGAGTGGATTATGCAACGACAGTATTTCAACGAGACGAACGAGCGTTTGCTCACCTATGAAGAGGTTTGTGCCGTCACCCAGCTTTCGCAAGCCACGCTTCGACGGTACGTGAAAGCCGGTCGTTTCCCTGCCCCCATAAAGCCAAGCCCGCAAGGAAGGGCCGTCAGGTTCCGGATTCAGGATGTTCGTGACTGGCTAGACCGGCTGTGACGGAGGCGCGAATGAAATATCAATTGAGAGACTCAGGGCTGTACTGCTACAGCTCTGAAGAGTGGCAGAGGGTTGGCGGGTGGATAGAGGTTGTTGCCCGAACCCGCCTCTCCAATAAAAAACACGGCCACGGCGCGCTGCTGCAGTGGAAAAATATGGACAACGTCCTGCTGCGCGAGGTGGTGTATGCGAGGACTCTGAACGGTGATAACGCTCGTCAGATACGAGAGCTGTTGGTGGACACCGGCTATCCCCTCGAACCCGGCAATATTAGCTGGACACGACTGCAGCGGTATTTGCTGGAGGAAATGGCAAAGGCGCCTCCGGCCACAACCGTCGACCGCAGCGGCTGGCATGGGCCTATTTTCGCGACGAGCAGCTGGACGGCAGGTCAGGCGGATGAGCAGCACCACTTTGTAGGGCAGCTATCGACCTCACCGTTGCTCCAGGAAAGCGGGTCTCTTCAAGACTGGCAGAATCAAGTGGGGAAGCTCTGTGGCGGCAACCCGCTGGCGATCCTCAGCGTCGGGGTGGCACTCGCGGCGCCCCTGCTAAAGCATGCGGAGCTTGAAAATGGGGCCTTTCACTTGGTTGGTAATAGCTCCACCGGGAAAACGACGTTGCTGCAGGTGGCCGCGAGTGTTTGTGGAGCACCAACGTTCGTGAGGAACTGGGTAGCGACTGCCAATGGCTTGGCAGCCGTCGCTGCTGAGCACAACGACATGTTGTTAGCGTTGGACGAGATTGGCCTGGCTCGGCCGGAAGATGTCGATGTGGCGACGTATCACATAATGACCGGTGCCAGTAAGCTGCGTGCGAATATCTCAGGGGATCTTGCTGAACAAACGCACTGGCGAACGCTGGCGTTAAGTACTGGTGAGGTATGGCTGTCGGAAGTGTTTCAGGATATAGGAAAGTCGGTTAAAGCCGGCCAAGAGAATCGTCTTGTCGAGATCCCCGTTTTTGGAAAATTTGGAGCCTTTGACGAGGTGCATGGCTTCAGCAGCCCCCAGGAGTTCGTGGACGCGTTGAAAAGCCGCACCAGGCACTACCATGGCACGCTGTTCCGGCACTGGCTTGAGCGTCTCACAGAAGATGTGGATGACTTGCCCGGCTATATCCAGAATGAGGTCGCCCGGTTGACGGACCAATGGAAGACCTCTCATATGGCTTCGCAAGTCCTCCGGGTGATCAGGCGGTTCGCACTGATCACCGCTGCTCTGTGCCTAGCCTGCCGGAACTATCTACTCCCCTGGTCGGAAGCGGAGTCAGTTCGAGCGGTACACCAAGCAGTTGGAGCCTGGCTTCGGAGCCGAGGTCACATCTTCAATTCGGAGGAGCACCGCATTTTGGCTCGCCTTCGCGATGCGATTTACAAATGGAATCACCGCCTCGTTGACATAGAGCGGGGGGATTACGGAAGAGCAATTGGTCTGCGACGCAAAGTGGCCGGTGAGACGCAGTGGCTGATACCCAAAAATACTCTGATCAAGGAGCTTGGCCTTCGTAGTCGATACACTCGGGAAATTGAGCCGCTTATCCAGAGAGATTTCATGGAAACCAATGAGCAGAGCCGTGGCACCATGAAAATCAAGCTGCGGGATCGATCGGAGCGTTTTTTCGCCCTGTGGCCTGATCGCATCAAGGCGTATTGGGAAGCGCTACCGGATGGAGATGGACTTTCCCAGTTTCCCACTATTCCCACTGGTGATTCGGGGGTAGAGGAGGATGATTGATAAAACCTTCAGTCCGCCTTCGGAAGAGGTGCGCACCAAGCTTCTGGCTCGTTCTGGACAGTGTGAGCGACTGGTCCGGGAGGGGGATCGCCGCGCGATTACCGGCGTCAGCCGAACTCAGTGGTGGACCTTGGAACGAAAGCGAGCGGCTCCGGCACGGCTCAAGCTAGGCTGCAACTCGGTGGCGTGGCGGTTATCGGATCTGTTGGCCTGGATTGAGCAACAAGGGGCCTGATGCGGGCATTAATAAAATGTCGACCTCGAGGCTGCTGGGAGCATGAAGCTGACGTTTATTAAATGCGCCATAGCTTAACTATGGCACCATACCGACGATCGCTCAACAATAGCAGAGTGGCTATAACTGTGAGGTGGAACTCTCTTGTTGTAAAGTATGATTCCACCAATGACATGCTGTTCGGGCTTGGTCTACGACTAAAATTCTAAGCCTGAGAAATAATCGTAAAAAACTCTAGCTGGAAACGATTTTTCTTAAGTTGTTTTGTATAGTGCTCTTTATTTCAAAGTAAGAAGATCCAGTATTTGATGACAAGTAGTGGAGTATCATATCAGCATCTGAAGGCAGAAGAACTTTACCATTATGCTTCGCAAACGGACCATCTGTTTCGAGTAGAATTCGATTTATTGGCAGCCACGAGATAATCTTCCTCCCTCTAGCGGAGTTAAGCATTGCGGGACCTATAGAAAAGTAGCAACCTATTTCTACAGCAGTATCTAACTGAGATTTCGTTCCTAAAAACCAATGAAGTATAGGGATTCCTGCCCTCGGATATTTTCTCAAACATGCCAATACGTCATTGACAGCATTTAAACTATGAATTGTCAGTATCTTGTTTGAATAATATTCACAGGATCGTAAAATATGATTAAAAACTATAAGTTGATCATCAAGATGTTCTTTGAACCCTTTTGAGCCATCAAGACCAATTTCACCGATATAGCGAGTCTTTTCTGCTAATTCATCGAATAGTGCCAACTCATTTTTTCTTTGGTGAGCCAACTGAGGGTGTAAACCTAAAGCTGTTTTACAATTTTTCAATCGCTCAGTGAGCCTGACCGTCCCTTCAAAGGCTGAAGGGACGGTGGTAACGGATAAAACATAAAAATTGCTACGTTGTATGTCGTCCAAAACCTCATCGAAGTCAGGATATAAATCGACATGACAATGCAGGTCCATCATGGCCTTTTTCTCGCATTAAGGAACGTTTCAACCTCAGCAAGGCCTCTCTTAATTGTAGACACTAATTCTTCACGAATGGCTGGATCCTGAGGAATAGGGCCTGATTTCCTAAGCCAAGATCGATAGTTTCCGGTTTGTTTCAGTCGAATTATTGCCGTTTGTACTGCTTGAAGGTCGTCTCTTGCCTCCTTTTCTTTTACCAGAGCATCTAAACGACGTGTTTTATATGGCGCATCAATACTAAAACCCGCTCGATGTACCGATGCTCTTCTAATAAGACACGGAACACAGTGCCCACATTGCTTATGCTCCCTATGCCAATGGCTGCACGAAACACTTAAAGGTACTGCTTTTTTTATCGCTGCCTGGTCAACGCATTCGGCGAGCATCTCTCCTTTTGTTTTAAATTGATAAGGATTAACGAATCTGACATGAAAGCCAGTGTCTTTTAGAAGCGACTCTAATCTACTCAAAAAATGAGGATGAGTAGTCCTGGTGCTATGGCTACCGATTCGTCTCCGAGTTAAAGGAGGGTTAACCGAAATGTAACCATTTTCTGGGACAATGATAGTATCAATACTGTCGTCACAGTTGGCGTTACGGAGAGCTGTCACTCCAAGAACAGCCATGGCAAGGAAGTTAAAGCTCCGTCCTCTCATACTGATATCAGTCTTGCCTTCCAAATTCTTCACGATATGTGGCGATATCGAGTAAGACAACTCCCCAAACGGCGGGGACAACAATGACTTTATCTTTTCTTGTTTGGCCCCATCGCCTCTATAGGCGTGACTTACCAGCAAAGGTTTTAGTCTTGACTTACCATTTAGAATGTCTACCGCACCAACAGCACTGTCCAGCCCCCCAGAAAATAGACAGACTGAGTTTAGCCCTATGAGAGACTTCGCCTTAGCTTTTGCCTGAACACTACTTTTTGGTTGAGGCATAGGCATTGTTGTTTTTTTAAACGTAAACTTCCATTGGTCTCCTGTCAGGAAGTTTAAAAGTGAACTTAGCTCTGGTTCAACAGAACTCCACATGCTTTCCTCAGTTACAGGTACATGCAAATGCATCTGTCTTGCCCAAGCATTTTCAGCTCTTTCCCTTTGCTCGAATGTGTCAGCAGCAGTGACGGCAGTAGCAATTGTGATTAAGTCAATTGCCTTCTCATCAATGTTTATTCCAAGACCTCTAACCGTTTGAAGCAACTGCTTTGAAGCCAAGCTGTGCCTGTTAGGATCATGAAGGTGCGTGTGAAAGAGCTGAACTGGATGACAATCTTCGGAATAATCAGGCAGATTCGCGGGATCATGATTAAAATAAAAATCAGTCATTAAAACTCTCCCACTCTTCTACTGTTAGCGCGATAGCTTCGGATTGTACTTTAGTAATGTTGTCTCTATTAATATCGCCTGGATTGCCGTGCGTCACCTTATCTAGCTGTTCTTGAGCAATAACTTTTATCAATTCTCTTAGTTCAACTTCCATTTGATGGTGCTTGCTGGCTGGTTCGACATGGAACCATGCCCTTCCCATACCTTCCACGACATCCTGAAAGATCAAATCTGTAAGATAACAGCCTATGGCCTCCTGAATAACCTCATCAGTAAAACTGCCTGGGTCAAATTCATCTGTATCTGGCAAGGCTTCTTCTAACGCATAGTCTAGAGCAATGCGCACAGCATCTGAATCCGCATTATCGGGAGCTAGGTGAGAGGCAATTCTATCAATAGCCTGGTCCGTGGATAGGCCACGGAGGTCTGCAAGTGATAAACTTTGATTATTAACGGTAACAGTGTCACCGCGCATTATGCCTAAAAAGCCGGAGCCAGCTGTAATACCACTTGCAAGCCTACGACTTGTACTCTTACCTCCGCCCGATCCTTTCCTTGAATAATTTTTTAGAGCACGCCTTAAGTCAGATGAACTGCCTCCTGACTGCGCATACTTGCCAAATGCTCGCCTAGCACTGGCAAATCTATTTGGCGGTGGGGCTGTTTGAATAGGGCCACCTATTTCTTGCTGTACCTTATCATTATCCACTTCATTAGTGTTTCCCTCTTCACCAGCCCCTTGCTCACTATCCGACTCTTCGGGCAATGTAGCAGGGGCATCGTCAGTGCCTGATGCGGGCTCCACTTGCACGGCGTCACCATGCTGTGCCCATGAAGGTATTAGTGGACTTTGACCATTTGGGCCGGTTGTTGATGCTGATGTCCCCATCTATTTGGTTCCTTCTAGTTCTTTTATTATTGGATTGAGCCATCGCTGTCTAGGCAATCCCTTTATAAAAGTGAGCAAGTTGGTGGCACATTTTCTATCTTGCTTTGCTAGCAGCACCGCACCATACATTCCCGCAGGCATTTCCCCCCAATCCCCGATAGCTCTGAAATTGTCTATTAGCCCGTCCATCACGGCTATGAATTCTTCTTTTGGTGTGTTTTTAATTGCATCAGCGTTCACTTTACTAACTCTAACTTTCTGCTTCATAAGCTGCCCAACAAGCTGTTGAGCGGCGCCGGACATTACCGAATTAACAATCCCCATCGGGATGCTCTCACGGCTAAGGTATGCAGCAGGAGTCAAATCCATATCAGTGAACTTAGGAGGGAGCCTTGACCATTTGTCAATAAAGCTCAAGTCTAGCTTCCACTCTTCTGGTAGCTGGATGCTTTCAAGCTCAATTTCAGGGTTTTCTAAGTCAGATAGAACTTTTGGATATCCTTCTTCCTTGTCAATTAGCTCATATAGTTTATTGGTTGCTTGCGTTCCTAGGCACCTTTCAAATAAAACAAGCTTGGTAATTGTTTTCTCATCTAACTGCATTCCCCTTCGATGAGCCGTTTTCTTGCGCATTCTGATTTGATTAAGAAGACGCTTTACAATACGAGGGTTTCCGTTAATGTTGGGAGATTCCGCAAGCAAAGGAGCTAGCTGTTCTGCTACAACGAATTTGCTCCTTAGTTCAGCTGCTTCATGAATCTCTTTACCATCAAGTAACTCATCAATCGTAATTTGAGGTTGCCTCCAGGACATTCTTAGTGATTCTTCGAGCAATCCTCTTAACACTTCTAGTTCGCTGTTTTCAATACCATGATCTTGAGCAATCAACATCATCAAATACGCTCTGACTTCCAATACCCCTGGTCTTGGAACGTGAACAGGTATTTGAATCAGCTTATCTAAGTAATCTGTTTGATGACGTTGTGTTGCACCCTTGTGGTATTCAGAAACCGCTAATCGGATCATGTCTTCGTCAGCGGCAATTACAAACGCAGTATTGGGTAAGAATAGGAAAAGCCTTATCGCCTCAAGAGTGGAAATAGCGTTGAACGGTGAACAGCGATCCAGGTTATCAACGTAAACAACTAGTGGTTTATTAAAATCCTCAAGAAGTTTGGAATAAGCTTCTCGAAAGTCTCTGATTTCTTTGGGTGGTGACATTAGCTTTTTAGGTTCGAGGAGATCCTTTTGTTTTTTTCCGATCTCCTTTGCCCCCTCTATGCCATCCTTGAAATCCTCAGCATCTCGTTCACCGTCTTCGCCACCACTGAAGAAGTTCATCAATCTTTGCATTGCGCCCATAGTAGGAACACCTGCCAGCGCAGCACCACCATCCATAAGCAGGCCCATCATACGTATTTTATTTATACGCCCGGCAAACTCTTTAGCTTTATCTGTAAGTCTCTTGTTGCCTTCGGCTTCCTTAATTAAGGTAGATGCGATAGTTTCAAGCAAAGCAGCTTTCGCATCGTCATAACCTTGGTATAACCACGCATCAAAATGTACTTGAATGTAGTCTTGATTTCTTTCTTCTAACGTTTTTTTGGTTAGCTCAAGAATTGTAGATTTACCGGCGCCCCAATCACCAAAGATCCCCACGCTAATGGGCAGAAGATGGTTTTCAGTTATCAGATCCTTTATTGACTCTGCTGTTTCATTGAAATTTAGGTAGTCAATATCTGATTCTTTATCTGGCCACATAATAGTCCTTTTTATTTCTATTGGGGCTTCGCTAGGCTGCACTCAAAATTAATAATGTTAATAAATTTTTCTTGCATTTAATTTACAGCGTTAATTATCAATATTAAACCGTTGAGATATTGCATTGCGTTCCAAAGCCACGCTCTAACGCTTAGTACGAAACTTGATTACTCTCCAAGGCTGCCTTCTCCTTTCACGATCGGTGCTAGCCATGCGCAAAGCGCCTCATGAGCTGTTCTCCGCTCCTCAAAGTACGCATGCTTGTTATAGACTCGGTCAGTCCGGTTGCCGGGTAGCTGATTCAGGCAGCGCTGAGCCAGATTGTCATCAAAACCGAGCTTGCCTAGCTTCGTCCGGGCCGTGCCACGCAGATCGTGGACGCGGCGTTTGTCGAATGAGAATAGCTTTTTCTCAAAGAGCTTCTTGAGCGCATGGTTAAGCGTATTCTCGCATACATGCGGAGTCCGTGCCTTTTTGCTGATCCTGCGAGCTGGAAATACCCACTCACTACCGCAGGAACGCACTTTCAGTTCATTCAGCCATTCCACTGCGGGCTCCGCTAAAGGAATATCGATGGCCCTTCTCTTTTTGGTCCTTTCCTCGGGCAGGTACCAGATACGGTTCTCCAGATCGAATTCCGACCAAGGTGCTGCCAAAAGCTCCATCTTTCTCGTACAAGTCGCTATCAGCAACGCACAGGCCAGGTAGTTCTCTCGACTGAACTGCGCCGGAATCACCCGGAGTTTGGTGAAGAACTCGGTGACTTCGTCTTCATTCATCGGGTAGTTGGCGGCCTTCTCCTCCCCGCCGGCGTCCCTGGGGCGGAATGGCGAGGCTGGATTGAACCTGGTGACGTCCAGTTTGATGCCATGATCAAACAGGTTCCTCAGCAGGCGCATCAAGTCATTTGAGAGGGTCGGGCGAGGCTTATTGTCGTCATAGCCATTGGCCACGTCGCGCAGGATTTCGCTGATATCCACTGGCCGGATCTTTTCCAGCTCCACCTTTCCGATGCGCCAGGCCACCTCGCGCTCGTACAGGCTCTTCTCTTTCTGGTGAGACGCGATTTCTCGCTTGCGAAGCTCGTAGTAGTCGGCGTACAGGTCGTTAAGCGTTTTGAAGGGGGTCTGATTAACCTTCTGCCGCTCTTGCACCGGATCCGCTCCCTCGCGCTTGATTGCCAGCCGCAGCCGAGCGGCCTCGTCACGGGCGTCGGCCAGTGACCAGTCGTCCACCTTGCCGATGGTGTATTCACGCCGGAGCTTGGTAGCTGGGGTGGTGTAGCGCAGCATCCAGTAAGCGTCGCCGCGCTTCGGGGTCATGAGGTAGAGGCCATTGTCGTCGGCATGCCGAACGGATGGCTTCTCTTTGATTAATTTCTTGACGGTTTTGTCGTGTAGCTTGCCCACCTTCCTGCCTCAAAACAAATTGGGGAGTACAATCTCGCCGACACAATATAGCGAGAAAATACTCCCCAATCTACTACCCATCACTACCCAAACTTGGTAGAACTTACACGAACACCATGACCGTCAAAATCACATAACTCTTTGATTTATAATGTTATGAAGAACAACGCCGAACACCAATGAACATCATTCAATGTTCTGTACCTGCTCGCGCATCTGTTCGATCAGTACTTTCAGATCCACCGCGGCCTGAGTAATGCCCGTGGTCAGGGACTTGGACGACAGAGTATTTGCTTCGCGGTTAAGCTCCTGCATCATAAAGTCCAGCCGCCGGCCGATGGGTTCGTCCTGTGTCAGAATTCTTTTGACTTCATTCACATGGGTATTCAGGCGGTCGAGTTCTTCGGCAACGTCGGCTTTCTGTGCCAGCATAACCATCTCGGTTTCCAGCCGCTCTTCATCCACCGTTACCGCCAGATCGTTAAAACGGTCGCGCAGTTGCTGACGCTGAGCCGCCAGTGCCTGTGGCAGCAGCTGCTGCACCTCTGCGACGATTTCTGAGATCCGTCCGATACGCTGCTGTATAAGACCGGCGAGATCTTCGCCTTCGCGCTGCCGGGTCGCTTTCAGCGCTGCCACGGCGTCGCTGAAGGCCGCCAATGCCTGCTGGCTGAGTTGTTTACTGTCTGTTTCTGCGGCACTGATCACCCCCGGCCACTGCAGCACTTCCAGAACATTCATGGCGTTGCCCGGCCCTATAATGGCGTGCACGGCATCAGCGGCAGCATTCAGCTCATACACCAGGTCTTCATTAATGCGCATCTGCCCCTGACTGGCCTGTGGGTGAAAGCGCAGGAAGCATTCGACCTTGCCGCGGTTAAGCTGCTTTTTCAGTTGTTCGCGCAGCGCCGGTTCCAGATCACGGAAAGCGTCCGGCAGGCGGAAATGGGGTTCCAGATAGCGGCTGTTGACCGACCGTATCTCCCAGGTGAAACGCCCCTCGGGGGATTCGGCGGTGCTGCGGGCAAAGGCCGTCATACTGAAAACCATAATGAATTTTCCTCCGGAAGTTTTGCCTTCATTGTAAGGCCTGAGGTTTTTTGCTGCCATGTCGCTATAATGCCGGGCTGACACATTCATCCGATGACAACAGGGATCCGATTATGAGACCAAGTGGCCGCGCCAACGATCAACTGCGCGACGTACGCATCACCCGCAATTACACCAAGCACGCTGAAGGTTCTGTGCTGGTGGAGTTCGGCGATACCAAAGTCATCTGTACCGCATCGGCCGATACCAGTGTGCCACCTTTTCTGCGCGGGAAAGGTCAGGGCTGGGTCACGGCGGAGTACGGTATGCTGCCGCGTTCGACCGGTTCACGCATGATCCGTGAAGCCGCCAAAGGCAAACAGCAGGGCCGTACGGTGGAAATTTCACGTCTGATCGGCCGCAGTCTGCGTGCCGCTGTTGACCTGGAAGCGCTGGGCGAAAACACCATCACCATCGACTGCGATGTGATTCAGGCTGACGGTGGTACCCGCACGGCGTCCATTACCGGCGCCTGTGTGGCATTAGCCGATGCCATTGCCTGGCTGAAAGCCAACGGCAAAATCAAAGGCGAACCGCTGAAGCAGATGATCGCCGCCGTGTCGGTGGGCATCTATAACGGTGAAGCCGTGCTGGATCTGGATTATGCCGAAGACTCCAGCGCCGAAACCGACCTCAATGTCATCATGACGGAGAAAGGCGGTTTTGTGGAAATCCAGGGTACCGCCGAAGGTGAAGCTTTTTCTCCGGATGAGCTGAACGCCATGCTGGCACTGGCACAGAAAGCGATTGCAGATTTATCCGCCGTACAGAAAAGCGCGCTGGAAAACTGAATTCCGCTGTTGCCGGCAATCGCCGCATAAAAAAAGCGCCAGTGGCGCTTTTTTTATGCCTTTTTAAGACAGATTTCAGTCTTCTTCAAACTCGTATTCCACCATCACGGCGGCATGATCACCGAATTTCAGGTTGGTATCGAGCTTGGCTTCCACCACATACTGGCGGATGTTAGGCGTACAGATCTGATAATCCTTACGCCAGCCATTGATATTGCGTCGCGCGCTTTCATCATCCGGCCACCAGGTAAACTGATTCTCACCAAAGTTCGCTTCACGGAAGGCATCCACGTAACCGGCGGGGCCGAACATCTGGTCGAAAAAAGCACGCTCTTCCGGCAGAAAGCCGGGCACGTCCTGATTATTCTGCCAGTCGGACAGATCAATGGTTTTGTGTGCTGCTTCGAAATTGCCGCAGAAAATAAACTCGCGGCGCTTACGCCGGGTTTTGATCAGATGATCGAGAAACTCTTTCTGGAACGCGAGTTTATCTTCTAAAGTATTGAAAGCGTCGACCGCAGGAAACAGCACCGACCCCACACTGACGTGATCAAAATCGGCCTGAATAAAACGGCCCTGCATATCGCATTGGGGAAACGCCAGCCCGGTCATAATGGCTTTCGGTGTTTCCCGGGTGAGGATGGCTACACCTGAGTAATCATCGGCTTCCGCGTCAAAGAAATAGGCGTTAAAGCCTTCCGGGTACAGAACGGAATCCGGTAACTGGTATTCTTTGGCTTTAAGATTCTGGATGGCGATGACATCAGCACCGGCTGTCTGCAGCCAGGTGTACAGCCCCTTCTCTACTGCTTGCTGAAGGCCGTCAACGTGTAAACTGATTATCCTCATACGTGGTTCCCAACTGGTGAAGCGTGTATCATACCGCATCCTCAGGAAAGCGGGTAAATCTGGCTGGTGTTGTGATGCCCGGGTTGTGCCGGCTGATCCCAGTATAGACTTCCCCTGCCATCTGCCCGGTTATTTCATCAGGTGCTGTATGCAAAGTTATCAGAAAGAATTTATTGAGTTCGCGATCGAACAGGGTGTTCTGAAATTCGGCGAATTCACCCTTAAGTCCGGACGCGTGAGTCCGTACTTTTTTAATGCGGGACTGTTCAACTCCGGCAAGGCGCTGGCAAAGCTGGGACGTTTTTACGCGGCCGCGCTGGAAGATTCCGCTACCGCATACGATGTGGTGTTTGGTCCTGCGTATAAGGGCATTCCGCTGGCCGCGTCGCTTTCTGTCGCACTGGCCGATCACTATGACAAAGATATGCCTTATGTGTTCAACCGTAAGGAAGCCAAAACCCATGGCGAAGGTGGTAGTCTCGTCGGTGCCGAGCTGAAAGGTCGCGTGCTGATTGTTGATGATGTTATCACTGCTGGTACCGCTATCCGCGAAGTCATGGCGATGATTGAGGCCGCTGAAGGCGCGCAACCGGCAGCGGCACTGATCGCCCTGGACCGTCAGGAAAAAGGTCAGGGTGAGTTGTCAGCCATTCAGGAAGTTGAACGCGATTTCGGCATGAAGGTGATCAGTATTGTCGGGCTGAACCAGGTGCTGGATTATGTGTCAGAGCAGCCCGAACTGAAGCAATATGCAGCGGCCATCAGTGCCTACCGGGATCAATACGGGGTTTCGTAATATGAGAGCAGTAGTTGGGATAGTGGCAATCAGCCTGGCTTTAGTGGCGGGTCCCGGCTATGCGAAGAAAATGTACCGTTTCAAAGTGGATGGAGCGGTGATCATCAAAGACTATGTGCCATCAGAATATTCACATCTGGGGTATGACGTTCTTAACAGCAAAGGCATGGTGATCGACCGTGTTGAACGGGCCCCGACGCCGGAAGAGCTGAAAGAGAAACGAGCGCAGGAAGCCCGTGCTGAAGCACGCCGCCAGGCGATGGAAAAGCGCAAAGAAGAAGACCGGCGCCTGTTACGTCTGTATGCCAGCCCGGAAGATGTGGAGCGCGCCCGCCAGCGCCGGGTAGAAGAAGTGAATTCCTATATCGGTCTGCAGCGCCGCCGTATTACGGAGTTGCAGGAAAAGCTGGAACGCTCAGAAGGGCAGGCTGCCAATATTGAGCGTAAGGGCCGCGAAGTTCCGGCGGATCTGCGGCTCGAAATTGCCCAGCTGCAGGCGGCCATCCGGGATGCGCAGAACACCATTAAAGATCGCCAGGAAGAGATGATTAAAATCACTCAGGAATACGCGTCGGAATACGAACGCATCCGTGTCCTGCAGGTATACCCGCCTGGTACGCTGGACAGCGAGGTCGACTACGAACGGGTTGATCAGGCTTTCAGCGGCCAATAATAAAAAAGCCAGACGCATGTCCCATTGGTGTCCCACAAATTTTTATTTAAACTTTCGCGAAAAACTCCAGGTCCCTTGTCCTCATAGAGGGGCCTTACCCCTCTC
>CETQ01133533.1_pt1 | contig 71313 bp, 68 predicted proteins | sample 531261 | NCBI WGS metagenome assembly CETQ01 (sample SAMEA2622376, study PRJEB7988) | marine metagenome | biome: marine biome (ENVO:00000447); feature: surface water layer (ENVO:00002042); material: "saline water (ENVO:00002010), including plankton (ENVO:xxxxxxxx)" | depth 5 m
ACGGCTACCGTGTCGCCAGCCGAAACCTTGCTGCCTTCCGCGAGATGGTGCTCGATGACCCGACCGGCCACTTCGGCCGCGATCCGCACTTCCCGCCCCTCGATATAGCCATTGCCATAGACGATTCCCTGCGGCAAGGGCTCTTCCCCAAACAGAACAAAAACCCCATAAGAACCGCCGGCGAGCACCAACACCGCTATCAGAGACCAGAGCCAGGATTGGGATTTCACCAAACACTCCTTATGACATTACTGTTCAGGTTGGAGCCGGGTTCAGGGCCACTGCCTCTCACTCCAGCCAATGAGATCGCCCACTCTAGCACACGGCAGCCGCCGCGAGCAAGGTCGTTGCCGGATCTTAAGCGGCTCATTCAGGTCGCCCTCGAAGATGGCCGTCAGGGCATCGTCAAAGACGCAAAATGGATTGGTAGCCTGCCACCTCCACCTCAAACCGGGTGTTCTGACGCAAGTGATCCTTCATGGCCTCCAGCGCATCAGGGTCTCCATGAATCAAGTTGATCGGCGTTTCGGGGGCTAAGTCACTTTGAGCCAGCCACTGTTCGATCTCTGTGAAATCTCCATGTCCGGAAAGCCCACTCAACACTTCCAATCTGGCTTTGACAGGAAACCAGTCACCGTGGATCTTGATCCTTTCCGCTCCGCCAATCATCTTGGCCCCTCGTGTTCCCCCGGCCTGATAGCCGGCGAAAATAACAGTTGTGCGGTGCTGGCCCAGGAGGCGCTTGAAATGATGAAGTATGCGTCCACCTGTTGCCATGCCACTGCCGGCAATAATTACGTGGGGGTATGCCTGGCCAGCCAGCGCCTTGGAGTCCTGAACACTGCGACTGTAATGAACGGTGCTACACATTTCGTGGCACTCGGAACTGCTCAATCGGTGCTGATCCTCGTAGCGGCAGTAAATCTCGGAAACATCGATTGCCATGGGACTATCGAGGTAAATTGGAAGCACTGGAATTCGCCCCGCCTTCATCAGGGTAGTGAACATATGCTGTAAAACCTGCGCCCTGCCCACAGCAAAGGCCGGAATCAATATATTGCCCCCTTTGTCGACGGTTTCATTAACGATGTCTGCCAACTGCGACAACGGGTCCGCATCGTCGTGGCGACGATTGCCATACGTTGACTCCAGCATCAGCATGTCCAGAGCTGGCAGAGGCGCAGGTGGCCTCATGAAAATATCGTTGAGGCGCCCAACATCGCCGGAAAAACCGATGCGTTTACCTTCCGTCTCAATAATGATGCAGGCAGCACCGAGAATGTGCCCAACCGGCCGAAGATGGAAGCGTATATCACCGAGCTGGACTTCTTCGTAAAAGTCTACCGGCTGAAACAACTCCATACAGGCGTCCGCATCATCCTGGTCATACAGAGGCTCCGGAGTTTCATGTTTACTCAGTTTATGGCGGCCGAGGTAATGCGCCTCCTCTTCCTGGAGATGGCCGCTATCAGCCAGCAGTATTTCACTCAAATCACGGGTAGCGTGGTGGGTATAAACCGCCCCTCGAAACCCCTGCTTGTACAACACAGGTATATAGCCCGAGTGATCCAGGTGGGCGTGGGTCAGAAGCACTGCGTCCAGTGATTCTATATCCAGCGGCAATGGCTGCCGGTTGCGCTTTCTCAGCCACTTGTAACCCTGGAACAAACCACAATCAACCAGAACCCGCGTCTCCCCCGCTTCAATCAGGAACTTGGATCCGGTAACCGTCTCTGCGCCACCAAGGAATGTAATATTCATCGACTCTTACTCCTGTCCTGATTGAGAAAATGCCTGATCGGTGGCGCCAGCAACTCACTGACATCAATACCGTTGGTACTGTGTGGAATGGTGTTGGTGGTCACCAGAGACTGTAAACCCGCAGCCAAAAGATACTGATCCGAAGCCTCGGCAAAGATGCCGTGCACCGCAGCACAGAGAATAGCCTCCATACCCTGCTCCTCGAGGCTGTCAAGCAGGCGGACCAATGTCGGATTCTCGATGGTCATCAAATGGGCTAACTCCCGCTGGGTCAATCCTCCACCACCACGCTGCAGGCAGACCATGGTGAACCATCGAGCCTGGGTAACCCCAAGGTCTTTCAAGCGCTCATCCAGTAAACTTGCGCCAGCGCCTTGCCACCCGAGCACTGGTGAAAGGAAACTGATCTCGAGGGATTTGTGGGTCCATATCGCTGCCCTGCTATTGCTGACTCAGTAACAGTAAATCGTAAGCTAATCACTGAGGCCAACATAAGTCACACATTGATCTGGGATCAGGCTTGCGCCAGATCAATATGCAACATCACGCGGATTCCGAGGCCAGCTAAGGAACTTCTCCTTCCAGTGAGACAGGTAACTCCTCACTTTTTCAGAGACAGGAGGCCTTCAGCGTATTGTCGCCCTGGTAGACACCCTTGCACCGTGACCGGCAACCGGCTTAAAAAAGCTGGCGCCGAGCGCTCCACAACGCTGTAGCACCTTCACTCGAAACCAGCCCGGTCTTCGGCACGACGTCTTCCAGGCAATCCGCATCCGCTAAGGTCAGTCCCCAGTCGGGTAGAGTATGCGGGGTCGACAACAAGGCCAAGTTCCGCTTATCGGCCAGAATGGCATGTACTCGGGAGGTTGGGTGACCAAAAAATCAGTAGTTCAATAGGTTGAGAGTGTTTTTGCGCTATTTTTCGCGTTTGTCTGCCAGCCCTCTTATTGGGTATGCCGTTTACGGTCGGGATCTGTCCGGTCTGTTCGCCGGGGTTATGGATCGGACTCGGTGTGAGTGCCTCGATCGGGTCGGTCATGTATGGTGGTTTGTTGATGTTAGCATTTGCGCTCGGACGAGTGATCCCGCTTGCCGTAGGTGCTGTCAGCATCGGCTGGTTGGAAAACCTGAAAACCATCGAGCGTTGGCGTCCTGGTTTTGAGATTGCTGGCGGCATCACCTTAATGATCGTTGGGGTCTACCTGCTCAATGAATACTATTTTTGGTTTTAAATCATGATGCGAATCGGTGAAGTGGTTGCAACATTGGAAATCAGTGCAGATACTCTGCGTTATTACGAAAAAATCAAACTGGTGCCCAAAGTACATCGCAATGGTGCTGGAGTCCGGCTTTATTCCAATAAAGATCTCTCACGACTGCGCTTTATCAAACGTGCCCAAAAAATGGGGTTCAGCCTGGATGAAATTTCACAGTTGCTTAAGTTTCGGGAAAACCCGCAAAAAGCCAAGCCCAAGGTTCGGGAATTGGCGCATCATAAGCTGGAAGACATTCAGCATCATCTGGAGGAATTGACCACATTGAGAGACGAGCTGCGGCTGCTTACCAATCTTTGCAGTGACAGTACATCGGGTTGCCCGATCTTAGAAGGGATTGATGACGATCACGGCGCGTAAAACATGGCGATAATGTCTCCAAACCAACGATCCTGGTCGGGTCGCGTATCCATGTCAGTGGGCATTGGCGCATTCCTCGGCACTTCAGGCGACAACAAGCCCCACAAGCATTGGGCGCATCAGATGGTTGTTGCGCTCAATGGTGAAGTCGAAGTAGCTGCCAGCGGTGCTCTATACCGAGATGCCGGTTTATGGATTCCAGCGGGTGCACTTCATCAGCTCGGGCATGGTGAAGTGGTGAGTCTGTATATTGATCCCACTCACTATCTATGCGCTGCATTGCTCACTTTATTCCCCTATAGCGGGGAATCAGTGAGCCCCATTGGCAAGGCTCTAGCCACCGAGCTGGTGTCCTGCGTGTCCAGCGCCGACGACCTTCAATCAGCATTGCAGGCATTTCAGGCACGCTATCGCCAGGATAAAAAACAAGATGCAGACAACCGGTTGAATCGCATCTTGTCCAGATTGAAGCAAGACGTCACCACCGGCACCAACACACCTCTATGTCAATTAGCAGAATTGGTTTGCCTGTCACCAAGCCGCTTTTCTCACTGGTTTTCCGAGCAAACTGGTCTGCCCTTGCGAAGCTACAAAAAGTGGCTGAAGTTGTTGGTCGGTTTCGAGCTGGCAAGGCAAATGCCACTGGCAGCCGCCGCAACAACAGCCGGTTTTTCTGATCAAGCCCATTTCTGTCGCTCCATCACGCAAGCCTTTGGCGTCAGCTCAACCACCATCGTTAAACTACTGTCCGAAGAATAGCTGTTTCGTTCAAGGCATATGCCCAACGCGATGACAAACTAAGCCAATTGAAATAAATCGTGAGAGCTTAGGTTGATGCAACGAATGATTGAGATATTGGTGCGATCCCTTTATTTGCCCTTGTTCCTACTGGTTGGCAACGGCATGGCCATATTCTGGATAGCCGAGGGGTATCCCAAAATCTGGCTAATCGCCTGGATTCTGTTATTCATCGGGCTTTCATTTTTAGCCGAGAAGCTGGCTCCATTCGATGCGGTGTTCAACACACCGGCGGGAGATCGGTCAAGGGATATTTGTCATGCAATCATCAACGAGTCGTTAACTGTGGCGGGGCTCTGGGTCTTGCCGGTGATCAGTGGATCATTAACCGTGATGTCCCTATGGCCGAGCGATTGGCCACTGGCGCTACAACTCATCCTGGCCATATTCATTGCGGATGTCGGAATTTCGCTGGCACACTATGCCAGTCACCGAATGCGCTTTTTGTGGAAATTACACGCAGTACACCATAGCGTTAAGCGGATGTATGGGTTTAATGGCTTGATGAAGCACCCACTGCATCAGCTCATCGAAACCACCGCAGGCGTGACACCGCTACTCTTGATTGGGGCGCCATCCGAGGTCATGGCACTGCTCGCCGTTGCCGTTGTCTTGCAACTGCTGCTGCAACATTCCAATGTAACCTACTACGTGGGTCCGCTGAAGTTCATACTGGCCATTAATGAGGTACATCGCTTCCACCATTTGAACACCGCTGAAGAAGGAGACGTCAATTTTGGGCTCTTTACAACGTTAACCGATCACTTGTTGGGGACCTGGCACTACGATAACCGGTCGATAGGATCAAGAGATCTGGGGATTTCATCAGATCCAGATTACCCGGTTAATTATTTACCCCAACTTGTGCAGCCGTTTCGATATAAGCAATAAAGTCAAGCTCCTAGCTCCTCTGATAGCTCTCGATTTAACGGTGTTAAACCGTACCGACAGCAGCTTGGGGCAAACGGATAGTGAAAGTGGTTACTCCGTGGAAAGAAGAGACATCAATCCGACCGCCGTGTGCTTCCACGATCGACTTAACAATCGCCAAACCCAGTCCAGCTCCTTCACTCTGACGTTGCCGAGAAGGATCGACACGGTAGAAACGGTCGAAAATTCTGGGCAAATGTTCTGCGGGAATTTCCGGCCCCGCATTCTGTACGCTGAGTACAACCTGCCCTTCGTCCGATACACCCAGTCGAACCCGCACGCTTTCTTCCTCGGGTGAGTGACGCATCGCATTGGATAACAGATTAGACACAGCTCGCCGCAGCATGGCACGGTCACCTTTTATCATCGGTGCATTTCCTTCCAGAGTTAACCGGATGTGCTTTTCCTCTGCCAGCGCCTCAAAAAAATCAAATAGCTTACGGACTTCCTGAGCCATATCCAGTGACTCCCATACCGGCTTAAGCAGTCCATGCTCGCTTTGAGCCAGCCAGAGCATGTCGTTGACCATTTTTGCCAAGCGTTCCAATTCTTCCAGGTTTGAATAGTGCAGTTCGCGGTATTCAACCAGGCTTCGTGACTTTCCCAGAACGACCTGAGTCTGGGTGATGATATTGGTAAGAGGCGTGCGCAATTCGTGGGCGATGTCGGCGGAGAAATGGGACAAGCGGGCAAAACTGTCTTCCAATCGGCCAAGCATAAAATTGAATGAAGAAACGAGATTTTGAAGTTCCCCGGGCACCGCCTCGGAATCAAGTCGCACATGCAGGCGATCAGCCTGTATTTCACGCATGGCTTCGCTCAACCCGCGCAGTGGCGCATGCCCCTGATGCACACCATACCAGGCCGCCAATAGCGTCACCATGCCTGCGAGTAACATGATAAGCCATAAGCTACGACGAAAATTCTCCAGAAATTGGATATGAGCATCCATGTCAATGGCGGTAACGATGTAGTATTCTTGGCCACCCACCTGGGTTTGCGTGATGGTTCCCCGGTAGGTTTTCCCATCTCCCTGCCAGTGATATACGTTGCCAACCTGAATACTGGACACCGGGGCAAAGGTATTAATAGGTTTTGCAAAATCGTTCGCTGAGGGGCCGTAAATCAGGCGCTTTTCCTTATCCCAGACCTGAAAATAGACACCGTGATGACCCGATATCGCGTGCGACAACGCCTCACCCAAGTGTGAAGAGCCGTCACCCGTTTTGCGTAAGGCTCGATCCACAGCCCTTGTCATGACCTCCAACTCGTCAGCGTCCTGTTCGGCGAAATGGCGCTTGACCGCGTTGTCCACCAGATAACCAATCACCAGAAGACTTAGCCCAATGGCAAGGGCAACAAAGGCCATCACCCGGGCGGTTAGCGATAGTGGATGCTTGCCAAGACGACTACTCCACATCATGCTCGTCATCCACTTCCAGCTTGTAGCCCATCCCCCTTACCGTGTGAATCAATTTAGGCTCAAAATCGTCATCTATCTTGGAGCGCAGGCGACGGATGGCCACATCGATCACATTAGTATCGGAATCAAAGTTCATGTCCCACACTTGCGAGGCAATCAGCGAACGCGGTAGCACTTCACCCTGGCGGCGAACCAGCAACTCCAGCAAGCAAAACTCTTTATGGCTTAAGTTGATTTTACGACCCGCACGCGTGGCACGGTGCCGAGGTAAATCCAGAGTGAGATCGGCTACGCGAATCTGGTCAGTCATTACGGGCACAGAACTGCGGCGCAATAACGTTCTTACACGGGCCAACAACTCGGCGAATGCGAAAGGTTTAACCAGATAATCATCCGCACCCAACTCAAGGCCCTTAACCCGGTCATCAATGCTATCGCGTGCGGTTAGGAAAAGTACCGGGGTCTGACGTCCAGCCTCGCGCAACGACTGAATAATGCGCCAGCCATCGACATCCGGCAGCATGACATCCAGCACCAACAGATCGAAGGTTTCCGTCATGGCCAGGTGATGACCATCTAAACCATTTCGCGCCAAAGTGACCATAAACCCGGCCTCCGTCAGCCCCTGCTGTAGATAATCGCCAGTCTTGATTTCGTCTTCGACCACCAATAGCCGCATCGTTGTCCTACTCCGTCGTTTCAGAATGGGTTTGGAAACAGCATAAACCTGGCTAACCCGCAGGAAGATGACACCCAGATTACAACTTTGTCATTCTGGAGTCATGCGGGTGTCAGGCATGCCTGGCTAGTATGCGGGACCAAGATATGGAATAACCAATATTTCCCTAACAAGAGATTGACCAATGACCTCATGGTTTCCCCAACCCAAGCCGTCCTGGCAGCTGAGTCGCCGCCGATTTGTGCAGGGCCTGGCCGCTGGTGGTGTACTGGCCGCCACACCGTCCTGGTTGCAGGCTGCCGTAAGCAGCACGACTTCACTTGGCTCAGCACCCGTGCTCAGCGGGCGTGAAATTGATCTGGTCATCGCAGAGACGCCGGTCAATTTTACCGGTGTCACTCGGATGGCCACGACCATCAATGGATCAATCCCGGCCCCAACCCTGCGCTTGCGCGAAGGTGATGAGGTCACAATCCGCGTGACTAATCGCCTGCCCGTGGCCACCTCGATACACTGGCACGGCATTCTGTTGCCTTATCAGATGGATGGTGTGCCCGGCATAAGCTTCAAAGGTATTGCACCCGGCGAAACCTTTATCTATCGCTTTACACTGCGCCAGAGCGGCACCTACTGGTACCACAGCCATTCCGGTTTTCAGGAAATGACGGGGATGTACGGCGCTTTGATCATCGAGCCCCGCGCAGGTGAAAGACATCACACCGATCAGGATCACGTGGTGCAGCTCTCTGACTGGACTGACGAAGACCCCATGCATGCCTTCAGCAAGCTGAAAATGCAGAGCGATATCTACAACTTCAGCCAGCCTACGTTTTTTGATTTTACCCGTGATGTATCGAACATGGGTCTTCAAGCCGCATTGGATAAGCGTCAGATGTGGAATCAGATGCGTATGAATCCAACGGATTTAGCCGATCTGTCGGCGGCTACGTTCACGTATTTAATGAATGGCACTGCTCCTGCTAGCAATTGGACGGGACTGTTTAACAAAGGAGACCGAGTAAGACTGCGTTTTATCAATGCTGCCAGTAACAGCTTCTTTGACGTGCGCATTCCCGGCTTAAAAATGACCGTCATCCAATCGGACGGCCAAGATGTTGAGCCAGTAAGCATCGATGAATTCCGTTTTGGTCCAGGTGAAACTTACGATGTGCTAGTAGAACCTAAAGACGATGCTTATACCCTCTTTGCACAAAGTATGGAGCGTAGCGGTTATGCTTTAGGCACACTGGCCACTCGCCAAGGCTTGTCGGCTTCCATACCAACACTTGATCCGGTGGAATGGCTGACCATGACCGACATGATGGGCGCCATGAGTCACCAGGAAATGAACCAAAAAGGTATGGATCACAGTGCGATGAGCATGGGTAATATGGATATGGGGGGCATGGATCACTCCAACATGCACGGTGGCATGGCAATGGATCACAGCCAGCACAGCGGCCACAACATGCCGGGTATGAGCCACACTTCACACAGTCCTCTCGCCAAACCCTCAGCCACCGTGCGCCACGCACGCACAGAGTACGGCCCTTCCGTGGATATGCGCGTCGATATGCCTCGCACCAACCTGGATGATCCCGGCATCGGCCTACGTGACTTAAGCGAAAAAGGGCTGCGACCACATGGCCATCGCGTATTAACTCTGGCAGATTTGAAGTCCATTGATGGTGTGCTGAACGACACTCGCACGCCAGTGAAGGAGCTCGAACTTCACCTCACTGGCAATATGGAGCGCTACAGCTGGTCATTTGACGGGCTAGAATTTGGCAAAAGTACACCGGTATCATTGCGCCATAATGAACGTGTCAGAATTATCCTGCAAAACGACACTATGATGACCCACCCCATGCATTTGCACGGTATGTGGAGCGAACTGGAAACCGATCAGGGCGAACTTCGCGTGCGTCGTCATACTATACCGGTGCAACCAGCCCAACGAATAAGTTACTTAACCACACCGCATGACCTGGGCCGCTGGGCCTGGCATTGCCACCTGTTGTTTCATATGGATGCGGGCATGTTCCGCGAGGTGGTGGTGTCATGAAGAGAGTCATGAGAATGAAGACTATGAACTGGTTAGCTGCGGTGGTGCTATCTGCCAGCAGCTTGCAGGCGAATGACGCCTTGGCACAGATGGATCATGGCGAGATGAAGGCGCAAGGAGGCAGCGCGCCAGCCGATGCCCGCGATCCACACGCCTACTCTGACGGCAACACGCTTACCGAAGGGCCTTACGCACAATCTGGGCCGCGACAACTGAAGCTGGCCGACGAGCATAGCTTTTGGGCTGTGCTGGGCGACCGTTTCGAATACCAGGAAGACAGCGAAACCACGGTTTACGACCTCCAGGCTTGGTACGGCACCACCTACGATCGACTAGTCATCAAGGCGGAAGGTGATATTGCAGAAGACTCTCTGGAGGAAAGCTCCACTGATCTGCTCTGGGGTCATGCACTGAACGCCTATTTTGATACCCAACTTGGCGTGCGGCTTGACCAATATGACGAAGGTAAAGATCGTCAATGGCTGGCACTGGGTCTACAAGGGCTTGCCCCCTATTGGTTTGAACTGGATGTTACCGCCTATGTGGGTGACAGCGGCCGGACTGCACTGTCCGCTGAAGCTGAGTATGAATTATTGCTGACACAACGCCTGATTTTACAACCCCGCGCCGAGCTGAACTTGTACGGAAAAAACGACCCAGAAAATGGTCTCGGCTCCGGCCTATCAGATCTCGCGTTGGGTGTGCGTCTGCGTTATGAGTTCAACCGTCAATTTGCACCCTATATCGGTGTGGAATGGACGAGCACTTATGGCGATACAGCGGATTACCGGCGCGCCGCTGGCGAGAACCGCTCTGACACCCAGATCGTCGCGGGTCTCAGATTCTGGTTTTAATGATTGATACTGCTTGTTCAACAAAACTTTTAATCCCACGAGGAAACTAACAATGAAACTCAAACTTCTGTCCCCCGTTCTCGTTCTGGCTGCCCTGGGCGTCGCTTTTTCGGCTCAAGCCCATGATCCTAAGGAGCACATGAAAGACGCAGAAAACCCGAATTGCGCCGCAATGAAGGATATGGATCACAGCAAGATGGATATGAACGATCCTGTCATGCAGGCCATGATGAAACAGTGCATGAAGGATATGCATCATGACGATGATTCCCACGCTATGAGCCACGATGACACATCTGATGAAGATCATAAGGAAGGCTCAGGCGAACAACACTCTGAACATCAGCACTAAAGAATTAAATAAAGGATCTCCTATGCCATCGCTCACCGCATTTATCAAAAGCCTGTTCATTGCCACGGTTATTGGCCTGGTGGGCGCTGGCTTATTTATCTACTCCGGCCTATATCCCATCGGTGCCGACGTACCCCATAACAAATTAAGTTACTGGCTACTGGAAACCCTGCGCGAACGATCCATTGCCCGCGCCGCCAGCGGCATCCAAATTCCGGATAATTTGAATACCTCCGATCGCTTGTTGGCTGGAGGTGCGGACTACAACGATATGTGCGCAGGCTGCCATCTCAAACCGGGTAAAACAGACAGTGACTTCACCATTGGCCTGTACCCTGCCCCACCTAACTTGACAGCTAAGGCAGATGCCCACGGGCATGAGCATGGCAGCGACACAGGTAGTGAAGAAATAGCTATTCAACGCCAATTCTGGATTATCAAGCACGGCATTAAGGCATCGGGCATGCCCGCTTGGGGACCAACTCACAGTGACGAGCGTATCTGGAATATGGTGGCATTTCTACAAAGGCTTCCATCACTTACGCCGGATCAATATCAGATACTGACAGCAAGAGGCAATACAAGCGATTCGCACGACCACTGAATTTATCGCCATCGAAAAATAATTAAATCCGCTTAGGCAATCACGACTCTAAATCCATAAATATGAAAAATCACATGTTGAAAAGATCTCTCTCCATATTCGTATTTTTCTACCCGCTGTTATTTGTTGAATTGGCTTATCCACACTCTGCACATGACCCCATAAAAGACATTGAAAAATATGACCGCACAGTAGCGGAACGGCAAGCAAGCTTCCAAACCCTTGGCAGCTCTCCGGAGCGTATGCAGAACCTTCAGGATCAAGTCGACAGAATGCAAAGAAAACTACTTGCTATGAGAAATCTGATGGCCAGCGACTATCCACACGTCAAGGAAAAAATGAGTAAATACAAGTACGATTACATGGGCACGGTAGATGAAATGCTAGCGCAATTAAAAATAACACTTAAACAAACGGATTCATTGTTTGATAAATGAGATATGGTAATGGAAGAGAATCCAGAAAGACCCAGCAGCTAGACAGTGGATATAGCGATTCGCCCTATGCCGGCTAAGGTATTTATTACTGGTGGCGCTGTGTTCACCATGGTGTTATGGGCAATATGCTTCCCGCTCATCTCCCTTAGTTTACCCTATGCCCCGATTATGTTGACGGCATTTCTTAGAGCAGCGATTGCGGGTTTCTTTTTAATTGTCATCGCTTGGATGCTAGGTAGACCTTTCCCAAAGTCCACTAAAGTCTGCCTCTATATCCTTGGCATTGGTCTAACCGCAACGAGTATTGGGTTCTGGGGCATGTTCTATGCGGGCAGCCTAATCACACCCGGACTGGCAACCGTACTCACCAACACACAACCTCTAATTGCCGGCCTTCTGGGCTGGCATATTCTGAACGAACGCATAGGGAAGCGGGCACTGCTGGGTACTCTACTCGGTTTTTCAGGAATTGTGGTCATCAGTGCGGAAAGTCTTTTCGCCACAGATGTTCAGTCATTGAGCGGTATTGCCTATGTTGTTATTGCCGCTGCGGGTTTAGCGATCAGCAATATCTTGTTGAAGAAGTCTGCTAATCGTGTCGATGTGCTATATGCCATGGGATTCCAGCTCTTACTGGGGGCTATCCCCCTGTCGCTATTGGCCTTTTTTAACACTTCCTTGCCGCCCCTGAGTTGGAACTGGGATTACGTGTGGATCTTACTGGCACTGGCATTGCCCGGCACTGCTCTGCCATTTATTCTGTGGTTCTGGCTGATGGATACTGCGCCATTATACAAAATCAATGTCTACAGTTTTCTAACGCCTGTATTCGGGCTGTATTTAGGTTACACATATTTTGCTGAGTCGCTATCTTCAATACAGTGGCTGGGTATTTTCCTGGTTATAGCCGCCATACCTCTGGTGAATTCGTCAACCAGAGCAGTGGCATGAGTCAATATGAATTAGGACTAGCGAGGGCATTTGAACAGAAACTTACAGTTTCGCCCTCACGCATCCATGTCAAACCGTAGGTTTTCCCCTTCGTTGAAAAAGGGGCTAAATAAGCGCGTTTACGAGGCGTGGTACGCGGGCTACAATTCCCGTACTTAAGTACGGTATTGTTAAAGTCATTATGTATACTATTAGCCAGCTCGCCAAGTCCGCAGGCGTGAATGTCGAAACCATCCGCTACTACGAACGACAAAATCTTATCGAGCAACCAAACAAACCTCTCCAAGGCTACCGGCAATATCCCGAAGAAACGTTGACCAAAGTGTTGTTTATCAAGCGTGCCCAGCACCTGGGCTTTACGCTTGCCGAAATTAATGTATTGATTGAATTGAGTGCTGGGTCTTGTCACGAGGTTCAACACCTGGCAGAGCATAAGCTTGATATTGTTCAAGCGAAAATCAAAGATCTGAAACGCTTGGAGAAGAGTCTGAAACAGTTGGTTACTTCGTGCCAGTCCAATCCCGATACCGCTTCTTGCCCAGTCATCGACGCACTGGTTCCGGCAGGTCGCCGCCTTTCTTGACTCCGTAGTATGGTACGGAGTTTATACTGCCTCTCAGAGGTATTTCTGACATGAAGAAAAACACACATGCCTGGTTATTGGGTGGTGGTATGGTCGCTGCCATTGGAGCTAGTGTTTGTTGTGCTGGCCCCTTTGTTTTGGTGCTACTGGGAGTTAGTGGTTCCTGGATCAGTACGCTAACAGCCTTTGAGCCATTTCGTCCGTATTTCATTGCTATTGTGGTTGTGCTTTATTGTTGGGCTGGTTGGCAGGTTCATAGACCGGTTGAACGTTGCCCTGAAGGTAGTGTGTGCGCTATCCCCAAAAATCGACAGCGTTATCAGGTCTTCTTCTGGGTTTTTACGGCAATAGCACTGCTGCTGATTTTGAGTCCCTATTGGCTGGCATGGTTGGCGTAGGAGGAATGAATATGAAACGACTATTAGTGTTTGTCTTGCTTATGGGTGATTTGTTAAGCGTTGCCTGGGCAGATACCCGTACCGTGAAGCTGTCGGTACCGAGCATGAATTGCGCGATGTGTCCCATTACCGTGCGTAAAGCCTTGGAGAAGGTCGATGGCGTTAAGCAAGCTGATGTGGACTATAAAACCAAATCTGCTGTAGTCATCTACGATGATCAAAAAGCCAGTGTGGATCTGCTTACCAAAGCGACACAGGATGCCGGGTATCCATCGACAGAAGTCATGCAGGAGTAGTTACGGTGCAGGACGTTATTCTGGAGTCCGAAATTACCTGCCCGGATTGTGGGTTCAAGAAACGGGAAACCATGCCGACGGATGCCTGTCAGTGGTTCTATGAGTGTGAGCAGTGCCATACAGTGCTGAAGCCCAAGTCGGGCGACTGCTGTGTCTATTGCTCCTTTGGATCAGTTCCCTGCCCACCCATACAGCTCTCACCATAAAGCAAGGGCAAAGACTGCTGTTCGTAACTCGCCATTCTCAAGGGCTCTTCCACTGCCGGCTTTCAGCAACTTCGATGTACTTACAGAGTGTTGGCTTTGAAATTTCCATCATTTCACAGATCTGATCCAACCTATTCTTCTTCTCACTGTATAAGCCCATCACTTCGATGTACTTTTTGGCATGGCTTGCAGCTACTGATAGGAATCCTGCCCCTCGCACTACTCAGCTGGATACAAGCACCACTTTATAAACTTAAAGTTTACAACTTCCTTACACCAATAATTGGCTTGTATTTTGGTTGCGCGTATGTTTCCGAAACATTCGCCCTAACGCAATGGCTCGGTATTTCGCTCATCGAGCCGCTATAGCGCTTATGAATTCATCTCCTAAACACGTCGGACATCATCATATACTCGTACCACCGGACGTGATGCCTTAAAATTAACCTACGGGGATCGCAAATACCATGATTAAAGCCAATACGCCCGCCATTACTAGAAATAGGGCCATCAAAACTCTCCTCCTTATGCCCGCCAACCGGTCAGTTCCCATAGTAGCCGCGATCGCCACCAGGCACTGCAACAGGTAGTACGCCGCAAACACACGCGATGCCAATGTCACAATATCAAACACATTACCGGTCCAAACCAACAAGATCGCTACCGCCACAAGACCGATATAGCCCAGTCGCGATGAAAGTCGGCTACCGCTCAGCTCACTGAACAATCCCCCTGCCCCCACTGTGTCGGCAACGGCAGCACTGAATTGACTCATCACCGCGGCCAGTATTAATAGCGCGGGCAATATTTCAGCAACACGACCCGCCAGGGTAATAATCGCCGTTTCATCGGCAATACCATGAAACTCCATCAACAGAGGCAGCCCCGTAATCACAAACAGCAGATAAATACCGCCGGCGATGAGTTGCGCCAGCCGCATTGATCGCACTCGCATGGCGGGATCATAGGCATTGCCCAGGTAACGCGATGTTTCGAATCCCTGCACAATCAGCAGTAATCCCGCCAACAGCCTGAGACGTTCCATCCCTGTAAGATTTTCGTTCGGATCGATAAGCGTTTGATCACTGGCGAGCCAATGCCAATCGAACCCAAACAGACCGATCAGCAATGCAGCGATGATGGCCAGCTTGATCGCCACCGCGGCTTCTTCCATTTTTTCCAACCCACCGAGGCCACGAAACCAACCCACGATGGCAATAAACAACAACACGACCGTGGTCAGCACATTTTCGATCACCGCATCACGATGACCGCCAAAACGCAACACAAAAGACGCCAGCAAGCGAACATAGAAAGCAACTGAAACAATATAAGCAAATCCCAGGGCTAGATCTGACAGGCGTTGTAACGGTTTAACGGCGTGGGAATGCCCGACATCGGCAAGCAGTGGCTCGGCATGGATAATGTTGAAACGGATCACAGCGCCGATAGCAAACGCCACCAGGAGAATCCCCAGCATCGCAACCGGAGCCCACGCCGCCACAACATGGCTGAGTAGCGGCCCGGAAATCAAAAAACCACTGCCGATTATTGACGCCAGTGGTGTTACCATAGCCCGCCAAAGAGTGGCATTGCGTACCCTCGGCAGAAATAAAACTACCACCACGGCCAGCGCCACACCGGGTAAAACAAAATTGGACATCGATTTCCCTTATAGACGATTATTTTGTCTCGTTAACTTTTCTCGGAAAATTCCACAGGGTTACTGCAACCGGCGTCGGAACACCACCAGCGACAATATGAGCAATGGAACTGCAATGGCAAGCCTACCTTCGCCCGTATAATTTTCCCTCAGTGCCTCTAAAATTATTGCGAAGTCACTCGCAACCAATGGCGATGCTCATAAAACGCGCTCCACATCCCTCCGAGTGAAAAAGCAAACAGCAACTCCTCCACCGGTATCCCGACAATTTGTATCCCGCTGATATTGGCATGGTTCCAGTACAGACTGACAAATTCAGGATGTGAAGCCGCCATGGCACTGAAGAACAGAAAATAAAATCCGGTAAAAATGAAGGAGCCCTTGATAACGCTGACTAACAAATCCGATCGACAAAGCACCGTGGCGATGGCGCCACCCAGTAGACTCCACGACGCGGTATAAATTGCATTCCAGGAAGTCAGCCATTCCAGACCTAGAAACAGCCAAACGGGTGAACTCAACAAAAACTTGTGATAGCGATGATGCCGGCTGTGCCTTTCACATTCTCCCACGGGAAGAAGTTTGTTGTTTCCGAACAAGCCGTAGAGACTGCTTGCCAGACCGCCAACAGCGAAGGAAAAAATTATGCTTTCAAAATCAAAGCCGGTTTTTTCGCCCAAATCGAGCACAGTAGGCGGAAACCAATAGCTGGGATAGAAAAGCGGTTCCGACAACCCCAAAGGCGCAGTGCCGACGCTCATCATCAACATCTTTTTACGTCGTGGTCTTTGCACCACAAACACAACCAGCCAAATCAGCAGCAGGATCAGGCTCCAGAAAAAATAGGTATATTGCATGTCCACTATCGATTACCCCCTGATTCAGCGAGCCTGGCAAGCGGAGGTATTACTGTGGCCGCGATAGTCGCTGTTGCCAGGGTCATCAGCACTAGCGCTATCATGCCATGATGTGACAGATGTCCCTGCTGAAGCCCTACACTGGCAACAACGAGGGCAACCTCTGCCCGTGGCAACAAGGCAAACCCAAGCAGCAAGCGTTCTCGCACTGTCATGACGCCAGCGAGCACCCAGGGTGCAAGCAATTTGCCAATGACTGCAGCAGTAAAGACCCATAGCGCGTAATGGAGTAATCCCTGATCCTGTAGGTTGATGTCCGTAATCTCCAGCCCAATGGCTAGGAAGAACATAGGAGAAAGAAACTGACTGATTCCAGCAAAATAGCCGCCGTCGGAGGTGTTTCCATTATTGCCTCCTCCGACGGACTGGTCCTTGAAGCCGGCAACAACCGCCCCGGCGACAAAGCCCCCAACTACTGGAGAGAGACCGAATCTCGCTGTTACCCAAGCGGACAACATTGCCATCGCAATAGCCATTGACCGCTGGAAAACTATGGATTGATCTACCGAGAAATGTTTAATTAACGCATTGAACACACAAAGAATCCCGCTTAATCCCGACAAGACGAGTAGACTCAATAACAGAGAGGACAAAATGACGCTCACACCACCGTCATTGTTCAGGCTTGCGTGGGTGACCGACAATAAATACATCACCAGAATGTCATCAACAATGGCTGCCGCCAACAGGATTTGCCCCACCCTGCTTTCAAGTACCGATGCATGACTCATCAGAGCAACACTGAGACCAATACTGGTAGCCGACAGGGCAATACCGACATATAGAGCTTCATCGATATCTTTGGATAGGAAATAGGCGGCGGTGAACCCAGCGACCAGACTGGTCACAATTCCCGACAAGCCCACCCCGATACCCGGCTTGATAGCAGCGGTAAAGTGTGACCATTGAATGTTATAACCAGCTGAAAACAGCATTATTATCACTGCGAACTCAGACAGGGTATGTTCAAGATCACCAAGCTGAATTACCCCGATACCGGCTGGCCCCAGCAAAACACCGACAAAAATAACCACAGCTGCTTGCGGCAGTTTAAAACGTTCAAACACAGCACCGCAGGCCACCATCAGGAGTGACGCGGTTAAAAAAAGGGTCAGGTTAAAGAACAAAGTTGAATTCCTTGCATGTTATCCTTTCTTTAGTCTCACAGGTTTTCATACCGGCTTACATCAAACAGCCCTTCACTTTCGCCACCGTGCTGTTTGTAATAGTGCAATTTATCCAAGACTGACCAAATTCTAGGATCAGTTCTGCGGACGCCGTAACGAGCCACCCATTGATCCATACTCTTCGTATCCGAAACCTTTTTAGCCGCGTCGGAAAACTTGCCGATTTCACTTTGATCAATCCAAAAAATAAAATTGGGATAACTCCCAAGCAATCCATTCACCAACATCAATGTGTCCTCTTCCGGTATACGGCGATCCTCTTCGCCAAAAATAAATGAGACGTTCGCATGAGCCCTGTTGACAATCATTGAAACAACATTCGTTATATTTCCATGATCATCGTGAACCACCACATAATTCAACTCAGGAAGATGACGCAGCCAGCGTGACTGTTTTGCAGACTGGCGGCCCAGGTCTTTAAGTGAAGAGGGTATATTATCTGTAAAAGACGTAGCACGGTGCGACGAGTGTGCCGACCGAGTGCTGATCATCCTGATCAATTCATTTTTCGGATCTTTGCCGACATAATGAATCACCGCTGGTGTATCAATCAGCAAATGGGAATGGCCATAAAACACCTTTGCCTGCGCCAACGCCCCTCGATACCAATGTTTAAGTATGGGTTCTCTATCGGCAACGGGTAGAAAGGAGAGAAACAACGCTTCGCTCTCCATCCGTAGATAATCCATGTACATCCGAGTCAGTATTTGATGCGAGACACTGCCAAACACATCGAAGTTAACCACCAGATCGTAATAGATACGTTCCAACGTGGGGTAATCAATGACCCAGACTGTATTAGGGCCTTCACCAATGAACCCTTCGGAAACTGAGGCACTGTCAAAATGCCTGAACACGGTCAATTGCGATATTGAAGTGGCACCGCCATTCCATATTGCTGATAGCGGCAGGCCATTTTTTGTGATTTCATGTGTACGATAAGCCTCATCACGGTATTCCAGATAGCGCCTGTGCGAATGAAGCCCTTCGTGCCATAAAGTGGCAAATTCCAGAGGGCCTGCCGATGTCGGCGGGAGATCCAAAAAGGGTATCGCGTTGGCGAGATAGGATTTATCAACCACCGAGAGGTCATACTCCGGCGATAGAAAGGCCACAAAGAAATAGTCGTTGATGACATTCAGCGCCACCTGTCCACGACAAACCGGGCCCTTGATAAAGGATTCGACGAAAAACCGGACATTGTCCAGCATAAAGCGGTAGCGGGATTCGGCGGGAATGGCGCTAAAAGTTAAAAAAGGATTGTTGGCATTGCTGGTCGAATAGTCGGGCAATTTTTTGACGGCCCATTTCTCTGTAAAAAATATTTCTAACCAGTGTTCCAAACGTTGTGGAGTTAATGAAAACACAATATGTGTTTTCTCCAGTATCGTTTCCCTGATGGGAATCAACCGATAGTAAAATGACTCCTCGCCTGGATCACTATTGGGACGACGCGTCGCTATTTCGTTGGCAATCAAACCAATTGGCGTCGATGAACGAATTATCCGAAAGTAATACGACTTCCCACTTTTATCAGAAATCGCCAAATGCCCCAAAAACAGATGTTCATACAAATAGCGAGCAACGAGCTTATCGCGAATCGAGCTTTGATTAAAAAACGACTCCCACTGGCGAACTTGTTCAGTGACGTCAGCGGGTAGCGGCATCGGCTTTTCGAAATTGGGATAGCCCTGCTTTATCCAACTCTTCAATACCGCCAGCTCTTGCGGAGGTAAAGGCGCCATACCATAGGGCATGCCGGCTTCCGGATTGATAGAGAGAAAATCATCTATCTGACTTTTAGTCGAACAGGATAATTCGCGGTTGATATCCAGAGGGAATTTTTCAGGTAATTTCCGGCCCGCAGGAAATGCACTCTGTGATTTTACGTTAATGAGTCTGTCCAGGACATCGCCAGTGTGCTGCGCGCCACCTGTTGATGGCATCCCTGACGTTATCACCTCATGGAACCCCAGCCTTCGCCAGTCGGTGACGGATTGACCATCTACAAAAAGCCGTGTGGTGATGTCTTCGGATAGCCTTGATGGGTTATAAACAGTTTGAGGCGTTGCTCCGCGTAAAAGTCCTTCATAGGAGCCGAGTTTCAGTTGACATGGCGCATCATAGCAGCCATGGCAGACCACACATCTGGAATCCAAAATTTGCTTTACGTCGGCTGATTTTGGCATCGACGAGCCATCAGCCAAGACGTTGGCAGCAATAGACAAACCAACGACCAACTTCAACAGTTTTATTAATAAACACATGAAATTCACAACCAACGTTTAAGTATCATAGCCACCCGCCCCTGCCAGCGCGATAAACCATCACGCTTCTTCCAGTCGTTAAGCGATATACATTCCGACAAAGACAAATCCTCAATGAATTGCTGCTTGAGCTTGCTCGCCAATTCTTGGTTGATGGTTACGAGATTGAGTTCGTAGTTAGTGAATAAACTTCGATAGTCCAAATTGGAGGTTCCCACCATCGACCAATGGTCGTCGGTCACCACGGTCTTTGCGTGCAGCACCCGGGGCAGGTATTCGTATATCTTTACACCAGACTCCAATAACAATGCATAAATATGGCGAGCAGCCCAGCGCGCAATGCGTACATCAGTTTTGCGGGGGACCAATAGCCTGACATCCACACCCCGCTCTGCCGCCTTGCATAATTGCCTGAGCGTATGATTGTCGGGAACAAAATACGGTGTCGTCAGGTAAATAAATTTTTTCGCCTTCCAAAAAGCTTCCCCATACACACAACGCAGACGGTGGCGACAGCTTAGCGTTTGATTGTGTAGGAGTTTGCTACCTTCGGCCTTTTGTAGAGGCTGCGAACGCAGCTTCCCGTGCCAAAATGCATCAAACAACTGCGCCGCCACGCTGACAAGCGAACCATCAAAGCTCACATGGGTATCACGCCAACGGGCCTCACCATAGTGTTTGCAGGAATTTTCCTTGTGAATATTGAAACCGCCGAGATAGGCGATACGGTTATCAACTATCAGCAATTTACGATGATTGCGGTGGTTATAGCGCCATGGTCTGCGCCAGCTCCAACGGTGGAACCAGCGCAGTTCCACACCATTGTCGCGCATGTAATTTTGCATCTTGCGCGAGAACCAGAACAGAGAACCCGCAGCATCGATATGAACCTTTACTTTAACGCCAGACCGCGCCCGTTCAATCAACGCCCGGCAAAACGCTTGCCCCACTATATCGTCGGCAAAAATATAACTTTCCAACTGTATACTGTCTTGTGCCCGTTCGATCGACCTCAGCATCGATGCATAAAGTGCATCACCCTCAATAAAGACTCGAAACGACTCACTACTTATGTGTGGCTGCTCCAAACACCCACAATCCATTGCATTCGCATCTATGGTGTTATGCAACTCCAATTGGCCACCCTCAGTTATCCGAGTTCAAACTGGAACTATCGATAAACGCTCGCCACTGGCTTTTCCTGGGAATGAACATAGGGACTCGCTGCTGATACGCTCGATAGGCGTCACCAAATTCCGCCAACACCTGTTTCTCCTCCTTTTTGGCCAACATGTAGTAAGCCAATACGATCACCGGAAACAGGGCGACAGAAAACAGTGTGGGCCAATGGACAACGCCCTCGCCAAACAACGCAATAAACAAACCGGTGTACTGAGGATGCCGGACCAGCCGATACAGACCATCGGTCACTAAGGCATTGGTCTGGCGCGCGCGGTGAACCTGTCGCCAGCCCTGAAAAAATATGCCGATACCGAAAAAGACCAACACATACCCAAGAATCATTGAAATCATCATTCCGGTCTCGCCCATGCCCAGCAGGGTAGACCAGAGACTCGCATTCAGATCGCCCCGATCGAGACCAAAGAATCGGGATAACAGATAGATGGTGAGTGGGAATCCATACATCTCCGCATACAAGGCAATAATAAAAGCCTGCACCACTCCCGCGCTGGCCCATTCATGCCAGTTTTTGGGTGCCACGTAGCGATAAAAGACCCAGGAAATGCCCACGATCATGATAATTGCCAATCCCCAAGCACCTGAGTGTGCAATATGTTCTTCCATTTGATACCTCCAACTGTGTCTATGTATTGTAAGTACTACGTTTGCCGTAGCATTAATTTATCCAGCACCAAACAGGCAGTGATGTCACCCGTCACATTCACCACCGTACGCGACATATCCAAAATGCGGTCAACCCCGATTAGCAGCGCAATACCTGATACGGGCACACCTATCCCACCCAATATCGTCGCCAAGACCACAATTCCCACACCGGGCGTACTCGGCGCACCAATCGATGCACCAATGGTCGTCACACTTAGCAGTAGTAATGCTGGCAAGGACAGGTCGATGCCGTAAACTTGGGCCAGAAAAACTGCGGCGATAACCTGGTAAATTGCGGTTCCGTCCATGTTGATGGTGGCGCCAATGGGAATCACAAAATTTGCCGTGGACTCAGATATGGAAAAGCGCTTTGTGGCTGTTTCAATGGAGAGCGGCATTACAGCCGCAGAACTGGATGTTGAAAATGCCAACAGCTGCAACTCACGTATGTTATGCAAAAACGAGAGGGGCGATATTCGGGCAACCACATACACCAGCCCCAAATAAAAAAGTAATAAGCACAGCAACCCAGTAATTACCGTGGCGACGTACCCACCCATGCCCAGGATGGCATCAAAACCCATTTTGGTAGTGATCTCCGTTAACAAGCCAAAAACGGCCAAAGGCGCAATCAGCATCGCCCAGCTGACAATTTTCATGGCAACTTCCTGCAGAGACATCGCAATATCCAATAGCGGTTTGGCGCGTGCAGACTGGATCATCAGTAATGCAATGCCGAAGAAAATTGAGAAAACGACAATTTGCAACATACTGCCATCCAGCGCCGCGCGGAGCGGATTCGATGGAATAAGATTCGCCAGAGTTTTGGGGAAGTTAAGATGGCGTGCAGCCGAAGCGTCTGACTGTGTTACGAATTCCTTGGCGTTCTCTGCCTGACTCAACGAATCCAGTGACGCATTATCAACCATCAGTTGCGAAATATACGCTCCGGGTTTTACTAACTCGGCCAATACAATACCGAGCATTACCGCAACCGTCGTGGTGCACAGGAAATATGGAATGATCCTGATACCCAACCTTCGCAGTTGCTCACCCGTGCCGCAGGATGCAACCCCCAGAACAATGGATGAAAAAATCAGCGCCACCATGATCATCTGAATCAGCGCCAAAAAAATATAGCCTGGCAATGCCAGCCAACCCGCGATTAGTTCTGCCACGTGCCTATCGACTAAGGCCATACCTCGTGCAGAAATCAGCATACCTAAGGCAATACCCGCGATCATACCAATCAGGATTTGCAGCCATAGTCGGGTTTTAATTAACAAACCCAGACTTTCGGTCAGTACCAGGATATCTGCAATCGAGGCATATTTAAGATGATGTTTCTTCATCAACAGTGTGTTCTCTCACTAATTAGTTGCAGAGCTCCCATCAAAGGGGAAGCGAGCTAGCCATTATTTATCATTTCCACTTGCATCACATTGATCATTCCGGCGCGGAACATGCCGGCACAACTAGCCAGATAAAACTGCCATTTTCGAATGAAACTATCGCTATACCCCAGCGCTCGAACAGCTTCTAAATTCATGTCGAAATTAGACAGCCATCGTTCCAGCGTAATCGCATAGTCAATACCGAATTCGAAAACATCGTTGACACGTAAGCCTGCACCCTGCGCTACTGCTTCAAAACGTTGTCGCGAAGGAAGCATTCCCCCTGGGAAAATATGCTCTCGCAAAAAATCGCTGCCATCGCGGTACTCCTTAAATCGCTCTTCGGCAATGGTGATGGTCTGGATCACAGCTTTACCACCGGGTTTTAGAAAAGCGTGGACATCTTTCATATAGGTTGGCCAATAGGATTCGCCCACATGCTCAAACATTCCGATCGATACGAGGCCATCGAAGGTTCCTGATAACTCTCGATAGTCCTGCAACCGAACCTCCGTGATCGCGCTCATATTGGCATTTTTGAGGCGTTCTTTTGCGTATTTGGCCTGTTCGTCCGACAGTGTCACCCCGGCAACCTGACACCCGTGCTGAGCGGCGGCTTCCATGAACCCACCCCAACCGCAGCCGATTTCCACAATGTGATCGCCTGGTGAAGGGCTTAGTCGCTGAAGGATTCGGTTGTACTTAGCCTTCTGGGCATCAAACAGGGATAGATCTGAATTACCACCAAACAGACCACATGAGTAAGTCATACTCTTATCCAACCAAAGCGCATAAAAATCATTGCCCAGATCATAATGCTCATGCACGTTCTGTCGGCTACGCTTCAGGGTATTGAATAGCAAATGGTGTTTGCACCAGTACAACAACTTTAACCACAGATTGGTGTGGAAGTACCGGTCAAGCACAGCGAGGTTGGCGGCGGCAACTCGCATCAGGCCAAGCAGATTGGATGTGGTCCATTTCCCTGCCATATAGTCTTCACCGAATCCCACATCGCCATGTGTAATAAGACGATCTATAACAGCCCAGTGATTGATTTGAAGATCGGCACTGTCGCCCTCTTCACGACCCTGGCAGCGTAAAATTTCTCCGTTTGGCAAAGTAACGGTTAATTCGCCTATTCCTAAATGTTTCAGCGCCTGAAGAAAGAGCTTACGGTGTGACACGTAAATAAATCCCAGTATTTTTTGAGTATTCTGTTAACTGCGTGTTCATAGGGATGCGAGCAAATCCAGTAAGCGGCACGCATAGGCATATTCGTTGTCATACCACACCTGGAGCTTGACAGTACGATCGCCGATAACTCGTGTTGAGAGTCCGTGAACAATGGCGGAATGAGGATTGCCGATGATGTCACTGCTGACCCATTCCTGTTCGGTAAAATCCATCACGCCTTGCAGTTGATTCTTACAGGCGTCGGCCAGGCACTGATTGACTTGTTCCTCCGTGACGGGTTGTTGCAATCGTACTGTGATATCGGTCAAACCGCCGTCGGCTATCGGTGCGCGAACCGCCAAGGCGGAGAATTTACCGGCCAGTTCGGGCAATACCGCGGCAACCACCTTATCCGCGCCAGTGGAGGTTGGCACGAGATTGAGGGCAGCTGCGCGACCTCGAATACGTTTGCGTGAAGCCACATCCACCAGACCTTGGGAGGAGGTATAGGCATGGATGGTGGTGGCGGATGCGGTGTCGATACCATAGCTTTCGAGCAATACTGCTAAAGGGGGCACCAGAGAATTGGTGGTACAGGAACCGTTGGAAATAATCTGATGCAACTCTGGCTGAAATGCATGATGATTGACGCCATAAATAATGGTCAGGTCCGCAGATTCCGACGGCGCGCTGATCAGTACTTTCCCTGCACCCGCCGCTAAATGTTTGCTGGCATCTTCACGCTTCCGAAATAGTCCAGTGCCCTCCAGCACCCAATCCACACCGAGATCCGACCACGGCAGGTGTTCAGGCTCGGCCTTGTGGTAGACGGGAACCGTGACACCAGCGACACATAATTGATCGCCTTCGATGGCAACGGGCGATGGCAGGCGACCATGCACAGAATCAAATTCCAGGAGGTACGCCAATGTTTCTGTATCGGTCAGATCGTTAACGGCAACCAATTGCAGATTGTCAGGCTGGCGACGCAGGTATTCCCGCATCACCAGTCGGCCTATTCTGCCAGCTCCGTTGATAGCAAATCGTTTCATCGCTTTTCTCCTTTTGAATTGTGGTCACACGGCGGCGCTGACTTAGTCAGGCAGCACCACCAGTTTATTGGGCAACTCGTTTTTTTCCGTTGTGGCGGGATAAAATTCAGCCAACAAGCCACCACAGGATTCAATACACTGAATAAACCCTTCGGCGATCTGGTTCTGCTTCACCTGCTGAATGAAGGCGGCAACAATGTTTTGCCATTGATCATCCGCGATCTTTTGCGCGATCCCTCGGTCGGCAAGAATCTCCACATAACGCTCCTGGGCCGAAACAAAAATCAACAACCCGACACCTTCCCGCGTATGGTGTAAACCATTCTCCAGAAACTGTCGCCGGGCCATATTAGCGGCACGCCAGTAACGTACAGATTTGGGAATGATGCACTGGAACAGCGGCCGCCAACGAAAGGCCAACCAGGCAACGACGAAGATGACTAACTGCAACAGCGATAGCTTATTGCTATGGCCCCACCAAGGCGTCAACGCCAGAAGTAAAGGGGACAGCAAGGCAAGCAATGCCGCCCACAAAGCGGGAATGTAGTGATAATCATCGCTGCGTGGCGCCAGTACACACACCACTTCGGCATCCGTTAACCTTTCGATATCGCCGATTGCCGCGCCGATCTGTTGTTGTAATTCTGTCGAAAACTGCATCACCAACCTCCTGAAGCACCACCGCCGCCGAAACCGCCACCGCCACCACCAAAGCCGCCACGTCGTGAACCGCCATAATGCCCACCGTGGTGGCCGTAAAAACCGCCCATGCCAAAGCGCCGGAAAAATATCAACGGGATAAAGAAAATCACCCACCAGGGTGGCAGCTCTTTCTCTCCCTGTGGTGGCGACCGAAAACGGTACTGCCCACCCAGTGCCTGTATAATGGCCTCGCTACCCTGGAGTACGCCCTGATCGAAATTCCCGCTACGAAACGCAGGCAGAATCACCATTTGAATGATATTGCTGGATATGGCATCAGTAAGGACGCCTTCCAGACCATACCCCACCTCAATGCGCACCTTGCGGAGGCTCGGTACCACGATCAACAACACGCCGTTGTTTTTATTCTTCTGACCGATACCCCAGGCGCGGCCCAACTGATAACCGTAATCCTCGATAGTGAGCTCCTGGAGATCCTTCAGCGTCACCACCACGACCTGATTACCGGTAGCGGCCTCATGAGCCTGTAACTGTTGTTCAAGCTGGGCTGTTGTCTTTGAATTGAGCAACCCTGCCTGGTCTACCACACGCCCCGTCAACGCTGGAAATGTGGTCGCTGCCAGTACGGGTAAAATCAGGCAGAGCATTAACAGGGCAATGCTCGCTTTGCGGACGCTACTCATCAAAATCCACCGTGGGTGCCTTTTCGGCATTGTCACTGGTGGCCTGATAGGTTTCTCGCAACTGCATATCGCTATAGAGAATCGAGTGCCATATTCTGCCGGGGAAAGTACGGATTTCCCGGTTGTATTGATTCACCGCTTGAATAAAGTCACGCCGGGCCACACTGATTCGGTTTTCCGTACCTTCCAGTTGCGATTGCAGCGCCAGAAAATTTTGATTGGCTTTTAAATCGGGGTACCTTTCCACCACCACCATCAAGCGCTGCAACGCTGAGCCCAATTCACTTTGCGCCGCCTGGTACTGCTGCAGCAACTGGGGATTATCGAGCAGCTCTTTTCCCACCTGAATGGAACCGACTTTCGCGCGTGCTTCCGTGACGGCGGTAAGCGTTTCTTTTTCGTGGGCCGCATAACCTTTAACCGTAGCCACCAGATTGGGCACCAGGTCTGCACGTCGTTGATACTGATTTTCCACTTGCGCCCAGGCGGCTTTCGCCTGCTCGTCGTAGGTAGGAATGTTGTTGATTCCGCAACCGCTCAACCAGGGCAGCGTTAGCAAAAGCACAAATAATGATTTTATGTAGAAATGGGGAATCATCTTTCGTGAGACTGACAATGTACTCATGGCTCGTTCCTTGTTCAGTAATCGTTGGTTTATAAAAAAATGTCCGCACTGATGCCCAGTGCGATACCCAATAAAAATGTGGCAAAGCCGACTGCCACGGGCCGCCGCAATGCTTGAGCGCCAGCGGTCAATACAATGGCAAATTTAAAAATCAGATTAGCGACAAACGCAATAATCACGGCATTGACCGCCACCGGCGGTATAAGCGTTTGCGTGGAGACCAGCTTCAAATTAGAAATAGTGATAGCGTCCAGGTCCGTGAGGCCTGAAATAAATGCCACCAGATACACGCCTGCATCGGAAAATTGATCGTTCATCCAAGTTGCCAGCAGCAAAATCAGCGCAAAGGCGATAGCGAAGCCCAGTGCCGTTTTCAATTCCGCAGGATTTCTAACGTCCAGTTCAGGCAGCGTATTTTGTTTACGTGTTGCGCGGCGATAGGCCCACGTAACGTAAGCGGCACCTACCAAGCCACCACCCAACAGCCAAAGCAACATGGGCTGTAACATGGAGACTTCCACCACCGTCACCAAAATACCGATGCGGATGAACAAAACAATATGGGATAGCAGAATAATGATCCCGGCTGCGCTCGAAAATCCCGGATTCGTTTTGCTGTGACGGGCGTAAACGAGGGTTGTTGCCGTCGTGGAAACCAACCCTCCAAACAGGCCAATCACCAAAAGACCCGCTTTGCCATCCAGACAACGCAGTGCAACATAACCCGCTAAACTGAGACCACTAATTAGCACCACCAACCAACCCACCTGATAGGGATTGATCACTTCATAGGGCCCATAGAAGGTATCGGGCAAGACTGGCAATAGAATAAAAGCCGCTGCCGCAAACTGGAAAAACGAACGGATATCCTTATCGGTCAATTGCGCGGGCATTTGCCGCAATTGATCCCGAAAATACAATATGGCCGTAATAGCTATTGCCAGCGCCGCCGGAAGTTGTGGATGACCGAGCCACAAGGCATAACCCAGCCCGAACGCAATCACACCGGCCATAACCGTCGTGGTATCCGGTTCTTCAGACGTCGACCGGAACTGCGCCACAATGAGCCCGACACCCACTACAACCCCAATGGCGATGGCCAGTCCCGCATCCTGATTTAAGACACCAATGTATCCTGCCAGAGCGCCTGCCAGCGCGATAAGCGTAAATGTGCGCACCCCGGCAATGGTGTTGTGGTGACGTTCCCGTTCCAGACCGATTAAAAAGCCAATACCGATGCTTTGCGCAAACAACATCAGGTGGGCTAGCTGTGTCTGGTACTCACTCATCGATTCCATACCCTCATTGTTGTAGCGATCAATGGAGCTTTAACGCCGGGCGTAAGCGCCGATTAATACGTCCAACCAACGCCAATAAGGCCGTTCTCAGGTAACCGTGCAAGGCAATTTGATGCAATCGATAGAGTGAAATGTAGAGGTATTTTGCAATCCCCCCCTCAACAAACACCTTTTTACCCATTAAACCGGCCAATACGCCCACCGTGCTGTACTCCGCGAATGACACTAGCGAGCCGTGATCACGATAGGTAAAAGACTCACAAGGTGATCCCGCCAGTTGATTGATGATATTTTGACAAACACAGCTCGCCATTTGATGTGCGGATTGAGCGCGGGGCGGCACTCGGCTGCCATCATCCAGGGTTAGCGAGGCGCAATCGCCCAACGCGTAGATCGACGTGTCATCAGCAGAACGTAATGTCTTATCAACCACAATTTGATTGATTGGATTGGTGGTAAGACCTCCGATATTTTTCAGCGTCTCCTGACATTTGACTCCGGCGCACCAAACCACTACATCGGCCGCTATTTTCTTGTCGCCCTTCAAACTGACACCATCACGATCAACGGATTCGACCGAAGCATTGGTCAGGATGTTTGCTCCAAGGCCAGATAAAATGAGGGAGGCTTTCTGTGAGATGTGCCAAGGAAGCCCATTGAGTATCCGGTCAGAGGCTTCAATTAAATGGACCGCCAGCGAACGGCGTTGAATGGTCGAAAACCCATAGACCGGTAGATAATCGGTGATCTTATACAGCTCCGCCGCAAGCTCTACACCCGTAGCTCCACCTCCTACAACGACGACATTCAGGGGTCCTTCACTGCCAGAGGCCTTCATCTTCAGGAAGTGATTAAGTAGTCGCTGATGGAAATGATTGGCCTCTGTGACGCTATCGAGCGTAAAACAATGTTCATGCACACCGGGCACAGAGAAATCGTTACTGGCCGAACCTATGGCCAAGACCAGAATGTCATAATCAATAGTCCGTGGTGGAACCACAATGTCACCGTCATCAGCCATTAACGCTTCGAGCCGGATTTGTCTGTTTTCTCGGTCCAGACCGGACAAGGCGCCCAATTGAAACTCGAACCCATGGTTGGCCGCGTGCGCCCGGTAGTCCACTCCGTCCATGTCTACGTCCAACGAACCAGAGGCCACTTCGTGAAACAGGGGCTTCCAGACATGAAACGGATGCTTATCAATCAATAAAACGGAGACAGCCCGCTGTTTGCGAAACTTCCGGCCCAACCGCGTCGCCAATTCCAATCCGCCCGCGCCGCCACCCACAATGACGATCCGTGTCATGCCTTTCATCGGCTCAGCTCCACAATCTCGCCCCTGCGAAAAATCGTCAGGGTTTGCGCTTTTCCATGAGATTCCAGCGCATGGCCAATATCCATCAGACTCTTTACTGGCGTCTCGTCAATGGCCAGAAGAACATCACCCAGAATGAAAGACTGATTACTATCAATTCTCGCGGGTATCAAACCAAACAACGCTGCCGGAGAATCCGGGCTCACACTCAGTACGGCGACGCCCTGCCGCTCAAACCGGCTGGCAAACCACTTATTCACACGCTGATCGGTAGTGAGACCCAGATCCGGCAAACGATAGCTACCGTCTCGTATAAGTCGCGGCACCACCCTTGCGATGGTATCCACCGGTACAGCAAAGCCAATTCCGGCACTGGCTCCAGAAGGTGAGTATATTGCTGTGTTAATACCGATAAGCCTGCCAGCACTGTCCAGAAGAGGACCACCGGAATTGCCAGGGTTGATCGCGGCATCGGTCTGAATCAGATCGCGAATGGTTTGTCCTGTCTCTTCGCTCAGACTGCGATCCAATGCAGAAATGATCCCGGTGGTCAGGGTATAGTCGAGACCAAACGGGTTGCCGATAGCGTATACCTTTTGCCCTACCCGTAAGTCCCCACTGCTACCCAACGGGATAGGCGCTGGAGCATCCAGTGAAGACTGAACCCGTAGCACCGCCAGATCGTGTTCAGGACTGGCGCCCACCAGTGAGGCGCTGTAAGTTCGATCGTCAGTCAGTCGGATTTGAGCAGCACTGGCCCGTTGAATAACGTGATAATTAGTGACGATATGGCCTTTTGCATCCCAGAAAAATCCAGAACCTGTACCCGCCGGCGCTTCGAATACACTGCGATTCCAGGGATTAACCACTTGGGATAATGTGGTGATAAACACCACCGAACCTCTGGCTCGTAGAAACACTTCTATCGTATTTTGTTCTTCAGCGCCCAACTCACTGCGTGGTACTATCGGGCGGTAATCCAATTCGCGGTGACTCAACCAGTCCTGCCAGCGCGAGCCCAGCCAGAAAGCGGCCAACAACCCAATGAAAAGGTAGACCAGCAGGACTCCATTGATACGTCTCGGCATCAATACCCCTCCTCAGAGGAGTATGCCGAAAAGGCAGCCTGTTGGATTTGATCGGAAACGGCGATGGTTTCCCTGATGGTGGCCAAACATTGATCATCCAGAGTTTCCTCCGCGAGCAACTGTTTGGCGGTATCCTCCAGGATAGATTGATTGAGAGCCAGTACATCGGTAGCCAACTGGAAGGCCTCATCCAACAAGGTGCTCACCGCTGCGGATACCCGTTGCGCCATATCGGGGCCGAAACGCAAACTGGAATCAGCGAGCGAAGGATCAAGAAACTGGGACTTTGGGGCGTCAATGGACAACATACCGATGTCGTCCGACATGCCATATTGGGTCACCATGGCTCTGGCAATGTCGGTGGCTTTGACCAGGTCATCGGCTGCACCGGTAGTCACTTCGCCGAATATCAATTGCTCAGCAGCCCTCCCTGCCAGCAACACGGCAATCCGGTTCTGCAAATCCTTTTTACTCATTAAGTAGCGATCTTCCGAGGGGCGTTGAATGGTGTACCCCAATGCACCGATTCCTCGGGGAATAATGGACACTTTCTGAATCGGCTGCTCCGGGCTGAGTGCCATACCGACCAGGGCATGGCCCATTTCGTGATGAGCGACAATGGCTTTTTCGTGGGGATTGATCAGTCGATTTTTCTTTTCCAGGCCAGCGATGATGCGTTCAATCGCGTTAACAAAATCTTCCATGGAAACGCTTTCGGCACCGCGCCGGGTGGCAAGCAATGCTGACTCGTTAACCAGGTTTGCCAAATCAGCGCCGGTGAATCCTGTTGTGAGCGATGCCACGGCTTCAACACTCACGGTTTTATCCGCTTGGACCTTCTTCATGTGCACCCGCAGTATCTGCTCCCGACCGATTTTATCCGGGCGATCAACTAAAACCTGGCGATCAAAGCGACCGGCTCGCAACAGCGCCGGATCAAGGATCTCGGGGCGATTGGTGGCGGCAAGAATAATCACGCCCTCCGACGGATTGAAGCCATCCAACTCTGTCAACAACTGGTTAAGGGTTTGTTCGCGCTCGTCGTGTCCACCAGACATGGGGCCGACACCGCGAACGCGCCCGAGGGCATCCAACTCATCAATAAATATAATCGCCGGTGCATGGCTTTTTGCCTGTTCAAACAAGTCGCGGACGCGTGCGGCACCTACGCCGACAAACATCTCAATAAATTCGGAGCCACTAATTGAAAAAAATGGCACGCCTGCTTCACCGGCAACTGCTCGGGCAATCAGCGTTTTTCCGGTACCCGGTGGGCCCACCAGCAACACACCTTTGGGAATATGCGCACCGAGACGACTGTAGCGCTTTGGTTCTTTCAAAAAACTAACCACTTCAACCAACTCTTCCTTGGCTTCGTCAACACCAGCGACATCCTCAAAGTTAACGCCTGTGTCTTTTTCAACTAACACTTTGGCTTTGCTTTTGCCTAAATTCATCATCCCGCCCATTCCCTGTTTGTCAGCGAACTTGCGAAACATCAAAAACCACACGAGAAAAAATACCAGTGCCGGTGCAACCCAGCCAATCAACGTAGCCAGCGGTCCACCTGAAATTACCCCTTTGTAATCCACCTTATAGGGGGACAGTTTTTCTGCCAGATCAATATCGACCCTGGGCGTAACAAAGTGATCTTTGCCTTCGATTGGCTCCTTAAAACTGCCACGGATCGTCTGCTGATCAACGACGAGATCCTTCAGCCAGCCCTGTTCCAGGTATCGCTCGAACTCACTGTAGCTGAGTTCCACCTGGCTGGCGGTATGCCCCCAGAAGCTTTGAAACATCACGATCCCCCATAGGGCGACCACCAAATAGATGACGTTCAATTGCTTTTTTTTGTCCATATTTTTGCCCATCAGTGATGACCGTGGTCGCTTGTGAGGTGCGCCAGGTTGTCGAGCTCGCACTCCTCACTGTAATGAATAAAGCCCCGCTTGATCCGGTCCGCTACGCCGGATTTTAGCTTGCCCGGTGATTGATCAATGGCCGCTTCAATCTCTTCAAGGGATACTTGCAAGAGATCATAAGTGACATAGAGAAAGGTCTCTTCAAATAGCAGGGATTCTATTCCCATCAGTGACAGCAGGGATTGTTCCATTACGGCCTTTAGCTCTTCATCAATGGGCTCGGAGAAACCAATGCGACGCTTTTTTAACGCCTTCTGCCCCTTTTGCTTTGGCGACAACCCGTGTTTAGGATCGCCAACAAACAAATGTGGATGCGCTTTAAATCGATCCAGACACTGAGAAGAGCAAAAATAGTGATCGACGCCCTGATAATTGAATAACAGGGATCGATTGATTTTTGTCATATGACAAACAGGACAATGTATGGTGAATGCTAACTTGCTCATGGACATTATTTTCTCTGCGATGGGTTAACACCATTCATGAGCTGGTAGACCTCACTCTCGGTGGTCAACACTAAGGTGGTTGATGGATCGATAACCTGTTTATAGGTATCCAACGTTTTCACCAGATCATAGAGTTCACGCGCCGATTTCGACTGATTGTAGGCAGCCGAATAGATTTCAGTGGCCTTGGCATCCGCCACACCCTGAATGGACTGAATTTCACGATAGGCTTCGGACTCGATACGTTGCAAATCCTTCTCCTTGTTACCGATTATCTTGGCAGCTTCACCGGCTCCCTCGGAACGAAAACGTTCTGCGATCTGTTGGCGTTCACTGATCATACGGGCATAGATTTTTTGGCGGACGCTTTCGTTGTAATTGATGCGTTTGAAACGGATATCGAGCAACTCAATACCAAACTCGGCAAGCTTTACCGCCGCTGCTGAAAATATGTCCTCTTCAATTTGCCGTCTTCCTCGTTGGATTGGTAGTAATTTACCTACTTCTGCTTTCGTTAACAGCGGATCAACAGCGGGTTTTCTACCTTTGGTGGTGCGAACAATTTCAATCAATTCATGCTTGGCCACTGCGTTGCGGGTCTCGCTGCCAAGAATATCTTCCAGTCGTGACTGAGCACTGCGCTCATCGCGCAGACGCAGAAAATACTGAAGTGGATCCTTTATCCGCCAACGGCCAAAAGTATCGACAGTGATGTAAAGCTTGTCCTTTGTCGGCATATCGTTGGCCGAGCCATCCCAGAGCAAAATGCGCTTTTCGATACGATTGACTTTCTGGATAAACGGTATCTTAAGTTTAAGACCTGCTTCGTTAATGATATCGCCCACCGGCTTACCAAACTGGGTAATGATGACCTGCTCGGTTTCGTTGACGGAGTAGAACGCCTCGTAGGCAACAATCAGCAGTGGAAAAAAGATCGCCAACGCGATATAGGCTATACGGTTCATTGTGCGCCTCCTTGCATAGTATTGAGTTGCAGCAGAGGCAGCACCGAAGCAGCCCTGTCATCGAGCACGATTTTATTTTTTACCGCAGGCAGAACCTCCTGCATGGTTTCCAGATAGAGCCTCCGGCGAGTCACTTCCGGCGCCTTGACGTATTCCGCTAATAGGGCGTTAAACTTGGCCGCATCGCCTTCGGCCTGGTTCACGCGCTGCACGGCATACCCCTGAGCCGCCTGGATCGACCGCTCTGCGGTGCCCCTTGCCTGAGGTACCGCCTTGTTGTATTCACCCCTGGCTACATTGATCATACGCTCGCGTTCTTGTTGAGCCTCGTTCACTTCATCGAAGGATGCCTGTACCGGTTTGGGGGGATTGACATTTTTAAGCTGCACCTGGTCAATGCGCAGCCCCATTTCGTAGAGATTGACGACCTCCTGCATCTTGATCTGCGCACTGGCCTCAATATCTTGACGACCAATGGTTAACACTTCATCCACCGTTCGATCACCAATCACTTCCCTCATCACCGATTCGGATATATCGCGCAACGCGTCGCCGGGGTCGCGCACTTTAAACAGAAAATCAAAGGCATTTTCAATGCGAAACTGGATAACCCATTCCACCAAAGCGGTGTTCAAATCCCCGGTAACAATCGTAGTTTCCAACTCCCACTCTCTCGGGTCAGTCATTTGTTTTGTGAAGGTAGCTCCCGGCGTACCAAAACCAAACTCTTCCTTTAATTGGCGCTTGATCGGCACCTGGATTACCTGGTCAACACCGAAAGGAATTTTAAAATGCAATCCTGGCTCCACCACATAGTGGTAATGGCCAAAGCGTTGCACCACCCCAACCGATTCCGCCGAAACGGTGTAATAACTGCTGTAACCTACATAGATAACCAAAGCAATAACGACCCCAATAATGATCTGTCGGGGTGTCACGGGTATATCCGGGAGGGCTTCGTTAGTCTGTTGATTCATGTCCTTCTCCTCATCGCCGCATTGGAATTACAGTACAGCTGCGACTGGTCTTAACTGGTTGTGGCGTCGGCACCAATTTCCAAAATGTTGTTATCAAGGTACTGATGCGGTGGAATGATCAAATTGGTCGGCGCTGGCACACCTTTGAACACCCGACCGGCGAGATCGAATTTCGAGCCATGACAAGGGCAAAAATACAAAGCGTGTTCAACGCCTAACATCCCGTCAGGCTCATAGTTCGGCACGCACCCCAAATGGGTACAAACGCCGACGGCAACAAAAATATCGTCCCGGATACTGCGATACGCATTACGGGCGTAGTCCGGCTGCTGATTGACTTCTGAGTCCGGATCGCGCAACTCTTCGCGATGATCTGTTTTATCCAGATTCAGAAAGTTTTCGCGCGTGCGCCGCAGCACCCAGACGGGCTTGCCCTGCCATTCAACCGTAATCATTTCTCCCGGCTCGATTTTGCTGACATCCACCCTGACTGGCGCACCCTCAGCCCTGGCTTTGGCACTGGGGTTCCACGACTGTAAAAAGGGAGTGGCAACACCGACCAATCCAGCACCAGCCACGAAGGAAGTGACGCCAATCGATAACCGATGCTTATTTCATTAGGTTCACTCATGCGTTTTTCCTCCACTTAACAACCTGAAGTTTAAATTTGATCAGCAAGCATCAATGCTGATGTTGGTGCTTACCGTCTTCGTCCAGTAGTCGTTGCCGTCTATTCGAATGCAGGAACCACCTCTCTCCCACTGCGATCAGTAACATCGCGATAAGAGCAACGCCGATAACCCACGGGTCAGCGTTCAGTTTCACCCAAACAAAACCGATCAGTGCCAGCAAATCGAAAACAATGGCCACAATGGGCACCCAGCGCTTGGCTTTTATTTCATCCGCCAAATAACGAATCACGCCCCAATGAATGGCGATGTCCATGACCAGATAAAAGACAATACCCAGGGCGGCTATCCGCGACAGGTCAAAAAAGGCCGTAAGAAAAATACCGAGTACCACGGTATAGACAAGTGTATGTTTTTGGATGCTTCCCGGCATACCGAAATGGCGATGAGGAACCAGTTTCATTTCGGTCAACATGGCCAGCATCCGGGACACCGCAAAAATACTGGCAAGAATGCCGCCCGCAGTTGCCGTCATGGCAATTGCGACTGTAAACCATACTCCGTATTCTCCAAGCGCTGGTCGCGCAGCCGCTGCCAGCGAGTAATCCCGGGTCTCTATAATTTCACTCAGGGATAGGTTACTGGCCACTGAAAAGCCAACCAGGGTGTAGATGACTACACACGCAACAATAGAGATAACGATAGCTCTTCCAATGTTGCGATGGGGATCAATTACTTCGGATCCACTATTGGTAATGGTGGTAAAACCTTTAAAAGCCAGAATACCGAGCGCTGTAGCACCAAGAAAATTTCCGGGTGTTTTAGCGTCACCGGTATGACCGAAATCTATCGCCAGACTATCGGCCACCCACACACCGATAATGCCGAACACCAAAATGCCGCCAATCTTTAACACCCCGATAAACCCAGCTACCTTTTGAATAAAGCGGTTACTCAACAAATTGACGATAAACGCAAAAATAATCAGCCCCACACCCAGCATCGCCACCGTTCGCCCGGATTCATCACCACCGAATAATTGCATGGTATAGGAGCCAAAAGTCCGCGCCAGGAAGCTCTGTGCAATCACCATGGAGAAGTACATCAACAGTGCATTGAATGCCGTCGGTAAGCTGTCGCCATAAGCCTTGTGTAAATACATCCCTATCCCTCCGGCGGAAGGGTAGGCATTGGAAATTTTGACGTAAGAGTAGGCACTGAAAGAAACGACCACCGCTGCTGCCAGAAATGCCAGCGGGAACAGTACGCCCACCATTTCCGCCATTTGCCCGGTCAGGGCAAAAATACCCGCGCCTATCATGACTCCGGTCCCCAGCATCACGGTACCGGAGAGCGTTAGGCTACCCTTATCATAGTGAGTCGTGCGACCATCTTTATCCATCAATCTTCTCCTAAACTCATCTTTTTCAAAGTCGCTGCTACAATGAACCGGGCGCTACATTGATTTGCCTCCAGCAAGCCCAGCGTATCTAATGTTCCACCGCGGTTTCGATAACCAAATGCCAAACAACGGTCATTGCCCAAATCCAGCGGCCTACAAGTGCCCAGCAATATTTCAGGTCGCATATGGGATACAAAAATCCGCAAACGAATCTCATCGTCAAACAACTTGGTCTGCTGCGATGACGAACAGACAAATGGCTGTTCGTGCCTGTCGCGCGGAATACGAAAACGGCCAGGCTCAAGCAAATAAGTAATACGGCAGCCAATGCCTTTTTCTCTGAGACGCTGACCAACCTCACGACAAACCTGGAGTTGATAAGCACCCACCGCAACTAATTGAACATCAACTTTATCATCTTCTTCCAATGTCAACGCTCCATTTTCAACTAACTGCTGAGCTTGTTCGTAACTGAATGAAACCACAATTTCCTGTTTAGGTATGGTCATGGCCCAAACCTGGCCCTGGCTCTGGTAACAGGCATCGAGACAAGCAACCGCCGTACTGGCATCAGCGGGATATACGACGCGTGCCATATCACTCATTTCACCCAGTAGAACTTCACCAAACGCGGAATCCTGATGGGATTGCTCATTTTTGCCGTTCTCCCACAAATGCGAAGTAGCGATAACCGGCAACGATAACCAGCGCGGATGTCGATTCAGTTCTTTTTGGTGCCGCGCAAAAATGATTTCCTGCCGCAAGGCACCAATCATTTTCATGGCAAAGGCTTCATAGCTGACCACCAGGTTCATACCACCTTTATTGGCCAGTGCCGCACTCACTACGGCCTCCTCATTCAGAGCGGTAATGACAGCCCCTTGTATCGACTCGGCCACACCGTCTTCCGGGTTTAACACCCGGTGTTTGAGAAGGTCCAGCGTTTGGCCCATGCGGTTACTGCGTAGCTCATCAGGGTTGCCGATACGTACGCGCACGCCCGGATTGGCGAGATGCCACTCACACAAGCGCTTATCTACGGCTGCCATGGGTGACAATGCTTGCCCCTTTTCGCACTGTGGTGAAGCAGTAGGTAGTTTTAAAACGACATCACGCTGACCGAGCGCATGGTATTTTTCCGGTACCCGGTTATCTGCCTTATGTTGTGTTATTTTTTCGATTGCACTGGTCAGCTCAGTACGCGGCAGAAAAAGCCTGGCAGCGTGTTCATTGAATAGCTGCCGAGCCGCGGCATCGCTACGAGGGTTGCCGGGCAAAGACGTGCCGTGGGCTGCATTGGTGCCAGCACCGTAAAAACCGTAGCCTTTTTCCGTTTCGGCAATCAGGTACGGCAGTTTAACCGGATAACACATTTTTCCTGCACGAATATGTGCGCTGCAGGCTTGCAAGCGCGCTTCTGATTCAAATATTCCCCAGATAAACGCAGCAGGATCGCGCCCGTCGATGGCGATCGGATGAAAATCATTCTGCTCCAGATGTTCGTAAAACCAGGTCAGGCCGCCCTGCTGGTACATGGTGGAACGCTGATCAATACGCCGGCCATTGGCGATCATCACCGGTGTTACCAGACCACAATCCTCGGCGCGCCACCAACGGCTGGCCCAATCACTGCCGCGCTGTTCTTCAAACGCACCGTCACTCAGGAAAGCCACCAGGCGCTCACCGGGGAGAGGCATGTGCACGTATTGCAGCTCAGCAAAACCCAGGTAGCCACCTTCAATCAAACCGCCCGCCGTGTGTGGATTGACATGACTGCCTAATGGGACACCCGGGCGACCATCATCCGTAATCGCGTAGCTGTAAAAATCCTGCGCCAATTGCGATAGACCTTCATCACTTAGGGGGTAGCGCTCCGCCTGTTCCGGATAGAGGTTTTGCAGTAACACATTGACCGCGTCGATGGCCGCCACACAGTGGCCCTGACCCATCAACCAGCTTCGTGTGATTCCCGCCAGGTGGTTAGCCACCATGTAAGCGACATAGGCAGGCACCATATTCAGGGAGCCACCGGTATGCCCCTGTGGATTGGCTTTAAAATCTTCAGCGTCGAGTGCGCTACCGGAAAAATCCACTTTGGTGCTATAAGTCATATGCACCACCAACCACATGGCCGCACTGGTCAGCCGGTCGGTAGCCGACAAAATCTCCAGAACCTCATCAATCTGTTTGAAGCGCCCCTCACACACCAGTTGCTGGCACAGATCAAATATGCGTACCTGTGTTTCATCGCTGTGCTGTATCACCCCGTAACCGTTTGCCCAATGAGCAAACGCTGGGTAAGTCTCGCGATACATCCTGGCTCGTTGTTCAATACGGTGATCGTTTTGTTGGTCTATCACATACATGGCTATGCCTCAGTCAGCGACTGGCTGATTGCTAAATTCGTTGGGAAAATGCTGCTGGACTGCGAGTAGCATCATCGCCGCCTCATCCGAGGCAACTACCCAGCACTGCACTTTTGATGTCATTGAGGAAAGCTCTATCGGCAGGTTGCTGTTGGCCGATTCAGCGTGCAATTCAACGCCCAAATGGGATAACCCCAACAAGAGCTCTTGGCAAAGAGCCGGATTATGTTCGGCAACACCGCCGCTGAGCACAATACCGTCCAGGCCACCTAAAATCGCAAAGTAAGCCCCCAATGTTTTCTGGAAGCGGTATCGAAACAGCTCAAATGCCAGATGGCACTGTGGGTGGTCACTGGTAAATAGTTCAGCCATATTATCAACACCACCAGACAACCCCCGCCAACCGGATTCCTGATTAAGCAGTTTATCCGTATCTTCAGGCGACCATCCTTCCTGCTTTTGTAACCAGGCCAGCAAACCTGGATCAACATCACCGCTGCGCGTACGCATTAACAGCCCCTCATTGGGCGTAAATCCCATGGAAGTATCCATTAGAAAATGTCGCCCACTTAATGCTGGAACTGTCAGGGTTGAGGACTGAAAAAAAACAGGCATAACAGACGCTTGCACCCTGGTTCAGGCCAGCAAGCGGTTGTAAATAGTGGCAAGCAACCACCCGGAAAAACCAGCCACCACAGCCCAGGCCACCAACCCCCAAAGTGCGCCGACCAGGGTTAGGTGCCACCCCATATCCTGCAACTGCATATGCACCATGTCGCCGGACATGGACATCATCATTCCGGGCATCGCCGCGACGAAGACACTGCAAATGACCCAAAGCACAATGGCACTGATTGAGCAGGCCAGACCAAATTTAAAGGCATGCAGTTTCATACCGGTGCTCCTTCTATCATGTGTATTTACCTGTCTATAAATCACCAAACCGATTGGACGATTGCGCCATGCGCATCACTTCGTGTTCCTCCAGCGAACGCAAGGTCTCCAACAATTCCTTAGCCGACGGAATGTCCGCCCGTGACGCTAGATAGCGATACAACTCGATGACCTGCTGGTGCTGATCAATGATCACTTCCATAATCTGCGCGGCATCCAGTTCGGCAAAGGGGGCATCACAATGAGCGTGCCGGGTAATCGGATGATGTTCGACGTATTCATAACACCAGGTATTGAGGGCATGTTCATCTCCGGACTTTTCAAAACCGCTTACCACGTCGGTCAGCGTTTTTTCGTGCTCGGAGAGATAAGCCAGTATCATTCGCGCCCGCTCGTCAGTGTTTTTATCCGCGCAGTGGGACAAGCACTGGTTCAGGTGTTGGTGAAACTCTTTGGTCCAGTGCAACACATCTTTCAGGGTTTCAATTTGCATGATCTTTTCCTCTACTATCTTGGTTCTCTTGTTTCGATTGGTGCAGGATCACGGGGACAAGGGTTACAGGCGCAAGATATCCCGATACCCGGCAACGTCGACCTTAAACTCCGTTTGCTCCTGCAAATGCACGCGCAAGCCTTCCAAGGCTTCAGGATCACCATGAATCAGTTTGATCGGCGTTGTGCTTGCCAATTTTGATTGGTGCAACCATTCAGTGAGTTCGAGATAGTCCGCATGCCCCGAGAGCCCGGAAATCACCTCCACCTCTGCCCGTAGTGGAATCCAGCTACCGTGGATTTTCACCGCATCGACACCTTCAAGCATCTTGGCACCACGGGTTCCACCGGCCTGGTAACCGGTAAACAGCACCGTGGTTCGGCTATCACTCAATAGCCGTTTAAAGTGGTGAAGAATTCGCCCACCGGTGGCCATACCGCTGCCGGCAATAATGATATGGGGGAAAGCCTGCCCCGCTAGCGCCTTGGATTCATCCACGGTACGGGTATAAGTGACGACATCGCACATGTGATGACATTGCTCATGGCTGAGTCGATGCTGATCGCTGTGATGACAAAAAATATCCGACACTTTGATGGCCATGGGACTGTCGAGATAGATCGGCAGTTTGGGTATGGCACCCTCTTGCATCAGCGTTGCCAGCAAATGTTGCAAGGCCTGCGCCCGCCCCACGGCAAACGCGGGCACCAGTAAAACCCCACCGTTTTTAGCAACACGGTTAACCACGGCAGCCAATTGTTGCGCAGCGTCCTGCGGATCGTGCTGCCGATTGCCGTAAGTGGACTCCATCAGCAACAAATCCAGTTCGGGCAGCGGGCGCGGTGGTTTCATCAACACGTCATCGAAACGGCCCACATCGCCTGAAAAGCCAATGCGTTTGCCTTCCGCTTCAATAATGATACTGGCGGCACCGAGAATATGCCCCGCCGGTTGCAGGTAAAAACGGATATCGCCGACTTCAACCTGTTCATCAAAGTCAACCGACTGAAACAACTCCATACTCGATTCGGCGGTTTGACGGTCATAGAGCGGCTCGGGTTGTTCATGTTTGCTCAGCTTATGTTTGCTGTAGTATTTCGTGTCCTCCTCCTGAATATGACCACTGTCTGCCAACAGGATCTGACACAGGTCTTTGGTGGCGTGATGGGTAAACACCGGGCCACGAAAACCGTGCTTGTATAAGGCGGGGATATAGCCGGAGTGATCCAGGTGCGCATGAGTGAGCAACACGGCATCGAGCTTATCGATATCCAGCGGCAGCGGTTGCCAGTTGCGCTCACGCAACCATTTGTAGCCTTGGTACAGGCCACAGTCGATCAGCACCTTGCTGCGCTCGGTTTCCAGTAGAAATTTTGAACCGGTTACGGTTTCGGTACCGCCTAAAAAGGTGATTCTCATGATACGACTCCTGTGGAATCTGATCTTGTTGGTTGCAACATGGAGATAACGGCTGTAATCAGCTGCGGCGTGATATCAATGGCATTGGATGAATGGGGAATGGTGTTGGCAGTTGCTAATTGGCTTAGTCCGGCATGGATCAGTGCTTCATCAGACCCATCAGCAAAAATACCGTGAACGGCAACACATTGAATGTGATTAATGCCCTTGGATTTAAGAGTTTTGATACATTCCAGAATAGTCTGCCCGCTCGATATCACATCATCAATAATGACGGCGGTTCTCTCTCTGTACGCATCAATGTTAGGCAAGGACACTTCAACATGACGATCACCGAAGCGTTGCTTCTCACCAATGACAAACGGGTGCTGGCTATAATCAGCAATACTGGAAACCCATTGCTCACTCTCGCTATCCGGTCCTACTAACAACAAATTGTTTTGTGTTTTTAACCATTCAGCTAAGGCAGGAGCACCTTGTACCACAGAACTGGGCACGGAATAAATTTCGTCCAGGGAATGATAACGATGCAGGTGAGGGTCTACCGTCACTAACCAATCAATATGCTGAGACAGGCACTTGGCAAAAATACGTGAAGTAACAGCCTCACCGTCGACAAAGCGGCGATCCTGGCGCATATAACTGAGGTAGGAAGCCACTAATCCGACTTGCGAAGCACCCAGTTCCCGCAATGTTTCGACCAAAAACAGTAACGGTAGATACTTGGTGTTGGGGTGCGACAAATCCGCCACAACAATACAGGCACGGCCTTCCACATCAGAGGTGATACGCAAATAGGATTCACCATCGGGGAATTGACGTGCACTAAATTCTCCCCGCTGCACACCCATCGCCTTTGCTAACGAATCCGCCAATGGGTGATCGTGTAAGCAAAACACCAACGGTGTCTTTCCTGAAACCGGGTTCAGTTCACTCATGAGATTGCTCCAATCGTGAAAATGTTGGATTGTCGGTAATAGGCCAATGCGTATTGCAGCTCGCCTTCTGTGTCACTGAACAGTGTGAACAAGGGTTCACCTCGCTCTACCGTTTCACCGACACGCTTATGCAAGCGCAAACCCGCTGCCGAGACATTGGGCGCTCCCGCCAGTTTCGCCAAGCGCGCTAATTGGCGATTATCAATCGTCTGCAAAGTGCCGGTTGATGCGGCAGTTTCCGTATGTTGAAAATCTGCAGAAGGCAAAGGTTTCATCCCGCCCTGGGCCGCTATAATTCTCTGAAATTGTTCCCACGCTGCACCGCTATCAAGAATTTCGGTAGTCTTTTGCAAACCTTGTTCATAGGTTTGCTGATACGCCAGAGAAAACAGATGGGCAGCCAAAAACAGTGCCCGCTCTCGAAGGTCCTCGGGCGCATCGCTGCTGCGCCGCAAAACAGCAATTACATCGCGGGCTTCCTCTACTGGACCAACACCGCGCCCGACGGGCTGACTGCCATCCGTTATCAGGCAACGAACCTGAAGGCCGCACGCAGCACCAACCTGTGTAAATAGTGAAGCGAGGCGATCGGCATCTTTTTGCGAACGCACTTTTGCAGTAGGGCCGACAGGGATATCAATCACCGCATGGGTAGAACCCGCAGCGATTTTTTTCGACAAAACCGATGCAATCAACTGCCCTTCGCCATCAAGATCCAGCGCGCGCTCAATCCGAATCAATAAATCATCGGCGGGGCTAAGATTCACCGCTCCACCCCAGGCGAGACAACCGTGAGTTTCTGCTACAACTCGTTGAATATCCGCAAGGCTGAGATTGACGGTCGTCAGCACCTCCATAGTGTCAGCCGTACCCGCCGGTGACGTAATGGCGCGAGACGAGGTTTTCGGAATGGTTAAACCTGCTGCGCTGACGATCGCCACCACCAGCGGCGTGGTGCGATTGCCCGGCAGGCCACCAATGCAATGCTTATCCAGCACCATGGGTGAATCGGGCCAGCTGAGACGCTTACCGCAAGCCACCATGGCCTGTGTCAAGGCAATGATTTCATCCACATCCAGACGACTACCCGCACAAACGCTGAGAAAACTGGCAATTTCGATATCGGAATAACGATGGTCGCTGATGTCCTGTACGATCTCAGTGACTTCCTCGTCGCTGAGCTTATGGCCAAATATTTTTTTGCGAACAGCCGCCAGCGATGTCACCACCGGTGCATGACTGACGCTAATCAATGCCCCTGCGGTAACTCCCAGCCGTTCGATGGCGATTTTGGATAAACCAGCGCTGCCTGGTTCAATGACCTTCTCATCCACCACGTTGATCGTTGCGATTATTTGGTTTTGGCCATCTTCCACTGAAACGCGACTGTTAGCTGTAAAACCTTCCGAGCGGCAGATATGGCAATCGTTTCGCATATAAAGGACGGGTTCTTGGTGGGTATCGATACCTATATCAATAACCTTAAGAGCGTTTGCTGACTCCATCGTTTTCACCGTCATTGCTATTTTCGCCTGTTGCGTGGCGGTGACTTGTGACAACTCCATGGCTCATGCTCCGAGTTATCTTTTATGTTTTGATCCACGAATTTATAATATCCTTCTTTAAAATGCGTCCACCAGTCGTGACCAACCTCGATACCGTGTTTAGCCAACACATCCTCGATACCATCGAGGCATAGACGAGATGCATCGTATGCGAGATTCAAAACCTGTGACTGTTCATCAAATGAAACCGCATCCAAACCATATAACTTATCGATTTCTGTAATTGCATCGTTGATATTACTAACGTTCTTTGCGTCAAGTTTTAAATGACGAACAACGAGATTGACTTCAGACACACCCAGTCGGTGCTCTTCTTGTTTCATAATTTACCTCCAAGATCTAATCTCTGTTTACAAACTTTTTCACATCACCAACAGTCTATTATTTGTGTTGATGCTCGTTAGACTTGTTTGCCTCAGATTGTTGATCCATCATTTGCCCCATCATTTTTTGCATCATCCCCATGTGTTTTTCCATCATATCCATACGTTTTGTGATATCCATTTTGTCCATTTTCTTACCGCCTTTCATGCCGTTCCCCATATTCATCATCTGCATACCTTCTTGCATAGTTTGCATATGCTCATTCATTAATTGTTGACGTTTTTCTGGGTCGGTTTCGGCTTTGATTTTTGCCATTGTTTCCTGCATTTTTTGCATATGTTCATGCATCGCCATCATCTGCTCATGATTCATCATTGTCATCATCATGCCACCAACTTTGTCTTTGCTTGCATCTCCATGCTCATGTCCTTTTTCAGCATAAACAGGCGAAGAGATTGCGGTGGTAATAATGACTGCAGAAAGAAATTTGTTCATTGAATTTTTCATTTATAAATCCTCAATATGTTGACGTTTTTAGGTTATTTAACTTTGGAATCCAAGCGGGTGTCGATTCCATATAATGACGATAGGCATCGCCAAATTCTTCAATTGCCATGCGCTCTTCTCGTTTTGCAAGACGCACGTAAACCACCAATAGGATTGGAAACATACCTAGTGTTGGAAGTGTCGGCCACTGCAACAGAAAGCCAAACATAATCATGATAAAAGCAATGTATTGCGGGTGACGGCAGCGGGCATACCAACCAGTGGTCGCCAGGGAGTGAGTTTGTTGCGCTTTGTGCAGCACGTTCCACGCCGACGCGAGCAGAAAGAAGCCGAGCACGATTAGTACATTGCTGGCAATATGCAGCGGATCAAAGTGCGGATCACCTTCAAACCCGAGCATGGTGTGCAGTAAATGGCCATTTTCATGGGAGAGGAAGTCCACTCCTGGGTACTTTTCCGCCAGCCATCCAGACAGAAAATATATCGTCAGCGGAAATCCATACATCTCGGTAAAGAGCGCAATAATGAACGCAGAGAAAGCCCCAAAACTGCGCCAGTCGGTTTTTGTTTGTGGCTTGGCAAAACTGAAGGCAAAGAAAATAAATATTGCCGAATTCAGTATCACCAGTGTCCAGAGACCATAAGCTGAATCACCGTGCATTTGTCGTTCTCCTGTTTTCTACCGGGTCAATGGTGGTGCCGATGTTCGCTATCCCGGCGCCCATCTTCTAATCCACGCTGGTAAGCATCTTGATCTGACTCACCCTCATGCTGATGGCCTTCTCCCTGGCGCTGATGGCTCCCACCATGCCCCCCGTGGCCACCATGACCTCCATGCATGAAAAGATGCATAAAAGGACATGCCAGCAAAATCAGAAAAGGTAAAAACTGCCAGACATGCTGGCGGTGTTCGATCAGCAGAAAATACGTGGCAGCACCAATTAGGCCCAATGCCGCCAGTCCTTTGGGTGTTAACCAGAATGATGTTTTTTGCGTTGCCATATCACACCTCACGGATGAAATTGAAAATCGCTGTCTATCGCACTGCGTTTATCATGAATCCAAAGTAAGTCATTCACCGGAATAATACAAACCAGCCCTTCGCTATCGGCATTGACGTGCGCCGTTTCTACAATCAGTTGCGCGATGTTATTTGCATGCTCTGACCTGGCGTAAATCTCCATTTGAATGTGCTTAATCAAATGATTCTCGTTGAAGCTGTCGAAGTATTCTCCACGACCGCGAACCGGATGCAGGGTGAAGCCTTTAACCCCATGCCTAATCAGTGCTTCTTCTACGTCCTTCAAACGAAATTCGTCAAAAATGGCGGTCACTTTTTGAATATTCATACTGATATCAATCCTTACTTTCTTTGTTGAACATTCTCTAATTCACCGTGAGCTGACCGCGATACATCTGCATCTGACAATGAAAGGCGTATTCACCAGATTTCAGTGCAGGTAGTTGTATGGACTTCAGTTTATTGAGGGGCAAGGTGTCACTGATTTGCAGTTCGGGAATCAGTAACGTTTCTGAGCAGGGTGATTCATCTTTACGTATGAACTTCAGCTCAACCGGCTCACCCGCAGGCACTTTAATTCGGGAGGGTGAATAGGTGCCATTTTCCACGGTAATCACCAGATCATTTTCACCCAGCTCTGCCTCTTTGGGCTTGTACAACCAAAACCACCATATAATGAGCGCGATCACAACAACGCCAACACTATTAATGATTAACATGTCCACTCTCCTAAACAAGTTTCTGACGAAATAGCCATTAGTGCTCCTGCGCTTTGAACAAGCGCAGTCGGTTGGCATTGGTGACGACCGTGAGCGACGAAAATGCCATTGCGGCACCCGCAATCACAGGGTTCATAAGTACCCCAAGCAAGGGGTAAAGAATACCTGCGGCAACCGGAACACCCGCCACGTTGTAAATAAACGCACCGAACAGGTTCTGTTTGATGTTACGTAATGTGGCCTTGCTCACCGCAATGGCATCGGCAAGCCCATGCAGCGATCCGCGCATCAAGGTGATATCGGCACTCTCTATGGCCACGTCGGTGCCCGTACCGATGGCGAAACCCACATTGGCAATTGCCAACGCTGGCGCGTCGTTGATGCCATCGCCTGTCATGCCGACCACTTCACCTTCCATCTGCAGTTCCTGAACCTTTTTGGATTTGTCCTCCGGTAACACCTCGGCAAAGAACTCTTTAATGCCCGCCTTTTCGGCGACGGCTTTTGCCGTGGCGCGGTTGTCGCCGGTCAGCATGACAACGCGAATGCCGTTGTGCTGCAGTCGTTTAATGGCGGCAATAGAGTCTTCTTTGATGGGGTCAGCCACCGCGATAATGGCGGAGAGCTTGTTATCCACGGCGAAATACATCGGCGTCTTAGCCTCGGCAGCCAGGCCCTGCGCTTTTTCAACAAAATCGCCGAGTTCGATATTGCGCTCTCGCATCAGTTTTTCATTGCCGAACAGCAACGTTTTGCCATCCACCTCAGCCTGCACACCGTGACCGGCGATGGCATTGAAATTGGAGACCTTCCCGGTTTCGATACCCTTCTCCTGGGCTGACTCGACAATCGCCAGCGCCAGCGGATGTTCAGAACCCGATTCGAGCGTGGCTGCCAGCTTCAGGATAGTGTTCTCGTCCTGCTCGCCAGCGACCAAAATATCGGTGACCTTCGGCGCCCCCAGGGTAATGGTGCCGGTTTTATCCAGAATCATCGCTGATATTTTCGATGCGGTTTGCAAGGCTTCGCCGTTGCGAATAAGGACACCCGCTTCTGCCGCTTTGCCCACACCCACCATCACCGACATGGGGGTTGCCAGACCCAACGCACAGGGACAGGCGATAATCAGTACCGTGGTGGCAGATACGATGGCAAACGCCACGGCTGGGTTCGGGCCAAAGTTGAGCCAGACCAACGCACTGGTGACGGCGATAATCATTACGACGGGTACAAAATACGCGGAAATCACATCGGCCAAACGACCAATAGGCGGCTTGGAATTCTGTGCGCGTTTGACCATGTTGATAATTTGCGCCAGGGCCGTGTCTTTGCCGACACGAGTGGCCTTAAACAGAATGGAGCCGGTTTTATTGATGGTGCCCGCTGCAACCGTGTCGCCCACGGCTTTTTCAACGGGCATGGGTTCACCCGTTAACATGGACTCGTCAATGGCGGTATGGCCTTCTATGACTTCACCATCCACAGGAATTTTTTCTCCCGGACGTACACGCACCACATCGTCCATGAGCACCTGTTCGATGGCGATATCCAGTTCCTTTTCGTCGCGTATGACTCTGGCTGTCTTAGCCTGCAGGCCGATCAGCCGTTTAATAGCTTCCGATGTGCGCCCGCGGGCTTTGAGCTCTAGGGCCAGGCCCAGATCGATCAGCCCGATAATGATCGCCGTGGCCTCAAAGTAAACATGGCGAGCTTGTTCTGGAACCGACTCGGGGAAAAATACGACCACCATGGAATACAGCCATGCGGTACCCGTACCCAGCGCAATCAAAGTGTCCATATTGGCAGAATGATTCAGGAAGGACTTCCAGGCGCCGACAAAAAAATGTTTTCCTGAGAAGTACAAAACGCCAAAGGTGAGTATGCCAACGATCAGCCAAGCGATCCGCTCGGTTGTGGTATTAACATTAACCTCCCCGGTAATCAGCGCATAGGCCATTAGCGGCCCACCCAGGGAAAGGGCTATCCAGGTTTCCTTCATCAGGCGTTTGTAATAAGCCTGATCCGCCTTTTCTTTTTCTGCGAGCGCATCATCTTCGCTCTCCGCAGCCGCAAGCTTCGCGTTGTAACCGGCTTTTTCCACCGCCTTTACCAGATCAGCAGCATCGGCATTGCCCGTCACACTCACAGTGCGCTGAGCGAAATTCATCTCGGCATTTTCTACACCGGACACCGCCTTTAGCGCCGACTCAATTTTTCCAACGCAACTGGCACAACCCGCACCTTCAATAATCAGTTCCTGAGGACCAGAGTTATTTCCTGAACTGTGGTGATTAGCCTTATGTGCATGATGATCATGAGGCGGAGTTGTCGTACCATCTTCATGGCAAGAGACACCGCCAGATTCCGTTTTAGTTGTACTCATACCCTACTCCCGGTTATTTCTTAAGAACTGTTATCGGATGACCGCCGCTGGAAAGCCAACGCCTTGCAATACTTCAACGAGATGATCTGCATCGACTGCACCAACAACTGAAGCGACACCGGTTGCCAGATCCATAGAGGCCTCACTGACCCCGGAAACGGATTTCAGAGTATGTTCTATACTTTTAACGCAACCACCACAGGTGGCTCCCTGCACTTGTAATTGGTGCAGGGGTTGCGATGATCTGCTAACACTGTTGGTATCAGGTGCCGCAGACGAAATGGATGACTTGCCCGCACAGCAACAGCCACTTTTACGTTGATTGGCGTTCGACGTTTGGTGTGTATTCATACTCATTCCTCCACGGTGAATTCTTCAATTAAATGGCAAAGCATATGACCTGTCGGAGCCTTGTCCGGTTTTTGGCTCCACTCCAATACGGCGCGTTGCATACGATCCCGCAGCCGTATCGTTTCTTTAAACTGCTGCTCAGTTTCATGTAATCTCTGATCAATCAAGCGTCTCACCGTCGGACAAGGAGATTTTTTCTTGTCAGCATGGGAAAGAATTTCCTGAATATCCTCGACCGAAAATCCCAACTGTCGGGCGCTTAACACAAACCTCAAACGCTTAACATCGTTGTCGCTGTATTCCCGATATCCATTGGCCTTGCTTTTGGTGGGATTCAGAATATTGATGCGGGTATAAAACCGTACCGTGTCTGCCGTAATGCCCAATAGCCTGGCAACCTCGATGACTTTCATGCCACCCTCCTCTTGATCCAGTCATGCCATCCTAAGCTTCCGCTGGAATCAGGACCTTGATCTGAGTCAATCACCGGTTATAAACCGAGGTTCTACACCAAGCTTTATAACCGTGCGCTGGAAAAGGTTATACACCTGTGTCATGGACACAGGTCAAGCAGTTTTAGCGTGCGGATTCATGCCATCTATTGGCTATGTTAATGAGGGGAGACTGACACCTGGATGACCCCAACATTACACACCTGTAATGTTGGGGTAGATTATTTGATCCAAATCAACTCGAATGACATTTGGCCAGATCCCTTTCTCAGGGCTTTCTCCAAAGAAGGTAAACGGCTGGTAGCACGAGTAAAGTCAGAATGACCGCACTTAGCATCCCACCGACCATGGGCGCGGCAATACGACTCATGACCTCCGAACCGGTCCCTGCTCCGTACATTATCGGCAACAGCCCCACGATAATCGCGGCAGCCGTCATCATCACCGGACGCACCCGTAAGCCGGCACCGTGTAATACGGCGTGGCGCAGGGTTTCCAGGCGGGGTTCCACGCCCTCCTGCTCACACTCCTCCAGCATATGCCGATAAGCCTGGTTGAGGTACACCAGCATGATGACGCCGATTTCCACAGCAACACCGGCCAGGGCGATAAAGCCCACTCCCACAGCCACCGAGAAGTTGTAGCCAAGAAGGTACATCAGCCAGATAGACCCCACCATCGCCAGGGGCAGCGTGCCCATGATGATCGCGACCTCGGCAAAACTGCGGAAGTTGAAATAAAGCAAGACGATAATGATAGCCAGCGTCAGCGGCACCACATAGATGAGCTTTTCCTTGGCGCGCAGCATGTATTCATACTGCCCTGACCAGTTCAGTGAATAGCCCGCCGGAAGCTCCACCTGATCGGCCACCACGGCCATGGCATTCTGGACGTAACTGCCAATATCCACCCCGTCGATATCGACAAAGGTCCAACCGTTGAGACGGGCGTTTTCGCTTTTAATTGCCGGTGGGCCATCTTCCACATAGACGTTCGCCACGTCCGCCAGGGCAATGCGCTGGCCACTGCCGGTCACAATCGGTAGCAGTGCCAGTTGCTCCGGGGAATTACGCAGATCCTGCGGGTAGCGCAGATTCACCGGGTAGCGTTCCAGGCCTTCAATGGTTTGGGTGACATTCATGCCGCCGATGGCTGTGGCCACAATCTGTTGTACATCGGCAATATTCAGCCCGTAGCGAGCGGCTTTTTCCCGTTGAATATCCACCTTGATATAACGTCCACCCGCCACTCGCTCCGAATAAACCGATGCCGTACCTGGCACATCCTTTAAGACCTGCTCCAGGCGTCGTCCGATTTTTTCAATTTGCTTGAGGTCGGGTCCGGCCACTTTGATGCCCACCGGGGTTTTAATGCCGGTGGCCAACATATCGATACGGGTTTTGATCGGCATCACCCAGGCGTTAGTCAGGCCGGGGAATTTCACCAGCGCGTCCAGCTCTTTTTTGAGCGAGTCGGTGGTCATCCCCTCGCGCCATTCATCCCTCGGTTTGAGCTGGATAAAAGTTTCGATCATGGTCAGCGGCGCCGGGTCGGTGGCCGTTTCTGCACGACCGATTTTACCGAATACACTTTTTACCTCCGGCACGGTGGCAATCAGCTTGTCCGTCTGTTGCAGAATTTCCCGCGCTTTACCAATGGACAGCCCGGGATAGGTGGTGGGCATATACATCAGGTCGCCCTCATCCAGAGGCGGGATAAATTCGCTGCCAATTTTGCTCACCGGCCAGAAGCCGATGACCGTCACCACCAAAGCCAATGCCAACGTGGTTTTGGGGTGGTTAAGCACCGTTTTCAGCGCAGGCATGTAGACGGCAATCAATGCCCGATTCAGCGGGTTTTTGTGCTCAGGCAAGACCTTGCCGCGAATAAAATAGCCCATCAGCACAGGCACCAAGGTAACTGCCAATGCAGCACTGGCCGCCATGGCGTAAGTCTTGGTGAAGGCCAGAGGTGAAAACATCCGTCCCTCTTGCGCTTCCAGGGTAAACACCGGCACAAAGCTCACGGTGATGATCAGCAGGCTAAAAAACAACGCGGGCCCCACTTCAGCCGCCGATTCCGCAACCACTTGCCAGCGGTTTTCAGCCGTCAACGGCGTGCGCTCCATGTGCTTGTGCATGTTCTCGATCATCACAATCGCACCATCGATCATTGCCCCGATAGCGATAGCGATACCACCCAGGGACATGATGTTGGCGTTTAAACCTTGAAAGTGCATGACGATAAAGGCGGTGAGAATACCGACGGGCAGACTGACGATGGCCACCAGGCTGGAGCGGATATGGAACAGGAACACCACACACACCAGGGCTACGACAATGAATTCCTCCAGCAACTTATGCCAGAGATTGTCGACGGCGCGCTCAATCAGACCGGAACGGTCGTAAACCGTAACGATTTCCACACCTTCGGGAAGACCCGCCTTAAGGGTTTCCAGTTTGGCTTTAACACCGTCAATGGTTTTCTGGGCATTTTCGCCAAAGCGCATCACCACGATGCCACCGACGGCTTCGCCTTCGCCATTCAGTTCTGCAATACCCCGACGCATCTGCGGGCCTACATCAATATCCGCCACATCTTTCAGTAGTAGTGGCGTGCCCTTGACGTTGATACCTAAAGGAATATTGGCCAGATCCTCGCGCCCCTGGATATAACCGGAGGCACGTACCATGTATTCCGCTTCGGCCATTTCCACTACCGAGGCACCCACCTCCTGATTACCGCGCTGGATCGCCATCTGGATATGGGACAAGGGAATGTTGAAGGCACGCAATTTATCCGGGTGTACCTTGACCTGATACTGCTTCACCATGCCGCCCAGGGCAGAGACTTCCGACACGCCGGGCACGGTTTGCAGTTCGTATTTCAGGAACCAGTCCTGCAGGCTGCGAAGCTGGCTGATGTCGTGTTGACCGGTCCGATCCACCAATGCGTACAGGTAAACCCAGCCGACACCGGTAGCGTCCGGCCCCAGTTGCGGCCGGGCGTTAGCTGGCAGGGTGGGCGCCACTTGTGACAGGTATTCCAACACCCGCGAGCGGGCCCAATAGGCGTCGGTATCCTCGTCAAAAATGACGTAAACATAGGAGTCACCAAAGAAGGAATAACCTCGCACGGTGACCGCACCTGGTACCGAGAGCATGGCAGTGGTCAGCGGATAGGTGACCTGGTCTTCCACCACCTGTGGCGCCTGTCCGGGGTAGCTGGTTTTGATGATCACCTGCACGTCCGAGAGATCGGGTATCGCGTCCACCGGCGTGTTTTTCAGTGACCAGCCGCCAATCCCCACCAGTATCAGAGTGGCCAACAATACAAAAAACCGATTCTGGACAGACCAGCGGATAATGCCTTCGATCATGGCTTACCCTCCCCGTTGTGCTGACTGTGGTCCATATCCATCTGACTGTGATCCATATTCATCGAATCGTGGTCTGTCTCCATCGAATCGTTACCCATCTCCATGCCATCATGAGTCATGGATTGATGTTGGCCGTGATCCATTTCCATACCGTTGTGACTCATCGGCTGATCACCGTCGGAAATCGGCATGTCTTCGGTAGCAGCATCAGGTCGATGGATCTGGCTGATCACATAGTTGTTGTCGCCCTCTCTTGTAATTTCTACGTGAAGAGTCATGTCAGGCTGTAAACCTTGAAGGTCTACATTTTTAGAGGCGGTAAAATTCATGGTCATGGCCGGCCATTGCCAGTCATCGATGGCGTCATGCGCCAGCGTCAACATCCGGTGCTCGGTCATCAGGCTTTTAATACGTGCGCCGACCCAGACCGATGTGGGCACCGTAGTCTCAGCCTTATCATCCGAACCATGGTCCATGCGCCGAAAGTCCGAGGTTTTGCTGGACTCGGAATCAATCAGAAATTGTGCTGAGGTCACAATGCGGTCGCCCTCATCAAGCCCCGACATGATTTCCGCCTGATCATCAGTGATATGCCCAACCCGCACAGCAACGGATTTAAAACGGCCTTCGTCCTTGGCCAGCACAACACGGGATTGACTGCCGGTACGAATCAGCGCCTCACGGGGAATCAACAGAGTGTCGTCCATCGGTGCCGCCTCAATGCGCATCTGCGCAAACATACCCGGTTTCAGATAACCATCGGGATTGTGAAAATGCACTCTTACCTGAGCGGTGCGAGTCGTGGTGTTAAGGCTCGGGTAGACATAGTCGACCTGGCCCTGCCACTCACGCCCCGGTAAATAACCCAAATGCATCTGGACCTGATCGCCGACTTGCACCAGGGAAGCCTGTCGCTCAAAGACTTCACCAATCACCCAGATATGATCCAGCTGACCGATCGCCATGATTTCCATGCCGGGTTTTACAAACATGCCTTCGCGCGCCATGAGGTTATCCAGTACACCCGATTGCGGGGCTGTGATGGTGATGGTCTGGCTCACCTTGCCGGATTTCTTCAGTCGGTTGATTTCTGATTCTGGCACCTGAAGAGATGCCAGGCGCTCCTTAGCGGCGTCAATCAGCGTGGCGTTATTGCGCTTTAGTGCCAAGAGTAATTCCTCCTGCGCATTAACCAGGGTCGGTGAGTAAAGCGCATAGAGAGGTGCCCCCTGCTCCACCGGATCGCCAGATGCTTTGACGTAGAGTTTTTCGATCCAACCCTCCACCCGCGGGTGAATATGTATCAAATGATCTTCGTCGTACTGCACATAACCCACGGTATTGACGGAAACGTCCATCTGGCCTCGGGTAACGGGTGCCGTGCGTACGCCAAGGTTATTGACCACATCCGGCGATATGGTGACGGTGCCAATCTCCTGATCATCGCCGGCTTCTTCATACACCGGAATCAGGTCCATCCCCATGGGGGATTTACCCGGTTTATCACGCTTGTAATTGGGGTCCATCGGCGCGACCCAGTAGAGCGGTTCCTTTTTGGCTGTCGCCTTACCGCCCTCTCCCGCGTCTTGCATACGCCACAAGGCTGAATAGTGGGCAAGGGTTGCCGTTGCAATCAGCAATGCAACGGTAATGAAAAATGATTTATTCAATTGAATCTTCATGGGGTCATTCCTTCCGTGCGATTGCCGTTTGTTGCAGGGGACTGCTTTGCGTGGCTTTGCGGTAACAGCACTGAGCGGTTTGTCGGTAAGAGATAGTTCAGTTCGGCAAGGGTTTTTAGCCGATCGACCTTGATGGTCAGGAAATCGATTTTCGCGTTCAACTCGGCGATGCGGGCACGCACCGCTTCAGCAAAGTCGCCGTCATCGTTGTTATAAGCAGTCAGGGCAGCTTCGGCCTGCTCCGCCATTTGCGGCAGTAGCTGCTGGTCATAGAGTGTGCGGCGCTCATTCAGCCGCTGGATTTGCACGATCGACGTGTCCAGCTCTGCCATCAGTTTTCGCGCCATCAGTAGCTTGTCCGTTCGCAGCGCCTCGGCTCGGGAGGTGGCGGCACTGACTTCCTTATCCTGTCGATTGTCCGTGAAAAGCGGCAGATCAAATGTGACACCGACCGAGAACAGATCGGCGCGATCCCGACCCATGGGGTCATCGTCCCGATAACCGTACTGGGCGGTGAGCCCCCACTCGGGCTTATACTTTTGCTGGGCCAACTCAACCCCGGTCTGCATGGCCTCGATACGCTGGTCAAAGGCCAATAACAGGGGATGCCGATTGATCTGTTCATAGAGCCAGCGATCATTTTTAGGCTGACCCATGACTAAAGTTGGCTCCTCACCCAATTTACTGGATAAGGTTTGCGCCAACGGCAGACTGGCTTGACCGCCAATCCACTCGGAGAGCCGCTGCTGGGCGGATTCCCGTTGTTGTCGCAACACGGTCAGGCGATCATCCAGTCGTGTGAGTTCCAGTTGTGCCCGGATAATATCCTGCTGGCGGGCGCGCCCCAGTGCGGAGGAATAGCTGGCTTTGGTGGCATCCACCAGATGTTCAAACAGCGCGCGATCCTGTTCAATCAAACGGATACTTTCCTGTGCCCGGTAGGCTTCCAGCCATAACTGAGTCACCGTCGCTGTCACCTTGTCCTGGCGATCCTGCCTGAGCAGTGGCTCCTGGGCCGCCAACTCCTGCTTTTGGCGGCTGGTTAACGCCAGACTATCGCCGCGCGGAAACATCTGACTAACACCCACAGTCAGCTGCGTCATCGGTTCCTGATTGATATCGAAGCTATCGGTCGGGAAGTTGGCCGCCATCAGGCTGACCTTGGGATCAGGCAGGGTTGAGGCGGAAATGGATTCACTGGTCAGTGCATCTTCCCGGTAACGGCTGCCGTTCAGCCAGGGGTCGGAGGCAATCGCCTGTGCAATCGCCGCTTCCAAAGTCAACGTACCAGCCTGGTCTTGATCCAACTGTGTTTGGGCAAACTGTTCTTGGGCAACTTTTTCCTCGGCAAAAGCAGGAACCCCCACCAACAAGAACAACAATAAAAAACTCCGTTGAATGTTCATGGTGATACGTCCTATTGCTGATCGCGGCTGTCCACTGAAGCAAACACTTCAGCCGAACCGTCTTTTTTTAGCAACCACACCTGGTAAGGCATAAATCTGTCGCCCATTTCCATCCCGGGGCTGCCCGCCGGCATGCCCGGCACGCTCAGGCCGATGGCACCAGCCGGTGGATTTTCCAGAAACTGCTGAACGAAGCGCGCGGGGATATGACCTTCGAAGATATAGCCGTCACTCGTCACCGCCGTGTGGCAGGATTGGTATTTGGGGGCAATGCCATGCTCGTCTTTAACGCGATTCAAGTCCGCCGGGTGGTGGATTTTGGCCTCAAAGCCGGAGTCTTCCATGTACTGGACCCATTGCTGGCAGCACTGGCAGGTGCGACTTTTGTAAACATCCAGTGTGGCAATCGATGCGGCTTTAGCGGCATGATCTTCGCCCTCCGAACAGGCGGCGAGGAATAACAGAGAAACTATCAGCGCAAGATGGCGCAGATAATCAGGTAAAGGTTTCATGGTAACTCCCAATCATGAGACGCGATGAGCGCATTCAGTGACGATCACGCGTTTTAAACAAATGTTTTGGGAGTTTTGTCGACTCCCGCTTGATTAAGGATAAGTGGGTAGAGACCTAAATTTCAGGCGTACCAACCCTATGTCAGCGGGAAATGGGGGGACGAAATAGCGAGGAAACTTCCTGAGTAAGGAAGGAAACCGAATATTCTGTATTGAGAGTTTGAGAAAACTGAACGGAAAACGGCGACAGTGTGCTTACCACCGCAACACTGGCAGAAATACAATCCATCTGAGAACAATCGTCCTGACTGCAACAGTCTTTGGCCTTGGCATTATCGACCGCAGCGTGGTTCATATGGGCCATATCCATTGTTGCTGCCATTGCATGAGCGGTGGAATGATGAGTCATCTGTTCGCAGGGCAACTTCACAACGGCAAACGACTGGCTGGTAAAAGCCAGTAACGCGAAGATTGCCATGTAAAACCCAAATCTGTTCAATTGCATACTGAGATGATACAACTCATTATTTATATCTGATAAGTCTATATATTTCGGCTGAATGTTCAATCCTTCGTTCCACTTCATGTGTTGAGGTGGATCAAAAAACTTGGTATTTCGTTACCGCTAACCTGAAAAATAAATTGCACCAACCATAAAAAAATACCTTCTCAGTAAATAGTAAAACACAAGTCTGTCAACCAGATGACGGTATAATTACAAAGCCGTCATACACGGTTGCTTGAATTATGGCGTGGTTAAGCCCAAAGGGCTCCCAGTGGTACGGCATAAAGATTGTCACCAAAGGCTGTCGTATGGTCGCCGTCATAGAGCAGAATACCGATCTTGAAGCGATCACCAGCCACGGATTGAAACCGTTTCAGCCCGGTGAAATCCTTCGCGCCAAGGGTCGCCGCCGCCTTCACCTCGATGGCGAAACAGTCACCCATGGCATTCTCGATGATCACGTCAACCTCCACTTTGTCCTTATCCCGGTAGTGGGAAAAACTCAGTGGTTCGTCCACCCAAACCGCTTGTTTGCGCAATTCGTTATAAACGAAGGTTTCCAACAGCAGACCAAAATCTGCCGGTTGTTTGAGCAGTCGATCCCGGTTGAGGCCTCGCACGGCGCACATCAGGCCAGTATCGACGGAATGCAGTTTGGGTGTCTTCACCAACCGTTTGTATTCATTGGAATGCCAGGCGGGCAATTGTTCCACCAGAAATAATTGCTCCAACAGAGCCATGTATTTTTTGATGGTCAGCCGATCCAGCCCCAGTTTGCCCCCCAATTCGGTGAGATTGACCAGTTTACCGGCGTAAAAAGCGGTGAGCTTGAGCAACTTGCCCATTAAATCCGGATGATCGATGTGGGTCAGATCACGAATATCCCTTTGCACCAGGGTGCTCAGGTATTGCTGATACCAGGCTTGTGAACGCCGTTCACTGCTGCGCTGTAGCGGCTCCGGAAAACAACCGGTTACTAATCGGTTCAGGATGTGCTCCCTAACACGGATGGACCGGGTTGAAGGTGCTTGCTGGCTCAACAGCTTAGAGAGAAATGTCGGTTGCTGCCCCTGGATCTCACACTCTGAGAGTGTCATCAAGCGCACCGACTCCATCCGGCCCGCCAGAGAGTCGGAGAGCCTCGGCAGTAACAAGGCGTTGGCGGAGCCCGTCAGCAGAAAACGACCCGGCGTGCGCTGTTCATCCACTGCCTGCTTGATGGATACGAAAAGCTCCGGCAGGCGTTGGACTTCGTCGAGGGCAATGCGGGTGGGTGGCAGGTTGCGAATAAAGCCCACCGGATCGGCTTGGGCAATCTCAAACTGGGCCTGGTCATCCAGGGTGATGTAGGTCCATTGTTCGGCCCCCATTTCATCCATCAAGGTCTTCACCAGAGTGGTTTTACCGGCCTGACGGGGCCCCATGATGAAGACGACGGGCGTGTCACACAGCGCTTCTTTGACGTGGAGTTCAGAATAACGAGGGTACATAAACAGGCTTCCGGCTAAACAGGAGTTGTATTTCGGCTACCTGTTATTCTATTATCGTCCAATCGTTATTACAATGCCGTCCAAAAGTAAAATAAGGCAGTACCCACAGTCGGTATCATAAAAACATCAATAAAAACAACGCTATAGGAGTAGTTGGCGTGACCACAAACCGATGAGGCGCTCATGACAGCCAAAGAGCAGTTTTTGACCAACCAACAACGCTATCAGCCACTGATATTGCCGCAACGCTTTTCCGACGAGGAAATGGTTCGCGACTGGACCCTGAATCGCCGCGACTGCCAGATGGTTAACAAATACCGCAAACAGTACCGCATGGGCGTTGCCATCCAGCTCTGTGCCATGCGCCTCTATGGCCGCTTTCTGAACCAGCTCAGCGATCTCTCGTCCCGCGTGGTCAGCTACCTCAGCAGCCAACTCGATTTACCGCCAGCGCTCACTGTGGACGTACCCGAACGGGAAGCCACCTTATTGGAACACCGCAATAACATCCTCAAATACCTGGGATTCAGGCGTTTTGATGTCAAGGTGGAAGGCGATCTGGATCGCTGGGTCGAAGCTCAGGCACACCAGGGGTTACTGCCGGATGAACTCTTTCATCGGGCAGAGCGCTACCTGCTGTTGAATCGGATTGTTTTACCGGGGCCCACCACCATCGAACGGCAAATCGTTCGCATCTGCAACCAGGTCCATGCTCAGCTCTTTGAGCAAGTGTTTGAACAGATGTCGCCTGAATTGCGAGAGGCTATCGATGATTTGCTACAAACCTCTGGCGGCAACCAACGAACCTATTTCAATCAGCTCAAGGAATATCCACCCGCCGCCAAAATTTCATCGCTGAAGCGCTACCTGGAGCGCTACGACAATCTGGTGGCTACCGGTATTAATGCATTCGAGGAAAAGCTCATTGATACTACCTTTCTTCACTACCTGTACCGATTGACCAAGCGCTACAGCGCCAAGGACATGAAACGCTTCAAGGATCATAAGCTCTATGCCCTGATGGTGTGTTTTCTGCTGGAATCCCGAAAGATATTGCTCGATCACCTGGTTAAAATGCACGATCAGTACATGACTGAGTTGTGTCGGCAAACCAAAAACAGTCACGACAAAAAGCACAAGGAATTTCGTAAACGGCAAAAGAAAGCGATTGATGCCGTGCTCGATACCACCGATGTGCTGCTTGAGTGGCCCGAAGAGGAGCCTTTATACAAGCAGGATTTATGGCAGCGTATCGACCAGAAACACCTACTGGTTTCCATTGACGATTTGCGCATCTTCAAGCGCCTGGAAGAGCGTGGCTACTGCGATTTGTTATTGACCCGTTATCCTAGTTTACGAAAGTATTTTGCCGACTTTATCCGCTTACCGTTTGAGGTCGCGAAAGGCTCCGGACCACTGATCAAGGCTATCCAGATTGTTCAGCAACTGGATAATGGTGATCTCAAGAAGCTACCGGAGACGACACCGATAGCCTTCATTCCCCGCGAATTACGTCGCAGCCTCAAAGACCAAGGTGGCAGCATCAATCGCAATGTGTGGGAAATGGGGCTGGCGTTGGCGATGAAAGATGCCTTGCGCTCCGGCGATCTCTATTTGCCGCAAAGCAAGCAACATGTTTCGTTCTGGGATCTGACCTTAAACGAGCCAAACTGGGACGAAACAAGGCAAACCGTCTATACCGAGCTGCAACAACCACCTCCGCACGAAGTTCGCGCTGTTATTTCAGCACAGTTCCACGATTCTGTATCTGAAGCGAAAAAACGCTTTGGTCTGGATAATTTCGCCGAGATCAACAATGGTCGGCTGAAACTCAAGCGCGATGACAAGCTGGATGTGCCGGATAAAGTCAGCCGACTGCAAAAAGTGATTGATGCCCACATGCCGACTATTCGCATCGAACAGCTTCTCATTGAAGTGGATAAAATGACGCACTACAGTCGTCACTTTGTTCCCATTCAGCACCATCAATCACGCCCGAAAGCCTTTTATAAAAGCCTGATGGCTGCCATTATTTCACAGGCCACCAACCTGGGCGTGGTGTCGATGAGCGCTAGTGTAAAGGGTGTGACAGTCGATATGCTCAGGCACATCCTGCAATACTACATCCGTGAGGAAACCCTCATCGACGCCAGCGCCGAAATCGTGAATCAGCACCATGAACTGCCGCTTAGCGCCGTTCATGGTAGCGGTACCTTGTCCTCATCGGATGCGCAGCGCTTTTTGATTCGGGCCGATAGCCTGCTGTCGTCTTATTATCCTCGCTACTACGGCTATTATGAGAAGGCGATCGGGATCTATACCCACGTGTCCGATCAATATTCCGTATTCAGCACCAAGATCATTTCCTGTAGCCCCCGCGAAGCGCTGTACGTGCTGGATGGATTACTGGAAAACAACACTGTCCTGAAAATCCGGGAACATACCACCGACACATGGATATACGGAAATCGTGTTCGCTCTCTGCCATTTGCTCGGCTTCTACTTTATGCCGCGCATTCGGGATTTAAAGGATCAACAACTCTACCGTATCGACAAATCCGTCGATTACGGCGACCTCAACCATTTGCTCACTAAAACCGCCGATCTGGCCATCGTTGAGGAGCAATGGGAGTACATGATGCGAGTGGCCATTTCCCTGAAACAGAAAACGGCACCAGCCCATGTGATCGTTCAGCGATTGACCAACAGCTCACCATCGGATCGCCTCACTAAAGCCTTCACCAATCTAGGACGGATCATCAAGACTGAATACATTCTGCGCTACCTGACGGATCAGGAATTGCGTCGAACCGTCCAGCGGCAATTGAATAAAGGAGAATACCGGCACAAGCTGCCGCGCTGGATCTTTTTTGCCGACCAGGGTGAGTTCACTACTGGTGATTATGAGGAAATTATGAACAAGGCCAGCAGTCTTAGCTTTGTGTCGAACGCCATTCTGTACTGGAACACAATCAAGATAAATGACATTGTGGAACAGCTCAGACAGCAGGGAGAGGACATTGACGACGAAACCCTGTCCCATATCTCGCTATTGCCCTATAAACATGTGCTGCCCAATGGCACGTACTTTATTGAGGATGAAGAGGAGAAGGGGTAAATCAGCAGAAACTTACGGTTACGACAAGGTCTCGGGATTCAAAACCGTAGGTTTTCGTTCAAATGCCCCCGCTGGTCCATGATCTGCTTAAAACACTGGGTGAGGCATGCGAGTTCGACTTTGTTCCAGATTTGAGTAGCCACAGTTTTCGACGTGGCTTATCCACCTCGGCAGCACGGGAGCGTGTCGATTTTGAACTCATAAAAAAGCAAGGGGGTTGGAAAAACGATGCCACCGTTTGGGAATATATCGAAGAAGGCCAGCAGCTTTCAAATAACGCGACTCATGTGTTGATGGAGAAAATGGCCGTGCTATTGACATCAGATTGTTGAATGACCCATGGAAAACAATTTACAGGAGCTATCTGGTTTGCCTGTACGATTAAAGTATATGAGCGGGCTTACTTGATTTCGCCTATGGGAGCCTCCTGTTAATCTTGAATCGAATATCGCAGACAACATTGGGAATAGGCCAATCGGTGTGAATTTCGATATACTGTATCTATTGTCGGTTTTTTGTGGAGAAGGACGATGACAACAGCTTTGTCTCTACCCACAGCGCCTTTGAGTACTTCATCTACCAATTCAGCGCGCGACACAGAGACCAAGTCTGGCGACAACTCGGCCGAGCGCAAACAATTAGAGCTCTCTCAGACATCTATTCAACGGCATGTAGAATCTCACCTCGCCGTTACGACACAGTACAGTTCACCACCCAATTACCAATATAGGCCTCTCGATGGCCAACTCTATGTCGTCTCAGGTGATGTGGCGTTTGATACTTCATCTGAGCCCAACGATCCCAAAGCAACGCTGGAAAAAGCCCAGCTAATAAGCATGGCGTCCATGGCGCCCACTGATCCCTTACTACAGGATCGTAACGCTTCTCAACAAGCGATGGTGATGGCGACACAAGCCAAAGGTGAGATTAACACAGTGTCGGCCGAGCCATTGGGACGACATATCGATGTACTCGTGTGACGATACGAATTTCCTGAACGAAATTCTGTGCTACAGAATTCAGATCGATGGCTCGTCGATGCTGGAGTTCCTAAACCTTTGCGTCTCGACAGGTTTCCTCCCCAAATTCCAACTCAATGGTCGTGTGCGCGAGATCGAACTCGCTGAGACGATCTGCAATTGTCATTTTTAAATCAATTTGCTGCTCCACGGATAAAGCGCGTTGTAATACCAAGTGCGCGGTAAGCACATGGTGCTCTCCATCCAGTGACCACAGGTGGAGGTGGTGAACGCTACGGACCTCATCAAGCGTGGATAGACAGCGGTGAAGTGACTCTGACAGTGCTTTGTCGGGTGCGGCCTGAAGAAATAATCGAGTGGTACTCCAAAGGTTTTTTCCGACATTGAACAAGATGTAGAGGGTAAAAACGATAGACAGTGCGGGGTCTAAAATCGGCAAATCCACAAAAAACAGCACAATGGAAACAATCAGGACGGCCACCCAGCCCAGTACGTCTTCCAATAAATGCCAGTTTAAGACTTTCTCGTTAAGCGTTTTACCCTGGCTAAGTTTATAGGCGGCGATACCATTCACCAGAACGCCAAAAACAGCCAACCCTAACATACCCTCAACTACAGGCATTTCCGGTTGCAACAACTTGGGTATAGCTTTGGTCAGCACCCAGAAGGAGCCAATGATCAATACCAGGCCATTGATCAATGCGCCGAATAGTGACAGGCGACGGTAGCCGTAGGTGAACTCCACGTTCGAACCTTTGTTGCTCAACCTGCCAAGAATCCAGGCGAGGCCGATGGAAATACTGTCGCCGAGGTCGTGGACGGCATCAGTCATGATGGCGGTACTGTTTGTCAGCCAGCCGCCAATGAATTCAATAACCGTAAATCCCAGATTGAGGAAAAAGGCCCAGCCAATACGTTTCGAACTGCTGGAGTGATCGTGGTTATGCATAGTCCCTACACCAAGCGTTTCGGGTTTGGTGCGCGCTGGTGTGAACGTGGCCAGCGCGCACACACTCGGAAGTGTTAATGGCCGTCTATGGGCAGTACCTGTTCAACCGGACTGACGTAGACCCAACCGGATATGTTCGGTCCGATTTTCCCGGTTTTGCGAATGACGGAGGTCACCTCGTCCACCTGATTGTCATCACAGACCAGAGATAATTGAACTTCTGAGATAACCACGCCGGCTTCGGACGAATAGGCCAACTCACTTTCGCCCAAGGGTTTCAAGCTCCCTTTGATGTCGAGTAACGATATGTTTTTGTAACCTGCATCGCGCAGTGCATTGATGACATCAGCGGTTCGAACGTGGTGAATAAAAGCGGTAATTTGTTTCATGTGAATACTCCAAAAAGTGTTGTCATTGCTATCAGAGGGATCGCGACAAGCCGTTCGGCGCCGCGATCCTGACCGTGTCACTGGGCGATCGGTTCGCCATTGTCATCAATCCCTTTTGGCTTTCGCCAAGCCAGTCTATAGAGGCCAGGAAGCACCAGAAGCGTGAGTAGCGTGGAGGAGATAATGCCCCCGATGACCACCGTGGCCAGCGGTCTTTGGACTTCGGCCCCGGTACTGGTGTTAAGCGCCATTGGCAAGAAGCCCAATGCAGCCACTAAAGCGACCATCAAAATCGGTCGCAATCTCAACATGGCACCCTCGCGAATCGCGTGTTCGACTGATTCACCGCGATTGAGTTCATCCCGAAATGCCGACACCATCATGACCCCCGTCAGCACCGAAACCCCGCATAGGGTAATAAACCCAACGCCGGCGGTAATGGATAGGGGAATATCACGTAACCACAACGCAATAACACCACCCGTCAGTGCCAGCGGTACACCACTAAAGACCAATGCCGCATCTTTTGCTGAACCAAACGTCATCATCAGGAGCGCAAAAATCATCACCAAAGTGACGGGGACAAGCAGACTTAAACGCTGTGAGGCCGATTGCAATTGTTCAAACGTGCCGCCGTACTCCAGCCAATAACCGGGTGGCAATTTCACCTGTTGCGCCACTTTGCCCTGTACTTCGGCCACAAAGCCACCCAAATCACGCCCGCGAACATTCGCGCTGACGACCAATCGCCGCTTGCCGTTTTCACGAGAGATCTGATTAGGTCCAGGCGCCAATGTGAGGCTTGCGACTTCTCGCAGCGGTACGTAGCCACCGTCTGGCAACGGTATGGGCAAACGTTCCAAAGCGCTCAAATCGCCCCTTACGCGCTCAGCCACTCGCACCACTATCGAGAAACGTTGATCGCCCTCAAAAATCAGGCCGGCTTCCTCACCACCCGTGGCGGCGGCTACTACGTCCTGCACATCGGCAACATTCAAACCATAGCGATACATCGCAGAACGATCTGCGTCGATGGATAGAATAGGCAAACCGGACACTTGCTCGACTTTCACCCCTTCTGCGCCTTCGATACCGTTCAAAACCGCTGCAATTTCACCGCCTGACCGGAGCAGTTGCGCCAGATCATCGCCGAATACCTTGATCCCGAGGTCTGAGCGCACACCCGAGATCAACTCATTAAAGCGAAGTTGGATCGGTTGGCTGATCTCATAGGCATTCCCGGGTAACAACGATAGCTTCTCACCGATTTCTTCCAACAGTTGCGCTTTGGTTTTGTCGGGGTCGGGCCATTCGCTGTGATCCTTGAGCATGACATAACCATCGGAAATGTTGGGTCCCATAGGATCGCTGGCGACCTCCGCAGTGCCTACGCGCGAAAAGTAGGTTTTCACTTCCGGTATCTCCAGCACAGCCTTTTCGAGCTTAAACTGCATATCCAAGGTTTGCGTGAGACTGGTACCGGGTATCCGCAGCGCCTGGATGGCAATATCGCCCTCATCCAGATTGGGGATAAATTCCGTCCCCATCCGCGAAGCCAGTGCGCCGACTAACACCACAAAGATCAGCGCTGCAGACAATACGAGCACGCGAAACTTGAGTGCCCATGCCAATACCGGTGCGTAAAAGCGCTTGGAGTGACGAACAATAAAATTGTCCTTCTCCTCAATATGCCCTGTCATAAACAAAGCCACAGCAGCGGGAACAAAAGTGAGCGACAACACCAGTGCCGAAAGCAAAGCCATGATTACCGCCATGGCCATGGGCGTAAACATTTTCCCTTCTACGCCAGTTAATGCCAGGATCGGTAAGTTCACCAGAATCACTACTAACACGCTGATCAAGCTCGGCGTGAATACCTCGCGGGTCGCTGCAAACACCGTCTGAAAACGCTCGTCCAGTTTTAAGGTGCGCCCAAGATGATGTTGTCGCCCCGCCAACCTTAAAATGCAGTTTTCAACAATGATGACCGCACCATCCACAATCAAGCCGAAGTCGAGTGCGCCTAAACTCATTAGATTGGCGCTGACCTTGGTCTGTACCATGCCCGTCATCAACATCAACATCGACAAAGGGATCACCAAGGCCGTAAGTAACGCCGCCCTGACATTACCCAACATGACCAAGAGCACGACGACAACTAATATCGCACCTTCGGCCAGGTTAGCCTGAACCGTGGCAATGGTTTTATCGACCAGTACGGTACGGTTATAAACCGGCTCTGCGATCACGCCTTCAGGCAGCGTTTTGTTGATCTCCTGCAACTTTGTCGACACCGCCTGGGAAACCGTTCGACTATTGCCTCCCAGCAGCATAACGGCAGTACCCAGTACGGTTTCTTCACCATCGCGTGTTGCGGCACCGGTACGCAATTCTTTGCCGAATCCGACATCGGCCACATCGGCCACCGTAATGGGTAAACCCGCTCGACGGGCGACGATGATTTTTTCTATCGCCGGGATATCAGCCACTTGCCCAGGCGCTCGGATCAAGTATTGCTCACCGTTTTTTTCAATATAGCCAGCACCGATATTGGCGTTGTTTTTCTCCAGCGCAGCCACTAAATCATCAAAGCTGAGTTGATAGGCCAACAGTTTTGAAGGTTCCGGTGTGATGTGGAACTGTTTTTCAAACCCGCCAATGGTATTAACTTCGGTGACGCCTGGAACCAGGCGCAATTGAGGACGGATCACCCAATCCTGCAAGGTGCGTAAGGCGGTTGCATCATACGGCTCACCATTGGCTTGCAAGGCACCCGGCTGTGCATGCACCGCATAATGGAATATTTCACCGAGGCCCGTGGCGACAGGCCCCATGACCGGCTCAATCCCCACAGGCATTTCACTCTTGGCTTGTTGTAGCCGTTCATTGATAAGGTTGCGAGCGAAGTAGATGTCCGTGCCTTTTTCAAATACCACAGTCACCTGAGACAAGGCGTAGCGTGACAGCGAACGCGTGCTCTCCACATAGGGCAATCCCGTAATGGCCAGTTCCACCAGGTAAGTAATACGCTGCTCAACTTCCAGCGGTGAATAACCCGGAGCTTCTGTATTGATTTGCACCTGAACATTGGTGATATCGGGTACGGCGTCAATGGGCAGGTTCTGATAGTTCCAGACCCCTAAGGCCCCAGTCACTAGCACCAGAAACATCACCAGCCAGCGGCGCGCGATGGAAAATTGTATGAGTTTATCGATCATGGTGAACTCCTATTTGGGGTTCATCTGACCGGTGAGTACCGTGTTGGCTGTTCGGCGTTATGGATCGCACCAATAGCAATTTAGTGTCCATGTTCAGCATCCTCCTTGCCCAGCTCTGACTTTAAAATGAAGCTGTTTTTACTGACATACACTTCATCAACAGCCAGGCCAGCCAAGACTTCGCTCAACTCGCCGTCGGTGCGTCCGAGCGTCACCGCACGCGGTTCAAAACCCTCCTCACCCTGAACAAACACGACGGGCTTACCTTCGACGATTTGCAAGGCCTCGTTACGGATCACCACCGGAGCAGCAATCTCCTCACGGGTGATTTGCGCGTTGACAAAAAGTCCGGGTTTCCAGCGGCCTTTCGGGTTGTCAATTAAAACGCGAGCTGTAATGGCCTGGTTACCACCCTGGCCATGTGGTGCAATATAGATAATTTTCCCTTCTGTGATTTGGGTTGAATCGAGACTGAGAATGCGAACTTGTTGGCCTAAATCCACCTGACTAACATCTTTGGGAAAAACCGACAGCTCCACCCAAACCGTTGAGAAATCCTGAACAACTAACAACGGGGTATCGGTAATTTGCTCGCCAACGTTTGCATTACGTTGAGTAACAACACCATTGAGTGCGGACTCTATCGAATAGGTTTTCAAACTTTCATTGGCTTCTACGGTTAACAGGGTTTCGCCTTTGCGAACCGGATCACCGATACTTTTTTTAACTTCCCGAACAATGCCGTCGAAGCGTGCAGTCACCGACTGTACGCGCTCTGCATTGGTTACCACGACGCCGTATACCGGTAAGACATCGCGAATAGTCCCCGAGGTAACGGTTGTCAGCCCAATACCAGCATGCTGTATCTGTTCCTGGGTCAGTTCAATGTGGCCTTCTTCGTGCTGCTCTGTCTTCTCTTCGTGGCCAGTTTCTGCAAAGGTTTGTCCCGGCAGCAGCGCGATCGCTAAGCAACTGACAAGAAGATGGGTGATGGTTTTTTTAATGTGTGTTTTGGAGTTCATTGTGGTGATCCTGAAAATGTGTTGTCTTCCCCATACTGAGTCAGGGCCAGAGGCTCTGCTGTCAGCTGCTCAATTTCTGCGCCATAGGTTAAGGCAGCTGCGGCCGCTTCGATCTGAGTGCGTCTGGCGCTCAATAGCTCCTGCCGTGCGCTGACATAATCGAGGTACCCGTACCGGCCCCGCTGATACGCCGCTTGAGTTTCAACCAGCGCCTGTTCAAGGGCTGGTATGATGGCGGTATGTAGGGCTTTTACCGCAACAATGGCTTGCTTGCGGTTGTGAAAGGCTCGAAACAATTGCGTGTGTAAATCGAGCAGCATCACGTCGCGCTGTGCTAACACCTGATTTTTCTCAGCCAATGCGGTGGAAACGGCGCCGGCATTTCGCTCACCTGAAAACAGCGGCATACTGAAGCCTGCAACCAGTGCTGTGTCATCTGTTTCCTGCATTCGACGAACGCCCACCGACCAACTGATGTCGGCGCTGGATTGGGTTTGAGCAAGGCGTATTTCGGCTTCTTTGAGGCGGGACTGCGCTGCGAAAATTTCTATCGCTGGATTCTTTTCCACTTTGGCATACAACCTTTCAAAAGCAACGTCCTCGCCGAACTGGAATAGATCACCTTCCACTTTGTCAAACTCTGGGTTGGTCGCTCCCCACAGGGCAGACAATGCCATTTTCAAATAAGCTAGCCGTTGTTGCTCCGCGAGCAAAGCGAGTTTCGCTTGCTCAGCAGCGGCCTGTGCGCGCTTCACTTCCGCCTCGGGCGTCGCTCCCGCATCAGCCCGCTTTTTCACAATGCGTAAGCTTTCGTTTCCCAACTGAGCGGCTTCTTTCGCCAGTTCAACCTGCGCCTGAGCTGCGAGCACATCGACGTAGCGGCGTGTGACTTCACCTAACAGCGCCAGAGATTCCACCTGGCGATGGGCATCGAGAACCGACCGACTGTGGGATACCACGCCCTGCCGAGCTGAGCGCTTATCCCCCATTTCGATGACCGAAGACAGAGCAACGGTTAGCTCGGCACCACTTACGCCGCTGAAATCCCCGCTGCCCGCGACATTTTCAGCGTCAAAACCCACTTCATAGGCTGGCCGCAACTGAGCCGTTTCTGCCTGCCCTTGAAGGGCGTCATAGCGGTAGGGAAAAATTTTAAGAGACGGGTTTTGTGACAATGATCGCTGCACCGCAGTGGTCAGCGTGATCGTTGAGTCCCCAGGCGCGGCGTTAAGCGCCGAAGAATAAGTAAACAATAGTAAACTGAACAGAACGCAGCGGTTTCTGATATTCCGCCGATCCCATGCGCTTAAACGAGGCGCAGTATGTGTTGGTAACATGTGGTAGATCCTACTTTTTTAAGATAATTCAAACCGCGCATTGCAGCGATAACTGCAACACAGGAAAAGACTTAATCAGTAAAATCAGGCTATTGGAGGGCGGTACAGCGATGAGGATGGCGCCTCGGGGATGAGGGCATGATAGTCTTTATGTAACGAATGTTTATGCAAAAAAACCGAATGAGTCAGGTTGCCGGATAAATAGACATGGCAATGGCAGCCATGGTGATGACAATGAAACAGACCGTCAGTGGGGGCATTTTGATTTGTGGGATCAGTTGCGTCTTGCAGCATTCCTGACAATGAGCCCTCGGAGGAATCAGTGGAAAAAGGGGCTGTGTCCGAATAATCAATGGGATGCACGTCAGCCATAGCTGTCAACGATTGCAGCGCAATCAAGACT
>CETQ01031659.1_pt1 | contig 65619 bp, 52 predicted proteins | sample 531261 | NCBI WGS metagenome assembly CETQ01 (sample SAMEA2622376, study PRJEB7988) | marine metagenome | biome: marine biome (ENVO:00000447); feature: surface water layer (ENVO:00002042); material: "saline water (ENVO:00002010), including plankton (ENVO:xxxxxxxx)" | depth 5 m
AGCGACAGGGATGTCGCACGGGCGCGAGGCGAGGAAAAATCAAGAGAATTAGGGTGACGCTCCAGAAAGCGAAAAGCTGGAGGCGGCCCTGCTGGCCAGGGGATAAGTTCCCCTGGGAGGCCTCAGTCACTACGGATTTAAAAGTTGTTTATAGAAAGCGGAGTACTATCAAACTGTAGGACAGCAGTGGGGAATACCCGGTTTTTTATGTCAGCCAATAACAATAATTACTGCCTCTGAAGATATTTCAGCAGATTACGGCTGGCTTCAATCTCATCCGCGATACGGATTTTCGAGCGCATGGCATCATCCCAGTAAATCAGTGCACCGGTATCTCTGGCCAGTTGTTTGGCTTCTTCGGATTCCATGGCTTTTTTGGCGATACGGGCAATTTTTACCTTGGTCATGGCCGACGTTGCACGCGGCACAAACAGGCCATTCCAGATAGTGAGATTAATACCGGTTAGTTCCGACAGTGTGGGAACATCCGGTGCAATACTCACACGGCGGGAAGTAAAGGCCACCAGCAGTTTGGCTTCACCGGATTCAAGGCACGGGAAGATCTGCTGTGTCGTGGTATTCATAATATCCACGCTGCCGTTTAACAACAGTGGACACTCGAGTGCATCGTAAGCCTTGTCAGAAGAAATTTTAATCTGGAAGTCGTCGGCCATTTTAAAGGTCAGCGCCGTCGGCGTAATGCCATTACCGAAATGACCCAGTGACAGATTGTGGCTGTGGGAATATTCCGCCAGTTCATTCAGGTTGTTGTACGGTGCATCCGCCCGGGCGGCAATGACAAACGGATAATCGAGAAATATGCCGATCGGCGAAAAGGTTTTAAAATTCCAGGAAACTTCACCGCCCATCACCTTGGTGGTTAACAGATGATTGACCAGTGAACCAATCATCTGGCCATCGGCAGGCGCTTCGGCAACCACAGCGGCACCGGTTGCACCGGCATCCCCCGGTATAAATTTCACATCGGTGGCAACACCGGTTTCGGCGGTAAGCTCTTTGGCAATTAATTTGGTCAGGTGGTCTTCCAGGTCTCCTTCGGGCCAGGGCACGATAAAGGTTACCGGGCCATCCGGATAGTCTGCTGCCCGGGCAGCCAGCGGAAAAATCAGACAAGGCAGCATAAGAGCCAGCAGAACATGAGAGACAAACTTCATTACAGCGCTCCTCGGCTCCCGGCGTTCCATAAACAGGTATCACCGGGATGATCGGTATGTTTCCTCCCTGACTGAAACCGGGTCGTCCCGGCAGACATCCATGCCTGACTGGCCTGAAAAGCTAACAAGTTCTCAGGATCTATTCCACAAACTTTGACGGGATATATTCATAAAACGATCAATGTCGTCAAAGCCCTTGTCGAAAACGGTCATCTTCCGCTTTTCCGCCGATCCCGGTATTGCGGCAAGGCTCTGCGTCCCGTCTCACTCCTTGCCGGGCACAAGTCGCTCTACTATTGTTAATTTAATCAATTATAAGGAAGAGAATGTCAGCAATGCCTGAAACTGCATGGCGCATTTTTTGATTCCTTCTTAATACACCCCTCACCGACAGGTGCTCATGTCCGACAAATGGCAATCTCCGGCTTCCGCCAAGCAAACGGAAGACCCTTCACCAGAGCACAACTCACCGGAGCACAATAAAATGCGCCTGCTGGGGCTCGATTTTGGTTCAACGACCAGCAGTATGATGCTGGCCGAAGTCCATATTGGCCGACACAGCCTCAATGGCCGCATGGGGTTCAGCGAACCCACCATCCTGCAGCAGACAACGCCGGTGTTCACCCCGTTTGATGGTAAGACACTGGATCAACAGGCCATGGCCTCGCTGCTGGATCAGTGGCTGCAGGATGCGGACTGGAACCCGTCGCAACAGGCCGCCGGCGCAGCACTGATCACAGGACTGGCGGCGCGGGCTGACAACGCCCACGCGCTGAGCCAGGCCATCAGGCAACGTATCGGGAACAGCCTGATTGCGGTGGCGGACGACCCGGGACTGGAATCCTGGCTGGCGTTCATGGGCAGCTGTGCCACGCTGAGCCGCGCCCATCCACAGCGTGCGGTAATCAACATGGATATCGGCGGCGGTACTACCAACCCGGCGAAAGGCGTCAATGGACAGGTTACAGACTGCGGCTGTTTTTATATTGGCGCCCGTCATCTGATGTTTCAGCCCGGCACCTATCAGCTGACCGCCTGCTCCCATTTCGGTTCTCTGCTGCTGCAGTATCTGCGTATCCACAAAAGCCCGGGGCAAACGCTGACTGACGCCAATATTCATGCCTTAGTCACCTTCTGCGTCACCGCGCTGGAATCCATCGCTATGGGCGATATGAGCTTCTTCCAGCGCTCCCCCTTCCACCAGCGCCTGATGCAGATGCCTTTCAGCCATGATATGGAACGGGGAACCCATCCCTTGATCAGTTTTTCCGGGGGCGTCGGTGAACTGATTTACCGCTACCGGCATGGTTTTGACTGGCCAACCCGGACCCTGTATGGCGATCTCGGTATCGATCTGGCAAAGGCCATAGTGGCGTCACCGGTTTTATCCGCCGATCTCAGCCATCCCCCCGAGCACGCAGGGCGCGCCACGGTTATGGGCCTGACACTGCACAGCAGTGATGTGTCCGGCAGCAGTCTGTATCTTTCCGACCCCGGTCTCCTGCCACTCAATGACCTGCCCATCATTGCCCGCCTGAGTGCCGGTGCATCACCTGCGGACTGGCAGCGGGCCGTGACACTGGCCAAAGGCAGTCGTCAGGGCGCCTGCATCGGCATCGAAAACAGTCACGATCTGACGGCCAGCGACATCAAACAACTCGGCCAGACCCTGGGCTTTGTTCTGAATGGCACGGAATATCCGCTGGATCAGCCTCTGGTACTACTTCTCGACACAAATCTTGGCAAAACTTTAGGGCAGTACATTACAGACTGGGGCAAGCAGCCCCGGAGTCTGTTTGTGATTGATGAAATTCCGGTACGGGATGCCCGCTTTGTTCAGATCGGGCGTTCTCATCAGCATATAGTCCCGGTGTCATTTTTTGGTATGAACTAAGCCTTCAGCAGGAGAGCCCCATGCAACCGCTCAGTCCCGTCCGGGATATCCCCTTACCCACACATCAGCCCACACAGGCTCTCAGCATTGAGTTGATGGGGATTCAATACCCGTTCCGGGATCTGAAACACTTATTGGGTGCGGCGGACATCAGCAAAGCCGGTGAGCGAATGGCCGGACTGGCCGCCACCGATGAAGTGGAGCGCGAAGCGGCACGCATATTATTAGCGTCCCTCACTCTTAAGCAGCTGTACGATATGCCGCTGCTGGATAACCACGGAAAAATCGATGCCGTTATGCAGGTCAATTACGATATGGATCTGAATAAGTTTGCGCAGATTGCACCGATGACACTGGGGGAATTAAAAAATCATTTACTGGCCAGCAAGGGTGAAGAAATCCGCGCTGTGGGTCAGGCCATGACCGGCGTGATGGTATCGGCATTAACCAAACTGCTGGATGTACACGAACTGATTCTGCTGGGCAAACGTTTAAAAAAGAGTGCGTCAGCCAAAGCCCGTACGCAGGTGGGGTTAAGCGGTACCTTATCTTCCCGTCTGCAGCCTAACCATCCGACGGATAATTTATCCGGTATTACCATGCTGGCCTACACCGGATTTTCCATGGGCGCCGGTGATGCGTTACTGGGTTTAAACCCGGCCATTGATACCGTGGAAAATATCAGCGCCACCCTGCATCATCTGGATAAAATCCGCCGCGATGTAGGGGCCCCCACTCAGATCTGTGTGCTGTCGCATATCAAAACCCAGCTCGCCTGTTTAGAGCAGGGCGCCCCGGTGGAAATTATGTTCCAGAGTCTGGCCGGCACCGAAAGCACCTTAACGGAAGAATTCGACGTTACCGTAGAGCTGCTCGATAAAGCCTACAACACCATGCGCGAACACGGCCCACTGCAAGCCGAAGGCGCAGAGAATATGATGTATTTTGAAACCGGCCAGGGCAGCGAGCTGACCTACAATAAACACGACGGTATCGACATGGCCACCTGTGAAGCACTGTGTTACGGCCTGGCACGGCGCTATGCGCCATTTATGGTCAATAATGTCACCGGCTTTATCGGCCCGGAAACCCACGTCGATAATTTTGAGATGACCTACTCCTGCCTGCAGGATCATTTTATGGGCAAAATGATGGGACTGCCGATGGGCATGGCGCCCTGCTTTACCCTGCACTCACAGATCACCGCCGAAGGCCAGCAGATGGCCACCCAACTGCTCACCGCCGCCGGTGCCAATTTCTTTATGGATGTGTACCTCGGCAACGACCGTATGCTGGCTTATTTTGATACCAGTGGCCACGACGATCAGACCCTGCGCGAAGTTCATGATCTGGAACCGGCACCGGAATATCTTGAATGGGCAATGTCACGCGGCATTTTTGAGCGTGATGAAGACGGCGTGTTACAACGCGGACCGAACTGGGGCAAACCGCAACAGTTCTGTCAGTCGGAGCTGGATTACCAGCGTCTGCTGGAATCTGTGCCGGCGGCTTATGGGTTTGATAATGCCGGACCACGCCCGGCGGATGATGTCACCCGCGTGCTGCGCTCAAATCAGGCGATTGCCCGCGAAGCCATTTATGCTGACTTAAACCGTGATCTTCTGTCAGCCATTGGGCCGCAGCGCTGGCTGAGCACAGAAGCTGCCGACAAACATGAACATCTGAGCAACCCGGAACTGGGTTCACATTTAAGCAGCGAAAGTCTGGCCTCGTTACAGCAAGAAAATACCGATATTCAGATCGTCATTTCCGACGGTCTGAGCGCTGAAGCAGTGCACCATAATATTCCACATTTAATGCCAGTGCTGCAGGATGGTCTTGCCAGCCGTGATTACAATCTCGGCATGACGGCCATCGTGCCCTACGGCCGGGTGAAGCTGTGTGAGCCGGTTGGCGAAGCCGTAAACACCCGGCTGGTGATTCTGCTGATTGGTGAGCGCCCCGGTGGCGATGCCCAGGCGTCGCGCAGTCTGTCCGCCTACTTTGCTTATCAGGTTGCCGCCGGTGACCGCCCGGAAGCCGCTCTGTTCAGTGGCCATGACGACATACGCTGGGAGTACACGGTTATTTCCAATATTTATGCCGGTGGCCTGCCACCCATGGAAGCCGGTTCGGTCATCGCTGAAAAAGCCATGCAGATTCTCACTCACGGTGCCGCGGGTAACCGCCTGGAAGCCAAGCTGAAACAGTCAGCCGCTTAACTCCGTCAGCTGGGATGACTCAGGCAATCTTATTCTGATACCCACAACCGGATTAATTTATGCGGGTATTTTTTTGCCCGCTTTACTTTTAGTTATATTAATAATAATTGGTCAGTCCATTAAGTATTTCTGCTGATCCCTTTTTCATTTAATTGCGCGCGATTGTTATATAAAACTGAAACAATTCAGCCAGCTTTTCATACTTTTCAACAACAGTGTTGTGCTGGGCCAGCTTGTGTTTAAAACCTTGCCACACATCAAGTGCATATCCGGCTACTCGGGGCTAACGTAAACAACACAATCTGAACTCAGTTCTTACCAAGGAGAGCCCGCACATGGCTGCAACCACTTTTTATATTCCTGCAATTAACCTGATGGGCAGCGGCTGCCTGAAAGAAGCAGCCACTGCTGTTGAATCATACGGCTGGAAAAAAGCGTTAATTGTTACGGATAAGCCACTGGTTAATCTGGGTGTCGTGGGCCAGGTCGCTGAACTTCTGTCGCAGCACGGCGTAACTTCTGTGGTGTATGACGAAGTAAAACCCAACCCGAACGTTACCAACGTGGAACATGGTCTGACCATATTAAAAGACAACCAGTGTGATTTTGTTATTTCGCTCGGCGGTGGCTCGCCGCACGACTGCGCCAAAGCCATTGCTCTGGTAGCCGCCAATGGCGGAGCCATTACCGATTACGAAGGCGTCGATCAGTCAGCCAAACCGCAACTGCCGTTGGTTGCCATTAACACCACCGCGGGTACCGCCAGTGAAATGACCCGCTTCTGTATCATTACCGATGACACCCGCCATGTAAAAATGGCCATCGTGGATAAACACACCACCCCGGTACTGTCGGTCAATGATTCCGATCTGATGCTGGGCATGCCACCTTCCCTGACAGCAGCCACCGGGATGGATGCCCTCACCCACGCGATTGAAGCCTACGTTTCCACCGCGGCGACGCCGATTACCGACGCCTGTGCACTGCAGGCCGTGACACTGATCAGCGACTACCTGCGCACTGCCGTCAGCGATGGCAAAAACGAACAGGCGCGGGAAAAAATGGCCTACGCTGAATTTCTCGCCGGCATGGCATTCAACAATGCCTCTCTCGGCTATGTTCACGCTATGGCTCACCAGCTGGGCGGTTTCTATGATCTGCCACACGGTGTGTGTAACGCCATTCTGCTGCCACACGTACAAACCTTTAACGCTCAGGTTGCCGCCGACCGTCTCGGAGATGTCGCAAAAGCCATGGGCTGTGATGTCAGCGGAAAATCAGCAGACGACGCGGCACAGATCTGTATTGATGCAATCCGCGCCCTGGCGGCTGATGTGAACATTCCGGCCGGTGTCGCTGAGCTGGGCATGAAAGAAGAAGATATTCCGACTCTGGCTGAAAATGCGATGAAAGATGCCTGTGGTGTCACCAACCCGATTCAGCCAACCTTTGAGCAGGTTTGTCAGATCTTTAAAGAAGCTATGTAGTACAGCCGGAAAAGATCTGTAATAAAAAGCCTTATCAACAGGCGGTGATAGAGTGGAAAATGTCAGTGACTCACTGACAAACAGATAAAACGCGCAGCATTTATGCAGTGTGCGTTTTATCTGTTACTTACAAGAATTTAACAGCGCAAACTCAGGAACAACCCATGCTGCATCATACCGGTGACTTTAAACCGATTCCCGCAATAGCCAGCCTGGCGATTATTCTGCTGATCTGGTTCGTTATTCCTGTGCCTGAAGGTGTTACTCCCGATGCCTGGCACTTATTAGCACTATTTGTTGGTACCATTGCCGCCATCATAGGAAAAGCATTGCCCATTGGCGCCATCGCGATACTTGCTATTACCGCGGTAGCAATTACCGGTGTTACTAATGACAGTCCTAAAGCGGCCATGGGCGATGCTCTGAGCGGATTTTCCAACTCGCTGATCTGGCTGATCGGTATCGCCATTATGATTTCCCGCGGCCTGATTAAAAGCGGACTTGGTAACCGCATCGGCTACCATTTTATTGCTCTGTTTGGCAGCCGTACCTTAGGCGTAGGTTATGCACTGGCATTATCCGAGCTGGTATTAGCACCGGTAACCCCCAGTAACACGGCCCGTGGCGGCGGTATTATTCATCCGATCATGAAATCCATTGCCGGCAGTTTTGGTTCCACGCCGGAAGAAGGCACGCAAAAGAAAATCGGCCATTATCTGGCACTGGTGAATTACCACAGCAACCCGATTACCTCGGCGATGTTTATTACAGCCACCGCGCCAAACCCACTGGTGGTAAAACTGGTGGCCGACGCTACCGGCATGGATATCAGCATCACCTGGGGCACCTGGGCACTGGCTGCTCTGTTACCCGGTCTGGTCTGTATCGCATTAATGCCACTGATTATCTACGCGATATACCGCCCGGAAATTACTAAAACACCCGATGCCCGTCATTTTGCCCACGAACAGCTGAAACAAATGGGCCCGATGCACGGCGATGAAAAAATCATGGTCGGCGTATTCTCTTTACTGCTGTTATTGTGGGCGGGCGTACCGGCAATGATATTCGGTGATGCATTTTCGTTTCATACCACTGCCGTGGCCTTCCTCGGGTTGTCCGTTCTGCTGGTCAGCGGTGTACTGAGCTGGAAAGACGTACTGGCCGAACGCAACGCCTGGGATACCGTGGTGTGGTTCTCGGCACTGGTGATGATGGCCACTTTCCTGAATAAACTGGGACTAATCAGCTGGTTCTCCGGCGTAGTAGAAGACAACATCTCAGTCTTTGGTTTTGGCTGGCAGTTGTCAGTATTGATTCTGATCGGTGTGTACTTTTATGCCCACTATTTCTTTGCCAGCACCACAGCTCACATCACTGCGATGTTTGGCGCTTTCTATGCCGCCGGCCTGGCGCTGGGTGCGCCACCGATGTTTCTTGCGCTGCTGATGGCAGGTGCGTCATCGCTGATGATGTCACTGACCCATTACGCCACCGGTACCTCACCCATTATTTTTGGTTCCGGTTTCGTCAGCATGGGGGACTGGTGGAAAATGGGCTTTATTATGAGTGTCGCCAACCTGATTATCTGGACCTTTGTCGGCGGTATCTGGTGGAGTATTCTGGGTTACTGGTAACCCGCGCTGTGTGGTCGTTATCCCTGATCACGACCACACCGCACACTGCTGACTGTAAGCCCGGGCCAGCGCCGGTGGCAGGTCGTAAACCTGCTGCAGGCAGCTGGCATCCTTTAACACAGAATCATCACCCTGAGCCGATATTTTCCCGTTTTTCAGCATGATCACCTGGTCCGCCCAACTGGCGGCGAGGGAAATATCATGCATCACCGCCACAACCCCGACTCCGGCCTGAGCAAACTCTTTTACCATCTGCATAACACTGTGCTGGTGTGCCGGATCCAGGGCCGAGGTGCATTCGTCCAGCAGGAGATAATAAGGCTGCTCAGGATGGTGCCGCAGCCGCGCTTCCCATATCTGCAGCAGCACTCTGGCGAGCTGCACCCGTTGCTGTTCGCCGCCGGATAAGGTGGGATATACCCGCTCCCTCAGCTCCCACACGCCAGCCAGTTGCATGGCATCGCGCTGATACCCGGCAGTGGACATTTCATCGCCATAAGGACTGCGCCCCATCGCCACCACCTGATGAACCCGCATAGGAAAAGACAGGCTGACAGACTGGGGCATGACCGCCATGCGCCGGGCGCGTTCACTGCCTTTAAAATGATTCAGCGGAACACCATCAAGCCGGACCTGCGACTGATAACGTGTATGTTCGCCACACAGACAAGCCAACAGGGTCGACTTACCGGCGCCATTGGGCCCCAGAATCGCGGTGCAGTGCCCGGCAGCGGCTGAAAAATCAATATCCTGCAGAACCGGTCTGTTTCCCAGAAATACCGTCAGATTGGTAACCGTCAGCATGCTTACTCCTTAGTCAGCGCCAGCGACCGGCCTGATGCAGCAGCAGCGCGAGGAACACGGGACCACCAATCAGAGCCATCATTAATCCGACGGGTAAATCCGCCGGTGCCAGCAGGGTTCTGGCAATGGTATCTGCCACCAGCAATAGCAGCGCACCGCCAAGGGCGGACAGCGGCAGTAAACAACGGTGATCAGGGCCAATCACCAGACGCAGTAAATGCGGCACCACCAGACCGATAAATCCGATCATACCGGTCACGGCTACCGCCGCCCCGACCATCATGGCGGAGGCGGCTAACAGCCAGCGCCGGCTGCTCTGCACATTAAAGCCAAGATGCTGAGCAACCTGTTCGCCCATCAGCAACGCATTTAATACACGGGCATATCGCATCACGACACACAATGGCAGGAGAACAAACAGCACTAACGCCAGAATTTCAGGCCAGCGCCCATGGGCCAGTGAACCCATCGACCAGAACGTCATATCGCGCAACTGCTGATCATCAGCCAGGTAGGTAAGAACCCCGGTCGCGGCACCGGTTAAAACATTGATCGCCACCCCGGCTAACAGCAACAGCGCGACATGCGTCTGGCCGTTTCGGGTACCCAGCCGGTAAATCACCAGGGTCACGGCGATGCCACCGGCAAAGGCGGCCAGGGGTAAAGCAAACGGTCCGGTTAACGCCGACCAGCCGGCGAGCACACTGTTGCTTAGTACAATCACCGCGACCGCCGCCAGCGCTGCGCCGCTGGCGACACCAATTAACCCCGGATCGGCCAGCGGATTGCGGAAAACCCCCTGGGTCACCGCACCGGCCACTGCCAGTCCGGCACCGACCAACAAAGCGATTAAGACACGGGGCAAACGCAGTTCTCTGACCACCCAATCGCTGGCGCCACTCACTTCGGTCAGCGCAAACATGCCATGGATACCCTGCAAAACATCCTCAAAGGTAATCGCCATAGGGCCGGTCAGTAATGCCCAGAAAAAGCCGGCCACCGTCAGGACAGACAGCGCAAGCGCGACTTTGACTGGCCGGCTCAGCGCAGATACTTTTCTGAGCAGAGGACCTTCTGCGGCAGCGGTACTATACGGCATGGCAGTATCAGTCCGGCTGCGGATAGAGTAACCCGGCCACCTGTTTCAGCGCCTGCGGTAAGCGCGGACCAAAACTTAATACCAGGCCAACGTCCACGCTGTGCACCCGATCATTCTGCGCCGCCGGCGTCATGGCCAGCACCTCACGGGCGCTGCCGCTATTCGCCGGGCCGGTATGACCGACCAGAACGAACTCCGGCGCTGCCTGCAGCGCGCCTTCCGCCGTCACAGGTTTATACCCCTGATGGTGAAACACATTATTAGCATTAACCAGATCCATAAATGCCTGTGCCCGGGTATGCTGTCCGGCCGCCATTAATCCGCGCCCGGCACCTCCCAGTAAAAATAATGTATCGGCAGAAAGATTCTGAGGAATCCCCGCCAGTACCTGACGGCTTTCCTGTGTGACCTGGCGCGCCAGCGCCTGTCCTTTTTCAGGTATTTCCAGCGCATCGGCAACCTGCTGAATTTTGTCAGCCACGCCGTCGACAGTATCAGGTGTTTTAATGCGGACGATATTCACACCCGCTGCTTTTAATTGCTCAAAGACGGCTTCCGGACCAGCGTCGCGACTGGCAATAACCAGATCGGGTTTTACCGACAGAATGCCCTCGGCTGATAATTGCCGCATATAACCTACCTGCGGCAGCTGTTGCGCCTGCTGTGGATAAACGCTGGTCGTATCCACCGCCACCAGACGATCGCCGGCGCCCAGACGATAAATAATTTCGGTCAGTGCACCATCAATACTGACCAGCCCGGCCGCTGTCGCCGGCAGGCTTACGATGGTGAGAAATAAACACAGTATTGTTTTCATGGTCACCTCCCTACACCGCCAGTTTTTCATTCAGTGCAAAGTCGGCTTCCAATCCGGCCACCAGATCCCGCCAGGCCTGTTGCTCATGCTCGCCGTTATGACGCTCACCAAACATCAGTGCCTGCTGCTGACCATCCTGATCGAACATTTCCAGCGAGGTAATGATGCCGTCTACTGTCGGTTTACGTACCAGCCAGGCCTGCGCGATACGGGTCGTGTCTGCATGCAGATTGAAGCCTTCGTCCAGTACATTAAACCAGGGACCGGTGCGCTTGAGATTTTCCACCGGACCGGTATGAATCTGAATAACTCCCGGACTGCCAACAAACACCATAATGCTGAGCTTTGCCTCAGCGGCACGGATTAATGCGGCTTCAAATACATCCGTGTGTAATGGCCGCGCCAGTTCATCATCCACGACCTGATAGGCTGGTATACGCTCAACGTTATGTTTTTTCAGCAGTGCCTGAAAATGGTGTACATCTTTCAGATCACGCCAGCCCTGCTGCAGCGCATATGTATCCGTGCCATCCGGTAACGACAGATAATCTGTTTCCTCCTGTTGTGGTGTTAATGCCGGTAACGACTGATCGTCGGCACGGAATTCTTCCACCAGCTGATTAAAGGCATCCAGGTTGGTTTCTTTATTCGCGTATATTTTATGCACCGCCAGACCATTACCATCAAAAAACTGCAGACTGTGACGTACTCCGATGCGGGTTTCTTCACTTACGGCATAGCCATACACAAAGCGGTTAAAGAAAATACGCAGATCAATCGCACCCAGCGCCAGCCCCATATGACCGTGTAAAGTGACACCTTTATACTGACCGGTTTTTTCATGCACCATGGCATCGTTGCGGGTCAGTGCCATAACGGAGCCTAACGACTCAATGCGGGTAATCAGTTTTTTAAAATCATCTTTCAGGCGGATGACATCATCACCGGTGCGGGTCGCCAATAATTCCAGTTCGCTGCAATTCAGTTCTGCTGCTGCATTACGGATACGCAATGCCGGATCTTGCTCGGTCAATGTCTGCCAGCGTTCTGCCAGATTCTGATATTTCTTATTCATAGTTTTCTCCGGATCTTTTTTCGCTTAAAAATACGGTTAAATGCAGTAAGACGGGCACCCGGATGGATGCCCTTAAACATGGCTTAATCGGTTAGTCATCCGCGGCTGGCTGAACTTCAAAATCGAAGGTCCAGGTGCTCTGGCTGTATGGGTCTGTGCTGTCGGCATAAGTCACGCTGGTTAAATGCACGCGCGCATAGCTGTTTCCGTCACCGGAGCGCAGCATGACGCCATTATCAGGCGCGGCAACCACCATATGTTCAGCGCTGGCGACATCACCCGTCGGATCATAGGAATAAAAACCGTAATGAATCAGGTTCGGATAACCGCCCCGGGAATCCGGGTTGAGACTTGAGAATGCTGCATCGGTATTCCAGCTGGTGCCGCGTTGGCCTGTGGTCCATTCTGCCCAGCCACTGGTATCGGTCAATGCATCTTCGGCGGCTGCAATCACACTGCTGTCACTGAAGGCGGCTGTGATAGCGTTACCTTCTGCATCATAAAAGCCGTCCGGCTGCTGTGCGAAGAAGGAGCCCACGGTGCCTTCACCGGATACACCACTGTTGGTTTTTACGAAGTAACGCTGGAACGCCAGTTGCCAGTTGCTGGCATCCGGGGAGTCAACCACAGTGCCGGTAGCCAGATCAAAATGCGTCCAGTCTGAGTAGGAGGTTGCATCAACGGTGGCGGTATGAACGGTGGTATCGGTGCCGGATGTGTAGTCGCCGACGTTAATCCAGCGCAGTGAAATATGGCCACTTTCGCTGCCGCTGCCACCGCCGTAGTAACCGGTAATCTGCACGGCAAACACGTTGGAATCGGATTCTGTAAATGCAGTGGAGCTGTCGGTGGTTACCAGGATAACGCCATAGTTAGCCAGCAGCTGGTGAGTTTCTGTGTACTCCAGAAAAGCAGAGCCAATCGCATTGCTGCTATCGGTGAAGGCATTGTCGAGACTATCGGCCAGGTAAGAGCGGATATTCAGTGCATTGCCTTCGTTATCTTCCATGCCGGAGGCAAACTGCTGCAGAGTTGCCCAGCTGTATTCAAACGGGCTGCCTAAGGTGCCGCCATCGCCCTCTCCGCTTTCGCCACTGTTGGTGAAAAAATCCGGTGTAAGGGTGCCCATCACTAATTTCAGATCCCACTCGGTACCAGAGCAATCGACGTTACCGTTGGATTCGAAATCAAAACAGTTTTCGCTGTTCGCTTGCGGTGCCACAACCCACTGGGCTGAATCGGTAAAGGCGGTGGTTTCTCCGGCACCCGGTGACGGATCGGCGCTGCCATTGTCATCACCGGATGAACCTGAATCACCACCGCAGGCGGTCATGGTGAGCGCTGCGACCAATGGCAGGCTCCATTTGTACATTTTTTTCATGTGCTTTCCCCTTGTGTTTAAGCTCGTTTTTTAATCGTTAGTCAGTGGTTTATTGTTGTGAAAATTCAGTCTGTTAAATTCAGTACTTCCAGGTAGTCCCCAGATAAATAAAGCGTCCGCTCACCGGCCCGAAATCGCCTTCTCTTTCAAAATCCCGCTGGCGGCTGGTGACGTTATCGACACCGGCAAAGACATCCGCGCTTTGGGTTGCGTGATAATTCAGTTTTAAATCCAGCGTGGTCCACGCCGGAGACCAGGTGTTGTCTTCGGTATCGGATAATTCTTTCGACTGGTAACGCACGCGTGCAGAAAACCCCAGTGCCGCGGTGGCCTGCCAGTCTATGCCGAGGCGGGCAATATGCTCCGGGCGGCGGGTCAGGCGGTTGCCGGTGTCTTTGTCTTCGGCATAGGTGTAGGTGTGTGCCAGATTCAGTTTAATGCTGTTGAAAAGCGGTTGGCTGATGGCGGTTTCAACGCCGTAGGTGAAGGCGTTGTCGATGTTTTTGTAGGTGTAAACTGAGTTGCCTTCGGCATCGGTGGCGTAGTTGTCTTCGTCGGTCTGAATCAGGTCGTCGATATCGTTGTAAAAAACATTGATGCTGACGCTGGAACCACCTGCTGAACTCAGATCAACACCAGCCTGAACACTACGTGAAGATTCCGGATCAAGTTCTTCGTTACCCATCACCAGGTAATACATGGAACTGTGATCAAATGTGAAATAACGTTCTTTTAAATTGGGAACGCGGTAACCGGTGCCAATGCTGGTGCGCACTACGGCTTCGTAATTTGCATTACTGAACACGTCATAGCGCAGGGAAATTTTGGGCGAAGCATAACCGCCAAAATCCGAGTCGTGCTGAACACGCAGACCAAAAACCAGTTCACCGCTTGCGTTAAAGAAATAATCGTCCTGCAGGAAAATTTCGTAATTTCTGCGACTGACAAAACCGTCGCCATCAATGACGTCCGGGTTCAGCTCAGAGACACCATCTTTGAATTGCTTGAGTTCTTCGTAACGTGCATCAAAACCAAACTGCAGCGCATGCCTTGCCGCAGGCAGATCCAGTTGCAGCGACAGAAAGCGCGTATTCAGTTCCATATCGCGGTCGTCATACAGGTCCAGCCGCAGGCCATCACGTATGTTCTGTTTAACGCTGTCGCTGGCGTAATCTTCCGCCAGCAGCTTGCCGCTCAGGCGGGCGCTGCCCAGTTGCCAGCCGGAGGAAAGTGTTAAGCGGTTGCGGCTGATGTCTTCGTATTTATTCGGATACAGCACGGTTGAGCCGAGCGTCTCCCTCGCCAGCCATTGTTTGTCTTCTTCCGTGTAGTGCTGAACCGTGCCATCAATATAATTGCCATCGGCAGACTGCCAGCGGAGCTGGCCTTCTGCCTGTTTTCGATTTATTTCATCGCCGGGGCGTGTCCAGTTATCGGCGTCCGCATCAAAGCCTTTGCTGTCGAGCACATCGCCGGACAGACGTCCACTCCACTCGCCATGACCACCTTCCACGGCGGCGTTGATATGGTTCTGGGCAATATCGGAGGATTTTCCGCTGGTATTCTGGCTGCCGTAAGACCCCAGGTCGTAGGTCAGCGAGCCGCGTAAGCCGTTTTGTGGCTGGCGGGTAATCACATTAATCACGCCGCTCATGGCGGATGAGCCGTACTGCGCTGAGGCCGCACCTTTCACCACTTCGATGCGCTCAACATCGACCAGCGCTAACTGGCTGAGATCGGCGGTGGAGCCGGTGCTGGCCGCCATCGGCATACCGTTGATCAACACCAGTAACTGATCGCTGGTCATGCCCTGCATAACCGCTTCGTAACCGGATTTACCATGCACCGGGCGCAGCTGCAGACCGGGTACATTGGCCAGCGCTTCTTTCAGAGAGCGGGCGTGGGTTTTGTCGATCTCGGTGCGGGAAATCACTTCGGTACGTACCGGCGCTTCGGATTGCAGACGCTCGGTACGGGATGCTGTCACCACCACCGGGTCAAGATTGATATCCTTTACACGCTCTTCAGCGATCAGCCCGGGACAGGCAGACACACCCATGGCCCCGACCAGTATTCCCTGAAGCATCGCCTTTTTTCGTATCAGACCCGGCACGCCACCCTACCTCTGCTGGCTAAACTAGAGGGCCGATTCTCACTGCAATAAATATGTAATGCAAATTATTATCATTTATATTTGCATATATTTACAAAACACTCTATTCCATTCAGGCCGGTTATTCGGACGACCAGATGGCACAGTTTGTGGCTTTCATTATTACGGTCTGGGAATATTGCCACCCTATACGGCCCTGACAGACAGCCATTCCGCTGGCGGAATAAGGCCCGGTACCCCTGAGCTGACGCGCGTCACAGTTTTATAAGACGTTCTGCCGGAGCTGAGTGTAAATCCGGTTGCCGGGCCCGGATGGCCGACTAAACTGAAGGCAAACAACAACAAAAGGGGCCGTTATGCAGCACCTTGAACTGCGGGTACCACCTCTGCTGCAGCTCGCCAGCGTCGCCTTACTGATCTGGCTTAGCAGCCTGCGCGCTGACATTACCGCCGTCACTCTGCCCGCCACCGAGGCCATTGCCGTGATGCTGATTCTGGCTGGCGGCGCGATTGCCCTGTCCGGTGTGATCGAATTCCGCCAGCATAAAACCACCATGGACCCACGCTATCCGGACAATACGGAGACACTGGTGACGTCAGGGATCTATCAGCTCAGCCGGAATCCCATGTACCTGGGCTTTGCTGTTGCTCTGTTAGGCTGGTGCTACTGGCACGAAAATCTTGCCGGTTTTATCTGGCTGCCTCTGTTTGTGCTCTACATGAATCGCTTCCAGATTCAGGCAGAAGAAGCTTTTATGAAAAGGAAGTTTGGCCATGCTTATCAGGCCTATTGTGTGCGGGTAAGGCGCTGGATCTGAACACAGCATCATCACACCCATTTGTGTTTACTTTTTCAGCGTATCCACTGAATAACAAGCTTTGACAGGTGCGTAAACGAAAAGCCAGAAGCCCGGGAAGAGAAATGAAAAGGCAAAGAATTGCCTGCTCGCTTAAGAGGCCGTTTAAATCCTGCCCGGCGACTGGCCGGCATTGCGCCGACCACAGATTAAGCAGGGTTATTTAACCACTTTGATAAAATAGCGATCCGTTTGACCGGAAATCCCTTCGTTAAAAACATTCAGCGTATGATTGTCTTCAGGGTTAACATAGATATCCGATGTTTCAGCCTTGCGGAAGCCGGCTTTCTTTAACAGATCCGCGATCATGCCGGGCTGAATACGGTGCAGGCTGGCGTTGTCCTGGCCATCGATACCAACATGATCCACAATTCCGAAGATTGCCCCCGATTTCATCGCCTGTTTGACTCCCTGCAGAATTTCCAGTGTTCCCTGCTCACCAAGGGTGTGGTAATAATCGTGAATATTGTTGCCCCAGAACACCAGATCCAGTTCGTTTTCCAGTGGAATGTCATCCATTTCCCAGATAACCGCGTTTACGTTATTCAAGTCACCCTCTTTTATCCGCTGGTACAGCCGTGCAATGATTTTGCCATCAGCCATGTCCACCAGGTGCTGATTATTCTGCGCATAAACCTTACCTTCATCGCCGACAGCGGCAGACAGAATCTCAGTGCTGTAACCGGCACCCGCCCCCATATCCATCACGGTCATGCCTGGTTTAACCCCCAGAAATTCCACCATTTTCAGAGGCCGGCGACTTTTATCTTTTTCCCGCGCTGGCTGATGGAAGTCAGCTTTCAGTAATGCCTTAACATTATTCAGCGCCTGCTCATTGCCGGCGGCATTAACACTGAAGCTGAACATTAATGCGGTGACAAGCGGAATTATCCCGAAGGAAAGCTTTATAATAGAAATTTTCATAACAAACGCCCTGCTGCTTTTATCATTCAATAAACAGAGAGTGTAACAACAAGCTGGCAGGCAAAGCACCCGAACTGACTATTCTATTCAAAGCCATAGTGACGGCTTGTTAAGCCATATCGTTCAGCCGTATCAAAGGCGCAGACGCCTTATCAATTCTGGCGTTTTTCACCATTGGAGGCGTTGCATTAATTGATAGCATTAGTATTAACTTTTTATACCATCCCCTGTTCCCGGAGCCAGTTCTCCTTCTTTTATTGAGACACCTTCTTTTATTGAGACACCCACTTTAAGTCGTTCTTCTGATTGCACAATATCCCAACCGTCGTCTAAGCTGCATTACAACCATGGAGGGATGACTATGCCAAAGCCACGGGCTCAGCAGGTATCGCTGGATGCCACGCCTTATTACCACTGTGTTTCACGCTGTGTCCGCAGAGCGTTTCTGTGTGGCGTCGATCACTCAACCGGTGATTCTTATGAACACCGTCGTGGTTGGCTGGAATCAAAGCTTCTTGAACTACCCGGAATCTTTGCGATTGATATCGCAGCCTACGCCATCATGAGCAATCACTACCATGTGGTACTTCATATTGATTCAGCCACAGCATCATCATGGTCAGACAAAGAAGTCGTCAGCCGCTGGCATCTGCTTTTTAAAGGTAATCTGCTCTCACAACGCTACGAAAGAGACGAGGTTCTGTCGGAGCCTGAGTCAGCACGACTCGCTATCTACATTAAGGAATGGCGATCCCGGTTATCCGATATCAGCTGGTTTATGCGGGTTCTGAATGAAGCAATAGCCCGTGAAGCAAACGCAGAAGACGGCTGTAGCGGCCGGTTCTGGGAAGGCAGATTCAAATCCCAGGCACTTCTGGACGAAGCTGCGCTCGCTGCCTGCATGGCGTACGTGGATCTCAACCCTGTACGTGCGGGTATGAGTAAAACACCAGAAAAATCTGATCACACCTCAGTTAAGCAGCGCGCAGAGAAAGCCAAAACGGCTATTCAACCAAATCATAAAAACCAGCAACCCGGCTTTCTGCTGCCTTTCGCAGGCAACCCCAGGCAGGATATGCCGAAAGGCATCCCGATGCGACTGACCGACTACCTTGAACTGGTCGATTGGACTGGTCGTATTATCAGAGATGATAAACGTGGTGCCATTCCAGCGAGCTCAGATGGTATTCTTAACCGCCTTGGTATCGACGAGAGCCAGTGGTTAACCATGACCAAAGGATTCGAGGAATGTTTCCGGACTTTTGCAGGCAGTGAACAACATCTGCGTTCTGCCTGTGAAAAGCTTTCTTACCAACGACCGCCCGGATTAAATCTTTGCCGATCAGCGATCGGTTAATTTCTTTTTCTGAAGCAACATTCTGAATACTTCAGGTAAGCCTGCTGGCTTTGTTGTGTCTGAAAACCACCACCCCAGTCATAAACTCATAATAATCGCTAATAATGCGAAGGTTTAGTCCTTCCACTTAATAATTGGGAAAATTCAAAGTGTTAAAGAAGGTAATTTTTACAATAACTAAAGTGGGTGTCTACGTAGATTCTTAGGTAATTTTACACAGCGCCTAAAGTGGCTGTCCTTGTAGGTTCACAAAGTGTTAAAGCAGGTAATTTTTACAATAACTAAAGTGGGTGTCTGCGTAGATTCCATTGAACGGCTTTGATTTTAAACTCCTTCGAATACTGCCAGGTCTTTCTTGGCTTTGTATATTTGGGCATTGGACACCTCGTCAGTTTGACTTTGGTGTCCGTTAAAGCGGGGGAAGATCACTCGTCTGCTGCAATGCTTTGTTAGCAACCTCATTATTTGAGGGGAATAGCTGCAATCCCCACAAAAAATCATTTCCATACTTAATACTTACGCCCAAAAAAACCTCCTTCATATCAATTAAATTGTCAAGATTCATAGATACAACGAATTCCTTAGAGCCCATTGGCTTCACCTCTAAGTCAAAAACACTTTCCCCACGGAATGAGATATTTTTTGTCTTTTCGGTGGACTGGAAATATGCTGTCACTTTTAGAATTGAAGCCGTTTTATTTATAGCAGTAACACTCATCGAAAGGACTTTTCCTTCTAGCTTTGCGGAGTTCGCGAATAGAGGAAACTCAAATTCGCTATAAGCTTTACTGAGTCCGCTTTCAATATAATTATCTATTCCTTTCCACCCCATTTCGTCTAAGTATGAGTACTTTGCACGTATTAATGCCTTTTGTTTTTCTTCCTGAGCAAGAAACTCTTTTCTTTCGCGCTCTTCTTCGTTTTTTTGATACTCAAAGTATTTATTTGGCGCATAAAACATAATAGACACAAATGCCAAAGCTAACCCTATTAGCAAAATAGCCGATCCTGCATTAGGAGGTATTTCATCTTGTTTTTTGAATTGCCTTCCTTTTGCCAACTTAGATGTTAATGACGGACAGAAGTTATTTTCAGCTATTTCTCCTTCTATAAGAATCAATATGGAAGCCTCTGACTTCTGAGCCAATCTGTTTATCTTTATTATATTTTTTTGAAGTTCAATGCCTGGCAATTCTGACGCTAAAAGCTCACATTTCAATTCAGGAGGAATTACTATCTCAACACCTTCTTCCATATTATTGCCCCGGTTAAAAACTTTGATCTCGACAAGCTTTCCCTTGTCGAACAGAGCACAATGACTGAACATCCTTGGAATCAAAAGGTAAAGCTGACGCATTCTAAAAGCATATAAAATCGCTGCCCCAAAAAGAGCAGCGGCAATACCGACGCCAAATTTTAAAAATATCTCCATTTGTGCCTCATATTGCTAACAGTTTCATTCATACACACGCTCACTTTGCCCCATCCCAGCTCGCTTAACCACCACTCATAACCCATTGATTCCTCAACCTAATCCCTGAGTTCTTATACAAACCTTACAGGCAAAAACGCGCATGCGCATAAACATATTTCCGCCGGGCACACTATCTCCGGCCCGGAAATAAAATCCGCCGATAAATCAGTCTCTTGCGGTGACCAGCGAAAACAAACCGTGCCTGTACATAAGCCAAAGCGTGCGCAGATTTGTTATACAGCAGCAATATACTGTATAGCGCTGACAGAATAGTCAATGTTCAATTGCGAAGTTTGAATGCCGGCTCTTGCCTAAACCAGCCCCTGCCCTTTCAGCCAGTCGCCGAGCATTTTGCCCCTGGCTTCGCCGAACAGTTCGGTCAGGGTTTTCAGCGCCGGCTGAGTCTTTTCTTTGATTTGGGCCATCACAGGAGCCAGCTCAATACCATTCACATGCCAGATGCCCAGAGGCTGATCCGGTGTGACCACGACGTCGGCCTCTTCAATCAGATGATTCTTGATCACAGGACGCCGGGCAACTTCGACCTGCTGCGGATCCGCCGGTAAATGCAGAGGCTGATCATCCGGCCAGTGGCAGCGACTGGCCCAGAATTCACTCTCCGGCCATTGCTGTTCAAGGCGGCAGAAATCCCGCCCGGTGCGCGCAAAGCGGTAAAACAGACCTTCCACCCGGGCCTGATAAAACTGCCGGGCCAGTGCTGTATTTTCGGGTTTCTGCAGCAACGTATGAATGACAGCAGGGGCCTGCAACGCCGATGACATGGACTGGAAAATGCCGTTACCGGACAGGGGGTCAACGGCCATCGCGGCATCACCGATACGGATGTAGTTTTCGCCGATTAAATCTTCACACAATATCTGCGTGCTGGCGCGGGCATAAACCTCACCCTCAGGCTCAGCGTTTTTAATAAATGCATGGGCCTGATGTAGTTGTTCAAATCGTTGGCGACACCAGTCGGTTAACTGGTTTTTCGCCGGCAGCGGGGTGATTCTGGTATCCACCGCCAACTGCAGATAACGGCTGCCGTCGGCCAGCTGAGCCATCCAGGCCCAGCCATCCGCGCAGCTCTGAACCGCTGAATGTGCCAGCGGGGTATCCGCCGGTCCGCGCCAGCGCTGCAATAAAGCGATGGTTTCGCTGCTGCGCACACGGGTCGTTTTCGCCGCCGGAGCAGCACGCCCGCGCGCTTCAACCAGAAAATGCCCGCTCACCGATATGCTCTCTCCGGCTGCGGACTCTGCCTCTGCCTGCCAGCCGTCCGTCACTGCCTGACAGTGCCGGAAACGCCCACGGATCACCCGCACACCGGCGGTCTCCGCATCCTGCAGCAGGGCCTCATCAAATAACCGGCGCTCAATTAAATGTTCTGTATTGGCGGCGCTGGTGAGGCCGTTCCAGGTCACATTACGTGGCGATGGCGGCGCCAGGGTTTTAATCGCCTGATGAAAGCCTGCACTTTTCATGCTCTGAAGAACACGGTCCGATACCCCTTCCACCGCGCTGAACGGACGTGGCTGGCTGATCAGCATTACCGTGTAGCCCAGCCGCCGTAAGCCGATCGCGGTTGCCACGCTGGCAGGCCCGCCGCCGGCAATCAGTATCTGTGCATCATGCATGTCTGAATTCCCGTCCATGCCAGTCCGCCCGGGCGTTCAGCCAGTGCAGTACGCGGGACACGTCGGCCCCGGGATTGTCGGCCAAAAAGCCGGCAATATGTGCGCTGATGTGAGCACAGCCCATGCTTGCGCCGGACGCGCCCATGGCGTCGTTCATGGGCCGGACGCAGCCGGCAACGTCCGCCTGGGCAGTATTCAGAAAACTGATCTGCTGATGCTGGCAACGCGCATCACCGGTGGCGCGGATCACACCAGGATAGGCCGCGGGATACACCGGATTGCCCTGTGCCGGTGACGCGGCACACAGAATCACGCCTTTATTCAGCGCGGCTGCACAGGCATCTTTTAATACCTCACGATCCTGAGCCAGCCCGAGACTCAGGTTGATGATCTGCGCGCCCTGATCCACCAGCCAGTGAATAGCAGCGGCCACCTGCAGGGCGGTCGTGCCCGGCGCAGCATGGCCATGAGTGGCCGTACCCGGTTGCGGAGTCGCAGGCGGGGTAAAAACCGCTGCCGAGGCAATTCGCACTCCCGGCGCCAGACTCTGAATGACCTCGCAGACCCGGGAGCCATGGCCCATGACATCTTCGCTGGCGGCCGCCTGCCAGAGATGATCGCCCTCAATCACAAAGGCGGCACTGTGTTGCGCCTGCAACATCTGCCTGGCATTCAGACCAGTATCCACAATGCCCACCAGCGGCGCGTCCTCCGCAGCCACGGAAGTAACTGAATCCTCAACAGACGTGACTGATTTCATAGCTCAGGCTCGCTTTTTAACTCTGTTAATTCACCATCTTTTAAGGCAAAAAATAAATCTGCACCGTCCAGCGTTGAGCGGCGGTGACTGATAACAATGCGGGTGCAGTGGGGGAATAAACGATCAATGGCGCTGATCACCTGGCGCTCGGTTTCTTCATCCACCGCCGAGGTGGCCTCATCCAGTACCAGCACCGCCGGTTGCTGCAATAATGCCCGGGCAATGGCCATACGCTGTTTCTGGCCACCGGATAAACGCTGGCCACGCTCCCCCATGATGGTCGCCAGTCCTTCTGGCAACTGAGCAATCATCTCGCCCAGCTGCGCTTCGCGGGCGGCTTCCATCACGTCAGCATCACTGGCCTGTGGTGCGGCGTAACGCAGATTTTCCAGCAGTGATCCGCGGAACAGAGTAATGTCCTGCGAGACCACGGCCACGTGCCGGCGCAGTTCCGCCAGAGGCAGATCACGGATATTGGTGCCATCAAGAAAAATCTGTCCATCCTGGGGATCTGCGTAGCGCTGCAATAAATCAATCAGCGTCGACTTACCGACGCCGGACGGTCCGCTGAGGGCAATTTTATGGCCGGCACTGAAATGCGCACTGGTGTGAATCAGCACCGGACTGCGCCCCGGGTAGGCAAAGCGGATATTATTCAGGGTGATATCCCCCGCCACGGGTTCCGGCAGCGATCTGGGCTCAGCCGGATCTGTCACCTCCGGTTGGTGCTGGCGCAGTTCATTAACCCGCACCAGACTGACACTCATGCGCTGCACCGCAACGTATAATCCAAGCAGACTGTTGACCGGTCCGGTGGCCATGCCGAGATAAGTCGAAAAGGCAATCAGAGAGCCCAGTTGCCACTGCCCCTCAATCACCCACCAGCCGCCGATCAGAAAGGCCGCGGCGCGGGTAATGGAGGTGAGCGTGGATGGCACCGCCTGAGTAAAGAATTCCGTTACCTGTAACGATAACAACTGGTTTAAATACTGATCGCTGAAATGCCCCAGACGCTTCTGCTCTGCCGCTTCCTGACCACTGGCCTGAATAAATTTCGTGGCCGGCAGGGTTTCCACCAGAAAACTGGAAACATCCGTTGCCCGTTCGCGCATCGCGCGGGTCTGAAACTCAACTTTTTTACGCATCCAGCGCAGCCAGACAATTTCAAACGGAATCAGCAGCACAACTAATAACGAGAGTTTCCAAGACAGCGTTACCAGTAACGCCAGCGCGCCGATTAAACCAATCACGGCGCTGACGGCGGAGAACAGACTGTCCACGGCAAAGCGTTGAATTTCAGCCACGTCACCGTCCATACGGGCCAGCAGATCACCGGTGCGGCGCTGAGCAAAAAAGGCCGGCGATAGGGTCTGCAGATGACGGTATAAATCGTTACGCAGGGAAAATAAAATCCGCCCCGACAAGCGGGTGTGCAGGAAACGGTTCACACCGGATAACACAGTGCCCAGAATACCGGCGCCAATCATACAAAGGGCGACGATCACCAGCGTACGGTAATCACCGGCCACCAGCCCGTCATCAATCAGCATTTTGGTCAGCCAGGGCTGTAATAGTACGATCCCGGTGCCACACAGGGATAACAGCAACAGGCCACTGATGGCTTTGAGCTGCGGCCGGACATAGGCGTACAGCCAGCGGAAGCCCTGCGCCAGCTGCTCATCACTGCCGGCATTGTGGGTATGAATCGCACGGGTCAATAATGTCAGCACAGGCACTGGCCACCTGCCCGCAACAGCCTGTGATAAGCGGCGTCAGTCATTGCCCAGATCCTTCATGCGCCGGTACAGGGTTGCCCGGCTGATGCCCAGTGAACTGGCTGCGGCGGATACATTCCCGTCATGCTGATCCAGTGCCTGGCGGATTAAACTGGCTTCGTTTTCCTGCAATAAACCGCCACGTGCAGGCGCGGCGGCGGTCTGCACCAGCTCCTGAATAAAGTCCGGTGTTAAATGTTCATCACTGAGACAGGTTTCATCCGGCTCCATAAATGCCAGCGCCACCTGCAGCACCATATGCAGCTGGCGCACGTTACCGGGCCAGTGATAGCGTTTAAAGCGCTGCTGCAGACCGGCTTCGACGGAGACCGGCGTGCGTTTCTGTGCCGCGCACAGGTCACTGATAACCTGACAGATCAGGGCATCAAAATCGGACCGCTCCCGCAACGGCGGCAAGGTAATGCTGATACCATTTAAACGGTAATACAGGTCTTCGCGGAAACTGCCATCGGCAACCATTTTTTTCAGCTCACAATGGGTGGCCGCAATGATCTGAACATCCAGTTCAACTTCTTCGCCTGCGCCCAGCGGCTGCACCCGGCGTTCCTGCAGAACACGCAGCAGACGCGCCTGCATGTCCAGTGGCATATCGCCGATTTCATCGAGAAATAACGTGCCGCCATTGGCCTGCTCAAAGCGCCCTTTCATGCCGCCTTTTTTCGCCCCGGTAAAGGCGCCTTCGCGGTAACCAAATAATTCGGATTCCAGCAGGTTTTCAGGAATCGCCGCACAGTTGACCGCCACAAAAGCGCGCTGACTGCGGCCACTGTCCTGATGCAGACGGCGGGCGGCCACCTCCTTGCCGGTACCGGTTTCGCCCTGTAATAACACCGGAATAGCGTGCTCAATCGCCCGCGCAGCCATGGTAAAAGAACGCTGCAGAGCGGGTTCCTGCGCCTGCGCCGCGGCGGTTGTCTGTTGTTTCTGCACCGGCGTATGCGCTGCCACCGACTGTATAACGGGAAGGTTGAGCGTACTGATTAATTCAAAATAAAGTTTGCCGGAGGGCGTACGGCGCTGTCCGATTCCCTGATGCGCCTGCTGCAGAATTTTTTCCAGCGGCAGTTGAAACAGCTGTTCCAGCCGGGTCTCCAGCAGACGTTCACGGGTCTGTTTCAGCAACTGACAGCCGGTCTGATTAACGGCCAGGATACGCCCGTTATCATCCACCGCCAGTAACCCCTGCCAGGCGGAACGCAGATAATGCTGACGATTGTGAAAGGCAATCACGGTGTAGCCCTGCAGCTGGCGCAGAAACAGACGGTTTTCAATGGCATGCACCGAAAACTTCAGCAGGCCGATAACATCCATGGCCTGGCTGTTCTTGCCACTGCGGGTTAAATCCAGCACGCCCATGAGTTCACCACGGGCGCCAAACACCGGCGATGAGGTACAGGAAAATGCCGACAGGGATTCGAGATAATGCTCACCCGGGTGAATATGCAGGGTGTCGCGCTCAATAATGGCAGTGCCCAGTGCATTGGTACCGAACTGCCCTTCCTGCCAGATCACGCCGGGCTGTAAGCGGTTGGCGAGCCCGGGCACATCGGCCAGCGCCCCGCCTCTGGCTTCAATAATATGCGCATCCGGGGAGCACAGAATAATGGTGGCGTTGTTGCCGAAATGATGATGCAGACTGTCCAGCTCCGGCTGGGCGTTACGGATCAGCAGTTCGTTCTGCTGCAAGACCTCAGTGGGGTCATCACACACCATGTCGCACTGGTGCAGAGGTTTATGATAATCGACGCCCAACCTCAGACTGCGGCGCCAGGATTGTTCAATTTCCGTCCGCAGAAAACCAAAAGGCACACCGCCGTGAGTGCGGATATGCTGGCGCGCGGCATTGGCCAGCTCACGCGGGCTGGTCGCAATATAACCTCGGAACGACGGTTGCGGCTGTTCATCAGTGACCGCTTTCGGGGCTAACGTCACAGACACGGTGTTTTCTCCTGACGGGAGTAACCAGAGTAATTAAAGCACCACTAAAGGCACTACAGGCATTACGGGATTCTCTGCGTTCAGTGTATCGCCCGGTTGTGGCCGGGGTTTATCACAAAACGGCAACTCAACCGCAGAATGCAAACGGCTGCTGTGATTAACAGCGAACTGTGTGGCAAAAAAATACCGCCCGCGGGTCGGGGCGGGGAGAGATTGGGGTCAGCATTGATCTGACCCCGGACAGAGTCCGCCACTCAGTAAAAAGTGCCGGTCTAAGTGAGCAGGTTATCAGCGGATGAATACCTGCGCTGTGCTGGGCGAAATATCGCCGCCGGGCAGCGGGATATCATTGGTTTTCTCCAGCGTTTCAGCATCGTACACAGCAACGTCGTTGAAGGTGCCACCCAGATATACCTTGGAGCCGGCGTGGTTCATGGCAACCGTGTAATAGCTGTGCTCAAGATCCGCCGATTTCACCAGCTTCTGTTCTTTAATATCGTACTTGGCCAGATGGTTCAGCACACCAAACATGATGTTCGGATCAGCCGGTGAACGCATACCGGTGAAGTAGATTTCAGTGAACTCAGCAAAATCCCGGGTTTCGGTTTCACCGGTTTCCAGATCCACATTAAAGTAACCCCACAGCCAGGTGGCGGTGTTCATATCGTACGTCTCGTCGGTGAACTTAGCCGTCGAGTAGAGGATGGTGAACTCGTTCTGTGGCGTCTGGATCGGCCATACGTTCAGTACATCCGGTGGCGCATACAGCGGGCGCTCCCAGTTGCGTGACGGAATGGCCACATCCACTTTGCCGCTGGTTACGTCCATTTTGTAGATATCAGCACCGGCCATATACAGGGTGCCGTCATCCGCTACCTGCATCACCGAGATCTGACGCGGAACCTCAAAGGTACGTACCGGCTTGGCATCCTTACCGGAAGCGGTGTCATACACAGCCAGGCGTGGTTCCATGGCTTCGTAATGGTCGGCGTACAGTTTGGTTGGCGTCTGGATGGTGTACAGCTCTTTACCGTCCGGGCTCAGGGCCATGGAGTACAGGGTTTTGGCGCGCTCATCCGGGGCCTGAGACATATCGGCGCTGAACACCACATCACAGCTGTCGAGATTGACTGCATAAATCTTTTCGTAGTGATCAGTCAGCATGTAAGCGGTGACATGATCCGGAGCGATCTGCAGTGTGCCCGGTCCGAAATCCCCGGGCACATCACAGCTTTTGATCAGCGCCTCAGACTCCAGATCAATCACATGCATCTGGCTCGGGCGGTTGGAAACCACCATATATTCATGACCCTGTTCCAGCGTCACCTTTGTTGCTTCCGCCGCTTCCGGTTTGGCGTCTTCTTTACAGCCAGTCAGACCGGCCACCGCACTGACCGCCAGCAGGGGCAGCAGCGCTTTATTTGTCATCTTCATAATTCGTCTACTCCACCTTATTTTTTATCGTCCGGGAACACGGTACCCAGGTTGCGCCAGTCGTCTTTGGTGCTGGCGGTTTTATCGTCCCAGTCCGGGTAGGTGTTCATCATGTCCGGCACCTGCGCCGGCCACCAGCAGGGGTCCGAGCAGCCATACAGGTCGGCTTCCATGGGTTGGCACAGGGAGGCAACACCACCGAAGGCATCAATTTCCCAGCCCGGATCAAAGGTTGCCGCGCAACCCATCACCGAGTTCATAGCCACCACGTCTTCAACTTTGTCTTCTTCCGCAGCTTTGCTGAGAAGCTGCGCCTTATTGTTAATCGCTTTTAAATGTTTCATCTCAACTCGCCCTCCGCGGCGAAATGTATTGGTCAATGAAGGCGGGGTTTTTGGCCATAATCCGGCTGTATACCTGGATGCCGAAATCAACCCAGTCCCTCATCAGATCGCAGTAGTGATACGTTGGATGCGCAGGATCCCCATAACGGGCATAGCTTTCGTGATAGCAGCCGCCGGAGCACAGATTACGGATACGGCAGGTCGAGCAGCCGGTGTCTGTGCGGTCGAGGCGCTGTGACAGGAATTCGCCCAGCTCCACCTTCTGTACGCCGGTTTTTACATCGCCGAAGGTCGGCAGATCGGAACCGGTGAAACGGTGGCAGAGGTTGAGTCCGCCTTCGTGATCCACGGCCAGCATTTTTAATCCCGCGCCACAGGGCAGGGATTTTTTGTGGCCTTCGTGCAGATCGGTAATCAGCTGATGCATATTGGAGAAACCGATATTACGGTGCTCCAGTGCCGCTTCGAGGTATTTCTCCCCGAGCTGCTTCATACCGTTGAAGACGTCGATCAGCTCTTCCCCGGTGAGGTTAAAGCTGGCGATGTCACCGGAAGTGACCGGCGCAAAGCCGACTTCCGAAAAGCCCATCTCGTTAAACAGGTGATCCCAGATTTCTTCAACCTGAGTGGTGCCACGGGTCAGGGTGACGCGCGCGCCGACCGGACGGGAGCTGTAACGCTCCAGCAGCCGCCGTGCTTTTTTGCGCACCACGTCATACGTACCCTGACCACCGACGGTGATGCGGTTTTTATCGTGAATGGCTTTCGGGCCGTCCATGCTGATCGACAGGCCGAATCTGTGTTCGTTGAGCCAGTCGGTGATTTCATCAGTCAGCAGGGTGGCATTGGTGGTCATCACGTAATCCACACGTTTGCCCAGTTCCGCAAAGCGCGCATCACAGTAATCCACTACATCCATAATCAGCTTGCGGTTGCTGAGCGGTTCGCCGCCGAAGAACACCACGTTGTAGAGGTCTTCATCCGGTGATTCGCGCAGCAGCATTTCCACGGAATCGATGGCGGTCTGCAGCTCCATGCGGCGACCGGCCGACGGCGTATCCAGATCTTCTTTGTAGCAGTAGGTGCAACTCAGGTTGCAGCCGGTATTCACGTTCAGCACCACGGTAGAAAGCGGGAAGCTTTCAACTTTATTCACCGGGCTTTCCGCGCTCAGCGGGCGGCCATCACTGACCAGTTCCAGCGCGATCAGCTCGGCGATGGTTTCCTGAATGTCTGCCACATCAAAGGTCTGGCGCAGTGTCGTCACCAGTTCTTCTGCACTGGTGCTGCCGCCAATTTGAGAACCTTTGCGTAAGGTATCGATAATATCCGCGGTCAGCTCGTCCATATTGAACAGCGAGCTGGTCGGGATATGGAACAGCAGACGATTACCTTCCACCATCACTTCATGCAGGTTGTGTTCGTTCAGGTTGAAATAAGCACCCATAATCTTCTCCTCGTTGCATCCACCGGAGGCGTTCGCCTCCGCTTCTCAGCCCTTCTGTTTACCCGGTGTTTCTGTTCAGTCCGGGTTAACAGTTCAGGGCGGCGGTTTGTTATGGAATCGGAGGGGTGTTCCAGCGCTGAACGGTGACGATCAGTTCAGCTTCGGCTTCAACACTGCTGTCGCCGTCGGTCACGGTGCCCACAACGGTCAGGTGACCGGCGTTGTTGGTGGACATCTTACGGTCCGGGTTAGGACCAGCACCGGCCGGAGAGAACACGCCGTTGTCGCTCAGGGTTCCGGCGTACTTCAGATCTTCATCCGCAGCAGCCTGCTCGTCGAACGCTTTCGCTGTCCAGCTGGCTGGCATGAAACCAATGCGGAAGTCGTCGTCAGTTCCGGCTTTGCCATCTTTACCGGCCGCCCAGGCTTCGGCATCGAAGCGTGCTTCCACCGGTGCAGTGGAACCACCGTTACCACCAACACGGGCAACCGCGAATTCAGGCACGACTTTGACCGCCGCCACAGAAGAGTAAACCGCCAGCTCAGCACCTGACGTGGTACCAACAGCAACCGTGTTGACGCCTTCAGCCTTACCGGCTTTGGCCAGCACTTTGATCAGGTTATCGGAAGATTTCAGCACCTTAACCACAGCCACGCCCTTACCCAGCGAGGGTTCGCCGCTCAGGTTGGCCCCCACTATCGTGAGTTCGGTTTCGGTGCCGGCTTTGATGTAAGCAGGCTGTACCGCCAGCACTCTGGCTTTGCCGCTTTCAACTGCGGCGGTGATGTCCATGCCACGGCTGTCGTCGTCGGCAGAGTACATACGGCCGGTCATGGTGCCGTCCTGTACGGCAAACACCTGACGCATGGTTTCGTCGCCGACTTTAATGCTGGCGCGCCACTCATAACCGGTATACACGATGGCAGAACCTTCACCTGTCAGCGGGGTGCCGTCAGCAAATGCGCCTTCCAGCGCCACGGCGTACATATCGTCGCCTTCTTTTTCGGTCACGGTCATCACCGCGTGCAGATCGCCTTTGGCTGGCATATGGCCGGCCACGGACCAGCTGCCGACCACGGCTTCATCACCGGCTTTCAGCCATTCGCTCCAGGCTGTGGATTCCAGCGGCTGTTGTTTGCCTAACATAGGCACCATCTGCTCTTTAACGATTGGCCACCAGTCACGGTCACGGGCCAGTGCGTGATATTCGATGGTCGGATACTGACCGATGTGGAAATTCGCCAGATGCATCCATTCGGATTCAGGGCGGTGCTGCAGTTTGACCCGGGCCCCGGAATGGCAGCGCGCGCACATTTCGGTGAACAGGCCGGATTCAAACTCTTCGTGGGTGTTCATACGCTGTTCCAGCGCATAGCGGTAGCCTTCGGTTTCTGACGGCGCCAGCCCCTGGGTATCGGCCAGGTATTTCATCACCGTGGCGCGCTCTTCAGAACTGATCTCCAGACCGTGCATCACCTGCATGCGGCCGATGGTGCCTAACCAGCCTTCCGGCGTTTTACGCATGTGGCTGATACGGCTCCAGCTGGTGTCCGATTCTTTGGCGTGGCACGCCACACACTTGTCATTGATGATGCTGACCGCATCACCTTCCGCAACCGCACTCTGGCTCGCCACTGACAGAGCAGTCAGCAGGCCAAGGCCCAGCGGTTTAAGTAACTTATTGTTCAAGGTAAGACCTCCTCATCCGGTCACTGCGATGACGGCCCGGGTGTCACGTAAAATGGCTACTCCGGGTGTCACGTAAAATAATCTCAGCGCAGAAAAGGAATCAGAGTCCGTGCCATTGTTATTTTTTTATTATTTTTCAATAACTTAGAATTAATAAGTGAAACTATAAACAGGCGTTAGCTGTAAAAATTCGCGACAGCTGTTTCAGGCTGAGACACGGCCACCAGCCACCAGCCACCAGGGGCGATTGTTTAGCCAACCAGACTATTCACCCTGTTCAGCCGGATTTATTGCCCTCAGATAATCAATGATGGGGAATGCCGGCCATTACCGCGGCAAAGCTAACATTAGCGCCCGGGTTTCATATAAATTTCTTATGCTGTTGTTTAGACTCAGACAATCCCTCTGGTCTGTTGCAAACAGCAGACTAATAAATATATTAATCAATAATCGGAATGGAAATTCCTATGCGATCACATAGCCTTTTCTCACTGCTTACCCTTGTTATTTCTTTAACCTGTGTGTCTGCCGTTCAGGCGGCCGAAGAAAGTCTGCTGGCGGTGTACTGTCAGAAAGACACTACCGGCGCAGATATTCTTTTGGACGGCAAAGTGGTTGCCACCTGTGATCAGGAAGGGCCCCGGGTGCGTAAGATCGTGATGATCAGCGCCGGCGCCCATACCCTGGATGTCGTCAAAACCTACGGCAAAGAATATGAGCAGCGCTTCACCAGTCAGATCAACGCCGTAGCCGGGCAGCCACTGCAGGTACGGGCTTCGCTGCCACCCAAAACCATCACGGAATACGGCCGTCAGATGGCTGCCAAACGTGAACAGGAAGCGCGGCTGGCAGCTGAAAAAGAACTGTTTGAACATCATCTGGCACTGGCACGCAAAGGCAATATCAAATCCATCAACAGCGTGATCGCCGCCTACCGTACCGGCACAGGGACAGAAGCCAGCCCAGAGAAAGCCAATGAGTGGCGTGAACAACTGGCCGCCGTGCAAAAAGCACAGCAGGAAAAACAGGAGCGTGAACAATTCGCCACGACCCTGCAAAAAGCGGAAAGTACTGACCTTGACAGCGCACAGCGTCTGGATGCCATTGAAAAACTGATCAGCTATTACCGCAGGGGTTATGGCACCCGCGCCAGTGAGCAACAGGCCGACGCCTGGGAAGAGAAACGCAAAGACATTGCGCAGCAGATGGTACGCGAAGGTAAACTGGCTGCCGCACAAAAGGAAATGGACAACGTTATTTATTTCCCCTTTGTACGCAGCGCACCGGCGGTCTTTGAACAGGGCGGAGCAGACTCCGCCAGTTATTTCACCCTGCTGCCACTGGCCACTGCCATGGATATTGTGTCACTGCCCTACACCTTCAGTGAGCACACCAGTGCCGCGATGAAAATAAAAGATGCCCAAAGCCACGCCACCCGCTGGGCCAAACCCGATTCCATGATCGCCCAGGCGTTCGACTGAACCTCAGCACGTCTTATGCCGGCGTCTGCACGTTTCATCCTGCTCAGCCTGATACTGCTTGTGTTGTCAGGCTGCTCGTCACTGGCCAGAGGCCCGGTGACGCAGACATCTGCTGCAAAGCAACAGCCGGACGAACGTTTCCGTGACGTCAGTCGTCTGGTGGAGGCCGGGCCACCGGCCGACACCCGGCAACTGAACCGGCATTACCGGCAACAGCACCGGGCATGGTCTGAACAGACCCGTTACGCCTGCCATTACCCTGTGTATGCCGGGTATTTTGCCCGCCGTTTTGCAACCCCGGCCGATTTTTCAGCTTGTTCCGCAACGGTACCTTTTTACCTGTTTAATCCCCGCAATGGCGGCGAGCTGCGCTGGCTGAAGCCGGGCTCCGTGAGCAGCATCCATCTGTTATTTTCCAGTCAGGGCGAAGCCCTGCAATCCTCTTTCGGACACATCGCCCTGCGCCTGATTGTCTGCCCGGATACTGATGCACAAGCCGGCGTGCACTGTGACCGCAACCTGCAGCAACACATGGTACTGGGTTTTATGGGGCGTATTGATGAGCTGAAAATGAACCCGCTCAAAGGGGTATTCGGAGGCTATGATGCGCACCTGATGGCGTTCGATTTCATGGAAATTTACCGCACCAACACGCTTTACGATAACCGCAATATGATCTCGTTACCGCTCAGACTGGAGGCGGATGAGATTGAACAGATCGTACGTGAACTGGCAGAAGTGCACTGGCGTTACCGGGGAGATTACCGTTTTTTCACCAATAATTGCGCTACGCTGCTGCAGGATACTCTCAGCCAGCTGATAGCTGACTACGACGGCAATGCGGCCCTGAAGGATGGCTTTATACGTCCGGATAGTTTTTTCCGGGCGATTAAAAACAGTCCGCTGGCAGACAGCAGCGTACTGCAGGATCTGCAGCAGGCCGAGCGCGATGGCTATTACTTTTCCTCCAATATTCCTTATTACCGCCAGGCCCTGAAGCTGGTCAACCAACACCGCTCCTTATCTCCGGCCACCAGTCTGGATGCTTACCTGCGGGCTCCGGCTACCCAGCGTCTGGTGGCTATTGTCAAAGACCCACAGCTGTTACAGACGATTAAAAGCGATGACTATATCCGCGATGCTCAGCTGTTGCTGGAAGAATACGTGCTGCTTAAACGGGAGCGGCAATTAAATGATGCCATCACACGCTATCTGGCGTCTTCCGATATTGATGCGGTTTTCCGGCGTGCCAGAGCGAGTCTGCAACAGCAGCAGAAGACAGACACCATAGACTTTTTACAGCGCTGTTATCTGCTGCCGATGCAACACATGCTGGCCCGTTTACCGAGAGCCGACGGTATGCCGGATGACGCCTTTCTGAAGGACTTTGTACCCGCCCAGCGCTGTACCGACCCGGGCATGCGGGAAGAGATCCGTCAGACGTTTAATCAGTTAATGCCAGCGGATAATCCGCTGCGTCAGGAGTCATCACGGCTGGCCCGCGAGATATCCCTGACCATGAAAAATATAACCACCCTGCAATAATCAAAAAGCATCCGGGGGAATAGTATGCGCCTGTCCAGTTTTAATCCGCTCACCATGATGGCCTTTGTCTGTGGTGGCTTATTCACTGACGTAAGTCTGGCAGAAACCAGTCAGCAGGAAATGCTGCGCCAACTGGAGATGCTGGAACAACTGGACGACATGGATCGCCAGACATTTAACCGCCTGACCGATGAAGCCGACTCATGCGCCGGCAATCTGAACTTTACCTGTGTAAAGCAGAAACTGGCGGATGCCAGACCACTGATTATCGACGACCGGATGCAGCAGCGCTTTGCTGCCAGCGAAGAATACCATCAGACCATGCAAGACCATGCTGTTGAGCTGATCAGCCAGACTATGGCCCAGCGGCCACTGGCAACGTTTAAGGAAGCCTGCCCGGACCCGTTTGCCGACTACAGTAGTTACGAGTCCGAAAGTAACAGCATGAGCTGGGTTTCTGATCGCTGGCTTGAACGACAGAGTGAGCATGACGAATTTGTTGCCTGTAGTGATGCCTTTAATAATATCTATGATTTCAATGCCTGGTCTTCTTCACTGGCGGAGATGCAATCACTGCAGAAACAACTGGACACAAATACCGGTGCCGGCATTCACAAACTGAGCCGCCAGTCCGAAATACGCAGCATTAACAACTACATTGATGATGAAGAAGCCACCTATCAACGCGCACTCGATGACTACATGAGCCAGCTGGCTTTTCTCGCCAGGAAAGCAAACAGCAACCAGAGCAGTGGCGACTGGATGACCGCGCTTAATTCAACCCTGCAGACGATCAACAATGATATGCAGGCCAGTGTCGACTCACATAATGAGTTTATGGCGAAAATAAACCGGATGAGGGAAGACTCCCAGCGTCAGAAACGTCAGCGCGAACAGCAGCAGGCTCAGGCCCGGCGTGAAGCAGAAATGCGGCGTCAGCAGCAAATCCGGCAACAGCAAATCAGGCAACAGCAGATCCGGCAACAGCAGCTGGAGCGTCAACGGCAGCAACAGCTGGCTGCCAACAACAAACCCACACACACCTACACCCGCGGACCAGAACAGCACCGTACTATCGGCAATTCCACCGGCAGCGTAAACCTGGGGGGCGGGCCGCAGAATACCCAGACCGGCGCTGTACGCTTTGATTTTCAGGGTGATGGCAACGGCTCTGCAGGTTCCAGCAGCAATAATGGAAATACGTCTGCCAGCAATAGCAGCCGCAACAGCGGTGGTAATAACTCTTATGGGTCATCAACTGGCGGAAATGCCAGTACTGACGATAACAGTACAAAAACCGGAACAGGCAGCGGACAAAATCAGAAAAAACAGCAACGCCAGCAGGAACAAGAGAAACAGGCGGCCGAATTAAAACGTCAACAGGAACGCGCCAAACAATCTCAGATTGCGCAGCTGCCGGCTACGCAGACCAGGCCCAAACCTGATCCCGTTAAAAAACCGGAACTACAGCCGTACACCGGTGGTATTAACGGCTGTGTTGAGCTGCTGGAAGCCAAACGCAGACCGGGGAGCTCTGTAAACTCATCCTGCTCTGAGGATAACAGGTACTCTACAAGCTTCCGCTTCCGCAACGATTGCAGCTTCCCGGTTAACATTTATATTGAAATCGATTACGACGACGGCACCACAAAAACCAGAGGCGAATACGGTGTACGTTCCGGCCGTGTTGCCACCACTGTCAGCTACTGTGGTCTGAGCGATTATGCCTTTCATTATGAAGAAACCAATGAGTCCTTCAGAAAGCGAAGCCAGTAAAATTTCTGCCCGGGTGGCTGAAACGGCCGCCCGGAATGACATAGCATTGTGTTTTCCATCGGACGCAGCAATGAGTGCGTATAACAATGAGTACGGATATCAATACCTGTAAAACACACCAGAATAGTGGAATAAAACTCCTGCCTTTCGTCTGAAAAGACATTCAGACCCGCCCGTTTTGCACCTGAGCTTATCTCAATTAAGACGACCGTTCTGAAACGGATAAAATTCACTCTTATTTACACGACCTTCCGATCGAAAAACCTCTGAAAAAATACATCCCCCTGTATTCGGAAAGGAAAACTTATAATTCCTTACCCGCAACAAACAAGTATTTATTTTCCTGTTAATCCGGCTTCTAATATACCGTGTGCCACCAAACACAAGGCACAAACATAAAACGAAGACATAACGTAAAAATTAATCCGCCTGATCATTCAACCTAACCAACCATCCTTCAACCCAATAACCACTCAACCTGATCAATAACGACATGAAAACTACCAGCTTATCTTCAGATTTATTTTTATATTTATTGTTAAAAAAAACTACAGACTTAAATATCAATAAATCCTTCACGACACATAAACAAGAACAACAAAAACACAAAACGTCCGCGACACGGATATCTAACCGGCTGTTCAGTCTGTTTATATGTGCACTGATCAGCCTGCCGGTGGCGGCTGATGAATCGGTAAAACTGATGATCACTACCAAGCAGGCGCAGAGCAGGCATTCGACAACAGAACTGGTTTATCACCCGGGCGTAAAAGATATCGACAGTTGCTACCAACAGGTAACGAGCAGCCGGCGCAAGGATTCCGGAGTATTTGACTTGCCGCCGGAAAATGACGGCAGTCTGCACAGCTACCATTGTGTTTACACCCGTCACAGTCCTGCCGTTATACAGCACCATATGCAGGATAATGCCTTTTTCCTGATCAGTATCGAGGATCATATTGCCCGCTTTGCCGCCGCTGACAGTTATGCCGATTGCCTGGATAAAATGCGCAACGCTGATCCATCCCGCCATATGTTCTGCTCATTGAGCCAACAGTCACTGGCCGATTAATGCATTGGCCGGGTGGCAGACAATAAAAGCAACGAAGCAGCACGCTGGTCAACAATGTCAGCGTGTAATACCCCTTCGGGGGCATAGGCCTGCGCAGATATCAGCGGTATACGTGTCTGCCCCCCTGTGTTCCCGGAGACATCATGCACACCGACAGTCTATACGCCAGTACCCGCCGTTACGCTCCGCAAGCCAGCCAGTTACACACCCGGGTGCAGTGTGACGTCACCATTATCGGTTCCGGCATGACCGGCATCAGTGCTGCTCTGGAGCTCGTGGAGCGGGGATACCGGGTTGTGGTACTGGAAGCGCAGGATCTTGCCTGGGGCGCTTCCGGTCGTTCCGGTGGGCAGATCATTGCCGGCGCCGGAGAAGACGGTGCCAGCATGCTGAAGCTGCTGGGCAAAGAGGATGCCCGCAAAGCCTTTGATATATCGCTGGAGGCGATTGAGCTGATCCGTCACCGCGTCAGCCAATACAATATCGACTGCGATCTGAAAAGTGGCCAGATGGAAGTGGCCGCGCGGCCAAAGCATATGGCGCATTTACGCCAGGCGGCAGAATTAATGCAGAATACATTTGGCTATCCGGTTGACGTTATTGACGCGCAACAGACGGCAGAAAAAACCGGCTCCCAGGCTTATTACGGCGCCATCTTCGACCCCAACGGCGGCCACCTGCATCCCATGAATTACACCCTGGGCATGGCTCAGGCGGCACAACGTCAGGGCGCACAGTTATTCCATCACAGCCCGGCAACCGATATTCACTATGGTCAAAAGGTATTGGTTAAAACGCCACAGGGGGAAGTCGAAAGTGATTTTCTGGTATTGGCCGCCAATGCCTACCTGAACAGACTGGAGCCCGCCATCAGCCGTTATATGATGCCGGTCGGCAGTTATATCTGTGCCACGCCACCGCTGCCCGGAGACATTCTGCCGGCAGACTGCGCGGTGTTCGACAGCCGCCATCTGTTCAGTTATTTCCGCCGGGATGGGGAAGGCCGTTTGCTGTGGGGCGGACGCACGGGGTTAACCGATCAATACCCGGACAACCTGGAAGCCATTATGCGCAAACGGATTGCTAAGGTTTATCCGCAACTGGCTGACGTGCCGTTTGAAAAATCCTGGGGCGGTAATGTCTCCACCACGCTGCACCGTCTGCCCCACTTCGGACGACTGCGTAGCAATGTTTACTTCGCTCAGGGATATTCCGGTCACGGCGTTGCCATGTCAGGCATCGGCGGCGCTACCATTGCCCGTGCCATTGCCGGCCAGGCTGAACAGTTTGATCTGTTGAGCCGTTTTCCGGTGAAAGCCTTGCCGGATAACCGCCTGGCTCATTCCGCCGGGCTGGCCGCTGCCCTGATATATTTCCGTATACGGGATGCGCTGGGCTGAAGCCTGTAAGCGCTAACGGGCAATCCCGTAAAAAACCAGTGCGGTGGTGGCGCGTACATTGGCGCGGTGCGCCTCCCAGTCCAGCGGTTCTTCGCGGATCAGACGGGTCAGCTGCAGGTGCGAATAATCATTCAGCATGTAGGCCGCCATATGCAGGTCCGCGTCTTCACGGATATGGCCATGCCGCTGCAGCTCGGCGAGAAATGCTTCGATATCCTTCACCAGAATCTCGTTCATTTTCAGATAGGTCGCCGGTAATTCATTGCGCGGACTGAACAGAATCAGCGGCAGAATTTCCCGCCACAATGCCACTGGCATCACCTCCAGTTCACTGTGGGTAATGGCCTCTTCCAGCAGACACAGGGTATCCACCGGATCAGCGCTGAAATCAGCCTCCGCCGTTGCCCGGTCCAGCGCCCTGCGGTCAGCATGCTTGAGAAACTCAAACAGAATGGCCTGTTTCGACGGAAAGTATTTGAACACCGTTGGCACTGACACCCCGGAACGCGAAGCAATATCCTCCATCCGCGTCTGCTGAAAGCCCTTCTGGTCAAACAGTTCCACCGCGGCGCTGGCGATAGCCTGCCGGCGCTGTTCTTTCTGCTGCTCTCTTAGCCCTGCCACCCAAACTCCTTAACCGTTGACCGGATCACTCCGTCTCTTCACGAACGTACCGGATTATTTTGCCCATTTCTGACAATCTTTTCATCCATTAAAAACTTTATTGATTAAACATTTTAAGTCATTTAATTTAATTCCCACAATACGGAGACCAACATGCAACACCTCAGCAAACAACGCGATTACCTTTCCGAACAGGAACTGCAACACATCCGCGGGCTGTACGCCCGGGTCCGCAACAACCCGGATTGCTTTGCCACACCTGGTCTGATGACCGGATTCCCGCCCGCCGATGACCATATTGTTAACTGGAACAACTGGATGCAGCCTCCGTTTAACCGTTGGGGATTCCGCAATATCGAGCGCATCCGCCCCAGCCTGCCGGTCAGACGCGGTTCGATGAGCCCGGCACCTTTGCCTCAGGCAACAACCCAGGCGCAGGCGATCAGCGATATCCGCTTTAAAAGCGTGTGCGGAGAAGAGGTCTCAGTGGCAGAGCATCTGGCTGCCAGCTGTTGCGACAGCTTTCTGGTGATGCATCAGGGTGAGGTTCTGCTGGAGCAATACTTCAACGGCCAGCAGCCGGAAGACCGCCATATTATGTTTTCCGTCACCAAATCGCTGATTGGTGTGATTGCCGAACAGGTTATTCATCAGGGGTTGCTGCAGGAAGACCAACCCGCCGGTGACATTATTCCCGAGCTGGCCGGCAGCGCTTATGCCGATGCCACTGTGCGTGAAGTCATGGATATGGCAGTGGGGATCAGTTACACCGAAAAGTACGACGACCCGGATTCTGAAAGCTCCATTTTTGGCTATGCCTGTGGCTTTTTACCGGCACCGGAACAGTACCGCCATCTGGCGTCTCTTTATGATTTTCTGCCAACTCTGAAAAAGCGCGGCCAACACGGTGGCCTGTTCCATTACGTGACCGCCACCACCGAAGTACTGGCCTGGCTGATCGAGCGCTCTACCAATATTTCCTGTGCTGAACATCTGGGCAAAATTTTCTCTCAGCTGGGCTGCGAACAGGATGGTTTATTTATTGCCGATCCCAAAGGCCGCAATGTCTGCGGAGCCGGCTCAGCCTGGACCCTGCGCGATCTCGGCCGTTTTGCTCAGCTGCTGCTGAATAAAGGCAGATCCGGTAATGCCCAGCTATTACCCGAGGCGGTAGTAAACAGCATCGCCGCCGGTGGTGACCCGGCGGTGTACGCGGCCAATACAGATTTTTCAGCCTGGCTGCCGGATTTTTCCTATCGCAGTCAATGGTACGTACTCAACCAGGATACCCGGGCCATGATGGCCTGTGGCATCTGTGGCCAGTACATCTATGTCGATTTTGCCTCCCGGCTGGTGATCGTCCGTCAGGCGTCTTTGCCCGAAGCAACGCCCGCCATCGATTTTGATACCCCGAATATGTTCCGCCGCCTGGCAGCGGTACTCAAATAATCCGGCGCTGAGACCGGGGAAATTAACGCATCTGACGGAAAAACGAACGGGCCTGCCCCGTTGCATAACGACAAAGAAGCGGAGGAAATCCATGATAAAACACACCTTAACACTCAGCCTGCTGGCCTGTTCCTTTCATACAGCCTTCGCTGCTGAGCAGAGCGATGAAGCAGGTTTAAGCCTGACCCCAACGCTGGGCGCCGGCTTTGCTCATTTGCGCACCGACAATCCCAATTTCGATTCCGCAGCGGACGACATGAACTACACCGAGTTTTATATCAAACCCGGTGCGATTGTGGATTACCGTTTTAACCCGGATCTGAATGTCTTTGCCGGCGGCAGTTTCGTCGCCGCCAGAACCCAGGGCGACGGCGACCCGGGCTATTACACAGAAGGCGGTGACGGCCGTACGGATATCGATGAACTCTATCTGGGTATTGAATCCGGACACTGGACTCTGACCGCCGGACGCCAGAATTATCTGGTGGGTAATGGCTTTATCGTCATGGATGGCGACCTCGATCAGGATGACGACGGCGCATACTGGACCGCTCCGCGTACCGCCTTTAAAGCGTCTGCGGTTCTTGCCTACCGCGATGATCAGTTTTCCGCCCAGCTGTTTTCATTGGGTACTGATCAGGACATTGGTGATTACCGCCTGACCGGTATCAACGCTGACGTTCCTATGGCCGGCGGTAATATCGGCGCCATGATCACCCGGGTGAAATCCGGTGTCTCTGCCGCTGAAACCTTCACGCCCAAAAACGGCATGCTGGTATACAACCTGCGCGCGCTGGATGTGGTGGTACCAGGTACCGACAACCTGACTTATTCCGGTGAATATGCACTTCAGAAAGGCGAAGGTGATGGCATGGAATACGATGCCAGTGCCTGGTACAGCAAATTTAATTACCGCTTTGCCGATACCAGCCTCACACCGACCCTGAGCTACCGCTATGTGTACTTTTCCGGTGATGATGATTTAACCGATAACACCCGTAAAGACTGGGACCCGTTAAGCAAAGGCTATCTGGACTGGGGCACCTGGCTGGTCGGGGAAATTGCCGGCAGTTATTTAATATACAACAGCAACCAGATTACCCAGACGATACAGGCCACGGCTTCCCTGCGCCCCAATGTGATTATCGGTGCGCTGTACAACACTTTCACGCTGGATGAAAAGAATCATCTGGGCGCGCCGGTCAGCAGCCGTGATTTTGCCGACGAAACCAATATTTATGTGGACTGGTATCCCAACCAGAACACCTACATCTCTCTGGTTTATGCCCTGACCCAGCCCGGGGACGCAGCAGAAGAATTCTATGGCGATGACAGTAACTTCAGCGCACTGGAGCTGTACGTTACCTATCGCTACTGATTCAGACCCGACCCCTTTATTGAACAGCATGAGGAATGGTAAATGAAAGCTATATTTCTGCTGGCCGCATTGGCTGTCAGCTCCGTCAGTGCGGCTGAAGAGCTGCGCATATTTAACTGGCTGCAATACATCCCCGATGAGGTGATTGAACAGTTTGAGGAAGAAAACAACGTCGATATTATTTACGACACCTACGACAGCGCAGAAAAAATGGAAACTCAGATGCTCACCGGTGCTTCCGGTTACGATCTGGTATTTCCGGGCAGCGCCAGTCTGGGCCGTCTGATTCAGTCCGGTGCGCTGGAAAAAATCGATATGAGCCAGCTGACTAACCTGAGCAATATTGATCCGGAATTTCTGCAGCTGGTACGCGAAACCGGTGACAGCAACAATGAATACGCGGTGCCCTACCTGTGGGGAACCAATATTATTGGCTACAACCAGGCGATGGTTAAAGAAGCCACCGGCAAAGACGCCCTGACCAGCTGGGACGATATCCTGAACGTCGAGACCCTGAAAAAGCTCGATAGCTGCGGTGTGGCTATGATGGATTCGCCGACCGAAATTGTGCCTCTGGTACTGTTTCATTTAGGCCTGGACCCATACAGCACCAAACCGGCAGACTACAAAAAAGTGGAACAATATATGGCCACCCTGCGTCCGTATATCCGTTACTTTAACAGTAGCCAATATGTTACCGATCTGGCTAACGGCGAAGTCTGCGCTGTTATTGGCTGGTCCGGCAGTATCTTTATTGCGGACAACATCGCCAAAGCCAATGAAAATGGCAACGACATCCGTATGGCGCTGCCGGACGAAGGCACCATGGTATGGTTCGATAATATGGCTATTCCGAAAGGGGCTCCGAACAAAGTCATGGCAGAGAAGTTTATTAACTTTATGCTGCGTCCGGATATTATCGCGGTTGCCAGTAATACCATTGGCTACGCCAACCCGAACCTGAAAGCCACCGAATTCGTCAACGACGAAATCAGCAACAACCCGGCCATGTATATCCCGGAGGATACAATGCAGAAACTGTTTCCTCAGAAGTCACTGTCACTGCGTACCGAGAAAGTGCGCACCCGGGTCTGGACGAATATCAAGACCAACCGCTGAGTTCCCTCCTTCACAGGTATTTGTTCATATGAACAGGGGAGCCGCCAGGCTCCCCTTTTTTTACCTTTAATATTCCGGCCTGGACGGCGCTTACCAGCTACAGCAGAATTAATCCACCAGCTGGTATATACGGATAATGACATTAGCGGCAGTCGGATACTCAACCAGGCCGGTAAAAACATTATTATTAAGCCAGTGCAGTTCACCTTCCGGAGCGGTAAATACCGGTCGGCAGGCGCTGCGGTACAGACCCTTGGGTAACGGCCATACGCCATCTGCTTCCAGTGCCTTGCCTTCTTCATGGGTGACGTATAAACCGGTATTGTGAAGATTAACAACCTGTCCCTGATCGCTTTTCAGGCTATACATGGCATTTAATACGCCAACACCATCCGCCCGCTCGCGGAAATAGTCGGCACCGCCGGGCATCACCTGACCTTTTATGATTTCATCATCCGCTCCGCAGGCCATAAACTCACCGCCACCGATCATGTAATTCATGTGCATGCCATCCGGTGTCTTTCCACACTCGGTCACCGCTGAAATATGCGCATCGATCACCATGCGCAGGACAGGTTTCGGGCGATGTTCGTCACAATCAAATGTGGACCACTGCATAATATTTCCTGATGATAACTATGCTTTAATATCTATGTCTTAATAGTAACCGCAAAACGTCCGTGGCCATAACAACAGAGTATTGTTTTAACCCGTATTGTTTTAACTGATATTGTCACGACATAAAACAGCCTTGACGCCGGACATTTCCGCAGCATACTGACAAGGCTTTCGCAGACTGGTTCCGTGGCCAGCATCAGGCCAGGAAGCGGAAAGAAAAAAGAATAAAAAATAGGATAAGAGAAATAAAAAAGAACAGAAAATGGGCGGTCAGGAATAAGAGAAAGATGACGGCAGAAGATCAGGAAAGTCCCACCAGAATACCGGATTCCCGCGTCGCCGTCGGGGTTTCTCCAAAGAGTTTGCGGTATTCCTGGCCAAAATATCCGCCATGGTAAAAACCGTAACGCGCCGCAATATCACCGATGCCATCCTGATCTTTCAGAATGTCGCGGCGGGCATTATTCAGCTTGACGGAGCGCAGATAGCGCACGGCCGACATACCGGTCGCCCGCTGGAATGCGTAATTCAGAGTACGGCGGGGAATATTCAGCGCTTTGCAGACATCCAGTATACTGGCTTCACTGCCCTCCTCGCTCAGAGCAAATTCATGGCTTCTGCGCACCAGATTCTGATGCTGACGGCTTAACGGGCGGTAATCAATTTCGTGTCCAAAGCCATCGTAGCCGGTGTACAGCTGTACCACGATGTCCATCAGTTCGGATTGCAGCGCTTTATCATGTTCCCGCATCTGTTCTGCAGACAGACGGCTGGCGAGATCCAGCTGCTGGTCCAGCAGAAGCGGTAATCGCTGACGCAGTAGTCCCAGATAATCCGGTGACACCATTAACGAATAATTACGCCGGGCATCCAGCATACTGCTCTGGTCGGCCGCACAAAGCTGATTCAGCAAGCCGTCTTCTTCCACCGAAATCACCGCATAATCCGTCTGGCCGGAACCAATAAAATACATATCCTGATTCTGCGGCAACAGGGTAATCGCATCAGCCACTAACGCCCGCGAATGATCCTGCCCCACCTGAGGTGACACTTTAACCGGCACCAGGACATTCACCAGACCTTCAGGCATATGAACATACTGGGCCACGGCTACGCTCATCTGTTCACGAAACAGACGCACATCATTCAGCGCGATATCTTTCAGGGTACCGCTGAATTCACCGGCTTCCACCTGATCGTATTCCTGCTCCCAGTCTTTCAGCTGCGTCGAAAAGCGGCTGATATCCGAACTGCTGGCCTGAGCGTGCCAGTGGTCAACAGACGTTGGGACAGATTCAGATTGTTGACTGTAAGTCATAGCGGGAATCCCGGCAGAGTGTATTGTTCACATACCACTCAGTAGCAAATCACAAGCCAGAACCGGTAAGCGGCTGTCAGCCCGGTAATTCCGCACATTTAAGGGGGGATTTCAGCGCAACAGGAGGGAAGCGGCTGCACCATATTGAAGCCCTTCGCCGTCTGAAGCACCTTTTGAAGTACTTTTCTGCCACTGCCGTTCTCCTGGATCAGGGGCTTCCGGCGCAGATAAACGGTCAGATGTTATTTCTATCTTTACATTCCGGAATGAAAAAACCTCAGGCTGTGACACCTGAGGTTTTCATTAACGGCTGCAACAGCCTTTGGCCGGACCCACCTGAAGCGTATCAGCTGAGAATTTCTTCCAGCGTAATGTAATCACCAACACGGCCGGTCATCTGCTCAGCATCAGTATTCACCGGCAGGGTTTTCTTGCCTGGTCTCCAGCCTGCCGGGCAGACTTCACCGGTAGCACTGGAGTGCTGCCATGCCTGTACCTGACGCAGAAATTCATTCACGTTACGGCCAACGGAATCTGCCTGTACTTCCTGCGCCACACAGATGCCATCCGGGTTGAAGAGGAAGCGGCCACGCAGTGCCACACCTTCTTCCTCAATCAAAACACCAAAATCACGACTCACCTCTTGCGTGGTATCGGCCCCGATGGTGAGTTTTAATCCCGCCAGTACCGGCTCGGTTTCCACGAAGCGTTTGTGAGAAAATTTTGAATCCACAGACACCGGCAGAATTTCTACGCCCATCGCCTGGAACTCATCATAGTGCGCGTTCATGGCGGCAATTTCTGTCGGGCAGACAAAGGTAAAGTCCGCCGGATAGAAACAGACGACAGTCCATTTACCTTTGTAATCTTCACTGGACACTTCGGTGTAGTGGCCGGTTTTTGCGTCGTACGCTTCCATGGTGAATTCCGGCATTTCACGACGTACCATACTTGAGCTCATAGGTTTCACCTCTTCAGTCATTGTTTCAGTATTCTGTTGTTCGTTCTGTTGTTCAGTTTTTTTGGGCTTGCGCGGTTTAATACCTGTATCGCAACTCATAAATCACTCCTTGCAGTGCCGATGAGTATTGGCAGTGGCAGATGATGCTCACTACCCGCTGTCTTCATAGTCATAATATAACTATTTATTTATATTAGAATTCACTTAAATTAATGGCCTGGATGCGACAAAACTATCAGCGGCGCGCGCCATAAAGAGGGATAAGAACAGCAGAATAAAGTCACCGGAAAAGCGTGAAAATCATTGTAAAAAGTCGCGGTTTAAGCAGAGGGGAAGACAGATAAAAACAGGCGGGAATAAAAACGGGTTTTAAAAAGAAAACCGGCCCGGGGCATTCATTGCCGCCAGGCCGGTCCGTTTCCCAACTCAGAGCCGTAGCGCTGGGGTGCTGTGGGATTCTTGCGCAGACAGGGCCCTGCAGTGCAGGCCCGGTCTCAGTTGCGGATTAAGTAATCAAAGGCACCCAGTGCGGCTGTCGCACCCGCGCCCATTGAGATAATAATCTGCTTGTATGGCACCGTGGTCACATCACCGGCGGCGAATACGCCGGGCATGCTGGTCTGGCCATGATCGTCGATAATAATTTCACCGCGCGGTGTTAATTCCAGTGTTCCTTTGAGGAATTCGGTGTTCGGCACCAGACCGATCTGAACAAAAATACCGGCGACATCCAGAGAGTGCATCTCATCGGTTTTACGGTTTTTGTAGGTCAGCCCGGTCACTTTACCGTTATCACCCACCACTTCAGTGGTCTGCGCTTCTTTAATAATGGTGATATTGCCCATGGACTCGGCTTTTTTCACCAATACCGCATCGGCACGCAGGGTATCGGCAAATTCCAGTACGGTCACCTTGTCGACGATACCGGCCAGGTCGATCGCCGCTTCAATACCTGAGTTACCACCACCAATCACAGCAACCGGTTTGCCTTTGAACAGCGGGCCGTCACAGTGCGGGCAATAAGTCACACCTTTGGTACGGTACTCAGTTTCACCCGGCACATTCATGTCGCGCCAGCGGGCGCCGGTGGCCAGAATCACGGTTTTACTTTTCAGTACAGCACCGTTGGCAAGTTCGACTTCTTTCAGACCATCACTGCCTTCACGCAGTGCCGATACCTGCTGACTGTTCATAATATCCACGTTGTATTCTTTAACGTGTTCTTCCAGTGCCGCGGCCAGTTGTGGCCCCTGGGTTTCTTTCACTGAAATAAAGTTCTCAATCGCCAGAGTATCCAGCACCTGACCACCGAAACGTTCAGACACCACACCGGTACGGATACCTTTACGTGCTGCGTAAACAGCGGATGCTGCACCGGCCGGGCCACCGCCGACCACCAGCACATCAAAAGCTTCTTTATCCGCCAGCGCGGCCGCCGCTTTGGCATCCGCATCGTCATCCACTTTGTGCAGAATATCCGCCAGTGTCATACGGCCACTGCCGATTTCTTCACCGTTCAGATACAGGGTCGGCACTGCCATAATGCCTTTTTCTTCCACTTCCTGCGGGAACACACCGCCATCAATCATGGTGGCAGTGACATTCGGGTTCAGCACTGCCATCAGGTTAATGGCCTGTACGACATCCGGGCAGTTGTGACACGACAGTGATACATACACTTCGAAATTCAGTTCTTTGTTCAGGGCTGCCGCTTCATCCTGCAGGTTCTGCTCTTCTTTGGATGGGTAACCACCCGCCTGCAGCAGAGCCAGCACCAGCGAGGTAAACTCGTGGCCCATGGGAATACCGGCGAAAGTCACACGGGCTTTTTCGCCGGCCGGTGCCACTTCCATACGCGGCGCACGGCCACCATCCGGCTCAGCAACCGTGAGCGAAATTTTATCGTTCAGGCTGTCCACTTCCTGCGCCAGTTCAACCAGTTCTTTCGCTTTTGGAGAGTCATCAGATACCACTGTCAACGCAATCGGATTTACGAGTCGTTGCAGGTAGGCATCCAGCTGTTGTTTCATATTTGCGTCGAGCATGTCGGAATCCTTTAATCGTCAGTTCAGCGCCCGGGAAAATCAGCGCTTATCAATTCAGCTTGTGGAATTATATTAGCCAGAACAGGGATATAATTTAAATCAATCCTTACTAATCAATCGATAGCTATTAACTAACATTGATTGATCAACATCTGTTATCAGCATAAATCAGCTCACCGATCACGTAATGACCTGCATCAGAGTCATTCCAGTAAGCCATACCCGTTGTACTTTCAGTCTTACCCGGACAATAAAAAGCCCCGGCGGGCCGGGGCTTTTCAGTCAGGCTTAAAGCCCTTGGTTTCGCATTCGCTCACTTCCCCTGTGTTATCGCTAACGGCAGGAGAAGCGTTGGCGAGGCCACTGCCTGTTTAAGGCAGCGCTGCTGGCACAGTCTGTGGGATGAAAACCGCAACAAAGCAGTTCGCCCACAGGCGAAGCCAGATCAGATTTTGCCAACCAGGTCGAGAGAAGGAGCCAGAGTCTCTTCACCTTCTTTCCACTTGGCAGGGCAAACTTCACCTGGGTGAGTCGCCACGTACTGAGCAGCTTTCACTTTACGCAGCAGGTCGTCAGCGTCACGGCCGATGCCTTCTGCAGTGATTTCCATTGCCTGAATGATGCCTTCCGGATCAACCAGGAAAGTGGCACGGTCAGCCAGGCCCTGGCCTTCGCGCATTACACCGAAGTTGTTGGTGATGCTGCCATTCTGGTCGCCCAGCATGTAATAGTTGATTTTACCGATGGTGTCGGAGCTGTCGTGCCATGCTTTGTGGCAGAAGTGAGTATCGGTTGATACAGAGTAAACTTCGACGCCCAGTTTCTGCAGTTCTTCGTATTTGTCTGCCAGGTCACCCAGCTCAGTAGGACATACGAACGTGAAGTCAGCTGGATAGAAGAAGAAGATAGCCCACTTACCTTTAACGTCTGCTTCCGTTACTTCGACGAATTCACCCTGTTTGAAGGCAGTCGTTGTGAAAGGTTTAATTTCAGTGTTGATCATGGTCATGCTCCATTGATTGATGTGTTGGGAACAGGACTCATAGTACGGGCATTCGGGGGGTGTGTTAAATTGATCTTTTATAAGATCATCATAAAAATTGGCTATAGGGTATTACTGAACTAATAGTCAATCTTTCCCTCAAAGGCTGTAGGGACAAAAAAACCCGCACTGGGCGGGTTTTTTCTGAGCATTATGGCTGAGCTTACTTCTTGAAGCTGCCAAAACGCTTGTTGAAGCGATCGATACGGCCACCGGTATCAACAACTTTCTGCTTACCAGTGTAGAACGGGTGGCAAGCGGAACATACGTCCAGGTAGATAGTGCCTGGCTTGGTGGACTTGGTCTTGATTACGTTGCCGCAGGAGCAGGTTGCTTCCAGCTCAGCGTATTCAGGATGAATACCTTCTTTCATGGGACACCTCTCAGTCTTCACGCCGCTGCCTGGGGAACCTCCGCAGGTACCGCGCTACTGGGTTTAAAACGCCTTGCTCAGCGAAAAACGCCCTTGCATAGGCAATAAGGACGCGCATAATACCAGAGCCGACCCCAGCAGCAAGCTTTTTCATGCCTTTTTTTGTCGTCGACATTGCCCTTCCCCTGCCTCTGCGCCGCACATTTGACTATCTGCCGCTGGACGGCGAAAGCCGTGAACACTACCGGCCCGGCCAGCGTGTGCGTGTCGAATTCGGCCGTCAGCTGCTCACCGGAATTGTGCTCGGATGCAAAGACGACAGCGAGGTTCCACGCAACAAGCTCAAGCCGCTGCTGGAGCGTCTCGACGATGAACCTCTGATCAACGAAGACAGCCTCAGCCTGTGCCGCTGGCTGGCGGATTATTACCACCACAGCATGGGCGAAGTGCTGGAGCATATGATTCCCACCATGCTGCGCCGTGGCTGTGATCTGTCGGAAGCGGATGAGCGGGTGTGGATAAAAAATGACCATCACCCAGTAGTAAAACTGCGGGGCAGTAAACAGCAGGCGTTGTGGCGTTTGTTTGAGGAAGAACAGGATGAGTGGCCGCACACTGAACTGACCGGCCTTGGCTTTACCCTGGCGCAGCTGCGCTCGCTGATGGAAGCCGGGCTGATCCGCGAAGAACAGAAACTGCCATTGCCGGTGGTCGTCACGGAACTGCAGGAATCCCATACGCTCAATGCCCAGCAGCAGGACGCACTGAAAACCCTCAGCGATAAAACGGACGAGTTCTGCCCTGCTCTGCTGGAAGGCGTGACCGGCTCCGGCAAAACCGAGGTTTACCTGCGCCTGATCGAAAACGCCCTGCAACAGGGAAAACAGGCGCTGGTACTGGTACCCGAGATTGGCTTAACTCCCCAGACGGTACGGCGCTTTCAGGCGCGCTTTGATGTGCCGGTGGCACTGCTGCATTCCGGCCTCAATGATCGCGAACGTCTGCAGGGCTGGCGTCAGTGCCGCGAAGGTGGTGCCCGCATCCTGATCGGCACGCGCTCCGCGGTGTTTACTCCGCTGCCGGATCTGGGTCTGATTATTCTCGACGAAGAGCACGACGGCTCCTTCAAACAACAGGACGGGCTGCGCTACTCCGCGCGCGATTTTGCACTGGTGCGCGCCAAGCAGGCGAATGTTCCGATTCTGCTGGGCTCCGCCACACCATCCTTGGAAACACTGAACAACGCACTGACCGGCAAATACCTGCACGTCAAACTCACCCGGCGCGCCGGCAACGCCAGAGCACCGGGGATGAAACTGCACAGTATTCTGCATCAGCCACTCACCGCCGGTTTTGCCCAGCCGGTACTGAATAAAATGTATGACCATCTGCATAACCATAAACAGGTGCTGGTGTTTATTAACCGCCGCGGCTTTGCGCCCTTGCTGGCCTGCCGCGACTGTGGCTGGATGGCCGAATGCCGCCACTGTGATGCGCGCCTCACCCTGCATCATTACCCGCCGCATCTGCACTGCCATCATTGCGATTTCCAGCAGGGTATTCCGGCCATTTGCCCGCAGTGTGGCAGTGAGCAGGTGGAAGGCATCGGTCAGGGCACCGAAAAAATTCAGGACGAACTGCAGCAGCTGTTTCCGGATTTCCCCGTGCGCCGGGTTGACCGCGATACCGTGCGCACCAAAGCCGCATTTGATGATCTGTACAACGATATTCACGATGGCGGCCCCTGTGTTCTGGTCGGTACTCAGATGCTGGCCAAAGGCCATCATTTTCCCGACGTCACCATGGTGGTGATTCTGGATGCCGATGCCGGGCTGTTCAGTTCGGATTTCCGCGGCATGGAACACAGCGCGCAGCTGATCTGTCAGGTTGCCGGACGCGCCGGACGCGCCGAAGCCCCGGGCGAAGTCTGGATTCAGACCCTGTACGCTGACCATCCGCAGCTGAATCTGCTGCTCGACAGCGGCTATCACGCCCTGGCACTGTCCATGCTGCAGGAGCGTCAGGCCCAGCAGCTGCCACCCTACAGCCATATGGCGCTGTTGCGCGCCGAATGCGAAGAGCGCCACCTTGCCCAACAACTGTTACAGCAGGCCCGGGCCTATATGCAGCAATGGCTGCAAAACCAGCACGCCGGTCAGAAAGCCTCACCTGTGAACCTGCTCGGCCCCTTCCCCGCCATTATGGAACGGCGTAACGGCCACTTCCGTTTCCAGCTGCAGATGTACGCCGGCGAACGGCGCGCCCTGCACCGTCTGGCCTATGTGCTGACACGCTATCTGGAAAATGAAAAATCCCTGCGTAAAGTACGCTGGCACCTGGATATCGACCCGCTCGACTGTCTGTAAAAATCCCTGCCCCCGCATTGACTGATTTCAGGCTCTTCTATACTGGAAGGCAATCCCCTGACAGGAACCTGACCATGGACTACCTGAGCTTCCGCCACCACACACAGTATTTCGCCGTGCCGATTGACGCCGTGCGCTTTATTGCCGCCGAGAACGCCCTCAAGCCAACCCAGGTATCCACCGGTAACAGCCGTCAGTTCGATATGGTGGACTACGATGGCCAGGCCTGCGCCATTCTGTCGCTGGCCCGGCTGCTCAACCAACCCTCAGAACGCACCCGCAGCCGCGATCTGGTGCGCCTGCTGCACGACCGGGAACAGGACCATCTCAGCTGGATCAGCGCCCTGCGCAACGCGCTGGAAAATGACACCCCGTTTGAAAAACAACGCAATCCGGATCTGTGCGCCTTTGGTCAATGGTACCGGCAATTCACCACGGACGACCCACAGCTGAGCCATATTATGAGCCGCTTCGACAAGCCACACCGCCGCCTGCATGCGCTGGCCGATGAACTGCTGACCCTGTCAGAACAGGGCCGGCACGACGACGCCATGGCGATTCTAAGTGAGCATGAAGCCGTCACCCTGAGCAAACTCACCAGCCTGTTTGCCGAAGCACGGGACATAGTGCAAATGAAAGTACGCCCCACCGTGATCATGCTGCAGGTGAACGAATCCCAGGTGGTCGGCCTCAAGGTGGACGACGTGGGCGAAGTGTTTGAATGCCGGGCAGAACAGGCAGACCAGCACACCGACTACCTGCCGGCCTTTGCCAAACGCTGGCTGAAAGAAATACGCTCCGGCAAAGGAACCGTTACCGTCATGGAAATTGATCCCGGCAGGCTGCTATCATCCGCGGCATAACCTGCAACGGACAACCTCAGTGACTTCAGATCAAGGCCCCGGCAACAGCCAGCGGATCATCAAACCCAACCTGAAAAATCCCATCCACTTGCTGGCGTTTGGCTTAGGCTCGGGTACCGCCCCCAAAGCGCCCGGCACCTTTGGCACCATCGCCGCCCTGCCTTTCTGGTGGTTTCTGTTACAGGGCGTGCCCACCTTACCCTACCTGGGCATTCTGATTGCCGGTTTTGCACTCGGCGTTGTACTGTGTGAAATCACCTCACGTGATCTCGGCGTTCACGACCATGGCGGTATTGTCTGGGATGAATGGATCGGCGTGTGGATCACCTTACTCTGGCTGCCCACCGGCGGCAGCTTAATCGCCGACTTAAGCTGGCTGCTGTATGGCTTTATCCTGTTCCGCTTTTTCGACATTCTTAAACCCTGGCCCATTAAATGGCTCGATGCCAAAGTCCACGGCGGCTTCGGCATTATGATCGACGATGTGCTGGCCGGTATTTTTGGCTGGCTGGTGTTGCAGGGGACGGTGCAGGGGATGATGCTGCTGACAGGCTGACATTAACAATACGCCCTGTTTTCTGCCTGGCCAACTAACAGCGCTGCGGAATAATTGACCCGGTAATTTAAGATAACCAGCGGCCAGGCTATTGATTAATACCCGCCATAAAAAAGCCCCGGTGATAACATCACCGGGGCTTTCCGATATTCGCTGTTACTGATGAAGGAAAAATCAGAACAGAGCAGCAATCTCGTCAGCTGCTGCTTTAATACCAGCTTCTTTCGCTTCGTCACCCATGTTCAGGCCTTCGGCGTGAATCATGCGAACGTCAGACAGACCCACGAAACCGAAGATCATTTTCAGGAAGGGTGTCTGAGTATCGGCTGGTGTATCTTTGTAGATACCACCACGGGTAGTGATTACGTAAACCGGTTTGTTGTCCAGCAGGCCAACAGCGCCTGTGTCAGTGTACTTAAAGGTCACGCCGGCGCGGCACAGGTAATCCAGGTAAGTTTTGGTCTGTGCTGGCAGTGCAAAGTTATACATAGGCGCAGTGAAGACGATTTCGTCTGCTTCTTTTACTTCCGCCAGCAGTTTGTCAGCATAGGCAACGATGGCTTTCTGATCATCGTTCAGCTGGTCTGCCGGTGTGAACAGTGCGCCAACGACATTGCCGTCCAGGTACGGAGGTACGTCAGCAGACAGGTCACGAACGATGACTTCGCCGCCGGCGTTCTTGCCTTTCCAGCCTTCAATAAACTGTTCTGCCAACTGGCTGGACTGACCGCCATCACCAAATACACTGCTTTTTACGTAAAGAAGTTTTGCCATTATTGTCTCCAAAATAGAGTCGCTGAGTTTGTTGTGCGTATTCTGGCCAACAATTCGTGCGCGTTAAATACAAAAAAACCGAACATATCTATCTAAAATACTGGCCATCAAAGAGTCAGGGGACAGATATGAAGATCACACTGGAACAATGGCAAACGCTGGTGACGGTGGTGGAGGCCGGCAGTTATGCCCGTGCCGCCGAGCTGATGAATAAAAGTCAGTCTGCGATCAGTTATTCCATGTCCAAGATGGAAGACCGGCTGGGTCTGGCTATTTTCCGCCTTGAAGGCCGCCGCGCGGTGCTGACCACCGCCGGCGAAGCTCTGTTCAATCAGGCGAAGACGCTGCTGGAAAAAGCCCGTTACGTGGAAGGGCTGGCCGGTAACTATCAGGCCGGCAGCCAGTCGACCATCCATCTGGCCATGGAAATTATTTTCCCGGTCAGAATTCTCAGCAAAGTCCTGCAGGCGTATGCCGAAAAATACCCCTTTATCCGCGTAGAGCTGCATGAAACTGCACTCAGCGGCACCAGCGAAGCGTTAAAAAAAGACAAGGTGGAACTGGCGATTATTGCCAATGAATCCGCCCGTTTTATGGGCGATTTTTTAATGCCGGTGAAGTTTGTTGCCGTGGCCCATCCACAGCATCCGCTGCATCAGTTACAGCGCCCGCTGAGCTATGACGATCTGGTGGGCGAGCGTCAGATTGTGATCCGTGATTCCGGTTCGCAGCCCCAGGATGCCGGCTGGCTGGAAGCCCAGCAACGCTGGACCGTCAGTACCATGGCCACGTCGCTGCACTGCACAACGTCCGGGCTGGGATTCGCCTGGTATCCGCAGGTGAATATTCAGCACGCGCTGGATGCCGGTCAGCTTAAACCGCTGCCGCTGGAACAGGGCGCTGAACGTCAGGTGGATGTGTATATGGTGATGCGCGATGGCAAATCGGCGGCGCCCCATGTGCAGTATCTGGCGGCGCTGATTCGTGATGCGGTTAATTCAGCCTGCCAGCGCCATCATAAAGCCCAGGCTATCTGAGGATGCAGACTATCTGAGGAAAGTTGTACCTGTCTTTTAAGACTTTCCGGCCAGGCTTTTTGATCAGACGGTCCACTACAATCCGCAAGCTTATTCAGGCAGATCATAGCGGCCGGAAACCAGCCCTCCCGGCGTTACCCCAAAGTGGCTGCGGAAGGCCGAAATAAACGCCGAGGTCGAATCATAACCACAGGCCAGGGCAATATCCGTCACCCGCTCTCCCCGCTCCAGCATGGGCAGAGAACTGAGCAGGCGCAGACGCTGACGCCAGGCGCGGAAAGCCAGACTGGTTTCTTTCTGGAAAATACGGGTGATGGTTTTTTCCGAAATGCCCAGCCGTTTTGCCCAGTCTCCCAGCGTATCCGGATGATCCGGGTGAGCGTATATGTGCCGGCACATGGGCTGCAGACGCTCATCCGCCGGCCAGGGTAAATGCAGATCGGTGCGCGGCGCTTCCCGCAGCTGATCGATCATCACGCTGACTAAACGGCCCTCTTCGTTATCTTCGTCGTAATCCTGCGCAAATGTACTGAAGGTGCGGATTAACTCCCGCGCCAGCGGCTGCACTTCCAGTATTTCACATTGCGCGGATAACTCAGGAAATTCTTCACTGCGGATGTACAGACTGCGCATTTCGGTATCCGGCGCACTGGTCACGCAGTGCGGCAGACCGGCTGGAATCATGATGGCGCGCTGTGGCGGTGCCAGATAACGGCCATTGGCGATCTGTACTTCCATCACCCCGCGGATCGCGTAGGACAGCTGAATCCAGGGGTGTTCATGCCATTTGGTCACGGCGGCCTGGCGCAGGGATTCTGCCCGTGCATAGACCCGCCGGGGTAAGGCATCTAACTCAGGAACCAGACGCAGGCTGGCTCCGGTATGTCCGTTTGTCGACATCATAGTGATTTATTGCGTTAGCCCGATATCTTTTCCAGATTAAACTCACTTTATCCTTTGCTTCAAGCTGTTGAGATAACGTTAAGAGAAACTGACCCATGAAATTACTGCGCTTTTTACCCGACAAATTAATCCTGATGATGCTGGGCGCCGTAGCCCTGGCGGCTTTGTTGCCGGTCAGCGGACAGGCAGCCGAGGTATTTTCCTGGGTGACAGACCTGGCAATTGGCCTGTTGTTTTTTATGCACGGTGCCAAGTTATCCACCAAAGCGGTGTTTGAAGGCCTGACGCACTGGCGCCTGCATTTATTAATTTTCTCGTTTACGTTTGTAATCTTCCCGCTGCTGGGGCTGGCACTGAAACCTGTGCTGGTGCCTATGGTCGGGGATGATCTGTACATGGGCATTCTGTATCTGTGCGCCCTGCCTGCCACGGTACAGTCGGCCATCGCGTTAACCTCAATGGCGGGTGGCAATATTCCCGCTGCCGTATGCAGCGCCGCCACCTCCAGCCTGATCGGTATTTTCCTGACGCCGTTTATCGTTATGCTGATCATGGGCGCTCAGGCCGCCAGCATTGATCCGGCAGAAGCCATTCAGGGCATTGTGATTCAGTTATTACTGCCGTTTATTGCCGGTCAGATTGCCCGCATCTGGATCGGTAACTGGGTAGCAGCCAACAAAAACTGGCTCAAATATCTTGATCAGTCATCCATTCTGTTGGTGGTTTACGGTGCCTTCAGTCACGCCGTCAATGAAGGCCTGTGGTCTCGTCTGCCACTGATGGATCTGCTCGGTCTGGTGGTTGCCTGTCTGCTGTTGCTCGCACTGGTGCTGGTGCTGACCAATACCGTGGCACGGCTGTTCGGTTTCTCACTGGAAGACCGTATCACCATTGTTTTCGCGGCCTCGAAAAAGAGTCTCGCCACCGGCGTTCCTATGGCACAGGTACTGTTTGCCGGTATGGCCTCCATGGGTACCCTGATCCTGCCGCTGATGCTGTTCCATCAGATTCAGTTAATGGTGTGTACCGTGATGGCACAACGTTACGCCGCCATGCCGAGAGAAGGCGAACTGGCCACTCAGGGATAACCTCTGCGCTCCTGATCGGGGGAATCCGGTCAAGGACCTGTGCGGAATAATTAAAGAATCATTCCGCACAGCCTCAGATAATCGGAGTATGAGGCAATAATAATCCAATGCCTTTCACAGTCAGCAGACCATAAGTAAATTCTGAGGTACTCATTATGACAGATCATGTTTGCTCACCCGGCTGTAATCATCACAGCCACATTGGTGAAAATGAAAAGGGCGAATTTGCAGCCGGCAAAGAAAAAGTTTTCTCCAATATCAGTAAAGGTTCTATCGCCGCCGCCGCGAACTGCCGCGATATCGCTGCGCTGAAAGCCAACAATTTTGAAGAAGGCAAGCATTACTATATCCCGGCTCATAAAGACACGGTGACCTGGGGTTATTTCAGTTACAGCCAGCCACCGGTGGTTAAAATCAATTCCGGTGATTTCGCCACCATCGAAACACTGACTCACCACAGTGGTGATGATTATGAGCGCATGATCAAAGGCGATCCGGGTGCAGAAAGTGTCTTCCACTGGACCAAAGACGAAAAAAATATTGATCGTCGTGGTGCCGGCCCGGTCGACAGTCCGATTGGTTCCGGGGCAGGTGTTGGTCCGCACATCTGTACCGGACCGGTTTATATTGAAGATGCAGAACCCGGTGATGTGCTGGAAGTGCGTATTCTGGATGTGGTTCAGCGTCCGAGTTTTAACCCGGAATTTGCCGGCAAAGCCTTTGGTTCTAACGCCGCCGCAAACTGGGGTTTTCAATACAATGATCTGCTCGGTGGCGTACCCCGTGAAATAATTACCGTGTATGAACTGGATGCTCTGGAACAGATCGCCTGGGCGAAAGCGGTATACAACTACAAGTGGACAACACAGACCGATCCTTATGGTGTCGATCACGCGACCATTGATTATCCGGGCGTGATTGTTAACCACGATACTGTGGATAAAAACTTCGATGTGCTGAAAGGTTTCCGCGTACCGGTTCGTCCGCACTTCGGTACCATTTCAGTTGCGCCGAAAGAACAGGAAGTAGTCAGCACCACACCACCAAACTACAACGGCGGTAATATTGATAACTGGCGTATTGGTAAAGGCGCGACGATTTTCCTGCCGGTATCCGTTGCCGGTGCGCTGTTCCAGGTGGGTGACCCGCATGCATCACAGGGCGATTCCGAACTGTGTGGTACCGCCATCGAATGTTCGCTGACCGGTAAATTCCAGTTTGTGCTGCACAAGCAGAAAGATCTGTCCGGCACCAAACTGGATGGTCTGAAATCGCCACTGCTGGAAACCAAAGATGAATGGGTTGTGCATGGTTTCAGCTATGCAAACTATCTCTCGGATCTGGAAGATTCCAATACCATCTATCAGAAATCGTCTGTGGATCTTGCGATGCGTGATGCATTCCGTAAAACCCGTGAGTTCCTGATGACAGCCAAAGGTCTGACCGAAGATGAAGCCATGTCACTGATGTCAATCGGTGTCGACTTCGGGATTACCCAGGTGGTTGATGGCAACTGGGGTGTACACGCCATTATTAAGAAAGGCATGTTTCCCGGCTGAAACCACCCAGGTTTCAGCTTATACAGGGCCGGCGTAATGCCGGCCTTTTTGATGGGCAATAAAAACCAGCTTACAGACCACATTTTATCTGACACAGACAGCCAATAACGGACGCTGCAGTGATTCTGCAACGCCAGTACCACCTGACCTTCAATTGTTACTTACGTACTATTACCCGTGCCCGGTGTTTATATCGGTAAGCCCGAATCTGTATCCGGCCATGCGGTAAATAATTACAAAGCAGCCATTAATGATGTGAAAGATGACCCGGGTCAATACGGGGCACCATGAATCTCAATGGGTCATTGTGGTGCTTTTTAAGACAGCATAATGACTAAAGCCACAATACCTATAAGGATATATAAAGTCTGTCGTCAACGGCATTTTTTATCATTCATTTTAAAAACCCGGTGATAATATCAAAATTGGAATAACGTGATAAAAATAGCATTACTTCCGTAATATTAAGCAACAATTTCTATACAAAAAGGGCAGAATCCCACCCATATTTATCCCGCACAGGAAACTATTTGATTTTCATAAGAGGTGGCCGGTTATTGGTATGCCTTATGCTCAGTTAATTTTCATAACCACTATAAAGCCTCATGGATGATGAATAACCATCAACAGTTTTGGAGGTGTACCGATGACTTCTTGGAAAGTTTCAACCGATGATTGCTCAGTCAAAGAACGTGCGCGGATCTGGCAGCGGGCAATGGATAAACTCTATATGCCAAGCTGTGAGTTTGGCTGCAATGAGAATCAGTTTCATGGTGATATCAGCTGTGTTTACACGCCGATGGGTGTCGAATTCTCAGTCATGTCAGGCTCGCCGCTGGAGATCTCCGGCAAATCTGATAACCAGCCCTACCCTTTCTGGATGGCACTGTTATTAGAAGGTGAATTTTCACTGAAATATCAGGGCACAGAATTACCTGCCGCCGAAGGTTCCATGATTTACGCCCCAACCGGGGTGGACATGACCCTGTCGGTAAAATCTGAATTTAAAATGCTGTACATTAAAGTGCCGAAAAACCTGGTCAACACCCGGCTGTTAAATCCCAGCCTGATCAACGTCGGCCACCTACCTTGCGAAAGCGGGATCAACCATGTGTTTTCCAGCATGCTGACGTCACTCAGTCAGAACATTGATGAGCTGGAAACATCCATGCTGCGCCCTGTTGAGATCGCTTTATCTGAATTTATTGTCAGCAATCTGATTCATGAAAGCGGCGTTCAGGAGTTTGGCAGTACCGCCAAAATTCTGCACTTTAAACGTATCTGTCAGCTGATTGATGCAAACCTTGCCGACCCGGCGTTATCGCTCAATATGGTAGCCGAAAAATACAAAGTATCTTCGCGCTATATTCAGAAATTATTTGAATCCGGTGGCATCAGTTTCGTGAATTATGTCCGGCTGCGCCGCCTGGAGCGGTGCCGCTGCGAGCTGGGTAATCCTCAGTACAGCCATTTATCCGTATCGGATATCTGTTTCCGCTGGGGCTTTAACGATGCCGGACATTTCAGCCGTACTTTCCGCACAGCCTTTGGCCAGACGCCAAGAGATTATCGCCGCGAACAGGTCGCTAATCTGAAAAATGAAGCAGCACTGGTCGCGGTTTAAGCGGCCGGCAGTGGTTCATTATTTCTCCGCCAGCTTCTGATTCTTTTCTCTGACCAGATATCGTCTACGTCGCCAACCGGCTGACGTCAGACGATAAGCTGTCAGTTCCCTCTGCCGGCAGCTCACCACGCCATAAGTGCTGACGTCATAGCCACGCACAACATAGCCACGCACAACATGGCCACGGATGACACGGCTGCTGCCCGGGATTCGACGATAAAATCAAAAGGAAAGTAAACGTCCTGTCAGAGCATCTGCCAGGACAGTATGGGCTATTCGGCCTGAGGATTGGCCGACGGCCAGAGTGCCACACTCATCATACTAAGGGAGCCATAAATACACTGGGGAGTGATAAATTCCAGCGCATCATCCTGCATATCACGCGTTGCCAGCACGTAAAGCAGTGGCAGATAATGTTCCGGTGAAGGGACGGCGAGACCACTTTCCTGGCCGAGAGACGTCAGGTCCAGTAAATCCTCATGGCGTCCCTCACGAATGGCTTCAGCAATATTTTTCTGGAAACGCAGCGCCCAGCTGTAGGCCATATTGTCGGCGTCATAATCAGCCATCACGGTATTATGCACCAGGTTGCCGCTGCCAATAATCAGGTAGCCTTCACTGCGTAACATCCGGAGTTTTTCTGCGGTATAAAAATGCCACGCCATGGGCTCAGATATATTCAGGCTGAGCTGCACCACAGGCACATCCGCTGCCGGATAAAAATGACTCAGCACTGTCCAGCTGCCTTCATCCAGCCCCCAGTCGGAACTGTATTCCACCGCTTCCGGCTGTAACAGCTCCCGCACCCGTGCGGCCAGTTCACTGCTGCCCGGGGCAGGGTAAGTAAATGACTGCAGAGTGGGATTATGCTCTCCGTGTAAGGTGCGCGGCCGTTCCATGGCGGTTACCTGAATACTGCCGGCGGTCATCCAGTGGGCAGAAATAACCAGCACGCCACGCGGTTTACCTATGCCGGAACCCAGACAAGACCAGCTCTCGGTAAAGACATTATCATCCACAGCATTGCTGGCCAGTCCGTGGCCAATAAATAATGCAGGCAGCCGCAGCGCCGGTACTGATTGCCTCATATCCCGTCCATTTTTCCGCTGCTGCCGTCGTCGTCATCGATATCCAGTGGCCAGTCGGCCTGCGGATCGGTCGGTGGTACGGCGGCGATTAATTTACGGGTATAAGGATGCTGCGGATTTTTTAACACACTGTGGGTTTCACCGCTTTCCACGACTTCGCCGTTTTTCATTACCAGAATACGGCTGCACAGATAACGCACCACACTGAGGTCGTGAGAAATCAGAATCAAAGCCACTTTGTGTTCACGGCGCAGTTCGAGTAACAGATTCATAATCTGAGCCTGCACAGACACATCCAGACCCGAAACAATTTCATCGGCAATTAATACCTGCGGCAGATCACACAGACTGCGGCCAATATTCACCCTTTGTCTCTGGCCACCGGATAACTGGGTGGGGTAACGGCCCACTGCATGTTTGGAAAGCCCGACGTTATCCGCCAGCTCAAACATGCGCTCGCGTCTTTCCAGGCGCTGGTGTGGACGACTGTCCATCATCTGTGTGAGCAGCTTGCCCACTTTCCGTCTTGGGTTAAGCGCTGAGCGGGCATCCTGAAATATCATCTGAATCAGCGAGCGGCGCTTCTGCCAGCTGGCTTCGTCATCGCCAAGCGCATGGCCATTGAGCTTAAATTCACCGGAGGTCGGTTCTTCCAGCCCCATCAGCAAACGGCCGAGGGTAGATTTACCCGAGCCGCTTTCACCCACCACACCGATAAATTCTCCCGGTGCAACGTGAAAGTCCATCGGCGCCAGTGCCAGTTTGTCTTTCTGTTTACTGTTACCGGAGCTGTACACTTTGCTCAGGTTAGTGGCCGACAGAATATGCCGGTCACTGAACGCGGCACCGGTTTTATGCGGAACTTTTTCCTCGTTGTCTTCCCGTTGCTGCAATTCCTGAATACGGATACAGCGCACACCATGCTGCTGATCCAGCATCTGCATATCCGGTATGGATTCCTCACAGGAAGGCTGGCAAAAACGACACCGGCCGGCAAACCGGCAGCCGGTAATATCGGCAAAAGATTCCACCCCCGGCATCTGGCCGTCCAGCGTATCCAGTACCGTCAGATCACCATCCAGTTCCGGCGTGGCACGGGTTAACGCGCGGGTGTAAGGGTGACGGGCATGCTGGAGCAGCTTTTTAGCATCCGCCCGCTCCATCATTTCACCGGCATACAATACTGCGACCTCATCGCATACATGAGTCGCCAGGCCCATATCGTGGGTAACAAAAATTACACTGGTGCCTTTTTTCTGCTGCATATCGCGCAGCAGTTTCACCACCTGAGCCTGAGTACTGACATCCAGCGCTGTGGTCGCTTCGTCAGAAATAACCAGATCCGGTTCACTGGCAAAGGCCATGGCAATCATTACCCGCTGACACATACCACCGGATAACTGAAACGAATATTTATCCAGAATCTGTTCCGGTTCCGGCAACAGAACTTCACTCAGGGAGTGAATCATTTTTTCACGACATTCACTGGCAGCAACACCAATGCGCTGCATATGCTCGCTGAATTGCTGGCCGATGGTCAGCACCGGATTCAGGGCTGTCATGGGTTCCTGCGGAATAAAAGCGATGCGCCGACCCAGCCATTCACGGTGTTGCTTATCTGAGGCATTGAGCAGGTCTTCACCATCAAACTGCAGGCTGCCGGATGACACTTTAAATCCGCCCGGTAACTGGCGTGACAGAATACGCCCCAGCATGCTTTTGCCGGCACCGGATTCCCCGACCAGCCCCAGGGTTTTACCGGCTTCCAGGGTAAAAGAAATATCCCGCAGCACGCGACAGGTTTTGCCATGAATGCGGGCATCAAGATTCAGTCCTTCGGCCTGCAGTAAAATTTTCTTTTCCATCGGCATAAAGTCCGTCAGCGGTGTTTCAGCCATAGCCATACTGTGTCCCATATCATGCCCCCTGAGTGCGTTCTGACAGGTGATTATCCACCACGTGGCGGACACCCTGACCAAGGAAGGTGGTAGCCAATACCGTAAAAATCATGGCGACCATTGGCAGCAGCAACGGGTAAGGCGAGCTGTACATACTGTTCAGACCATCGGAGATCATACCGCCCCAGGAGGCAACGTCAGGCTCCACAGACATACCAACAAACGACAGCGTACTTTCGGCCACCACCGCAATGCTGATTTCCAGTGCCATTAACGAAATCATGCTGGGCACAATGCCGGGTAAAATATCGCGCAGAATAATCCCCAGTGGACGCGCCCCTGTGATCTGCGCCGCCGCAACATAATCCCGTTGCCGCAATACCATCACATCAGCGCGCAGGACTTTGCAGAAACGAGCCCAGTCCACCAGGACGATGGCAAGAATCACATTATGCAGACCAGGCGATAACGCGATCATCAGAATCAGTGCCAGTACCACCGCCGGAAAAGACAACCAGGTTTCGACGATACGGTTGATAACCCAGTCGGCACGACCACCGAAATAGCCGCCGATCAAGGCCAGTATTGAACCGACAATGGCAGCGCCAACCGGAGCCGTGAGTGCAATAATGACCACCACACGGGCGCCGTAAATCATCCGCGATAACACACACTGGCCCAGAGAATCTGTACCCAGTGGGTAATCAGCCATACCGCCATCCGCCCACATGGGCGGCAACAGCACAGCTAACAGATCCTGTTCATTGGGATCGTGCGGTGCCAGTTCAGGCGCAAATACTGCCGCGATTAACAGCAGCAGAAAAAATCCGCCGCCGATCAGAACGTTATTATCTTTTATCAGGGATACTGCCCAGGCCGGAATATACGCCATCATTTCTGCATCCTCAGACGTGGGTTAAGCTGAAAAAGAACCAGGTCAGTAATCATATTGATGACCTGCACGGTGACGGCATAAGTCAGGGCAATTGCCTGAATCACCTGCATATCAAAACTGCGCATGGCTTTAATCATTAAACTGCCGATGCCCGGCAGACCGTAAATCGATTCAATCAACAAGGTACCGCCGATAATTACGCTGGCCTGCACCCCGACCAGGCTCACGGTAGGTAACGAGGCGTTGCGCAACGCATGGAACATCAGGATACGTTTCGACGACACACCGCGCAGCTGCGCCGCGTGAATATAATCTTCGCGGTACACTTCCGTCAGACTGGAATACGCCATGCGCGCAATAGGTGTCGCAATCACCAGTGCCAGCGTCATCGAGGGCAGAATCAGATGCGCGAGCGAACTGCCTAACCCTTCCCAGTTGCCGGTCAGCAGACTGTCGAGTGTGAGAAAACCGGTAATGTGATCAATACTGATATTGGCCCCGACCGGACCAAGGAAAGGCAGCCACTGCAGACCAACGCCAAAAATTACAATCAGGATAATGGCCCACAGATAATCCGGTATCGCCATCATAATGCCGTTGATCGACAGAATGACTTTTTCTACCCGGGTACCGCGATAACTGAATGTCACCAGACCAATAGCCACCCCCAGTAAAATACCGGCAATAAAGCCAAAGAAAAGCAGCTGAATGGTCATGGGTAAGGCTTCGGCCACCATAGAGGAAACGGCAGAACCATTCTGAATAGAAATACCGAAGTCGCCCTGAAAGGCATCTTTCAGCCAGATCAGAAACTGCATCACGACGTTTTTATCGAGACCCAGCTCGGCGGTTAAATTCTCAATATCCTGCTGGGTAGCGCCGGGAGGAAGGAGCATGGTCACCGGGTCAACCGGTATGGCGCGCAGAATGACAAATACAATTAAAGAAACCAGTATCAGCATGGGCAGGCGCCAGAGCACCTGTCTGGCCAGCAGCCATACCTGTGACAGCAGGCGGGGCATCAGTCCATCACTGGCGGCGGGAGATGAATATACAGCGGTCATAGCATTACCTTATCAATCAGCATCGGCGCGGATGCCGGTAAAGCGCAGAACCTGAAGCGCAGGCAAACAGCGTTGAGGGTCTGCTTCAGAATACACAGACATAGTAGTCCTGAGAGAAAACGTTGACTTGGCTCAGCGCGCACATAATCTGGGGTTGCCGCGTATCCGCAAAGCGGACAATTCAGCCTTACAGGCATAAAAAAAGCGGGCTGGTGGCCGCTGCTATCCCACAAATTTTTATTTAAGCTTTTGCGAGAAACACCAGGCCCCTTGTCCTCATAGAGGGGCCTTCCCCCTCTCGCCGGACCGGCTCAACTCCTGACCGCCATGGATGGCGGAAA